>Ga0247817_10000419_pt1 | contig 24180 bp, 1 predicted proteins | sample UWRJL212509R1_FD_178010 | JGI IMG/M metagenome (GOLD analysis project Ga0247817, IMG submission 178010) | Plant litter microbial communities from Arlington Agricultural Research Station in Wisconsin, United States - UWRJ-L212-509R-1 | ecosystem: Environmental > Terrestrial > Plant litter >...
CAAAATGTTACCCGTATTGCTATTGGTAACAGTGGCAACATCCTGAAGAAGGTTAGCCTTGTTCTCAAATGTAAGCGTAGATCCTGCTGTTACTGTAACGGCTCCTGAAATGTTGAAGTCATGTCCGGTGTTTACCGTAACAGTAGCATTACCATTGATTATTAAACTACAAGCTGAAAGATCGGCTGTAGAGGAATAGTTAGATGCGATTATAGCTGCTTGAGTTGCAACTGGTGTAAAAGGTGTCCAAATTGTTCCGTTCCATGTTGTAGTAGCAGAACAAGGCTGAGCATCTGTATCGGTGGTACCGTTACAATTATTATCAATATTGTCTCCATAAATTTCTACAGCACCCGGATGAACGTTTGCATTTGCATCATTACAATCCGTGTTGTTCACTACATGTCCTGCAGGAGCGGCGCCACATTTAGTTACAGATACTGCTGGATTACCATAACCGTCACCATCAGCATCGGCATAATATGTGATCTGCGTGCAACGAGTTACGTTAAGGGTATAATCTTCAACTTGTCCGTATCCACCTCCTAAACATGGATTAGCGATATTTGAAGTTTGGTATAATTTTTTTACACGCATACGTGTTTGTCCGGCTAAAGCGGTAGCTGGAATTAAGATTGTAGTTTGTGCCTGAATTGCATCAAGTCCAGTTGAATTTGTTACAGATCCGGCATTAAATGTTTCTCCGGTATCTGTAAAATCCCCATCCTGATTCCAATCGATAAATATCCTGAAATTACTTGTGGAAGAACCATCAGTATTTCCTTTTAATGTCATGGTATAGCTTTGTTCTGTGGTAACATTTCCTGAAATGGCGATAAAATTTTCATGATCTTGCGAACCATCTATAACAGCACTGGATGCATTATTTATACCTGCAAAATTCACAAGTGTTATTGGTTCAGTAGCATTACTAAATGAAATAGTCGAGCAATAAGGAACAAATGGATCAGCTTCGGTTGTAAAGCTAAATTCACCACATCCAACAGCGTTTCCACCGATTGTAGATTTTGCAATTACACTCCAATAGTAAGTTGTTGCATACGCAACTCCGGTAATGGCAACAGTTGTAGTAGTAATATTGGTAATTAATGTTAATGCGCCTGGTGTTGTTCCAAGATAGAAATCATACGAAGTAGGTGCTGGTCCGCTAACCGGAGCAGTCCAATTAAATGTTGTTAAGCCTCCGGAAACATTTGTTGCAGCATTCGCAGGAACAGTCAAAACAGCACATTGCGTTGGGTTAGGATTCACGGTAAGCGTGCCGCTTGTTTGAGTAGTGCCGTTCCAGAATCCTGCAGGATGACCTCCATATACATAAGCACCACCGTTTAACCTGAAACGGGTAGCATAATAATACGTTCCAACTGGCAGATTTGCGCCAATTACAGCCTGATACTCATCATCATTGCCAACTTCTACGTTGAATGTAGCAGGAACCCACGTTGTCCAAGTATCAGGATTGGTATTCTGTCCAATCGGGCTGATTCCAACCCATGCCTGAATACCAGGAGCTTGACCTGATGTAGTATCAGTTAAACCACCTTCATAAATCCTTCCGTAAACTGTAATGGTTTGTCCAAATAATATTGTTTCGGCAGATGGATATTGCAAGTTTGCATAATCTGGTAAATCTGTAGGAAGTGCTACGATGTTAACAATGTAATCTTCGGTTTCACCAAAACCGCTTGAAGCTGCACCACAAGCCTGAGATGTAAGTAACGCACTATCATTTCCACCACGTACTCTCATTCTGGTTTGACCTAAGACTGCGTTGCCAGGAACAGTAATGTTTAATGTTGAAGTTCCGGAAGCACCTGCGTTTACAGTACTTACAACACCTTCAGAAGCTTCAAAGGTTCCATTCTGGTTAAAATCAATCCATGCAGCTCCATATTGAGTGCCGTCACTTCCATAACGAACAGATATTGTGATGTTTTCTAATTGCGTCAAAGTAGGAACTGTAACAGAATTAAAATAAGTATAGAATGGAGCTACACTGTTATGAGTAGAATTATTATTTAGTGTTTTTAGCGTAACGTTAGCGATTCCATCATCTACACCAGGACCGCTACTGTATGTTGAAGGGCAATACGACATATCTGAACCTGTTGTAAAGGAATGAACAGTACAACCAGCGGCATCGCCATTATTATTTTTTGGAACAACTTTCCAAAAATACTGTGTGTTTGCTGCCGAAGCCGGAAGAGTATAAGTTAATCCAGTTGTATTTCCAAGCAAAGCAGGAGTAGCTGTAGTACCAAAATACACATCATAGCTTACCGGACTTCCGGTTGCAGCAGACCAGCTTGCAGTTGAATTACGTAATACGCCTGTAGCCAAATCAGCAGGAACTAAACCAGCAGAACAGTTTGGAGGTAATACCGGACTAGTTTCAACTTGGAAATTATCAATAAAGAAATCAATATCAGCACTACCATCGGTCGCACCTTCAACAGCTCTAAAAGCAAAATGTATGGTTTGTGATGAAAATGCGGCTAAATCAATAATTTCTGTTTGACCTAAGTGTGAAGGAACGTTAGTACTATTATAGGTTTTTAATACCGTCCAGTTAGCCATGTCAGTAGAATAAATTAATTCTACAAAATCATCGGCTTCCCAAGCTGTAGTTGGAGCGCCAGTAGAATTCCATTGTGTTGCACCTACATTATACGTTAAACGCATTCCTGCTGGTAAAGTATAATATGGTGATATAAGCCAATCATTATCGCCTGTAGTATCGATATTAATTTTAGCTGCGCCGGTAGTGCCATTATTCAAATAGCCGTCAACTGCCCAATTTGATGCGGTTGCAGAAACTGCTGTAGGTCCAGAAGCTAAAGATCCATTATCTCCTTCTGTCCAACACACTGGTGGATAAGTAGCAAAATCCTGCATACTTGGGAAAGTTGTAATAGGCAAACATAATGTTGTAAAGGATGTTGCAGTAGAATTTGCACTATAACCACCCAAAGGACAAACTTGTCTCAAATAAACCTGGTAAGTTGTTGAACTGTTTAATCCCAAAAGCGCATAAGGAGAAGTCGCAGATGTAGAAGCAATTGTTCCGCCTGTTCCGGCAGTTTCTGCAATTCCGGGTGTAAAACCGGTTACGCCATACTCAACAACATAATTTCCTGTTCCTGTCCAGGTAATGTTGGCGCTGGTCGTTGTAATTGTATTTGAAGCTAAACTTGTAGCGGTAGCACATTTTGTAGCTTGTGTAGCTGTTAATGGCGATGTTTTAAAATAATTCGGTGCACCAGTACAACTGTCATTGTATGAAAATATATAATAATAGTAATTTGTTCCTGTCGTAAGACTTGAATCACTAAAACTTAAAGCACTAGTATTTTGTACTACATAAGTGCCAGTACCCAATGCTGTTGAAGCAGCTGCATAAGTCGTTCCGTTAACCGGAGCCGGCGGTGTAGCACTTGTACTACGAACTACAAGATATTTAGAAGGAGCCGGACTTGCGGCAGTAAACGAACCTGAGATTGCAGTATTTGTTACCGTACCAAATACCAAAACCGTTGGTTGCGCAGTTGGCGGTACACAAGCAGCCGGAGGTGTAAAAGTATATGTTCTTCCGGATGAAATAGAGCTGTTATTACTTGTATTAAATACATTGATAGCGTTAGTATGTGAACTAACAGTAACGCTGTTATAAACAGAAGAACTTGTTGCAAGTCCGATAGAAGAACTTGCTGATGGTGTTGTCATACCCGATCCATATACAAAAGTAATTATATTGGATGTTTCGTGAAGGTGACATTGGAATTTTGCATTAGCGACAGCTGATGTGCTGCGTGGCACTGTTACGAACCACTCAATTACAAGAACCCTGTTTGGCGAAGTACCTGTAAGTAAATAATGTACTTTTCCGGTGCCGCCTGTTCCCAGATGCAAATCATCCCAGTATGGCATTATTGCCGGAGCGGATGTTCCTGCATTATTCACAGTATTCTCCCATTGGTTTGTAACAGCAGTTGCCCCTAATCTTAATAATCCATTAGTGTTAGCAGAAAATTGCGTGTAATTGGTTCCTGCAAGATTAAAAGTAAATCCAATCGCCGTAACGGCAGATGCCGCATCATCAGTTTGTGAAAATGTAAATGCAGTAGAACCCGTCATGGGATCAAGTGTTCCTGATGTACCGGTGGCAAAGCTATAATTGGTTACTTGAGCAGTAGCTGTCAAGGAAGCAATTAATAAAATCAGGACTGCCAGACTTGAAAACCAATTTCCCCGTTTGGTTTTGATCAAAGATGAATCAATATCATCTTTAAGGCATCGTTTGGTCTTAGTATCGCTACTACTACCAAAAAGATTGTAATTTTTGTTCATATTCAATTTTTAAAATGAGGAGCCAAATGTAAACTAATCGTAGATGCTACACTTAATAAAAAATGATTATTATTAGAAATCCTTTTAAAGGCAAAAATATCCGACGAAATGCAATTTCTGTTTGAATATAAGCACTTTATCGATGTTTTTTACTGGTTGTATTTTGCTAAAATGAATAAAAACGAGTTGTTTAAAAAAAAACTCCCGTACCGTTTCTGATACAGGAGTAATTCTGTTATTAATTATTTGGTTATTCTAATACACAATTTTCTTGGTTACTGTTTTATTTTCATCCGATGAAATCTGAACAAGCAATACTTGTTGCTCAGCTTTTAGGTCATTTAATGATGTTGTAGTTGAATCGATTCCGTTTTTCTCGTAAATCAGTCTTCCACGGATATCGAAAATCCTAACTTTAGACATTGTTGTAATTCCGGAATTAATATGCATTATTCCATTATCCTTATAAACAATAATTGTATTCGCATCAAAAGTTGGGTTTTCAACTCCAAGAATCGTTTGGTACAAGATAGAGAATCTTGAATCAAATTTTCCTGATTCTGAAGCGAATGCATAAGTACCTGATTTTAGATTTTGCTCAGCTCCTGTAAGATTATCTTTTAGGAAAATATCCTGATTTTCAAACAATCCGTCAAACAATTCAAGCCCGATTGTATAATCGCCAGCGGTTAATGCATTGAATGTTAACGGCACAACATCAGAAACATTAAATGGCAATGAACGTCCCTGAGTAATATAATCGGTATCGCCAATTTTACTCGAAATCGATGTTCCGCTATAGGTAAGGATTCCATCTGCGAAAGGATCAACACCTTCAGTCGCACCTTCCATATAACCAATCAAGGCCTGATTCAAACTGTTGTTCGATGTGCTCGAAAGGTTCAGCCAGAAACGGTGTTTCTCAACCGGTGTGCTTCTGAAAAACTGATTCACATTGTTATCAATACGCATTGAATTCGTGAAGTTCGCTTTCGTATCCGGATCCAATACATTCGGAGAATGCAAGATGAAACCTTGTCCGGTTTGTATAATCCCGTTCGGGCTCAAAGGATTTGGCTGACCGTTTAAAAGCGGCGCCGGAGTTTGTCCAAGCGGATTCCACGTTGCATAATTGTTGCTTGAAGCGACTTGATCGCCATGTGTCCAAAAGTAGATTGTTCCAGCCGTATTCTCATTTGCGTCAAGGAATGCCTGTGCGCTAATTGGCGATGGATAAGGATTACTTATCATGTTGAAACCTTTGCTGGTTTGCGTTGCAGTATGCGTGATGTCAACATTGTAATTTCCGTTATTCGGAATACCTGTAAACTTGCCTTCAAACAAAGAAAGCGGTGCGCTTACAGCAGGATTTAAGAAATTAGACGAACGGATCATGTATCCTTTTGCTGCTTCAAATTCATGAACCGGATTAGCCTGCGGTGTTCCATCAACAACGTCAGAAATTACGGCAAACGAGTTGGTAGCTTCATTATATGTATAAAAACGGTTGTTAAGCGTTTCAGGAGAGAATGTTTTCAATTTCATATCTGCAACCGGCGATCCCCAATATACATAATCCAAACGGCGTAGCATTACGTTACGTTGAATCATAATATTACCTTGGTTTTCGTTAGTTGTTGCCAACGGATCCTGTAATAATCGTGCGTTATTCGCAAATGACAAAGCACCCGATTGTACGTTTACTTTTCCGTTCACGGTAACACTCAATCCTGATGGAATAGTTACTATTGCATTGTTATTTACAGTTAAAGTACACGCTTCAATATTAGCAGTAGCCGTAAACGCTGCTGATAGTACAACCGTTTTGTCGATTGAAGGATTGCCGTTACTCCATATTGTACCGTTCCAAACCGTAATTTCCGGACATGGATTATTCGCACAGCCGGCGGTGATTTCAGTTATCGTATTTGCTCCCACTTTATTATTAGTAACAGTTGCCGGTCCATTTGCCGATAAATAGCCACAAATATTAGGATAACTGGCATTGCTAAGGTTGGTGTTTCCTCTTAGGTGCAAATTCGCAACAGTCGCCATATCGATATTATGCAGTCCGAACAGGTTGGTGAGTCCGTTTGACTCTTCGATATAAATCTCACCTCTAACAGCCGTCAGGTTTTGTAGCGGGGATAAATCATTCAGCGACTCACAATTAGAGATGTACAATCCGTAAACTGTCGCCGCAGTCAGGTTCTGTAATCCGTTCAGCGATTGCAGCTGCGGAAGATACGAAAGGTAAAGTTCCGAAACTGTTGTGATACTGCTTAATGCTGAAATGTCGCTGAGCGCCAAACAGTAATCGATTCCCACGCCACCCGCTGTCAGGGATAAATTCTGAAGCCCGGAAAGGCTTGTCAGGTTTGCGAGGTCCTGAAAGAACAAGCCCTCTGCCGAAGTCAGGTTTTCAAGTGGGGCAAAATTTACAATCGGCTCATTTGAAACTTCAAAATAACCTCCAATAGTGGCCAGACTTTCAAGACCTGTAAGGTTGGCCAGGTTATTTTCATAAATGTCCAAACTGGCTCCCACGCTTACCAGATTATTCAATCCGGCCAGTGTTGTCAATTGTGTACCATTTACCCTAAGCCTTCCCAATACCGATGTAATGTTTTGGAATGCATCAAGATTTGTGATGTCTGAGCCCTCAATAGCAACGTTAGCAGGAAATTCGGTACAAGTTGGGAAGTCAACGATAAAGTCATCAACCGCCTGCTGGCTTGAGAACGTGACGTCACCTATTGGGCAGACACCGTTTCTGGTAATTGTAATGTAATATTCGCTCTGGAAATTTCCTTCGCTGACAATTACCACGTAATAATTTTCACCAAATTCCAGATCCAGCACAGATGACGCTACACCGTTTTGGAGCATTTGGGTATCCCCAGTATAGAAATTATACAGCTCAAGGGTTGCGTCAGGTTGGGCTGTCGCGGTAATCGTGGCCGTTTCTGAATTTATAGTAATATAATAGTCTTCTCCATATGGATCAAAATCAGGTACCGGACCGGCAGAAGTTGCCAATGCAATCAATTTCGAGGTATCAACGATTCCGCAAGCCGACATGACATCTGCCATTCCTTGTCCTCCTACCGCATTATTGCTCAGATTCAGATCTCCGCCTGAGGTAATATAAGTACAGAAATTTGGATAAACAACCTGGGATAAACTGCTGTTACCCCTAATGGAGACGTAATACGCATCGTTTAAATCCATTGCATCGATCGCAGAAATATCGGTCAGGACCGGATTGTCAGTAATAGAAAGACTGCTTAACGTTGTTATGTTCTGAAGCCCATTAAGGCTTACAACACCGCTTCCATAAAGTTCGATGTATCCTGAAACAGAAGTAATGTTTGAAAGTGCCGATATATCGGTAAGGTTTTCACCTTCCATATAGATATCTCCCGGGATTGCTGTACAATTTGGATAATCTGTAACAAAGTCATCAACATCCTGTTGCGAATAAATATAAAGGTTAAACGGACAATTGGAAAGCCTGTTGACAGAAAGGTAGTAGTTTTTGCTCGAGTTTCCGAAGGCTACTTTTATCCTAAAGTCATTGCTACCGACATTTAACGCATAAATGGATGATTCGGTACCGCTTGCCACAACTTCATCGTCACCGGTATTATCATTATAAATGGTGATTTGGGCATTTGCATTTGCAGCGGTTGGCGTAATGGTAATAGTGTCGCCATTTACAGAAATATAAGGTTCCTGCTGCTCCGGCGTAAAGTTAGGGATTGCTCCCAGCGATGTCGTCAATGCAGACAGGGTTGTCGGGTCGGCAATTCCGCAGGCTGCCAATACTTCCTGATTGCTGTTAGCGCCGCTGGTATTGTTGTAAACATTACCATCGCCACCGGTAGCGAAGTGATTACAGATGTTTGGCAGGTTAACTTCTGAAAGCAGCGGATTGTAACTGATGTTCATGTACCCGGATGCGGCAATAGTCACATCGGATAATGCTGAAATATTGTTTAGGTTCGTATTACCCTGGATATACATATAATCGAGATCCGTTATGTTTTCCAGACCGTCCAGATTTTGAAGCGACGTGTTTAAAATAATTATATCACCCGAACCGATTGTTGTGAGGTTTGAAAGTGCATTAAGATTCGTGACACCGCTTTCTGAAATATAGAGATCTTCTTCGATCGTTGTACAGGTTGGATAGTTAACAAGGAAATCATCTACCTGCTGTTGCGAATGTAAGTACAAAGAACCTGCCGGACATGGAGTATTTCGCTTAATATCGAGCATGTAGTATTTAAATCCGTTTCCTACTGCAATGTTGATGTAGAAGTTATTAGAGCCATACTCAATTGTATAGGATTGCGAAGTGCCACCGCTTGCAACTACTTCAGGCACATCGTAATCCGGACCGCTGTAAATTGTGATTATCGCATCCGAATTGAAAGCTGTTGGCGTAATCGTAATCGAATCAGTATCTACAAGGTATTCGAAGTTTGTTCCCGAAGGATCAAATGAGGTTACATTTCCTTCAGATGTTGTAATCGCGCTCAACCCAAAGGCATCCGCATTTCCGCAAGCCTGCATAACCTCAGTTCTGCTATTGGCTCCGGTTGCGTTCGACCAGATGGATACGTAAGTTCCTGTAGCAAGATAGCTACAGATATTTGGCAACGCTATGTTACCAAGCATCGGATTATTGATAATTGAAAGCGCATCAGAATTTGTAATGTTCATGTTTGAAAGCGCGGTTATATCCTGCAGGATCGCATTTCCATCCATATAGAAACTACCAATGCTGGTAAGATTTTCTAATCCACCTAAATCAGACAGAAGTTCGGTGCTGTTGATTCGTAAAGTTCCCGTAAGTGAAACCAGATTTGCTAAACCATCCAGATTTGTGATGTCATTTCCGGAGATGTAGATTGAGCCATCGAAATTTTCACAGCCAGGGTAATCTACCAAGAACGCGTCTACATCGGCCTGCGAGTCCAGATACGGGCTTGCAAACGGGCACAAACTGGTTTTATTGATTGAAAGTATGTATTCTTTTACAGAATTTCCGATGGTAACATACAGGTATACATAATTCATTCCGCCAGATAACGTAAGTTCGTCTGATGGTGCGCCACTTTGTACTGTTTGCGTCTGTCCGTTGAATGTAAGCGTAATCACCGCATTGGCATTATAAGCCGTTGGCGTAACTGTAAATTCATTTACCGAACCCGGAACCGACTGGCTGAAGTTTGTTCCTAAAGGATCGAAATTAGCAATCGCTCCAGCTGTAGTTTCAACAGATGAAAGTCCCATTTGGTTTAAGTTGCCGCAAGTTTCCATCACTTCATAAACAGTTGCTGCTCCTGTAGCATTCCCTGAAATTGTTGCAGGGTTCCCATTGGCAAGGTGATCGCAGACCGCAGGTATGGAAACATTAGACAAGCTGGAATTCCCGGTAAAATAAATACCGCTAAAGGTCGTCAAATTCGTTAGAGCGTTAATATTCGTCAACGCAGTATTCCAGTAAATATCAAGGTTTCCGGTAATTGTTGTAAGGTTATCCAATCCGGCAAGGGTTGCCAGGTTGTTTGTGTTGAAAACAGTCATCGTACCGTTTACGGTTGTAATATTAGCCAGTCCGTTGAGGTTTGTAACATTTCCTCCAATTTCGACAGCATTCAGCGTGGTACAGTTTGGATATTCGACAATAAAATTATCTACAGCAGATTGCTGGTAAAAACTACTGTTTCCTGTAGGACATTGAAGTGCCACATTAACTGTTATCGAATAGATTTTCTCACCAATCGAAGGCGCGGTAACTTTTACTTCAATCGTATTGCTTCCCTGATTGATTGCAAGTAACGACTCAATTCCGCTACTCATTGGATTCCAGCCACCGTTGTTTACCTGAACCGATAATGTAGAATTTGCATACAACGGACTAGCCGTTACGCCAACCGTTTGCGAAGAAATTGTTGGAGCAGAATATGATAACGTTCCGGCGTCAAATGTTGGAGAAAGCGCTCCTGCAGTTGTGGAAAGACTGGCCAGATTGGTGTAGCTTGCTACCACTTCACATGCGGCCGTAACTTCGGCGGTGCTGCTGCTTCCTGTAGCGTTGTTTGAAATGTTATTTAAGCCACCATCCGACAAATACGTACAGATATTCTGGTTGTTTACCGTAAGATTTGGGTTATTGGTTATCGTCAGATTATCAAGATTGGAAAGGTTGGCCTGCTGTAACGATGAAACATTCGTCAACAATGCATTATCATTAATCTGAACAACTCCTGAAATATTGCCAAGGTTCGACAATGCGCTGATATCAGAAAGGCTGTCACAATTATCGATTACAAGATCTGTTACTCCGCCAATACCGCTTAATCCCGTCAATGTAGTTACAGGAAGCGAAGAAAGTTTAATTCCTTCACCGACATACGCAACGTTTTGAAGTGGTGCTAATGTTGTCACTAACGGCAGATTATTCAAAATGATGTTATACCAGACATTTGAAAGGTTTGAAAGTCCGGATAGTGATGTCAGCGCCGGGTTATTGCTGATATTCAAATCACCTTTCACCTGTGTAATATTCTGCAATTGTGCCAACGAAGTAATATCAGCCGCGCCAATAACTGATAGTCCTCCATTCAGCATCGTACACTCCGGATATAAAGTAACAAAATCATCCAGTTCCGATTGTTGTGTAATGGTTATGTTTCCTGGTGGACAAACAATTTGCCTTACTACATTAATCGTATACGTTGTACTTCCGGTATTGGACAAACTGATATATTCAATCACATTATCCCCTTCATTCAACGCAATTGCCGGTGATGGCGAGCCACTGGATGCGTATCCAAGCTGCGAACCATTTATTCTTACAATTCCGTATCCGCCCGGATTACTGCTCGTAGGCGTGATGGTTACGCTGGCAGTTGCATTGTTAACCGAAGTGTTGTACGTGAAAGCGTTTGTTGAGAAAACCAACGGTGGCGTTCCGGCAGACATCGTAAGGTTTACCAAATCGGCAGACGTGTCAATGTAGTAATTGCGCTGTGAACTTTCAATCGTATTACGATCTGTGTCGCCTAAAACTTTGTTGAAAAGCGTAATTTCAGAAGTGTAGAAAGCACTCGGAGTTCCCAAATCGTTTCGGTTACCAATCATTAACGGGTTTCCGTTATCGGCATACGTATTTATGGTATGGCTTCCTGTTGATGAACCGTTGCGGAAAGTTCGCGCCGTTCCTCCATTTGTATTCGGAACCGTAAAGGCATAAACCGAATGAGCAACACTACTGTTAACTGAACCTGTTACATTATGACTCGTAGCAGATGCAGTCGAAGCATCTCCAATTGCGAAGTGGTTTCCAGAATTCGTAAAGTCGAAAGGCGCAGGATAATTGGTGTTCGAAACGCCGCTACCGGTTTTGGTTGCAAGTGCAGTCGTTCCCGAATTCCCTTGTGCAATTCCGACCATAGAGGCGCCGTTAGGGAAAATGATCTGCGCAGCTGTTGCCAAATTGGATGAACTGCTGAAATTAAGTACAGGCTTGTTATTCAATTTAAAGACTAGCCCGCCGTTTGCAATAACCGGAGCTTTTGAAAGATTAGGCTGCGTTATATTAATTCCGTTTCCGGATTGATCGTACCAGATCGTTACCAAAGCAGGATTGTTTTGTACAAAAGCTAAGATTGCGGCAGTATCCAAATCGCCCTGAGCCGTAAAACCGATATCTGTTTGCTGATTCGAAATCGTGGAAATTCGCATTGCCGGACCGGTATAAGCACTGCTTAACTTCCTAACCGAATATGCCGGAGATAATGAACTGCCTGTTGACAGGCCAATTAAGTCAAGTACGTTTGCAGCCTGCGTCATTAAAACTGTTGCAGTGTAAGTCGATGAGGCAACACCATTCGCCGCAGTAATTTTTATGCTGATTGTATTGGTTCCTTCGACAAGAGTAACCGAGTTTGGCTGACCGTTCAATCCGGGTGCATAAGAACCATCATTGACTTTAATTTGTAAACTCGCTCCTGGAAAAGAAGTTGTTGGCGTAATCGTGATCGGGTTTTCGTTTACCGATGTAGCTGCTAACATATAATTGTAAGTATTCCACGAAACGGTTGGCGATACGCCTCCTGTTGATGAAACTAAACTACCGATATATGAATTGTAATAGGTGCTGTAACAGTTCGACTGAATTGCATTCTGGCTTGAGCTTCCGTTTCCGTTGTTGGATACCGTTGCGTTTCCATCTGCGGCAATGTATTCGCAAATACTTTTTACGCCGGCGTAGGTCAGTTGTGTATTATTCGTGATTTTTACCGAAGCCGTATTGTTTAAAATAAGATTATCAAGTCCGGTCAAAACTGTAAGTTGCGTATTTCCATCGATCACTAATTCTGTTGCTGTTGAAATAACATTCGATAGTGCTGAAAGGCTTGTAAGCGAAGTATTATTGGCAATAATCAAACGATTAACAGTTGTCAATGATTCCAATCCACCAAGATTTGCAATTGGAAGATTGGTAAGTTCCAAAGTATCTAATGAAGTCAAACCTGATAAAGCGGAAAGACTGCTTATGGGAGAATTTGAAATCGAAATTGAGCCTAAATTCATTCCCTGCAACACATCAATATTTGAAACTGAAGTATTTGAAATACTTAGAATTCCTGAAACTGAAGTAAGATTATCCAAACCGTTTAAGTTCGTCACATTCCCGGAAACAGTAAGGTTTCCGTTAATCTGCGTACAATTATAATACGTCGTAACGAAATCATCCACTTCTGCCTGGCTTGTCAAAGCAAAGTTTCCAACGGGACATTGGGTCAGTTTTACAAAAGTAATCGAATAGGTTTTTACAGTTATGCCATCGGCTGCTGTTGCTTTTACTTCAAGCGTGTTGTTTCCATCAGCCAAAGTTATCGGCAAAGAAGTTGATCCACTTGCTACAGTCGTAAAATTTCCACCGTTAATGCTTACCGTTATAACCGTTCCGAGAACTTCTGCAGTTGGCGTTACGGTAATTGATGGTACTGTATACCCAATCGTCGGAATGTTATAGTTGAATTCTGATATTTCAAATTCAGGCGATAATATTCCGCCAGAAGTTACCAAAGAAACCAGGTTCGCATTGTTATACGTAGTCGAGCAAGCCGCTAAAATCTCAGTTGCATTATTGGTTCCAGTTGTGTTGTTTGCGATTTGGGTAATTCCAGTTCCTGCGGCAAGATGCGCACAGATTCCGCCGATATTTGCAGCGGTTAAAACCGTATTGTTTGTTAAAGTAAGATTCGTAACTGATGCCAGATTATTCCATGCTAATAATGAGGTTAGACTGGTATTGTTAATCGTAAGCGTTCCGTGAACGTTGATGACATTGGCAACTCCGGCAAGGTTCGTCACATCTGAGCCTGAAATTTCAAGATTGCCGATGAAATTCGTACAATTTGGATAATCGATACTAAAATTATCAACCATTTGCTGTGAAGTCAACGTAATTGGTCCATCAGGGCAACCGAATATTCGGCTGATTGTAATCGTATACGTTTTTTCAATAGCCGGATTTTCTGCAGTTACCGTGATTTCGATGGTATTGCTTCCTTCAATCAACGCAAGTTGCTGCGATGCCGATCCGCTTGCAACTGTGGCGTAACTTCCACCATTTATGCGCACTTTTACCGTTGCGTTCGGATGTTCTGTTGTTGGTGTGACGGTTGTTGTATTCGTTGTGAACGGAACATTCGAAACAACGTAACCTGTTGTATTTTCATCAAAAGATCCAGGAAATGCTCCGGCTGATGCTGTCAAAGCGCTAAGATTCGCACTGTTTATTGTATTCCCACAATCAGCAGTTACATCGGCAGTAGAACCCGCAAAACCCGGATATTTATTGATATAAATCTGTACATCTCCACCGGCAGCAATATACTCACACACGCTTTTTACATTGGCATGTTCCAATTCGTTATTGTAATAAACGCTTAAAGATGTCAAGCCTTCCGATTCAATATTTGCGATTCCGGCAAGACTTGTCAGTAACGGGAAATTACGAATGGTAAGTGCTCCGTTTATCGTTTTTAAATTTTGAAACCCGTCAAGATTTGGAGCAGAATTGAATCCGGCCAGATAAACCGATCCATTCGTTTTAGTAATATTCTGGAAACCTGCAAATGAGGTTAAATTATTACTCGAATGGAAATCAAGTCGGCCTGTTTCAGTTAATCCGGTCAAAGCATCAACATTCTGCAACGCTTCATTATTCATAAAAAACAGATAACCTACTTTTTTAAGGTTTTGAAGTCCGTTAAAATTCAACAAAGAAGTATTCCTGATATCAAGGCCTGCAATAGAAACCAGATTCTGGAACGGTTGCAATGACGTGATATTTCCATTGATCCTAACTAAAGAATTTGTTGTGGTACATTCCGGATAATTATTACCAAAATTGTCCACGTCCTGTTGGCTGTAAAAATCAAAATTATAAGGGCAAACTCCCGTCCTAATTGCCTTTATCGAATAAACCGTTACAAGATTATCACCCGTTACACGGATTTTTATTGTATTTTCTCCAGGATTTAATGGCAATTGCTGCGAATTTGTATTGCTTGTAACAACTGAATAAGCACCGCCGTTTACGCTGACTTCAATTGTACCGGTTCCTACAGGTTTTACGGTTATTGATGCTGACGCAAATGGAATATTAGCGGTATAACTTAAATTACTACTGTTAAAAAGCGAATTTAAGTTACTAACCGACAAAGTTAAAGCTGTCAACTGTGCCGATTGTGTCTGGTAGTAATTCTTCTGCGATGTTTCAATAGCCTCGCGTTCCTGGTTACTCAGTGGTTTTCCGAAGAAAACAATTTCCGGAAGTTCCATATTAGAGTAACCGCCAAAGTCATTACGGTTGCCAATTCGTAAAGCGTCACCGTTGTCATTATAACTGTCAGCGTTAATGTTTCCGGCTATAAATCCGTTTACGTAATTCAAAAAATTACCGGTATTAGAAATGGTAAATGCATAAGTCGATCCTTTCACATTTTCAAATACACCCGAAACCGGATTGCTGATCAATGTATTCCTGGATGCGAAATTCGAAGGTGATCCGGCAACAAAATCGCCGCCTGTATTCGTAAAATCGAATGGAGCAGGAAAATTATTACTGGTTTTTGCCGCAAGTGTCGATGGAGTTGCGTCCAGACCTCTTGCCGTTGCCACCATAGAAGCACCAAATTGGTAAAGTACGCCCGCATTGGTCTGAAGATTTTTTCCGTTAAAGAATAGTGCCGACTTGTTGTTGAATTTCTTCATCGCTCCGTTTTCGGCTAAAATCGGCTGGCTCGAATAATCATCCTGGAATAAATCTACTCCTGCACCACTTTGGTCATACCATCTTACTACATAAGCAGTACCGTTTCCGGCGAAAGCAAGTAACGCAGCTGAATCGAAATCGCCATTGCCATTAAAACCAATATCTGTCATTGCGTTGTCGCTGCTTCTCCTGACTTTTACAACCGAACCTGTAAATGCAGATGAAAGTCGACGTAATGAATAGGCATTTGCCGCCGGCGTCGCAGATGTAAGCCCGAGAACATCAAGCGTTGTTGCTGAATTTCGGGTAATGTTCAGCGTATAAGTTTTTGTAGTCACTCCGTTTTGCGCTGTAACCCGGATGTTAATCGTATTGCTCGAAACATTTAATGGAATTACACTGTTATTAACTGGATAATAATTCCCGCCATTTGCGCTAATTTCGACTACCGCATTTGCCTGAGAAGCAGAAGCAGCAATCGTTATAAAGTTAGTTGTTGCAGTTACAGTCGTTGCGTATGAAAACGTATTCGCATTAAAATTGAATGGAAAATCAGGAATTGAAGTCGTTAGCGTTGACAGATTCGACTCATCTGACGGACGTAAAACGGTTAGTGTATATACCTCAACCGATCCGTTTTCTGACGTCACCTGAATATCGATTGTATTTATTCCTGTTTGCAATGGCAATGCATCAGAAACATTTGAGGCCATTGCAACATAGGTTCCGTTATTTATCCTGATTTCTTTAGTTGCTCCGGAATTGCTTGCCTGGGCGGTGATTACGATATTTTCTGTTCCGCTTAAAGTCGTCACATTATATGCGATGGTTTCTGAAGCGAAATTCGGCACCAACGATCCTGAATCGGTTTGCAAAGATGATAATGTAGCATCATCCGATTGTCTTTTTATGAAAATTGTATAGACTTTGAGTGTGCCGTCTTGCGCGGTAACCTTGATTTCGACAGTGTTATCACCGATTGAAACTGGCAGATCAGTTATTGTATCTCCACTGGTAATAAATCCGTACGAAGTAGCATTCACAACCACTTCAATCGTAGCGCTATTATGGGATTGGGTTGGAGTTACGCTGATCGCGCTTATTTCTGTCGGAACTACAATAGTGTAATCTACGTTCGCGGGAGTAAAATTGATTGTTCCCGCAGAAGTTACCAAGTTGGAAAGATTCGCGTCATTGGATACACGCAAAACATTTACAGTGTAGACTTTTTCAGTTAAATCCTGCGCGATGACTTTAATAAGGATTACATTTTCACCAACGATAAGCGATACCTCATCAGACCTTATAGCATTTGCCGACGAAGTGAAAGCTGTGCCATTTATACTGATTTGAATAATTGCATTTGAATCAGAAGCAATCGAATTTACCGTCAATAAAGATGTCTCGTTAGAAACTGTTATTGCATATTCGGTCGTTTCCGACGAAAAATCAGTTAATGAACCGTCAGAAGTTGACAATCCCGAAAGATCAGCGTTATTTGATGGCCTGAATATAGAAATCGTATAGGTTTTTGTGCTTGCGTCCTGCGCGTTAACTCTAATGTCGATAGTATTGTTTCCGATGTTAAGTCCTAAATTTCCGGAAGCATTTCCGCTTGTAACGGTTGTATAGTTCCCATTATTCACACGAACCGCAACAGTTTGGGTAGCTTCAGATGTGGTTGGTGTAACAGTTACCGAATTCGTTGCGTTGTTTACGTTTAGCGAATAATTAAGCGTTGCTGCATCAAAAGAAATACTTCCCGCAGTTGTTGTTAAATCAGAAAGGTTGACATTATTTGAAAGACGCAACACATTTAAAGTGTACGTTTTTTCAACAGCTGTATCTTCCGCCCGGACTTTTAATACAACCGTATTATTTCCGACGTTTAGTGCAACTACATCTGATCGCGAGGCATTTTCAAACGAGGTAAAAACTGCGTTGTTTACGCTGATTTGAATCGAAGCGTTTGCATCGGCAGCAACCGAATTGACAGTAAATGATGTTGTGGCATTTGAAACCGTAGTCGAATAAGTTGTTGTAGCCTGTGCAAAATTAATTGCCGTTCCGGATGATATGGTCAACGACGAAAGATTCGCGTTTGCGGCTTGTCGGTATGCATTTACACTATACGTTTTAACGGTTCCGTTTTGAGAAGTTACCCGAATATCAACAGTATTCGCACCAAGGTTTAAGGCTAATGCGTTTGAGGTGGTTCCGCTGGTTAATCGTGTATAATTTCCATTATTGATGCGTACGTCTATCACTGCATTCGCCTGTGCTACCGTTGGCGTAACAGTAACCGAAGTCGTAGCAAAACCAACGGTATTTGAATAACTTATCGTATTCGCATCAAAAGCAATCGATCCTGAACTTGTAGTTAATCCCGATAAATTAGCATTTTCTGATAGTCGGCTTGCATAAATCGTATAATTTTTCTCGTTTCCGTCTTCTGCAACAACTTTGATTTCAATCGTGTTTATTCCGTAAATAAGTGATGCTGCGTAAATAGTCCCGCTGTTTACAATAGCGTAACTTCCGTTATTTAAACGTGCGCTGATAACAGCGTGTGAAGAATAAGCGGCGGTTGGCGTTATGTTTAAAGTTTCTGTTGCCGATGCCACGCTGATGCTGTAACTCAACGTTGCCGGTGCGAATGAAAGCGTTCCTTCGCTCACTGACAATGCTGAAAGAGAAGCATCATTCGATCTTCTGCGAAACGTTAGCGTATATGCTTGTGAGGTTCCATCCTGAGCTGAAACGATAACGTCTATAATATTCGTTCCTACAATTAATGGTAATGCAGTCGAATTAGAACCGCTGTTAACGGTTTGTAAATTCCCGTCATTGATACGAACCTGTACCGTGGCATTTGCATTTGAAACCGTCGGATTAACAGTTACCGATGTCGTTGCATTGCTCACAGATGGCAGATTGTACGATTGTGTCGCCGATGAAAAAGTAAAACTTCCGGCTGTTGTCGTCAATGCCGAAAGTGTTGCATCGCTTGAAACTCTTGTCAGGTTTAACGTATAGGTTTTTGTAAACGACGAATCTTCAGCTGTAACTTTAATCAGGATGACATTTGCACCAATGTTTAAGTTCAATGCGCCCGAAGCTGTATTGTCATTTACTGATAAAAATAAACTACCATTCAGACTAATTTGTATCAATGCATCGCCTTGTGTAACTTTTGGTGTAACGGTGATGCTTGATGTTGCATTCGGTACGTTTGCCGTATACGTTTCTGTTGCCGAAGCAAAGCTGATGATATTTGATGGTAACGTAATTAAAGAAGAAAGCGTCGCATCATTCGACTGGCGTCTGACCGAAATTCTATACGATTTTGTTGTCGTTCCATCTTGTGCGGTAACCAAAACGTCAATGTCATTATTCCCGACATTCAATCCTAATGCACCAGAATTTGCAGCACTTGAAACGGTTGCATAAGTTCCATTATTTACCCGTACCTGAACCGTTGCATTTGTCTGAGAAACCGTTGGGCAAACCGTTATTGATGCCGTTGCATTGCCAACTGGCGCTAAATTATATTGCGTTGTTTCCGATGCAAATGTAAAACTTCCGGCGGTGCTTGTTAAAGCCGAAAGATCGGCGTTGTTGGAAATTCGGGTAATGTTTAATGTATATGTTTTTGTGATCGAAGTGTCTTCGGCAGTGACTTTAACAACAATAGTGTTTAGTCCGACGTTTAAATTCAATGTTCCCGAAGAAGTAGTGTTTCCAATGGTTGTAAATGTTGCGCCATTCAAACTGATTTGCATCGTTGAGGTTGTATATGCAGTTGTCGGTGTAACGGTTATGCTTGAAGTTCCATTAGAAACGTTCGCATTGTAGGTTTCTGTTCCTGATGCAAATGTGATAATTCCCGTTGGAGATGTTACTAAATCTGAAAGTGTCGCATTATTGGATATTTTAGTAACGGCAAGCGTGTACACTTTTTCAGTTATTCCGTCTTCCGCGGTAATTTTTATGTCGAAAGTGTTCAAGCCGATGCTTAAAATAAACGGACCTTGATTTCCCGGATTAACGGTATTATAGCTTCCGCCATTCAATCGCAGTTGCATCGTCGCATTGGTATAAACCGAAGTATTGAATGTGAATGAAGGGTTGTAACTCGGTACGGTAACAGCATATGATTGCGTTCCTTCTGAAAACGGAATCGATGTATAAGAACTAGTCAGCGTACGCAAATTGGCATTATTGGATAATCGTTTGACTTCTAATCGATAATTTTTTTCGGAATATCCATTTTGAGCAATAACTCTGATGTAAATGTTATCATTCATCCCCAAACTCAAAGGCAAAGCTATTGATTCAGTTCCGTTTGGCACTTGAATATAGGAACCTGCGTTTAACCTAACCGATATTGCCGCATTGCTTTGCGCCGCAGTTGGCGTTATTGTGATGCTGGTTAACGGTGTTATTAAAACGCCATAAGATGTAGTATTTGAGTCGAAAGCAATAGTTCCTGCAGTTGTGGTCAGTCCCGAAAGATTCGCATTATCGGATAATACCAATACCGAAATCGTGTAGGTTTTTACTGTTCCACCCTGAGACGTTACTTGTATTTCTACCGTATTTGTGCCTTCAACCAAACTCACAATTCCATAAAATCCGTTGTTTATAGCAGCGAAGGTGCCATTATTAGACCTGACTTTTATTGAGCCGAATGGACTTGATAGCGTTCCGCCCACATTCATTGATGTGGTACCGCTTGAAAGCGTGAGGTTGTAAGATGTAGTATTGGAATTGAACGTCGGGGATATTGTACCTATGCCTACATAAATCGACGTAAGATTGGCATTCGTACTCAAATAATAATTGGTTTGTGCCGCTTCAACCGCCTGACGCTGCGCCGTAGTCAAAACAGAATTAAACATGATCATTTCCGAAGTATAAATTTCACCGCCTGATCCACCGCTGTTTCGGTTTCCAAGCATCAGCGAATTTCCGTTGTCTTTATAATCCAGTATGGTGTTTACAGCCGTTTGCACTCCGTTGCGATACGTAGTGTAAGTTCCTGAAGTCGGGATTGTAAAGGCGTAAATGGATGCCGGAACCGCAGTACTTACATCGGCCCTCGGATTTATGCCCGACATTGCGATGTGATTAAACGATGTTGTAGCCGCGTTACCAACTGTAAATTGTCCGCCGTTATTCGTAAAGTCGAACGGACCCGGATGGGCGAGGTTATTCCCTTCAAAAGTTCCGGTTTTCGTAATTAGAGACGATGGTGTCGAGCTGTTACCTTTTGCAAATCCAACCATCGATGCTCCAGATTCAAACATATACTGTTTTTCCGTAGCAAGATTCGCAGTCCCGAAATAGATTGCAGGCCTTCCGTTAATCTTTTTTAGCGCACCGCCTTCAGCAATAATAGGCTGTAAGGCTACATTAGTCTGAACGGCATCATAACCAAATCCACTCTGGTCGTACCATTTTATAATGTTAACTGTTGCGCCTTGTGCATAACTCAAAAGCGGTCCTTCATAGATATTGCCGTCTGTATCGAAATTCACATCATAATCATACGTACCACCGGTTTTCCGTACCGTAAAAGCTGGCCCGTTATAACTGCTGCTGAGTTTTCTGACCGAATAAGCAGGAACAGAAGGTGTCGCCGATGTTAATCCGATAAGATCCAATACATTGGGTACAACCCGTGTAATGCCGATAGTGTATATTTTGGTCGTCAAATCGACCGCGGTAACTTTTACTTCTACAGTGTTATTTCCAACATTCAATGCCATTGCCGAAGTTGCATTGCCGCTGGTAACATTTGAATAACTACCTCCATTGATTCGCGCCTGGATTGTAGCATTTGCATCGGCTAAAGTAGGCGTAATGGTCACCGATGCCAATGCGGTTTTACTGGTGTTATACGATGTTGTCGCCGAAGTAAATGCAGGCGAAACCGTGCCTGCTGAAGTCGTCAGGCCTGAAAGATTATTATTGCCCGACCCACGAAATACGGTAATAGTATACGTTTTTAAAGTTACTCCGTTTTGTGCGGTTACAAACAATTGTATAGTTGTGTTACCTTCATTTAAAGGTAATGCCGCAGTACTCGAGCCGATAGGTAAATTAGTAGGTGCAGCAGTAACACCAATACGGTAAGACATTGAAGCCGCAGTTGCATCGGAAACAGTTGGCGTGATTACAATAGATGTCGTAGCGTTGGTTACCGCAGCAGTATAATTGATTTCTGATGCCGAAACCGCCGGGCTTACAGTTCCGGCAGATAATGCAATCGCTGATAAGTTGGCATTGGTATTGGCATAGTAACCAATCTGCGAGGTTTCGATAGGATAACGTTCGTTCGTTTGGCCATTCCCCATTACGATTTCAGAGACATACATATTTCCGGAACCTCCATTGTCATTTCGGTTTCCAATCATTAAAGAATTTCCGCCATCACCGTAAACAACATTCGATACACCTCCGGTTCCGTTTCCATTACGCCAGCTGTATGCGGTTGTGGTGCCCGCGTTGTTATACATCATAAACGAATACACCGATCCTAAAACAGAACTTTCCACACCATTCCCGATCAGTGAATTTGAATTGAAACCGTTTCCGTTTCCAACCATAAATGCTCCGGTCGAGTTAGTGAAATCGAACGGTGCAGGAACATTCGCGTTTGTGCCATTTGCAAAACCCGTCTTACTTACCAATGTAGCCAGCGTAGAACTGCTGCCTTTTGCAGAAGCAATTAAAGTAGCTCCAAGATCGAACATACTTACTTTGTCGGTAAAAAGATTAGCCGTTCCAAAATATACGGCAGGTCTTTTATTCAATTGTTCTACAATTCCAAAATTTACGATTCGCGGCTGGAGGTTGGTATTGGTTTGTGCGGCGTGAAGATTTCCATTACTCTGATCGTACCATTTTGTTACAAATGCGCTTCCGCTGCCTACAAAAGACAATAAAGCTGCGGTATCCAAATTTCCGTTTACGAATCCGATATCCAGTGTGGCGTTATCGCTGTTGCGTCGCACATTGATTGCTTTTCCGTTATACGAAGAACTTAATTTACGAAGCGAATATGCAGGAGAAGCAACATATGCGCTTGCGCCTGCCAAATCCAATATATTGAGGTTGTTTACCATAACAGTATTCGAAGCGACACTTGCATGCTGCGCCGCATTTCGGGCGCGTACCCTGTAATAATAAACCGTTCCGGCTGTTAAACCGGTAACCGTATAGGAAGTTCCCGAAACAACAACATCGTGATACGAACCCACATAAGAACTAAAATTAGAAGTTGTAGAAACATCCAATAAATAATCAGTTGCCGTTGCATTGGTTGGTGCTGTCCAGTTTGCTGTAAACTGTGTAGCAGCGCGGTTTGTTGGGGCAATTGCTGTTGGTGTAATCGCAGCAAAACTTGATATCCAGTTCGAGGTAGTTCCGTTAAACGCAAAATTTACCGTAAAGGCATTATGATTGTTTCTTCTGTCAGGCAAGTGCGTGGTATTACCATTGCCTCCGCCTGCAATTCCTTCGTTAAAATCATAATACGACATCAGGTAATTGTTGTCATTGACTGGTGCCTGCATCATCATATCTGCCTTGATTTGTGCGCCGGTTCGAGCGGTTATAAATATCCTTATCTCATCAATTGCTCCTTCAAAATATTCATTGGCATAAGTACCTATTCGTACCGAATGCTGATTATTAATCAGCATTGGATAGGTGCTAAGCGGTCCTGAACCTACAAGGTCCCCGTTGATGTAAACCCTGTAATTGGAGGCGTTGTCTGCGACAAAGGCAACGTGCATCCATTTTTTTATTTCATAATTGTAGCTGAAACTTGCATTAGCCAGCCATGTCCCGCCGCCGCCTACGTCTACTTTCACAGAATTTCCGTTTTCGACTTTCATGTCGAAACCATAATCCTGAGGCTGACGCGTGCTGAGGATCGTCATTGTCTTGGTGGCGTGCATCGGCATTACCCATGCTTCTACGGTAAAAGTACCGTCAAGGATTTGCATGGACCCAACTGGCGGAGGATTTGTTCCTACATAATCATTGTTTCCATCAAAGTACAAAGCGTTGCCGATTGTTTGCGAAATACCTTCTACAGATGATAGCAATAAAATACCTAGTGCCAAAAGGCGTAATGTGAAATTTCTCATAGTTTTGAATATTAGATGTTCACTTTACCAGTTGGGGAGATAAAATGATGTCGCAAAGCTTAAAATTTTGTTAAGAAGCCGTTTACAAATCTAATGGGTTAGTTTGATTCGTGAAATACAGGAAAAGGTGTAGTTTTTATGAAAAGGAAGGCGAGTTTCAATAAGTATTTTTGCGAGTAAAATTTAAAAATAAAACTCCCATATCGTTTCCGATACAGGAGTCTTAAAGGTATTAATTTACTTAGGGGATAACTTAATACACTACTTTTTTCGTCACGGTTTTATTTTCATCGGATGTGATCTGAACGAGTAACACTTGTTGTTCGGCTCTTAAGTCATGCAATGCTG
>Ga0247817_10000420_pt1 | contig 24177 bp, 20 predicted proteins | sample UWRJL212509R1_FD_178010 | JGI IMG/M metagenome (GOLD analysis project Ga0247817, IMG submission 178010) | Plant litter microbial communities from Arlington Agricultural Research Station in Wisconsin, United States - UWRJ-L212-509R-1 | ecosystem: Environmental > Terrestrial > Plant litter >...
ATAATTCTTCTAATTTAACTCCAACAGTAGTCTTCAAAGTTAAGAAAAGAGATCCAGTTGTGCCAGCAGCAAAGCGAGCTTTTACTAATTTATATGCTTCCGGTGATAAGGCAACATATCCGGTTTCTGGAACCAATGTAGGTGCATTATCAATATAATAGTTAACATATTGAGTTACTTCAGGTCGTGTCGCAGAAGTTTTGTTAATATAGATCAATAGAGGTCTTGATAAAGGCTGGTATGTACCGTTCACAATTGTTTCCATGGATGGAGCAATTGGTCCTTTTCCGTTTGTATCGTCTTTGTCATCTAAAGAAACAAGTTTCAATTTGTCTTGATTTTCAAAGTAATATGCAAACCCAAAATAACCTAACGAGTATTTATCACCAGCTACACCGCTTACTAAACCATTATCATCTTCACTTGCTGTATAATCTGTTCTGCAAGATCTTGCTTCGCCTACAATTGCTTCTGTAAAATAATCAAATGTGCCAGACTCTGTTCCAGCACCATAAAGGTTGATTTTTTCATGAGGCCAGCCTTTACGTACGTGATCCCAGTGTGTAACGGTTCCTTTTGCAGCAGGTTCCCATATTTTTTTCAATTCTTCCACTGTAAGAAAATCTACCCATGTATTTTCTTTGCTTACAACAATTGCTAAACCATCATACGCAATTGGAATTTCAAGATATTGAATGTTGTTTTTAGCACAATCCGCATCTTCAGATGCTTTGATCGGTCTTGAAGCACCTGTTACATCTATTTCATTGCGAATGAATTTTTTGAAACCAGCACCAGTACCGGAAGCATTTGCTGTTATTTTTACAGATGGGTTTTCATTTTCAAATTCTTCAGAAACAGCTTCTGAAATTGGAAAAACAGTAGATGAGCCGTCTACTTTTATTGAAGTTGCGCTTGTAGTGTCTGCACCTTCAGATTTTTGTTCTTTACTTCCGCAAGACAATAATATTGCTGAAGCAAATACGATAAATACAATTTTTTTCATTTCTAATAGTTGAATTGATATGATACATTATTTAAGTGTACCAACTCACAGAACAGGGCCACAAGTTAAGTACTAAATTTTACTTTATATATTATTTAATTGTAAAGTTCATTTTAATAGTTGAATTGAAGCTGCAGCCTCATAAAATTCCCTTTTTGATGATTAATCGGGTTTTTAGAATCTTCAAAAACGCGATCCGAAATGGTGTAAGCTACAGTCAATTCCAATTGTTTAATGATCTGAAATTCGATACCCGTTTCTATCTCTTTTACGATATGACGGCGGGCATCAAGTTCGGGCTTTTTACCGCCAAAGAAATATTGTCCACGGGTATAAGGCGTAACAGTCATGTTTTTGATTTTTCTCATATACATAAGCTGAATATAACCGCCTTCATTCACTCCGGTAACAATTTCATTCACAACTGCGGCATTGGGACCATTGTATTGATATACAGGACCTACTCCGTACATATACTCTGCCTGAATACCAAAAGGTTGCGGATAAAGAATTGCTGAAGCCGCTACGCGCTGATCCTTGAAATCATGATCATTGCCTTCTAATGTTATATTTGTCAGAGATGCGGCTTCGCCCACATGGAACAATCCGGAATAGCCTTGCAACCCCAATTCAAGTATCTGTTTTTCTCCTAATTTGAACGGATACGTTGCACGCATTACTGTATGCAGGGAATTATTTAATTCATTTCTGTTCGCAGTTTGTCCATTATACATTCCAAAGCCAAAGACTCCATAATCGCCTGTGCCTTTCAATCCGGAATCAACTAAGTATTTAAACCGTTCTCTGATTTTTTCCGGTGTGAAATATAAAAACAAACCCAGATCACGTTCATTATAAACAGAACTGTTAATACCATCGCTGCGGTCAAATGCCAGCCGGTTCTGCGAAGATTGTAAATTTTCAAAACCAAAAGGCACTTTACTAATACCCATTCGTGCACGAAATTGTTTGTCTTTTGTCAAATAAATATCTCCATAAAAATCTCTGATCTGAAGATAATTTAATCCAAGTGTTGAACCCGATGTTGCATTTGTAGCTACATCTGTCTGTATGTAGATGAAAATTCTTTCGTGAATATTTCCGCTAAATACCAGCCGTGCTCTTCGAAAGAAAAAGCCCCCATTATTACCAATACTTTTGTCGCATTGATCACACTTTAAATCTTCGTTTGTTTCAAGCAAGCGATTATAACGAAACTGTGCATAACCTCTGAGGCTTATAACTTCGTACCAATTTTTCTTTTTTGTTTCTGTTGTTTTTGCTTCCGAAGCGGGAAGCGACGAAGATGTTTGGTTCAGTATAGCAGAGTCTTTAACGACTGGAGTTTGCGCCTGACCAGATACTATTCCTGCAGCCAATAGGGTTGCTACTATTATAAAGCGTTTCATTTTAATATTTGAGCTATTCAAATTCAAAGAATCCGGGATTGTATTGCCGGAGTGTACTGTTTTAAATTATGAACGTTATTAACACAATATGCCAATGCCGTTCATACTAAATTTATTTCTCAGGATGAGGGAATTTAGGTTCGTCTTGAGGTTTGCGTCCGTTTTTCTTAAACAGCGTATGAAACTCATCAAATATTACATAAATAGTATATGCGGTATTTGCCTCTACATTTCTCTTTGCATATGTGATATCCGGCTGCGTTGGCACTTCGTTGATGTTGTATAAAAAGTTTACCTGGTATGTAATACCTGCTTCTATACGGATAGGATAATTTGTTGGCAATTTCCAGCCAAACAATGCAACAGTTCTGTTCTGGTTTAGCATTTTGTTTGCATCTACATGTTTGCCCATGCCTAGAAATATTTCGTTCCATGCATTCAGATACACGGTATTCTTTTTCATCTTGGAGCTGTTCAATAATAATTGAGCACGTATCTGCCAACGTAGTCGTCCCTGATGGCTGCTGCCATTTCCTGAGCCAATGGAGTTGGGGTAAAAGTTATATCCTTCGCCCAGGTCATCCATAAAATTTGAAGATTGGGTTCTATCGCCGATATATCTGAATTCATATCGGTATCTGTTAGAGAATAATAAACGACCTAATTGACTGTTTACTGTTATCTGCGGACAGATCCTGAATTCAGGAAAAACTGTTTGCCCTTGATCTTGACCATCTACTTTATATACACTGCCTTCTTGCGGAGGCGTCCATGTGATCCAGTATCCGATAGGTGATAATGAGAAACGTAGTTTTTTAGGGATTACCCAATAGTGGATCCAGGGTCTTAATACTTGTTGGTATGAGTTTTTGAAAATGTTGGCGTGGTCGCCGCCTTCGATGTAGCTGGCGTCTGCCATTCTGCGATATTGGTAATCGACCTGATACTGCCATTTCTGTAGTGAATCGATTGATCCGTTGATGTTGTACTCTGTCCAAAAAGAACTCCTATGAGTATAGGCTCTAGGATGGTCAGCAAAATTTTGGGATGGAGTAGTTTGTGCATAGGCGCACACCATTCCTACAATAGACAGAGCTACTGTTACAATACGTTTTTTCATTTTAATACGAGCTATTCGGGTGCAAAGCAACACTATTAGTATTACCTCAACGTCACTCCAATGTTACCAAATTGTTAAGGCGACATATTCATCTTATACAATTTCTTGTAAACAATTCATATACAATTAATAAGGTGGTAATTCTGGGGTAATACCCATTGCTTACATTTGTGCAATAAAAACTTCATTCAACTTTTGCTATGTCCCTTATAACTTCTACCGGTCATTTTATAGACCTACAGCTATTTGCAAATGAAATACAGCTTGTAAACATTAAGGTTTACAATATTTTAGGAGAAAAAAAAGTATCGCTTTGGGAGGAATTAGAAAAGGGGGAAAATAATCTTGTGATTGATGTTTCTGACCTGTCTAAAGGAACGTATCGGGTAACGATTTCTTATCTGAATGAAAAGCTGAAAGAAGAACGGTTCACTTTGTATTGATTTTTATTTATTTTGGTATAAATTCTAAAAAATGAGTCAAAGACTCTATTTCATTTGCTCATGCTTAGAGCGCTTCGCTAAATCTAAGGATAGAGAGCCATTAAATCTGTGGACGAACGGATGCCTTCGCTTAAAAGCGAAGGCATCCGCATTATTGATTTTAATTACGCAGAGTGCATCGACTCATTCAGGAATAAATAATTTGAAGTCGAACTTTCCAATTCTGCAATTTCAGCAAGATTGAAATAGGCAAATACCGGCTCTCTGTATTCTCTTAAATAGGTATATTCTTCTATCATTGTCATACCTTTTATCTGACTTTTTTCTTCATCAAAGCCATACAAACGAAATGAATTAAGAGCGATATTTCCGTTAAAAAGTGTGATGTCTAAAGCAATATGATGCCTTTTCGTTTTTTGCTTTTTTAAAATATCTTTCAATTTGGTCCGAATTTCTTTTTGTCCCATATTATATATCTTTTTTAGCATTAAAACTTGTCGCAGGATTTATACCATCGAATGCTGCATAACGCGGTCTATAAATAGTAACATCTTTTGATAAACGTGCAATATTTTCAAACACAAACAATGGATCATCTGCATCTTCAGTCGCATCTCGATCTTCATCAAATGCCTGGTTGTAGTAGATCAATTTCCAATCTCCATGAATGGTTTCAACCAATGCAGAAAGTGTTTCAACCCAGTCGCCTGAGTTTAAATATTCAATACCATTGTATTCTTTAATTGCAGGTTGGTGAATATGTCCACAGATCACACCATCACATTTTCTGGAGCGAGCCAATTCAGCAAGTTCCATTTCAAAATCTGAAATATAAGAAACCGCTGATTTTACTTTTTGCTTTACTACCTGCGAAAGCGAATAATATGGCAATCCGCGTTTCACTCTGTAGTTGTTGTAATGCTTATTAATCCATAATAAAAACGTGTAGCCAACATCTCCAAGCTTTGCGATCCATTTTAATTTTGTTGTTACTGTATCAAATACATCACCGTGTACAACATAATAGTTTTTGCCAGTGGCGCCTTGATGAATGTACTCTCTATCTATATGAATATTACCGAAAGACATTGGAAGTATCGTATCCAGGAATTCATCGTGATTGCCGCGCAGGTAGTAAACTTTCGTCTTATGCTGTTCGGTCATCTTGATCACTCTTCTGAAAAAACGTGTATGAGATTTTTTCCATTTGCCGTATTTCTGCAATTGCCAGCCGTCGATAATGTCTCCATTCAAAAGCAATGTATCGCAGGTATGATTTTTTAAAAAATTTGAAACTTCTTTTGCCTTCGAACTTGAAGTGCCTAAGTGTATGTCTGAAAGCACTATTGTTCTGTAGTGAGTTTTCATGATGTGCAGTGTTATGTAATACGAAAGATCGGCTGGCCGTCGTCCAGTTTGCAGGCCTTACAAAAGAACCACTTTTGTATAAGTTGATCATTAGGGTTTTGTTAACATATTGTTATCATACGCATTTCGAGGTAACAATATGTTAATAGTGTCTTAACACATACGATACATCTTTAAAGTATTTTTATAGTATCAAAGTCAACTAAACTGTATGTATTATGTTGAAGATATTAAAATCAATTTCGACCTATTTCCACCAACTGATTGAAAACTATTTGATCAGAAGATGGGTAGAGTTTTACTCTCCTTTCAGAGTAAAAACTTCTACATCTCTTTAAGAAAAATGAAAATATTATATGCCATTCAAGGCACTGGAAACGGCCATCTAAGCCGTTCTATGGATATTGTGCCCATACTTCAAAAAAAGGGCGAAGTAGACATATTAGTTAGTGGTGTACAGGGCGATCTTTCTCTGCCTTTTCCTATAAAATATCAATTCAAAGGATTAAGTTTTATTTTTGGAAAATCAGGAGGTGTAGATATGTACAACACATTTGTAAAATTAAAATCCAAAAGACTTTATAACGAGATCAAACAATTGCCGATCGAAGAATATGACCTGGTAATTAATGATTTTGAACCAGTAAGTGCCTGGGCCTGTTATGCAGCCAATAAGCCGTGTATTTCTCTCAGCCATCAGGCTGCTGTCATTTCTTCTTCATCTCCCAAGCCAAGCAAATTTGATCCGATCGGACAGATGGTACTGCGTTATTACGCACCCACAACCGACCAATTTGGCTTCCATTTTGAACGCTACGGAAAAAATATATTTACTCCTGTAATCCGCCAGCAGATCCGTTCCGCACAGATCGCAGACTTTGGTCACTACACTGTATATCTTCCGGCCTACGACGATGAACGTATTTTAAAAAGCTTGTTGCGTTTCGAAGATGTTCAATGGCAGGTATTTTCAAAACACAATAAAAAACCTATTGTAGAGAAGAACGTGAGCATACTGCCCATTCAAAATGAACTGTTTATTAAAAGTATGGCCACTTCAACAGGTGTGATTTGTGGTGCAGGTTTTGAAACGCCTGCCGAAGCATTGTTCATGGGTAAAAAATTATTGGTAATACCAATGAAAGGTCAGTACGAACAACACTGCAATGCTGCAGCACTAAAACAATTAGGAGTACCTGTAATTAAAAGTTTAAAAAAGAAACACATGCCTATTATTGATGCATGGCTCGCAAACAATACCCGAATAGAGGTAGACTATCCGGATATTACCGAACGAATCATTGATCAATTATTAACAAAGTTTCAGCCCACAGAAAATAATAGTTTTGCCATTGCCCAAAAGTGGGAACAAGAACTTAACAGTTAATTCATGCTTATTTCTGAACCTACACCTAAGCTCTATATCAATCAGAGCAGCCTTTATTCTTATAAAAAGCAAATAGATGCAAACTTCGTTTGGGGAGTTTCAGCTTCTGCCTATCAGACAGAAGGAGCATATAATATAGACGGTAAAGGCCCATCCATTTGGGATACGTTTACCAATGAACAAAAAAATAAAATCAAGGATAAGAAGAACGCGAACATAGCCTGTGATTTTTATTCCCGCTATGAAGACGACTTGATACTGATGAAAACCCTTGGCATCAATCATTTCAGGTTTTCAATTTCCTGGCCACGCGTTATGCCAAATGGAACAGGAGAAGTCAATCACGCTGGACTCGGCTTCTACGATCGCCTGATCGATCGCTGCCTGCATCATGGAATTACTCCTTGGGTTACTCTTTATCACTGGGATCTTCCACAGGCACTTGAAAATAAAGGCGGCTGGACAAACAGACAAGTCGTGCAATGGTTTACCGATTATGTAACCGTATGTGTGAAGCATTTTGGTGACCGTGTGAAACATTGGATGGTGATGAATGAGCCGATGGTATTTGTGGGCGCTGGCTATTTCTTAGGCCTACATGCACCTGGGAAACGAGGCATGAAAAATTTTCTGCCTGCTATACATCACGCTGTATTAAGCATGTGTGAAGGTGCACGAGCGATCAAAGCCATTGATCCCGGCGCTGAAGTTGGTACAACTTTCTCGTGCTCGCATATTGAGCCTTACCGAAATATTGAAAAGGATCATGTTGCAGCATTGAGGGTTGATGCGCTGTTAAACAGAATGTTTATAGAACCCGTTTTGGGAATGGGTTACCCGGTTGATACGTTAAAACCCTTGCAAAATATATCTCAATATATTTTGCCGGGTGATGAACATAAAATGCAATATGATTTTGATTTTATTGGTGTGCAGAATTATACACGTGAATTTGTAAAACATTCATGGTTTACTCCGTATTTAAATGCGCGGTTAATTTCTGCACCAAACCGCAAAGTGCCTCATACCCTAATGAATTGGGAGGTTTACCCTGAATCAATTTATCATATGATCAAAAAATTTGACGCTTACCCGGGAATTAAAAAAATTCTGATCACTGAAAATGGCGCTGCTTTTGAAGATATGCATAACGACACATTGATTACAGATCACATGCGCACAACGTATCTTCAGGAACATATTGAACAGGTATTGAAAGCAAAAGATGAGGGAGCAAAAGTAGAAGGGTACTTTGTCTGGACATGGACAGACAATTTCGAATGGGCTGAAGGGTATCATCCGCGTTTTGGATTGATTTACACCGACTTTAATTCTCAAAAAAGAATTGTAAAGGAATCAGGTTTGTGGTATGGCAATTTTATCAATCAATAAGCTTGATTGTGCATTTTTAAATTGCCATCCTTTAAATATTCATTTATCTGATTGGCTAGTATACAAATGTTAACGAAAGCCTCTAATTTTAATTAAAATCAGGGTTTTTTCATTCGGAACCTTATACTTTTATCTAAAATATAGTTTACCTTCGTAAAGGTATGTTTTAGACTCTGGTATTGTTCTTAATGATATTACTTACCTAATTTAATCGATTTATTTGCCCACCATTTAGTATCTTCTTATGTTGCGATTAGACAAAACTGCAATTCAAACAGATGTTCACAAACTTTTTTATGGTTCATCATCAGGTAAACTTTGGGAAGGGTCGGAATGGCTTGAAACAAATGGTCTTGGTGGCTGGGCTGGAAGTACATTAAGCGGATGTAATACACGCAGATATCATGGGCTTTTAGTAGCCGCTACCAAACCACCAACCGAACGTACTGTTCTGGTAAATAAATTGGATGAAATTATTGTCTTGAATGATGAGTGGTTCCAATTAGGAACGAACAAATATAGAGAAGCGCTTTCTCCTCAGGGATATGTTCATATTACAGAATTCAAAAAAGAATTTTTTCCTGAATTCACGTTTGAGGTAAATGGCGTGATCATTCGCAAGACTGTTGTAATGATGCACGGAGAAAACACTACTGTTATTATATATAATGTAGTTCAAGCTCCTTCAACATTTACTTTTAAATTATTACCGCTTATTTCCGGAAGAGATTATCATTCGTTGCATAAAGCAAATGATGTGTTTGATCCAACATGTACGTTTGAGAATGGTATATTTAAAACTCAGCCTTACACTGATTCTCCTGAAATATTTATATCCATACCGAACGCTTCGTTGCGTAAGGATCCGAATTGGTTTTATCAATTCGACTACGTCATTGAACGTTACCGAGGCATGGAAAGCGAAGAAGATCTGTTCAATCATGGCACTTTTTCTTTATTGTTAAATGAAGGTGATTCTTTTGGTGTCGTTCTTTCTACTGAAGACCCGAGCGGAAGAAACCCTTTCGACTTATACGAACAGGAAAGACAACGTAGAATTGGCTTGTTAAATGGCAGAAGTGTAAACTCAACGATCGAGCAATTAACATTGTCTGCAAACCAATTTGTTGTTCAGCGTTCTGAATCGTTAAAAACAGTTATTGCCGGTTACCACTGGTTTACGGACTGGGGCAGAGACACCATGATTGCTTTACCGGGCTTGTGTTTAACAACAGGCAGATTTGATGATGCAAGAAGAATCTTAAAAGCTTTTGCTGAAAGTGTGCAAAATGGTATGCTTCCGAATCGCTTTAAAGATGGTGACGAAGCTCCCGAATACAACAATGTAGATGGGACACTTTGGTATTTTGTAGCAGTATACCGATACCTGCAAACTACCCAAGACAGAAATTTTGTTCTGAATGAAATCCTTCCTGTATTAAAAAATATTATTGACCACCATTTCAAAGGTACATTATACAACATAAAAGTTGATGAAGATGGTTTGTTGTACGCAGGGGAAGTTGGGCAACAATTAACCTGGATGGATGCAAAGATTGGCGATTGGGTTGTCACACCTCGTATGGGCAAGCCGGTTGAAATTCAAGCATTGTGGTATAACACATTAAAAATATATGCGCATTTATTAGATATAAACAATCAACCTCAGGATTCATGGTCAATGGGAGAAGCTGCACAAAAAGTACAAGATACATTTTTGTCCCGCTTTTGGAATCAGGATGGTGGTTATTTGTTTGATCTTATTGATGAAAACGATCAACCCAATGCAAGTATTCGACCGAATCAGCTTTTTGCTATCAGTCTTCCATTTCAGCTTGTTGAAGGCGATAAAGCACAAGCTGTATTTAATACGGTAGAAGAACATTTATATACTCCTGTAGGGTTACGCAGCCTAAGTCCGCAGGATCATAACTATTATGGCATCTACCAGGGCGACTGGAGAAGACGTGATGCTTCTTATCACCAGGGAACTGTGTGGAGCTGGTTATTGGGTCCGTATGTAGATGTAATGATGCGGGTAAGCGGCGATCATGCACACAGGTTAAGTCAGAAAGTAATTTATAACTTCGGTTATCATTTAGAAGAAAGCTGTATCGGAAGTGTTTCAGAAATATTCGATGGCGATGCTCCCCACCACCCTCGCGGCTGTGTAGCTCAGGCATGGGGTGTAGCTGAAGTGTTGAGAGTGATTGAAGAATATAACTTATAAGTTTTAAGTTTTTAGGTAATACGTTTTAAGATATTTTTCCAAACAAAAAAGCATCTCGCTAAATAGCTGGGTGCTTTTTTGTTTAATAGGTGAACCAACGTCGTCGAGGTTTAAAACCTCGACGACGTTTCTAAACTAGAACTACTGATGCCTTCGCTTGAAGCGAAGGCATCAGTAGTTTGGAAATTTATAAATTTGGACAAATCCACGCTCACATACAGCCCCATTGAATATTAAATTGTAATTTTAAACAACCGTAATTTCAAACCCTGCCCCATTGAATACTCAACAGAATAAATCCGAAAAGCTGCTTTTTATTGGTATTGTATTCAGCATGTTTATGTGGGGTTTAAGTTGGCCATCAGGCAAAGTAGCTGCATCCTATGGCAATCCTGTGAGCATTGCCTTGATCCGTTACACTATTGTATTTGTAAGCTTTCTGCCGATTTTCTTTTTCATGAAAGCTCCTTTGCTCATTCACAAAAAAGGCATTCCGGCATTGGTTGCAGCAGGATTGCTGCTGTCTCTTTATACGTATTTGTTTTTTTATGGACTAAAAAATGGATTAGCTGGTGCGGGTGGAGTATTGGTAACAACGATGAATCCGATCATGGCTTATGGAATTGGTCTGGTGCTGAATAGAAAAAAGCCTTCGCGTAATGAGGCTATTGGATTAGTATTGGGATTGCTTGCCGGTGCAACATTGTTAAAGATATGGGGCAATTTAGATGAATTATCCGCATCCGGGAATTTGTATTTTTTACTGGCTGCATTTATTTGGGCAGTGATGAGCAGAATTACTTCAAAGGCGTCAAACTATGGCTCATCCTTAAGCTTTAGCTTGTGGATGTATTTAGCTACCGTTCTTATTATGTTACCGATTGTTGACTATTCTTCTTTAAAAGAAACGCTTTTGATGGCAGATAGTTATTTCTGGTGGAACATTGCATTCAGTGCAATATTGGCAACATCACTGGCGACAACCTATTACTTTTATGCAACAACAACGTTGGGGCCTGAAAAAGCCAGCAGCTTTATTTTCCTGGTGCCTGTTTCTGCTGCAGTATCTTCCTGGTTGTTTTTGAACGAAGCGTTAGAGCTGCACACTATTGTTGGAGGTGTATTGGGGATTGCGGCGGTTTATATGATCAATAGGAAGAAAGCTTAATGCCTAAAGCATTTATTTAGATTAACTGAAATATAATTTATCATTACTATCTCGATAATATCGCCATGAAATAATTTTTCATCGCAGCAAATGTTTCTGCTGAAACACGATCAAATTCTTCCTGATCGCGTTCAAGATACTGATCATTCCACGAACCCATGCCACCAAATACATCCGCACATTTTACAGCAAACAGGTTGTAAATAACTTCTGTGTTGTATTGCATTTTATGCCATTCTTCTAAATAGAATGCATTACTCTGAAGCACTTCTATTGCGCGCTCTGTAAAGCCATCCTCTTCAAGTGCTTCTTTTATTGCTTCAATATGTTCGGTATCAAAATCACCCGATGGAATTTTACGTTCTATAAACCACGCGGCAAAACGAAATGCTTCTGCAAAAGGAGATTCAATTTTTTCTGCAAACTCAGCAATAGCCTTAAGTGCTTTTTCAAAGTTTTGTTTGATCAGAATAAAATCATCTTTCGGTGCAAGCAACGTTGTTATTGGTAAAGGCTCAAAGAAATTCACTTCCCATCCTTGCTCCATAGATTTTAAATACCATTTATCTTTATCCGAACGACCACGTGCAATTGCTTTATCATATTCCTTTTTATCCGGACCAAAAACACCTGCTAATTCTGCAGGAATAACCGGACGCGCATGATGCTGTTCACACAATAAACAGATAGCTCTGCAGATAGTACTTGTCATGCCGCTATTATATAATTGTTCTGTCGTTAGACCTTTTATGTATGCTTCAAACTCTGATGCTTTTAAAGCAGGCACCGCCGGCAATGGATATTGGGACAGTTCTGCTTCACAGCCTTTCCACACGTCCGCGACAAAAGGCTGCGCATATATTAATGTTGTAAGCTGTTCCGGTGAGGGATATTTTTCAGGATACAGAAATGCAATCTCTCGATCAGCGTTTCCAAATAAAAAATCAGACTGATAAAATAAATGCTTTAAATGATCAGGGAAAATAAACGCAGAGCCTGTAACAATGCATTCGATCTGCATCTCTTCAGCGAGATTTGAAGCCAGAAAACTAAACACTTCTTTTCCTTCTGTACTGTTCAGATACGCACGAACCGCGTTTTCTTCGACAGCTTTTCGTCCATTCATTTCATTGGATTCTGTAACCATACGCGCTACAAGCTTCCACAATGCTTCACTATTTAATTGCGCATCCGTTAATTCTGCGAAAAGATCGGGCGTAATTGCATACGCAGGAGAATAAAATGTTTTGATGATGTAGCAGCGAGCTGTCTTTTCAGTAATTACTTCAAATAAATATTCCTGTGTACCTGCAAATGCTGCGGCAATATGGGCAGGTAATTGATCCTGTTCCTGAACAACAGAACGTATCCTACACTTTTTAACTTTTTCAATTTGCAGCAGTTTCACCCACTCGGCAAACGAAACTTCTTCCCCACTTTCCAAACCTGCGACCAAAGAAACAACGCCAGGCTTTTGTACTTCATGAAATTCAAATATTGCTTCGAAATAGGTAAGGATTTCTTCTATGTTTTTTTCGGATGCCTCTAAAATTGCCTTTGTTAATGTAATCAGGTAATCAATTCGCTTCATGCTTATTTGTCATTAGAACTCTTGATTCTACGATTTTGGAACAAAGAAGGTTATTGGAAATTATAAATTATGAGTTCTGGGTTATGAATTATGAATTATGAATTGACAGTTCGATGCGATGGAAAGGTTGTATTCATGCCAACTTAAAAAAATGAATTATATATAACTCATAATTTATAATTCTTCTCACCCCTCATAGATTTTCAATCTATTCCGCGCTTGTTTCAACTCTTTCTGCAAATCATTTATTCGTTGCAATAAATTAAATACTACATCAATGCCTTCAATATTTACATCGAGTTCATGATGTATGCGAATCATTTTTTCAATATTCCGAATTTGATCCTGATGGATGTAATGAACTTCTTCAATTGTATTTATTTCAATCAATCCGATTTCTCTTAATCCATTTATAAATGAAATTTCTGTTTGATAGTGGGTACATATTGTATGTAGTGGAATTAATTCTTCTATATTCATGAGTTCCTGAGTTTAGAGAGTTCCGTGAATAGTTCTTTTTCTTTATCTGATAAATTTGTTGGAAGAGAAATGTTATATGTAATGTATAGATCCCCAAACTCCCCTTCTTTTTTATATACAGGAAGTCCTTTGCCTTTTAGTTTTACCTTTGTTCCATTCTGAGTTTCGGGTGCTACTTTTAGTTTTGCTTTCCCATCAAACGTATCAACGATCAGGTTTCCCCCTAATAATGCTTTATATAAATCCAGTTCTATAGTATTGTGCAAGTCGTTGTTGTCTATTTTAAATTGTGTATTATTCTTTACGAAAATCTCAATCTGCAAATCTCCTTTGGGTCCGCCATTTAAGCCATCACCACCATAACCAGGTATTTTAATGGTTTGTCCATCTTTTATGCCCGCTGGAATTGTAATGCGAATGCTTTTGCCATTCACATTCAATTCTCTTTTATGCGTTGTGAAAACTTCTTTCAGATCAAGATTCAGTTCCGCAAATAAATCTGCTCCTTTAAATTTAGCCCCGCCTCTGCTTCCTCCCCGCGCACCACTTCCAAACATAGATGAGAAAAAATCAGAGAAGTCACTTTCAAAGCCGCCGCTGCTTGATCCTTGGTTCGGCGGTCGTTTATAGCCTGCTCCCTGATTCGCATTTGCATAAGATCCTCCCTGTTTCCAGTTCTCCCCATACGAATCGTATTTTTTACGGTTTTCAGGATTGCTTAATACTTCATTCGCCTCATTAACTTCCTTGAATTTTTGTTCAGCGGCTTTATCATTCGGATTTACATCGGGATGGTATTTACGAGCCATTTTCCGATAAGCCTTTTTAATGTCTGCTTCTGTAGCACTCTTGTCAATACCCAGAATTTTGTAATAATCCATAAACGTTATTCGAGAATTTTAATTACTATAATTTCAGCATTTTGTTTTATTAAACCAAGTAAAAGTTACCAGGTGCTAGTTTCCAGGTACTAGATAAAAGTATGTAGCTCCCATCTTTCATGGGGGCGATGCTCCAAGTTATAGTATGTAAGGCTTTCAGCCTACAATCCGACGAAATATGATTTGTATGTCTTAAAATTAAAATTTCAATTAATAATCTAAAACATATAAAAAATGAAAAAGCCCTGACATCAAATTGCTGCCAGGGCTTTCACGTTGTTATTATTAGATTACTTTATTTTCACCAAACGGATATGTTCTGTTGTATTGTCCGTGTAGTGAACAAAAACTGTATATATCCCATCCTGAAACTCATTTCCAAACTCAACAATCCCTGATGAATACGAGAATTGTTTTACAACAATCCCATTTGAATTCATTACAGAAATTAAAGACGCTGGTTTCTTCAACGTTAGTTTAAATACATCTGATGAAGGGTTGGGAGAAACAACTGTTCTTTCTATCTCTTCTGCACTGAATGCATTTATATTTGATGGACAAACCGTAATGTTTTTGCAGTATTGTTTGTACCAGGGAGCAGCGCTATAATTTACACCTACGCAAAGCTGTCCGCCCGAGAAGTAGTTACCATCAATCATTACAGCACTATACGATTGAGTTGAAACAGGCGTAAGCGATTGCACAGATCCTGTATACCACCAGTTATAACCCGTAGCATTTGTACGATTGGCATCATTTAGTGTAAATGTTTGCGTGGTTCCATTTTTACCACAGTTATTTCCAATAATATCTTCTAATGAAACTGAAGGTTGTATTGTTACTGTTACCGTTGACGTAGCTGTTGCACCTTCATTATCTGTAGCTACTGCAGTCAGTGTATACGTACCCGCTGCAACGTTTTGCCAGTAAAAGCTATATGGTAATGTAACATCTGTGTTTAGCAATGTTGCTCCATTATAGAATTCTACTTTTGCAATCGATCCATCAGCATCACTTGCATTTGCTATAATTACAAAGGAAGCAGGAGCTGTAATCGTGGCAGTGCTCTTTGGATTTGTTATTTCAACAACCGGAAGTTTATTTCCTGTATTTCCAACTTTGTAATCAAAGCTTATTACATCACCAACTGCTGATACATTTGTAATACCATAGAAAGCAGCCAAGCCTCCAGGTGTTCCATCTGTCAGAAAACAAGACGGATTTGAAAAATCGTCAAAACGTGTTCTGCTGTTCGTCAAAGAAAATGCTGCCTGATACAGACTGCCGTTTACCTCATTCGTTCCATCGGGTCTATAGATATATACTTCTTCAGGACCATTATTTGCATTGCCGTTAAAATTTGGATTGACGCGGTATATGATCAAACCTTCCTGGCCACCTAATGCTGATTCATAATAGCCTTCTCTTTTCCTATATTCCAACATTAAAAACTCATCTGTGTTGGGAAGATTAATTCTGTATGCTGCATAAGGCGAACGTGACAGCGGAGCAAGCGTATAGTTTCCGGCCGTCGTAAGCTCAGGTACAGCACCTGTCCAGTTCGCATAACGTTGTTTAAAATATACAGACATGTGTCTTGGAGTATTCCAGTCACCGCTTGCCATCAAATCCCAGTCACCAACAGGCTCATGCGGATAATCCGTGTAATGATATAAATCCGGTGCACCAAATGAATGGAATAGTTCGTGACAAATAACACCTACACCCAATGCTTCTGAAAAAACAATATTGTAATCATTTGCTCTCTTTCCATTGATGGTAGCTGTCTGTGAAAAAAGTGACCAACGGTGCGGCCACAATAAATCCGACCATCCTTCATTGTATCCATTAATTACAAAAACAATGTTGTCTATATTGCCATCGTTGTCACCATCGATCAACAAATTTGCCGGCACTTGATTTTTTACTGCATTTACTGCATTTGCCAATAGTGTGTGCTCGCGTGTTGTAGCATCCGGACTTGTATTGTTGTATCCATCGGGTGCATCTTTTGTGTAATAGCTTCTTGGGTGAGAATCGTGGTACGATACCGGAGTTGTACCTGAAGAAACAGGATAAAAACTGGTAACCAGATCAAGCTGATTTGTTGAAACTTCTTTAAAGAAATCTCTTACAGACTTTCTGCCTACTGCATTAAACTTAGTCGTAATCTCTGAAAGCGGAGTAGCAATCTCTTCCTGATCACTAAAGCTGATAAAGATAACAAGGTTGTTGTAAATACCTGTTGCAGGTCTAACAGGAGCTGCAGCTGTTGCTATGCGGCTGTTTGATGCCGGGGCAGCGCGTTTAGTCTTTAGTGCAGCAGTTTTAGATTGCACTTCAGCTTCAGATAAATTCAAACCCGGAGTCAAACCTACAGATGCAGGATTCACTTGTCCTACAATAAAATTAGAAGGAGCTAATTTGCCGGAAATAATTGTTGCATACACATAATATCCTGATGAAGGATTTTTAATGATGGTATAATTATTCGCATCGTGCAGCCAGTTGTGATATTCACTTCCGGTGGCTAAACAATTTAAAATTGCACCATCGGGTTGTTTTAGTTTCACAGGCACATCTTTCATATAAGACGCCTGTACAGAAACTGAACATAAAAGCATGAAAATAACGGAGGCTCGCGTAAGCTGCACACCCATGTTGGTCAGGATTTTTTTCATAATGATTCGCTGTTAAAAGTTGAATTGATTTGTTGTATAAAAACTATTGAAAAGAGAATTGATAAAATGAAAATAAACGGATTTCTTATATTCATTTTATTTGTAAGAATTTAATGTGGCAACAACCAATGAATAAAAGATTATTTTTTGTTAGGTTTGTTGCCTACATGAAATCCTGAACAAACATATTTAATTCAATCATTCAAAAATTTACTAATAAGTAAACGGTTATGTTTTGATGATAACTGGCGTCACTAAAATTATTAAATGGCATGTTAACATATGTTAATGCTGATGTCGTACTTACTGAGTTAGACGAATAGTGATGATGAACATTTAAAAAATCACATTTGTAGATCTGAAGTTACGAGCGCCAAAAAATCCAGACGCATATAAATTTTTTTTGAATGAATTATGTTACAATCGTTCTGAATGTCAAATTCACTCTCGGTGTTTTAATTCGCATTGATTTGGGTAAACTATGCAACCAATGTGTTTGCGTACTTCCTTTCATTACAAGCAAACTTCCGCTTTCCAATAGAATAGAATGCGTTTCTTTTGTCAATTTGTGTTTCAGGGAAAATTTCCGTTCAGCACCAAAGCTCAAGGATGCAATGGCTGTGTGCTTGCCTAGTGCTTTTTCATCGTCGCTGTGCCAGGCCATTCCTTCTTCACCTGTATGATATAAATTCAGCAAACAGGAATTAAAGGTATGTCCTGTAATTTTTTCAGTAAGCTGTTTTAATTCCAGCAATTCTTTTGTCCAGAGTAATGCCTGCTTGGTTGTGTTTGAATAGGTATACGAATAAGCATCATCTCCATACCAGGCAACTTTGCGTTTGGTGATTATGTGTTTGCCATAAATAATGGCTTCGTCGTTTTTCCATTGTATGTCATGTAAAAGTTTATGCAGATAAAAATGAATTTGTTCTTCATTTAAAATTTTACCAAAATACTGAACAATACCGTCAGCAGGTAAAAGGTTAGAGATTGGATCTTGATTAAACAGTGACATAATTTTTAGTAGTCAGTTGACAGTTGACAGTGGTCAGTATGAGAATCGTTTTTGAAGTAATTTATATTCATAATCCCAATCAATAGTTTCATAAGTGATGCTTGTTGTAAAATTTCAATTGATTATTCATAATGTTCATAGTAAGAGTTTACTGTTTGCAAGTGATTACTGTCTACTGACCACTGTTTACTGTTTACTATCTTGCGCTGCTTCCCACCCGATCATAGCCGTCTTTCTGGTTGTTCCCCACATATAGCCGCCGAGGTTGCCGGTTGCTTGTATCACACGGTGGCATGGAATTAAAAATGCTACTGGATTGCTGCCTATTGCTGTGCCCACAGCTCTCGAGGCTGATGGCTTTTGGATGGATGCTGCTATACTTCCATACGTTGTGAGATCACCCATGGGTATTTTCAATAATGCTTCCCAAACCTTTAATTGGAAATCGGTACCTTTTAAATGCAGTTTAACCTGATCCAGATTATTCCAATCCTGATTGAAAAATTTCAATGCCTGTTGCTGAAAGAAATCAATAGACTGAATAAAATACGCATTTGGAAAATGTTGTTTCAGATCCGTTACTGCTTTTTCTTCTGTTTCGAAAAAAGCAATGTAACAAACACCTTTTGCCGTAGACGCAGTAATGATACTGCCAAAAATAGTTTCTGTAAAACCATATTGAATAGTAAGTGCTTTGCCTCCGTTTTTGAATTCGCCGGGTGTCATACCTTCAATATTTACAAACAGATCGTGCAGCCGGCTTGTACCCGACAAGCCTGTCTCGTGCACAACTGCTGAAAGTGAAGTATCTTTGTTCTTTAAAATAGTTTTGGCGTGTTCAATGCTTATGTATTGTAAAAATTTCTTCGGGCTCACGCCTGCCCATTCTGTAAATAGCCGTTGAAAATGAAACGGACTGATGTGTACCTGTTCAGCAACTTCATCCAGATTGGGCTGCTGCTTATAATTTGCCTTGATGTATTCTATGGCTTCGGCAATACGCGTGTAATTAACCTGCTCCTGTTCGTTCATGGTTTTGAATCTTCCATGCAAAAGTAACAAGTTGAGGGTTAGAATAAAATCCGAAACTTGCGCTTTTATGTCATTGTTGGTGTTTCGACCCAGTAAATCATCGTTAAATAACTAAAATAACGCGGAGCACTGACAAGCTATTCTCTTTAGTTGTTGGTGCTCCGCGAAAACGCACATTCATTATCATAGATTTGAACAAGCGGAAACACCAACAATGGCGTGTTGCTTTTTAAAAGTTGCGATTTTATTTTCAAAAACCTATGCCTTCGCTTTAAGCGAAGGCATAGGTCAATCATCGTGTCTTAACTTGGAATGGTTTCAGTAAGCATGTTTACACCGTTTTTGTCGTAATAGGTACAGGTCATGTTACCCATATCTACCACCCATTTCTCAACGCCGGCTTCAGCAGCCTGTTCGCAGAAGGTCATGTAATTTGTTCCACCCTGCTGATGTACTTTCAGATCTGTTTTCAATTTTTCATTATTGCTTCGATTCGCGATAGTAAAAGCAGGATATTTAGCGTCTGACTGGATCGCATAATTATTTTTCCCGGAATACACGGTATGTCCGTCGCTTACAAACTGAGTATATTCCAGTAAGCCAAATCCAATAAGTTCCTGAATTTAAGAAGGAAAATCTGCGCCGCTTTTTACTTTAGCATGCGCGGCTTTAATTTGTTCAAGTGTAAACATATTGATGCGGTTTAAATAAATTTCTGCTACAAATATCCTTACAATCCATTTCCTGTAATTGTAAAAAATCGTTTTTATGATTTTTTGTTCGAAGAAAAATAACTCTCCGGTGTATCTCCGGTAAATGTTTTAAATTCTTTTATAAAATGAGCCTGATCATAAAAACCCAATTCATAACTCAGTTCTGTTAACGAAGAGTTGGAAGATCGCATCTGAATGGCGTGTTTTAAGCGAACGATCGATGCGAATTTTTTAGGTGATGTACCTACCGTCTGACGGAATCGTTTCTCTAACGGACTTTGGCTGGTATGTAACTGTTCTGCTAACTCTTTGATACGAATGCTTCCTTTGCTTTTGTGAATCAGCGCTAGTGCCGCCAGTACGAGCTTATCCGCTTCGATCGGCCTGACTCTTGAAAGCAGGAACTCCTCAACAACAGCAATGCGTTCACTATCCGTTTGGGCTTCGCATAATTGTTCTTCTAAAATCATCAAAGCAGACTGCAGCATAAAATTATCCAGCGAAATGCTTTCTTTGAAAAGTTCATGCAGGGGCTGTTTAAAGAAATGTGCAGCGCCTGTTTCTGTAAAAAAGACCAGCACCGTACCAATATTTGCCGAGTTTTTAAATACCTTATATTGATCGTTTAAACCACTTACTCCTGATCTGGCAAGGGTCTTTTCATCTGTATTGTTCAAGTATAACAATTTTCCCTTGTACTGAAAACCAAGAACGATTGACGTATCAGGAATCACTTTATAGATCTGTTCATATTCATTTTCTGAAATAGCAAAGCTTTTAATAAAAGGCTTCAACGGATCAGACGGTATGTATATAGAAAATCTAGACATTTTTATTTATAGGAAATGTTTTTACTAATTTTCCTTACCTAAATCTATTAATCTTTCTTTTTAATTCCTTGTTCTTTTGTTCCCGCTAAAAACGCGACAGGCTTTAATATAAAAGAACCAAAATTTCTTAACGCAATTTGAAATGAGGCTGGATAAATTATGATGTAAGTTAATGCAACTACAAATTAATTAAAAAGGTTTACCATGCGTAAGTCCGATTACCTTTTGGGTGAGGGCCGGTAGCTTATCCAGGGTTTTTAATACCAGATGTGTTGTGGCCTTTTTCCCAAACAGACTTTGCAAGTAGTACCCTGCCTGAATGCGTGTATTGAATTGATTATTCCATGCAAGCTGATATGCCTTAATTAATGATTCTTTGCTTGTATTTGTTCTGAAAAAAGAAATTAATAATTGTGCCAATATAAACGATGCTCGCAAACCCATGCTCATTCCATTGCCGCACAAAGGCGTGATTGAACCGGCAGCATCTCCCAATAAAAAAATACCGTTTACATAGGTGCTTTTTTTATGAAAAGTAATGTTGCTGATCACAAGCGGCTGTTCAAATAAAAAATCAGCGTCAAGAAATATTTTTTTCAAAAAAGGATTTTTATACAAAATTGTTTCTTCCAATTGCTTGATGTCATTGCCGGCTTGCTTTAGTTTTTCTGAGGTCGATAAATAACACAAACAATATGCGTTCTGATCAACTTTTGAAATGCCGCAATATCCATCTTTAAAATTATGCAGCTCAATTCTGTTATCAGGAAAATCAATTTTGATGTGATACTTAACCCCGATATAGTTTGCATTGCTTTTTTTCGATGCCTGTTCATCTTTTGCAAAAACGGGTGTATACTTTCCATAGCTGCCGCAAACAACAGCTGCTGTATACATTCCCAAAGAAGTTGTAATGGTTGATGTTTGATTTTGCTCCAGCCGAACATCCGTCACTTTACAGTTTTCGATTACTGTAACACCTTTCCCTTTTGCAATTGCATACAATGCATGATCAAGCATATAACGGCTGATACCAAAGCCCCCTGAGGCTAAAGTGGCATTCAACATAAAACCTTTTTCGGAAGTCACGCCTAATTGTTTGATCAAAGGCAAATTCATATCATTCAGCGGTAACCCGAGCGAAAATAAAAAGTTCCAACTTTCCATGGAGATATATTCGCCGCATACTTTATGGAATGGATATGTGTTTTTTTCAAAAACAATTGTTTCAATACCTTGTTCCGCAAGCTGAATAGCAAGGCTTAAACCTGCTAAACCGCCGCCAATAATTGCGCATGCATATTTATTCGGATTTTTTTCCATAAACAATTATCTCATGACGGAATGCCCATTTATTTTTTACTGTAAAATCTGTAGCACCGGCTTTCAATAAAATATCTACCCATTCGTCTTTCTTAAAACCTCTGGCAACGGATAAGGGGGCATCGTTCTTAACCAAATACGAATTTGAAAACAATTGTGTAAGCCACTTAATGGAATAATAAGCAAGTGGATTTCGTTCCAGATCATTAATAACCAATATCGCTTTATTCTTTAATGCAAACTTTACCAATTCCACCAGCTGAGCTTCATCCAGATGATGGCAAAATAAGCAGGCGTGTATAATATCAACCTGCTCTGTGTGATTATACAATTGCCTGTAATCGTCGCAGATATAGTGTATGGGTAATGCTTTTGTGTTGGCTGCTGCATACTCAATGCAAATCGGTTTAATGTCAATACCAAACAATCCAATATTCTTTTTTGATTTTACTGCCCACTGATAGATGTGCTTCAACGTATCACCTCCGCCACATCCAATATCTACAAGCTTGTATGTGGCATCGTCCTGAATAATTTTATTCAACGCAGATAAACTGATGTTGTATCCGCCCAACAGTCTATTGATCGTGTCTAATTCCTTTAGATTCAGAAAAAGATCTTTCTCCGGAATCTGATCACCGTCCAGCAATTCTTTGGTATAGCTTCTGGAATTAAGCATACACAAGTGTTACTGTTTCAATGCTCAATCCAGGGCCAAATGCTGCAGTAAAAATAGACCTGCCCTTTTTGATATGTTGATTATTCTCCAGCACTTGTTTTAATACAAAGAGCACGGTAGGAGAAGACATATTTCCATATTTTCTAAGCACCTCATACGAAGCATCGAGTTTGCTTCTATCAAGTTCCAATGCATCACAAAAACCATCGATGATCTTTTTACCTCCTGGATGTATTGCCCAAAAATCAATTGCTTCTGTTTGTACGTTCACTTCATTCAACATACTTTTAATGTTTCCATTAATTAAATCTGAAACATATGAAGTTAAATTCATTTTGAAGCCCGTTTCAGAAAGCTGCCAGGCCATATCGTTATACCCTTTGTGCACAAGTAATGAATGAAAGTCATTTACCTTGATCAACACATCAGGTGTAATTTCAATTGGATCTGCCGTTACTAAAACCGCTGCACAGCCGTCACCAAATAATTGATTTGAAATGATGTAATCGTCTGTATAGTCTTTCTGAAAATGTATGGAACACAATTCTGTGCATACAATTAATACCTTTGCATTTGCATTGCCTTTGCAGATTGCATCTGCTTGCTTCAGGGCGAGTATGGCTGCATTGCAACCCATAAAATTAATACTGCTTCTATTGATGGATGGTGAAAGCTGCAACTCATTCACGAGCTGAATATCCAGCCCTGGTGCGAATAATCCTGTGCAGGTAACTGTAATTAAATGAGTGATGCTGCCTTTAATAATCTCAAATCTTGGAATTTTACAAACTGCTTTTAAAGAAAGTTTTATTGCCTCTTCTTTAAAAATAGCCATGCGCTTTGTAAGAGTCGGCTCTGGTAAAAGCGATACATCCTTTGAATAAAATTCAAATTCTTCAGGAGAAAGGCTGTAGTCTTTTAATACTGAATACCGATTCTCTATTCCTGTTTTAGATGAAATGATTTTAATCTTCCTCTTACTCTCCTCATCAGTGGTGGAGTTGGAATAGAACTCTGAAAACTCTTTTTGTGAATGAGAATATTCAGGAACACTGATCTCTATGGCTGCAATGTAACTCACGTGTTATTAATTAATAAGATATGTAATCAGGAAACAAGTATTCATGCAACATGCTGCAATCAAATTCATATACATGGTATTTTTGAAATTGGCTTCATTCTTATTCCCTACAACTCTAATGAGCCAGTATATGTAATAGCTCACAATCGGAATAAAGAATAGTTGTATCAGATAAAATTGATTGATCTTTCCAATCGAATTGAAATATAAAAAGTAGAAAACATTTGTGATGGCAAACATAATTCCTGTAAATATAAATGTTCCTATGTAACCCAATTTATAACTGATTGTGATTACTCCATCCTTCAGGTCCTGTTCGTGCTGATAAATTTGTGTCAATGGATATGC
>Ga0247817_10000423_pt1 | contig 24113 bp, 21 predicted proteins | sample UWRJL212509R1_FD_178010 | JGI IMG/M metagenome (GOLD analysis project Ga0247817, IMG submission 178010) | Plant litter microbial communities from Arlington Agricultural Research Station in Wisconsin, United States - UWRJ-L212-509R-1 | ecosystem: Environmental > Terrestrial > Plant litter >...
CGAGGGCTTCTACAAGAACCGCTACGTCGGCCGCACCTTCATCATGCCCGGCCAGGCGGAGCGCAAGAAGAGCGTCAAGCAGAAGCTCAACGCGATGGGCTCCGAGTTCAAGGGCAAGAATATCCTCATTGTCGACGACTCGATCGTGCGCGGCACCACGTCGAAGGAGATCGTGCAGATGGCCCGCGAGGCCGGTGCCAACAAGGTGACCTTCACGTCGGCGGCTCCGCCCGTGCGATTCCCGCACGTGTACGGCATCAACATGCCCTCGCGCCAGGAGCTCATCGCCCACGGCCGCAAGATCCCCGAGATCGCGACCGAGCTCGGTGCCGACTACCTGATCTACCAGGAGATCGCGGACATGCAGGCCGCCATCCTCGAGGGCTCACCCATCACCGAGCTCGAGATGAGCTGCTTCACGGGTGAGTACGTGACCGGAACCGTGACGCCGGAGTACCTTGCTTGGGTCGAGGCCAACCAGCTGTCATGACTCACCTCGGTCGCAGGTTCCCTCGGCGCTGGCGTCGCGCAATCGCTGGCGCGATTGCCATAGCTCCAGCGCGCTGGGTCGAGGCCAACCAGCTCTCCTAGGGGGCTCCATGACCAACGAATGGCGCAGGGTCGTCGCCGCACTCGCCAATGACGAGCGGCGGCGGGTCTTCGCGGGGCTCGTGCTCGGTGTCGACGTGGATGTGACGCCCTCCCGCCGCGCCAAAGCCCTCGCCGCACTCGCCGACGCCGGGCTGGTCACGCTGCATCCGGGTGGCGAGGCATCCCTCGTCGAGACCGCGTTCGCCGAACTTCTGGCGCTCGAGCCCGAGGTCAAACGCGAGGGCGTCGAGCGTTTCATCCGGGGTGGCCGCATCGATCAGTACCCCGCGAAGCCAGCGCCCCGCGCCGAGCTACTCGAGTGGGCGGCAGCGCGCGTGCTCCAGCCGGGCGAGGAACTCGACGAGCGGGCGCTCAACGAGCGGTTGGAGGGGATTGCCGACGACGTGGCATCCCTCCGTCGGTACCTCGTGGACGCCGGCCTACTCGACCGGGCGCCCGACGGCAGCAGCTACCGCAGGGTCTAGTCTTCGAGCTCGCCCTCGAGCGGGCCGGCCTCGACGGTCGTGAGTTCGACAGTGGCCTCCTTGGAGTGGCGAAGAGTCACGCGGTCGACGAGAAGGGCGAGCAGCGCGCCGAGCACAACACCGCCGGTGACGCCGAAGAGCGCGAAGTAGCCGAAGAGAGCCGGGAGTCCGACCTGTGGGTCGGCCGGAAACAGCATCGTGAGGATGAAGGTCACGATGGCGCCGATGCCACCGCCGACGATCATGAACGCGGGGTACTTGGGCGCGCGGCGAATGCGCACGCTCTCCTCGGTGATGACCACCCGTTCTTCTGACTCGCTCATGGCTCTAGTCTCGCACTCGTGACCGGGAGGTAGCCGCGCAGGTCGGCGCGCTGACCGGATGCCGCGACCCGCCCTTCGGCCACAGCTGAATCCCACGACTCTCGACCGGTCGCGAGGGCGAGCCAGGTCGCTGCATCCATCTCGACGACGTTGGGCGGAGTGCCGCGCGTGTGCCGCGGACCCTCGATGGCCTGCACGGCACCGAACGGCGGAACCCGCACCTCGACGGTATTGCCCTCGGCGCTCTCGGCGAGCAACTGCAGCGTGTAGCGCACGGCCATCGCGGTGTCGGGCCGGGCAGCTCCCTCGCGCAAGGCGGCATTCACGGCATCGCGACCGTCCATGTCGGGGATGCGTGCGCGGGCCATGCTGCCAACGCTACTCCGTTCGGAAATTCAGGAGATCCGCCGCCTGCGGGGCCGACACGCCACTGTCGAACCGCTGCGCGCGCCGTTTTCCTGAATTTCCGGAGAAGGCGACCGCCACGGACGAGCCGGTACTCTTGGCGAGTGCGAATCCTTGTTCTCGGCTCCGGCGCGCGTGAGCACGCCATCATCACCTCCCTCCTCAGCGAAGAGGCGGGGCACGAGATCACCGCGGCCCCGGGCAACGCGGGCATCGCTGCCGACGTGGAGGTCGTCTCCCTCGACGCGAGCAACGGCAGCCTCGTCACGCAGTACGCGATCGACAATGCGATCGAACTCGTCGTCATCGGTCCGGAGGCACCGCTCGTCGCGGGTGTCGCCGACAGGTTGCGGGTCGCGGGCGTCCCGGTGTTCGGTCCCGGCAAGGCTGCCGCAGCTCTCGAGGGTTCCAAGACTTTCGCCAAGCGCATCATGGATGCCGCGGGCGTGCCCACCGGCCGTGCGACCCGAGCCGAGACATCCGCCGCCGCGATTGAGGCGATCGACGAGTACGGCGCACCCTACGTGATCAAGGCGGACGGACTCGCGGCCGGCAAGGGCGTGCTCGTCACCCCGCTGCGGGATGCCGCCATCGAGCACGCGGAGTACTGGCTGCAGCACGGTGACGTGCTCGTCGAGGAGTTCCTCGCCGGCCAGGAGGTCTCGCTGTTTCTGCTCAGCGACGGCGAGAACGTCGTACCGCTCTCTCCCGCGCAGGACTTCAAGCGCGCCTACGACCACGACGAAGGCCCCAACACCGGTGGCATGGGTGCGTACTCCCCGCTGCCGTGGCTGCCGGAGGAGTTCGTCGACGAGATCATTGACACCGTGGCGCTGCCCACGATCCGCCAGCTCGCCGCCGAGAACACGCCGTTCATCGGGCTGCTCTACTGCGGCCTCATCATCACCTCGAAGGGCACGCGCGTCATCGAGTTCAACGCGCGCTTCGGTGACCCCGAGACCCAGGTCGTGCTGCCGCGACTCGTCACGCCGCTCTCGGGCCTGCTCTACGCGGCCGCGACCGGTGGCCTCGGCAAACTCCCGTACCCGAAGTTCTCCGATGACGTCGCCGTGACCGTGGTGCTTGCGAGCGAGGGCTACCCCGAGGCGCCGGTCACCGGCCGACGCATCGACGGGCTGGATGCAGCCGCCGCCGTGCCCGGAGTGCACATCGCCCACGCTGCCACGGCTGTGCTTGAGGGCTTCTTCGTGGCCACGGGCGGACGCGTGCTCAGCGTCGTCGCAACCGGAGCCGACTTCGCCGATGCACGAGCCCGCGCCTACGAGGCGCTCGGTCACATCCACCTCGAAGGAAGCCACTACCGCACCGACATCGCGGCAAAGGTCGCGGGCTAGCTTCTCCGCGTCCGCGGGGGGCGTGGGGGCGGCGCCCGCGGGGCCCGCACGTGGTTCCTGGACGCCAGCAGGCCTGCCTGCCTGCCTGCCTGCCTGCCTGCCTGCCTGCCTGCCTGCCTGCCTTATTCTCACATCCCTGGCCGCGGTGCCCGATCGTGCTGCTGGAGATTCGACCTTCCGCGAACGCAGCCCTCAGTTCGTGCTGAGGTCAGCACGAACTGAGGGCTGTGTTTCGAGAATCCGTTTGGCTGGCGTCATGAACGGGTCGCGGCCGGTCGCGGCCGGTCGCACCGGGTCGGACCAAGTCACGCCAAGCCACGCCGGGTCGCACCGGGTCGGACCAGGTCGTGCCGGCCACGCCGGGGCCGGGTCACACCGGGCCGCGCGAGTCACGCGATCCACTCCGCGTCCCACCGGGTACAGCCCGCTCGTCGCAATCAGCCGGATAATGGAGGCATGAGCGACGCGCTGCAGATCGACGGCTGGACCCACACCTACTCGGGCAAGGTCCGCGACCTGTATGCGAGTGACGCCCACCCTGGCGCCGTGCTCATGGTCGCGAGTGACCGGGTCAGCGCGTTCGACCACGTGCTCGAGCCGGGCATCCCGGGCAAGGGCGCGCTGCTCACGACACTCAGCACGTGGTGGTTCGCCCACCTCGACGTGCCCAACCACCTCACCGACATCGAGCCGCCGGCCGACGTCGCCGACCGTGCCATGGTCGCCAGAACCCTCGAGATGTATCCGATCGAGTGTGTCGTGCGGGGCTACCTCGTCGGCAGCGGCTGGGTCGAGTACCAGGCCACGCAGTCGGTGTGCGGCGTCGCCCTCCCGGCCGGGCTCAGCGACGGCGACCGACTGCCCGAACCGATCTACACCCCGGCGTGGAAAGCACCGATGGGTGAGCACGACGAGAACATCACCTTCGAGCGCACCGTCGAGCTCGTGGGCATCGAGGCGGCGCGAGCGCTGCGCGATGCATCCCTCGATATCTTCACCAGGGCGTCGGCTATCGCCGAGGAGCGCGGCGTGATTCTCGCCGACACCAAGTTCGAGTTCGGTGCCGATCCGGAGACCGGCGAGCTGACCCTCGGCGACGAGGTGCTCACGAGCGACTCGAGCCGCTACTGGGACGCGGAACTGTACGCGCAGGGCGGCCCCGACCGGCTCGCGAGCTTCGACAAGCAGATCGTGCGCGACTGGCTCGCCGCCAACTGGGACCGCAGCGGGGCACCGCCGACCCTCCCGCACGAGATCGTCGAGCAGACCGCGGCCCGCTACCGGGAGCTCATCGAGAGGCTCACGACGGCGTGATCATCCGGCAGATCGCGTTTGACGACCCCGCGAGCGTCGCCCTCCGGCAGGCGCAGCAGGACGAGATCGCCGTGCGCTACGGAACCCCCGACTCCGAACCGGGCGTCAAGCCGAGCGCGGCCGACATGACAGTGTTCTTCGTCGCGTTCGACGATGACGGCGAGCCCCTCGGGTGCGGCGGACTGCGGCAGCTCGACGACGACCACGGCGAGATCAAGCGCATGTACGTGCGGCCCGAGAGCCGAGGCTCCGGTGTCTCGACGGCGATCATCCACGAACTCGAGGCCCACGCACTGGCGAATGGATGGCACCGGCTCGTGCTCGAGACCGGTGACCGGCAGCCCGACGCCATTCGTTTCTATTCGCGCGAGGGATACACCCGCATACCCAACTTCGGGTACTACGCCGACAGCCACGACAGCCTGTGCTTCGAGAAGCACCTGGCCGCGGCAGACCCGGCTGCCGATACGGTGTGCGAGGGCTGCGAGTAGCTCGACTAGCCGAACGTGAACGAGTACACCTCGACGCCCGGCGACACCGTCACCTCCAGGGTTCCGGTCTCCACCTCCATGGTCTTGAGCAGCCGGTACGAGTTGGGCACCCCGGAGACTGTGACGAGGTACTCCTGGCCGTCGGCCGTGAGGGTCACCGTGCCCGACCCGCCGAGCACCATGCGCACCTCGCTGCCGGTGTAGTTGAGGCGGATACTGGCATCCCCCTCCGCGGGTGTCGCGTTCTGAAAGTCGATCGCCCAGTCGCCGTCGAGCGCGAAGCTGTCGCCGGCGAGCTCTGTGGGGTACGCGTAGCTGTTGGTTCCGGAGGCGTACTCCTCGTCGCCGCCGAAGTTCACCTTCTTGCCGAGCCCGAGGTAGGTCTCCGGCGTGGTCGTGCCGACCGCGGGGGTCTTGTCACGCGGGAGCGTCGGCAGCGGCAACCGCACACTCGGGTCGTTGTCGGCGAGCAGCTCGCGGATGAGCTGCTCGGTGTCGCCGTAGCCGCCCTCCCCGAACTGGATGTGCCGCACGGTTCCTGAGGCGTCGATGAGGTACTGCGAAGGCCAGTAGCGGTTGCGGTAGTTGGTCCACGTGCTCAGCGAGTTGTCGAGCGCGACCGGGTACTCCATGCGGAACCGCTCGATGCCCTGCTCGACGTTGGCGGGCACCTTCTCAAACGCGTATTCAGGCGAGTGGATGCCGATGACCGTGAGTCCGGCGTCGCGATAGGCCCGGTCCCACGCGGTGATCTTGGGCAGCGCGCGCTGGCAGTTGATGCAGGAGTAGGCCCAGAAGTCGATGAGCACCACGCGCCCCCTGAGGTCGGCGAGGTCGATGGCTTCGCCGTTCGGGGTGTTGAGCCACTCCTCGATGCCCTGGATGTCGGGCGCCGTTCCACAGCTCTCGAGCACTTTCGCGCCGTTCGAGCACTGGTCGAGGTCTTTGTTCTGCTCGTTGACGAGGCCGCCGAGGTCGAGCTCTCGCGTGACCGTCTCGGAGGTCTGAAACTGCTCCTGGAGGGAGGCGGTGTAGTCGGGCACGGCCTGCTGCAGCAGGGCGGGAACGTTGAAGACGAGGCCGATCGCAAGGGCGATCATGACGACGCCGCCGGTCGCGCGGATGGCGCGCTGGTGCACCCGGAACGCCTTGACCCGCTCGGCGACCCCACGCCCGGCGAGGGCGAAGGCGAGGAGCGGGATGGCGGCTCCGCTCGCGAAGGTGACGGTGAGAACGAGGGTCTCCGGTCCGATGCGTCCAGTGGAGCCCGCGACGGTGATGGCAGCCAGCACCGGTCCCGCGCAGGGAACGTAGACAGCGCCCAACGCCAGGCCGAGCACGAAGCCACCGCGGTCGGTTCCCACGTTCTTCTGCGGGATCCACGAGAACGGCTTCTCCAAAATGTGCTGGAACGCCGGCACGATCAGACCGACACCGATCAGCACGAGCACCACGATTCCGGCCCAACGCAAGAGATCCTGCGGCAGGTTGAAGATCGACAGCACAATCGAGCCGAAGAGCGTGAACAGGCTGAAGGCGACTAGCAGCCCACCGATGACGGCGAAGGGGCGCCAGCGGGAAACGGGCGGCGCCGCGTGCCCGAGCCGTGCGCTCTGCACCCCGCCGGACAGGAAGATGACGGGCAGCACCGGCAGGATGCACGGTGAGATGCCGGTGATGAGACCGCCGAGCAGACCGATGAGTGCGAGTGTGAGCATGGCCGTTGTTCGTAACCGCAGGCAATGAGGATGGCACAGTTTCTCTACCCAGAAGAGGGGTAGACCTCTCGTACTAGCCTCCGACGCGAAGGATCTCGCTCAACCGATCGCGGCGGTGCGCAAGGTATTCCGCGAGGGTCGCGAGCAGCAGGAGGAGCACGGCGGCTCCCGCGCCGACCGCGATCACGAGCGGGGAGATGCTCGGCGTCGGCGCACCGATTCCGCCGGTGAGGGACTCGAGTCCGAGCACCGGGCCGATGACTGTGGAGATCACGATGGCCGTCGCGACACCTCCGACGAGGGCTGCGACCACGACGGGTGCGAGTTCCGCGAGCACGAGCAGCCAGGCGAGCCGCGCCCGCAGGCCGAGGGTGCGCAACAGGGCGAGACTTCGCGCGCGTTGGCGGGTCCCGGTGAACACGCTCGCGAGGAGCGCCGTGAGTGCGAAGAGCGCGATGGCGACCGTGGCGGCGGTCATGAGCCGCTCGACCCCCGCGACAAGTGCGAGTCCGGAGCGCTCCGCCAGCCAGTCGGCGCGAGTGGTCAGTTCGCCGCGGTCGAGGGCGGCGAGGGCGTCGCCGGCTCCGGAGCCGACAGCGAGGATCGAGGTCGGCGCAATGGCAAAGTCGAGCCGCTCGAGCAGCGAGTCGTAGTCGACGTAGAGGAACGGCCCGTCGAGGTAGCCGTTCGGCCCGTCGTCGTACCTGCCCACCACGACGAGCTCGAGCTGCTGGGTTCCGATCTGCATCGTGAGCTCGTCGCCGGGCGCGGCGGTGCTGGCGGGGCCGACGAGCGCGGGGAGCGCTCCGCCGCTCGCGGGGAGCTCGGCGAGAGCCGCGGTGTCGTGGGCGCCGGGGAGTCGCGCGGCGAGCGCCGCGTAGTCGCCGTCGAGCGCGAGGAGGGTCGCCGTCGAGCGGTCGTCGCCGAACGTGAGCTCGGTGCGCGGGCGGGCGAGGAACGCTGCAGCCTGTTCCACGCCGGGCGCGCCCTGCACGGCCTCCGTCTCAGCGGGGTCGACCGGCCCGTCGAGGCGCGCATCAGCGCCGACGCGTTGCCACGAGGCATCCACCTGGCCGCTTCTCACCGTGTCGAGCAGGAGCGCACCGCCGATGCCGAGGCCGAACGCGAGGGTGAGGGCGAGCAGGGGCAGCACGCTCACCGATCGCTGGGCCTGTGCCGCGGCGAGCGTGCCGAGGGCACCGCGCGAGCGTGAGACGAGGCGGGCGAGAACACGCACGACAACCGGCGTCGCGCGGAGCACGAGGATGCCGACCGCGACACCCACGATCGCCGGGGCGAAGGCGAGGAGCGGATCGTCGCCCTCGCTGCGGGCCTGGAGGAGCCCCCGGCTGCGCGCGGCGAAGAGCGCGCCGACCGCGAGGGCGAGGATCGTCGCTTCGAGCACGAGCCTGCGCTTGCGCGACTGGCGAACCGTGCGCGCGCGTGCCGTGCGGTTGGCGGGAGTGCGGCGGCCGTTCCACGACTCCCTCGCGATGAGCGTCGACTGCACTGCGGGAGCGAGAGCCGCGACAGCGATGACGGCGAGCGCGGGAATCCAGTCGCCCGGCGCGACCCACAGCGCCACCCACACGCCGATGGCCCCGCCGACGAGCGCGACTACCCCGGACTCCGCGAGCGACCGGAGGCCGACGGAGGCGAGGGAGGCGCCGCGCGCACGCTCGAGTTCGAGCTCCCGCTCGCGCCGCAGCACGAGCAGGCGACCGACGAGCACAAGGGCGAGCACTGCGACGCTCGTGGCTCCCGCGACGATCATCGACATCTGGGCGACTGCCGCGCGTGCCTGCGCGCTGAACGAGTCGAGGGTCTGGATGAACCCGGAGGTGACGCGCACTGTTGCGAAGGTCTGGCCCGAGACGGCACTGCCCTCCCGCTCGAGCCCGGTGAGCTCCGCGATGACGTCGGCCTGCAGCGCATTCGTGAACTCGCTCGGATCGAGGCGGATGCGCACGAGTCCGTCCCACTCGCCGCCGACCGCTGCCTGCGCGCTCGCGATGCCCTCCGGGCTCGTCAGCACTGTGATGTCGAGGCCGAGGCGACCGGTCGTGTAGGAGGGGCGACTCGGTTGGAGGAGTCCAGGGGTGTCCTGCCACGGCCACTCTTCCGCGACGGCGGAATCCGGTGGCTCCACGATGCCGACGATCTCGAGCGCGGCGCCCGCGACTTCGAGCGTGTCGCCGATCGCGAGCCCCGCGCTTTCCGCGGTCGCGCGCGTGATCACGACACCGTCAGAATCCGGCAGGCTTCCGTCGACCAGCTCGAGCCGCTGCTCGAGGGTTTTCGAGAGCATCCCGACCCGCACGTTCAGCTCGTCGCCCGCAGCGCGCCCGGCCACCTCGAGCAGCGGGCTCGTGATCGACGGCAGAGCGTCGCGGGCGACCGACTGCAGCGCGCGCGGCAGGTTGTCGAGCGCGCCATCGCTGATCGTGATGAGCTCCTCGGGGTTCGAGGTGGGGGTGTAGCCGTTCGGGTCCCCGATGCCCGCGTGCACCAGTACGTCGGCGCGGGGGCCGGCGATCTCCACGGCCTCGCGTGCACCGTCATCCACGAGTTGAACGAGCAGGGCGGGTGCCACAACGACGAGCAGGCTCGAGAGCACCACGACGAGCATGATCGTGAGGTGCTGCCCGAGGTCGCGCAGCGCGCGGCGGAGCGTGAGCTGAATCACTCGCGTGCCCCTCTCAGCAGTTCGGCTGGATGCACGAACGCCCGCCCGCGCGCGACCCCCGACACGACCGCGGCGAGCACGAGTGCCACGCACAGATCGAGCAGCAGAAACTGCCCCCACGGCAGTGCGACGACCACGGCCGGCACGGGCGGTTCACCGGTCGGCGAGGCTGCGACGAGCGGGCCAATGAGGAGGGCGAGGAGCACTCCGATCGCTGCCCCGAAGACGGCCCCGAGCGCGCCGACCACGAGAGCCTCGGCCGTCACGAGCAGGCGCAGTCGTCCGCGCGCGACACCGATCGCCCCGAGTTGCGCGAGCTCGAGTCGCCGGCTGCGCAGGCTCATGGTCGTGTGCATGAGAAACCCGATGGCGGCGAGAAGCCCTCCGGCGGCGATCGCCGTCCACAGGGTGACGGGGGTCGCAACACGAAGCGGGGACTCCTGCAGCGCGAGGGCGAGCGCCTCACTGCTCACCGCGTCGTCGTGGCTGGCGACGAACGCGCCCCCGGTGCCGGGCGCGGCATCCACCCACCACTCGTCGACGAAGTCGCCGGTCTCGCCGGATGCCGCGAGCGCACGCTGCAGCAGGGTGTGGTCGACGACGACCGCGGGCGTGACCCCGACGTCGCCTGAGCGCACGCGCGTGAACGTCGCGGAGCCGGGGACCACCTCGGTCGTTCCGGCCACCTCGATGCGCACGGGCGAGCCGTTGACGACGAGGGTCAGCCGGTCGCCGATCTCGAGCTTCTGCGTCGTCGCCGCGGCCGTCGGAATGATGGCCGGCACGACCTCGGCGGGCTGCCAGCCGACGAGGGCGAGCGTCGAGGCCTGCGGGCCGGACACCCCCGGCACCGTCGCCTCCGCGAGGAGCGACCCGTCGTCCGGCGTCGAAACTTGCCGCGACGACCCATCGGGGGTGATGAGGTACCAGGCGCTCGCTTCGCCACCCGGTTCGACTCCGAGGTCGGTCAGGGCGACGGCGATGTTCTCGGCCTGACCTGATCCGTTGCCCGCCGCGAAGGTCACCGTCACGCCGACGAGCCGCGCCGGCTCTGCCCCGACAGTGGCGCTCACCGCGTGCTCGAGTCCGTCGATCGGAACCTCTCCCCAGGCCACAGCGTGGAGCACCCCGGAACCGTCTTCGAGGATGGCGGTGACGGCGGCCGTGGCCTCAGGGTGCGGCGTGGTGCCGATGCGCACGGTCGCGGCGAGCTCGGTGCTCGTGAGATCCAGTCCAGATGACGGCACGACCGCGGCATCCAGCTCCGACGCGATGGTCGCGCCCCCGAGTTCCGCGAGCCTGCCACGATCGAGCAGGTCGCGGGCACCCGCCGCGAGGCCGAGCACCTGGGCCGCGCTCCCCGGAGCGCTCCCCGCGGTGTCATCGCCACCCAGCCGACCGGAGGTACGCAACACCGGGGATGCAGCGGCGTCACCCGGTTCGTCGAGTGCACGCACGGGCGCCCCGACCGCGAGCTCGGCCTGGTCGACCTGCGACTGCTGCCAGGTGGAGAGAAAGGAAATGCTGAACGTGCCGACCGCGAGCGACAGGGAGAGCAGGAGCACTGCGGCTGCCGAACGCTGGGAGCGTCGGCCGATCTCCCACGAGACGAGCGGGAGCACGATGCCGTTCGAGCGGGAACCCGCGAGGTTGATGAGCCGTGCGACCGGTCCCAGCAGTCGCATGCTCGCGAATGCCCCGGCGAGCAGGGCGATCGCCGGGCCCGCGACGAGAATCGGGTCGACCCCGAGAGAGGTCGAGGAGTCGACCGGGCTCTCGTAGAGCCGCAACTGCAGGTAGGCGAGCACAGCGACGACGAGGAGCGCGATATCGATGCCGGTGCGGGCGACCTGGGGTCCCCGTGCCTTCGTCTCATCGTCGGTCGCCAACTCCCGCGCCACGGCGGGCGCCACGAGGATCCCCACAAACACGAGCGACACCACGGCCGCCGTCAGCCAGGTGATCGGAGTCAGGTGCGCGACCGCGGGAACCCCCGCCGAGGTGCCGAGCGGCGTCGCGGCGAAACCCCGGTAGGCGAGTGCGGCGAGCGGCGGACTGAGCGCCGCCGTGACCGCACCGAGGGCGAGCGCCTCGCTTGCGGCGAGCGCGAGCACCTGGCGCCGCGCGGCTCCGCGCGACCGCATGAGGTCGCTCTCCGGTTCCCGGGCGTCCACGAGCAGGCGCGCGGCTTGCGCGATCGCCGCCACAGCGAGAACCAGCAGGAGGAGGCTGACGACGATGACCGTCGAGCGCGTGACGATGAGTCCGGATGCCACCGACTGCACGGCCTCGTCGAGCCGCGAGTCGTAGGAGCGGGAGCCTGCGACAGCGCGGAGGTCGCGCGGAACGTCGATCCCCGCCGCGTCGAGGCGCGTGATGAGTGGCTCGAGCTGGGCCACGCTCGTAGCGGAGAGATCGGGGTCGACGAAGACCCGCACGACGCTCGGCTCGAGGCCCGCTGCATCCACCCCGCCCGGTGCGAACAGGAGCGGACCGACGACCCGCGTCGCCTCATCGGTGCCCACGCCGGCACCGCGGAGAAAGTCGCCGCGCCAGAATTCGCTGCGCGCGTCGTCGACCGCGTAGGTGCCGACGACCGTCACGGCGACGTCACCCATGGTGAGGATGTCGCCGACCGCGAGTTCGGAGGAGGAAGGCGCGGCCACGGTCGCGGGCGAGGTTGGCCACTCGCCGGAGACCAGATCGACCCCGCTCACACCCTCGGCGAGGTAGGCGGAGAACCCGAGCGACGTGTCGAGTATCGCCGTGACGACGACCGCGGAGACCTCGACGGTGGCAGTCGGACCGAGTACGTCGCTGACTGCGGCGGCAGTTGCATCCACCGTAGAAACGACAGTGCCGGCCGGATTGCGCAGGGTGACAGCAACGCGCGCCTGCTCGGTGGACAGCTCGCCGAGTGCCGCGCTCACGCCGCTCTGCTCGGTCGTCGAGACGACGAGGCCGAGGGCCGTGACGAGCGTGCTCGCGAGGATCGTGGCCGAGAGCACTGCGACGACGAGACGCCACTGCGCGCGCCAGCGGCGCACGGTCATGCCCCAGAGCCAATCCACCCGAGCACCCCCATCGGTCACTGACGTAGAGACTACCGACACGACGAAGCGGACCCACCCTTGGGTGAGTCCGCTTCGGTGCACTGAGGGCTTATCCGAAGGTGAAGCTGTAGGCCTCGAGCCCCTCGGAGAGTGTGACGATGAGCTTGCCGGTGCCGATCTGGTCGGTCTTGAGCAACTGGTACGACTGCGGGGTTCCCGACACCGCGATCTCCTTGCTCGTGCCATCGACGGTGACCGTCACTGTTCCCTCACCGGCGAGCACCATGCGCACCTCGCTCGCGGTGTACTTGAGACCGATGCGGCCCTCGCCACCGACCGGCTTCGCGTTCTGGAAGTCCAGAGCCCAGGTGCCGTCGAGCGCGAACGAGTCCTTCGCGAGCTTCGAGGGGAACGAGTACTCGTTCGTTCCGGAACGGTAGTCACCCTCACCCGCGTAGTTGACCTCCTTGCCGAGACCGAAGTAGCTCTCGGGGGTGGTGGCGCCCGACTCCGGGGTGTCGTCGGACGTGTCGGTTGCGGCCGGGAGCGTCACGTCGGGGTTGGCGTCGGTGAGCAGCTCGCGGATGAGCTTCTCGGTGTTGGCGTAGCCGCCCTCGCCGAACTTCACGTGGCGCACCACGCCCTCAGCGTCGATCAGGTAGTGGGCGGGCCAGTAGCGGTTGCGGTAGTTGGTCCAGGTGCTCAGCGAGTTGTCGAGAGCGACCGGGTACTCGATGCCGAAGTTCTCGGCTCCCGCCTTGACGTTGCGCGGCTCCTTCTCGAACGCGTACTCGGGCGAGTGCACTCCGATGACCTCGAGTCCAGCGTCTTTGTACGCGTCGTTCCAGGCGTTGATGTGCGGGATGCTGCGCTGGCAGTTGATGCACGAGTAGGCCCAGAAGTCGACGAGCACGACCTTGCCCTTGAGGTCGGCGAGATCGATCGCCTTATTGCCGGGGGTGTTGAACCACTCGGTGATTCCCTTGATGTCGGGGGCTGTTCCACAGCTCTCGAGCTCGGTGCCACCGTTGGAGCACTTGTCGAGGTCCTTGTTCTGGTCGTTGACGAGGCCGCCGAGGTTGAGTTCTTCGGCGATAGTCTCCGAGTTGGAGAACTGGTCCTGGAGTGCGCTCGTGTAGTCCGGAACGAGTCGCTGCAGCAGCTGCGGCACGTTGAAGACGAGTCCGATCGCGAGGGCGATCATCAGGATGCCACCGGTGATGCGGATCTTGTTCTGGTTCTTGCGGAAGGTCTTGACCCGCTCGGCAACGCGGCGGCCGGCGAGCGCGAAGATGAGGAGCGGCAGTGCCGCACCGAGCGCGAAGGTCAGGGTGAGTACGACCGTCTCCGGTCCGATGCGTCCGGTGGAGCCTGCGACGGTGATGGCCGCCAGAACCGGTCCCGCACAGGGAACGTAGACAGCGCCCAACGCCAGGCCGAGCACGAAGCCGCCGCGGTCGGTCCCCACGTTCTTCTGCGGGATCCACGAGAACGGCTTCTCCAAAATGTGCTGGAACGCCGGCACGATCAGACCGACACCGATCAGCACGAGCACCACGATTCCGGCCCAACGCAGGAGGTCCTGCGGCAGGTTGAGAACCGCGAGCAGCAGCGACCCGAGAAGGGTGAACACGCTGAACGCGACCACGAGCCCGCCGATGACCGCATACGGCCTCCATTTCGAGACCTTCTGCAGCCCGTCTTCCGAACGGGCACTCTGCACACCTCCCGACAGGAAGATGACCGGGAGCACCGGCAGAATACACGGCGAGATACCCGTGATGAGGCCTCCTAAGAAGCCGATGAGAGCGAGGGTGAACACGAGGTCCTCCAGAACGAGAGCGGATCCCGTCGAGGGATCGGCGAGTGCACAGGGTTCGGAACACCGGGCGAAACCGATGGGTGCCCCACCCGTGCCCCACCGCTGCCTCACCCGTGCCCCACAATGGAGCGTGGACTTCATCCCCGTGCGCAACGGCGTCATCGCCCGCACGAGCGCCGGCATCGTCGGCTCAGCCCGCTACCGAGTGGATGCGACGGACCCGAGCCGCGGCTGGCTGCAGGTCGAGGTCTCCGACGAGTGGCTGAGGCACGGGGTGGCCACCGCCCTCGTCGCCCGACTGCGGCCGGGGCTCACGCTCGTGGCCCGCGCAGAAGAGGGCAGCGTGGCATCCCTGTTTCTCCTATCACTCGGTGCGCGCGAAGTGAACGGACTCTACGAACTCCCAGCTTGATTCGAGCCGTGGCAACCGCGACCCATCCATTTCGGGAGGGGTTCCGAATGTCATTGCAACCAGGCCGGCAGCGAGTCGACCACAGCGGCCTCCGGGCCTCGAATCACAGGAGATCACAATGCTCGTTACGAAGCGCAACACCTTCGCAGCATTGGCACTCGTCGCGGTGGCCACTCTCGGCCTCTCGGCGTGTTCCATGGATGCACCGGCAGAAACCCCGTCCAGCCCCGTCGCAGAAGACCCGGGCATGGAGAACGACTACACCGCTGACCTCGTCGGAACCGGCTGCGCCGCATACGCAGAGGCTGTTCCGGACGGCGACGGCTCGATCGTCGGCATGGCTCAGGACCCGGTGGCAGTCGCCGCCTCGAACAACCCGCTCCTGAAGACGCTGGTTGCAGCTGTCTCCGGCCAGGTCAACCCCGACGTCAACCTCGTCGACACGCTCAACGGCTCCGAGTTCACGGTCTTCGCACCGGTGGATGACGCGTTCGCCAAGCTCGACGCTGCGACCATCGAGGCGCTCTCACAGCCCGAGAACGCTGAGCTGCTCACGAGCATCCTCACCTACCACGTGGTCCCCGGACAGATCCTGCCCGCCGACCTCACGGGTGACCTGAAGACCGTTCAGGGTGACACCGTCACCGTGTCCGGCTCGGGCGACATGCTCAAGGTCAACGACTCGAACGTCATCTGTGGTGGCGTTCACACGGCTAACGCAACCGTGTACCTGATCGACACGGTTCTCTCCCTCCCGGAGAACTAACCCGCCCGTGTAGACCCGAAAGCCCCGCGATTCACGGTCGCGGGGCTTTTGCGTGCACGCCGTCGCCCGTCGCGGAACCGTCCCGGCCTCGCGGAGCCGTCGCGTGCACGCCGTCGCCCGTCGCGGAACCGTCGCGGAACCCTCCCGGCCTCGCGGAACCCGTGCGTCGAGGCTCCGCGAGCGCGAGCGGGTTCCGCGAGGCGCTAAGCGTCCAGCCCGGCGACCACGGCTCGCCCGATCGCGGTGAGCTGCTTCACCTGTGCCTCGCTCAGACTCGCGAATACCTTCTCCCGCACATCCGTCACCTGGCGGGGCGAGACAGTGCGAACGAGTTGGATGCCGGCAGCCGTGAGTTCGACGACGCGCACGCGTCCGTCCGCCGGTGAGGTCGTGCGCTGCAGCCAACCGGAGCGTTCCATGCTGGACACGGCGTGCGTCATCCGGCTCCCCGAGTACCGCTGCGCCTCGGCGAGCGCGGTCATCGACATGCGGCGGTCAGGAGCTTCGTAGAGAAAGACGAGCACCTTGTAATAGGCGTGGGGCAGGCCACCGTCGCGTTGTGCCTGGCGGTCGAGTGCGGCATCCAGCACGTGCGTGAGCAGAACGAGGGAACGCCACGCGTCGTTCTGCTCGGGGGTGAGGGCCATGCATCCATTCTATTTTGGTTCTTGGGAATACTTGAACTCTCAAGTAAGTTACTTCTCGTGATGCGTGAGATACCCAAGCGCAGCACGAGAATCGGAGAACCACCATGGTCGCGTCAGACCTCCTAGCCGCTGACACCTCGATGGGCCCCGTGACCCTCAACGTCGGCAACCTCGACGCGGTGACGAAGTACTACCGCGACGGCGTTGCACTCCAGGTGCTCAGCGAGGATGGCGGCACCGTGACCCTCGGTCGCGGAACCACCCCGGTCGTCATCCTCGAGCACACCCCCGCCCTGCGGCATGCCTCCCCGCGCGATGCCGGACTCTTTCACACCGCGATCCTGTTCGAGACCGAAGAGGCCCTGGCTGCCGCGGTGTACTCGGTCGCGCAGCACTACCCCAACACCTTCACGGGCAGCTCCGACCACCTCGTGAGCAAGGCCTTCTACTTCACCGACCCCGAGGGCAACGGCGTCGAGCTCTACTGGGACCGCGACCGCACCACCTGGAGCTGGACTCACGGCTCCATCGAGATGGGCACCCTCTTTCTCGACCCCAACGCTTTTCTGCAGGAGAACCTCACGCAGGAGGCCGTCGACCAGCCGATCATCGGAGGCGCGAGCGTCGGTCACGTGCACCTGCAGGTCGGTGACGTTCAGGGCGCGCACGACTTCTACGTCGACCGCCTCGGCTTCGAGCAGACCATCAACTACGGCGGCACGGCCCTCTTCGTGAGCGCGGGCGGCTACCACCACCACATGGCCATGAACGTCTGGAACTCCGCGGGAACCGGACCGCGGCTCCCCGCACTCGGACTCGGGCAGATCGACATTCGCGTGCCATCCGCCGACGACGTGGGTGCTCTCACCGAGCGCCTGCAGCACTTCGGAGTAGCCACGCGCGACGACGGCCAGACGGTGTCGTTCGACGACCCGTGGGCGAACCTCATTCGGGTGACTGCTGCCTAGCCGGTGATCGAGCGTGTCGAGATCAGATCGAGCTCGTCTCCCCGGTGATCGAGCTCGTTTCCCGGTGATCGAGCTCGTCGAGATCCCGCCCCCCGCACCACCCCGTGTTCACAACTCCTGCACATCGCTATTCGACGCCCGCCTAACGCACGTTTCTGCCGAGCCAGCGAGGTTGTAGCCGGAGTTATGAACGCGCGGCCGCGTTCTCTCGCTAGCCTGACCCCATGACTACTCCACTGCCTGAACTGCTCGCACAGGTCGACTCCCTCAACGACCCCGCCAATCCGTTCCGCTACGAGGTGGAGGGCGACAAGATCGTCGGCAAGTGGGACATCGTCAAGGCACAGTCGCTCTACCCGACGGAGTTCCGCACGATCGACAAGAAGTTCTCGGTGATCATCACCCTCAACGAGGCCAAGGGAACCTGGAAGCCGCGCGAGACCGACTCAGAGGGCGGCATGGTGATCGATGGCGACGGCATCTCGATCGGGGGCAGCGCGAACACGTTCTCCGGCAAGCGCACGCAGAAGTCGTTCAGCTTCACCCTCGGCGGCATCAACAAGACCGACGAAGGCCTGAGCCCCGTGCTCGCGTGGTCGTTCGACTCCGACAAGATCAAGAAGCCGCTCTTCGAGTTTCTCGAGGCCAACGGCTGGAAGCGCAAGAAGGGGCTGTTCGGCTAGGGCTAGTCCACCAACTCGTCGATCTCGGTGATGACGTCCCACGCGCCGTCCTCCGAGTTGGACAGCACGACGACGTCGATGTCCTGCTCGAGGTAGTGGCGCACGATTCCACTTGCCCCGGTGTTGATGCCGTCCTTGTAGTACGACCGCACCGTGCCATCCTCGTTGAGGTCGAACTCCAGCCCGAAGCCGTACTTGGTGTCCTCGTCGTGCTCGACCTGGGGCGAGAAGAACTCCTCGGTGTACTCCTTGTCGAGGAGCACGCCGTCACGCACGGCATCCATGAACCTGAGCAGGTCGGTCGCGGTGACCTGAGCGCCGTCGGCCGGCGACCCGATGGGCGGGTAACTGTAGATGTTGGACTTGAACGTTCCGTCGTCGCGGCGGTCCCAGCCCTCGGCCAGGCGCGGAACAGCGTCGCTGCGGTTCCAGAAACCCGAGTCCGCCATGCCCGCGGGCGCGAAGACCTCGTCGAAGATGTACTGGCGGTAGGGCACCCCGGTGACCTTCTCGAGGGCGAGCCCGGCGAGGATGTAGCCGACGTTGCAGTAGCGGCACTCGACGCCGGGGTCGGCGTTGGGCTCCTTGTTCACGAACTGCGGCAGGTAGTCCTTCGTGTCGATGAACCGGTAGTTCGGGGTGTTCTCGAAGAGCGCTTCGTACGACTCGCCGTCTTCTTCATCCGCGTCATCCCGAATGCCGCTCGTGTGGGTGAGCAGGTGCAGGAGGTTCACCTCGATCGGAATCTGCGTGCCCTCGAGCGCGTCGACGTAGTGGTGGATCGACAGCTCGAGGTCGAGGTTGCCTTTGCCGACCTGCTGCAGCACCGCGACGCTCGTGAAGAGCTTCGTGATCGAGGCGGTGTCGAAGCGGGTGTCGAGGGTGTTGGCGACGTTCCAGCGCTGGCTGGCGAGTCCGCTCGCCTGCTCGAAGATCGTTCCCCCGGCCTTGCGAACGACGACGACGCCGTTGAAGTCGTTGTCGTCGAGAAAAGCTGGCAATCCGGTGGTATCCATGTGCCGAGTCTACGATTGGGGCGTGCCTGACCTCCACGTACTGAGCCGAGTGGCGATGGTTCCCGTCGCGCCCGTGCTCTTTCTGCAGGGCAAGTACCTGCGCAAAAAGACACCGCTGTTGCCGGATGCCGCGCAGCCATGGTCGGGCCGCGTCGGGTCATCCAACTCGGCGCCGCCGTTGAGGCTCCTGGTGCTCGGTGACTCCACCGCCGCCGGTGTCGGCGCGGGGACGCAGGATGAGGCGCTCCCCGGCAACCTCGCCCGCGAGCTGAGCGCACTGCGCGACCGCGACGTGGTGTGGACGGCGATCGGCGAGAACGGCGCGACGGCCCACGACCTGGTGACACGATTTCTGCCGACGGACTCCTACGACGTCATCTTCGTCACGATCGGGGCCAACGACGCCCTCGGCATCCGGTCACGTTCGGCGTTCGGCCGGGACATCCGCGAGCTGCTCGCGTATCTCCGGGACGGATCACCGGAGGCCACGATCCTCATGTCGTCGCTGCCCGCATTCTTCCGTTTCGAGCTGCTGCCCAACCCCCTGCGGTTCAACCTCTACCTGCACTCGCAGAACCTGGAGCGCGAGGCCCGCCGCATCGTCGCGCCGCTGGAAGGCGTACACATGTCCCCTCCGCCCCCGCCGTACACCGAGGGATTCTTCGCGACCGACCTGTTTCACCCCTCGGCGATCGGCTACCAGGACTGGGCGCGCTTCGCGATCGAGGATGCCGTGGCGGCGGGAGCACTGAAATGACCGACCGCGGCACCAGCCCCAGGGTCACCTCGGCCATCGCCCGGCGCATCAGCAACGCTCTCGCGAGCAACCGCGCCGCGCGTCGTGGTCCGGGGTACGGGAGTCGGCTCCTGGCCTTCGTCCTCGCGCCCTATCTGTTTCCGCAGAGTCGGGTGATCCTCTCGCACCTGCCCGTACTGCCCGAGGCCGAAGCGGACTGGGAGGGCTCGATCGACGGACCCGACCCGCTGCGGTTGCTCGTGCTCGGGGATTCCACAGCGGCCGGTGTCGGAGTGGACTCCATTCGTGACGGCCTTGCTGGCAACGTGGCCCGTGCACTGTCGGAGAAGCTCGGCCGTGGCATCCAGTGGACTGTCATTGCGCGTTCGGGAGCCACGACCGGCGAGATCCGCAACTTCTTTCTCGGGCTCGCCTCGCGCCGCGCCTACGACCTGGTCTTCGTGACGACGGGTGTGAACGACGTCATGCAGTTGCGCACCAAGCGTGCCTTCTCGAGCGATCTCGCCCTCATTCTCGAAGGGCTCGAGGCGGGGTCGCCCGACGCATCGATCATCCTCGCCGGAATCCCCCGCATGGAGCACTTCACCTCGCTGCCCGACCCCCTCGGCACGATCCTCGGGGCGCGCGCCTATCGGCTCAACGCGGCCGCGCACACCGTGCTCGAGAAGCACCCGCGCATCGTGCACACGCCGCCGTGGCCGATCACGACTCCCGGATTCTTCGCGATCGACAACTTCCACCCCTCGGCTATCGGGTACCGAGCCTGGGCCGACCAGGCGGTGAGCTATTGGTTCAAGCGACGTCGCTGACCGAGGTTGCCGCCCTCATCGAGCAGCGGCGGGTGGATGTCGCGGGCGCTAATCCCGTGGGCTCGCGCCTCCCTCACGTGAGCTCGCGGCTCGTCGTCGGCATCGCGGGCGAGCCGGGCGCGGGCAAGTCGACGATCGCTGCGCTGCTGGTTGCAGCGCTCGGGCCAACGGCCGCACTGCTCCCGATGGACGGCTACCACCTGCCCCAGGCACGCCTGCGCGAGCTCGGGCGCCGCGACCGCATGGGCGCTGCCGACACCTTCGACGTCGCGGCGTTCGTGTCTGCAGTGCGCGCCGTTCACAACTCCTGCACAACGCACTACGCGGCCGACTTCGACCGCGATATCGAGGAGCCCGTGCCCGACGCCCTCACGTTTAAGCCGGAGTTACGAACCGTCATCGTCGAGGGCAACTACCTCCTGCACTGGCCGGAGGTGCTCGAGCTGCTCGACCTCACGTTCTTCGTCGATGTGCCGGCCGACATCCGCCAGCAGCGCCTCATCGAGCGGCACGTGCGGTTCGGCAAGAGCCCCGCGGATGCCACGGCCTGGGCCCTCGGCCCCGACGAGTCGAACGCTGCCCTGATCCGGTTGAGCGCGGGCAGGGCCGATCACGTGATCCGCCTGGACTAGGCACCAGCGCGCCGCGCACCGCTGGACGGCAGTCCGCGCCGCGGCTGCCGCTGCCACCGCGCCACCGCGGCACCGCCACGCCGCGCCGCGGCGCCACCACTGCCCCCGCGGCGCCGCCCCCGCCGATCAACCTCCCGAATTGCGGCAAAGTCGCCCACACCTGAAGGCGTGGGCGACTTTGGCGCAATATGCGGGGTGCCGATCGAGCGGCGGGTTGTCCGACTAGGCGACTGGCGCGTCGACCACGGGTTCCGCGTCCGACGTCGAGGCCTCCGGCTTCACCCAGGACCGCGCTGTGGGCTTAACGAAGAACAGGGCTGCGACGAGTCCGATCAGGGCGACGGCTGCGGGCAGGAACATCGACTGGCCCATGGCAGCGCTGAAGCCCTCGGCAACAACGGCCGGCATGGTGCCGCCGCCGAATTCGTTGCCGTTGGCTGCTGCATCCGCGCCGAGCTCTGCCGTGATGCGTGCCGTCATGAGTGCCGCGATTGCGGCGGAGCCGAGCACGGCACCGATCTGGCGCGTCGTGTTGTAGACGCCGGAGCCGGCTCCCGCGAGGTGCATCGGCAGGTTGCGGGTGGCGGTCGACGAGAGCGGGGCCCAGATGCCGGCGTTGGCGAGTCCGAGGAGTGCGGCCGGGAACAGCAGCACCCAGATCGGCACGTCGGGCGAGAGCAGAGCTCCGAACCAGAACAGCGCGATGGTGAGGAATAAGAAGCCCGCTCCGGCGATCCAACGCGGGTTGACCCGGTCGACGAGCTTGCCCACGACCGGGGCGAGGGCGCCGGAGATGACCGCCATCGGCACGAGCATGAGGGCAGCTTGCGTCGGGGTGAGCTCACGCACCGACTGGAAGAAGATCATGAGCGGCAGCACCATTCCGGTGATGACGAAGCCCATGGCCGTGATGGCGATGTTCGCGAGCGAGAAGTTGCGGTCCTTGAACAGGGTGAGGGGGAGCAGCGGCTCGCCCTTCTGCACGCCTTGCCAGATGACGAACAATGCGAGCACGACGACTCCGGCGCCGATGAGCAGCGGAACGCTGATGAAGCCCGTGATGGTGCCCCAGTCGTAGGTCTCGCCCTCCTGAAGACCGAAGACCACGAGGAAGAGGCCGATGCCCGAGAGCACGACACCGAGGATGTCGAACTTGTGCGGGTGGGTCGTGAGCGATGGGACGAGTCGCCACGCGAGCACGAACGCGACGACGCCGACCGGCACGTTGACGATGAAGATCGACTCCCAGCCGAGGGTGTCGACAAGCACGCCACCGAGGAGCGGTCCGACGAGAGTCGCGACTCCCGCGGTCGCACCCCAGAGGCCCATGGCAGCGCCACGGCGGTCAGGCGGGAAGATCCGGGTGATGACGGCCATCGTCTGCGGCGTCATGAGCGCGGCACCGAGTCCCTGTGCGACTCGGGCGACGATGAGCATGTTGATGTCACCCGCGAGTCCGCACCACAGCGACGAGAGCGTGAAGATCACGAGGCCCACGAGGTAGAGGTTCTTCGGTCCGAAGCGGTCACCGAGGCGGCCGGCGACGAGCAGCGGCACCGCGTAGGCGAGCAGGTAGGCGCTCGTGACCCAGATGACGGCGGTGAGGTCCGCACCGAGGTCTTTGATGATCGCGGGGGTCGCGACCGAGACGATCGTCGAGTCGACGAGGATCATGAAGAATCCGATGACGAGCGCCCAGAGCGCTGGCCACGGCTTTGCTATTACTTCTGGCTGGTTCATTGTTTCTAGTCCTTGATGGTGTGCTGGAGGCCGACGGGTTTCTCGGCCTCCCAGTCGATGGCGCCGCTCTCGAGGTCGGCGATGAGTTGTTCGAGCCAGGCGACCTCGGCCTCGTGCATGGCGATGAGGTACGGCGCGTCAAGCAGGTAGCGCGCCGGCACCCCCTTGGCCCGCACTTCGGCGAAATCGCTCATACCCCGTTCCTTCTCAACGGCGAGCGCCGCGAGTCGGGTGCGGAGCAGGCGGAGGAGTGTGGGGAGCGGCAGGTTGTGCGCCTTCCCGATGGCAAGCGGAAACTTCGGGTACTCATTGAGAGGTTCCGCAACGAGTTCTTCGATGCGCTCGAGAAACTGTTCGCGTCCTGCGTCGGTGAGCTCGTAGGTCGTGCGTTCGGGGCGATTGCCCTCACGGTCGGTTCCGACGGCGCGCACGAGGCCGCCATCCTCGAGCTTGTTGATGGCGTGGTACAGCGAGCCGGGCCGCACTTTCACGATGCGGTCTTCTTTGCGCAGCAGCAGAACCTGGTACATCTCGTACGGATGCATGGGGCGCTCGGCGAGCAGCGCGAGCGCCGCGATTCCGAGCGGCATGAGTTCGTATGACATGAGGTCCTTGGATGTTTCGTGCTGAATGTTCGGCCTGAACTATTCCAGTTGGAATATACGCCGATGATCAACGATATGCAAACCTCAGAGCATGCGTTTCGTGCTTCCTGTGCTGGCTCTCATCCTCACCGGGTGCGCGTCGGTCACCCCACTGCAGTTCACCGCCTTTCAGAGCCAGGGTTCGAATGCAGCGGTGATGGATGCCTCGAGCCAGGCGATCACCGTGCTCGCCGTCGACGGCCTCAACTTTCTGCCGAGCGCGGGCGGACTCACCGAACTCGACCCGGGCGCGACGGAACTCCTTGACCACGCTCACGCGGCTGGCCTGAAAGCTGAACTCATGGTGGGCAACTTCTCGGGCGAGCTCGAGGACTTCGACGAGCAGCTCGCCTACGACACCCTCTCCAACCTCCCCGCGCGTGCCGCCGCGGTATCCGACCTTGCCGATCTGGTGAACGACCAGGGCTGGGACGGCATCAGCATCGACCTCGAGTCCCTCGCGCAGCGGGACGCCGAACTGCTCACCTCGTTCGCCACGGAGCTGCGTGCCGCACTCGGCGCGGAGCGGTCGATCAGCATCGCGCTCATGGTCGGCGGCGAGGGGGTCGACCTGCCAGCGTTGGTGCCGGTCATCGACCGCTTCATCCTCATGGCCTACGACGAGCACGGGCCGTGGGAAGACGTGCCCGGCCCGATCGGCTCGCTCGACTGGCAGCGCGCCGGTGTCGAGTCGCTGCTCGAGTCGGTGCCCGCGGCGCAGGTCGAGCTCGGGGTTGCCGGCTACGGGTACGGCTGGGGTGCGTCCGCGGATGGCCAGCTGAGCGTCGCTCGCGCC
>Ga0247817_10000424_pt1 | contig 24063 bp, 23 predicted proteins | sample UWRJL212509R1_FD_178010 | JGI IMG/M metagenome (GOLD analysis project Ga0247817, IMG submission 178010) | Plant litter microbial communities from Arlington Agricultural Research Station in Wisconsin, United States - UWRJ-L212-509R-1 | ecosystem: Environmental > Terrestrial > Plant litter >...
CGTGGTCTACGACCCGAACGGCCACACGTCGATCGGCGTGGGCAAGACCCACCACATGAACATGGACTACTCGGCCTGGGAGGGCTACGAGATCGACGGTCACGTCGACACCGTGCTCTCGCGCGGCAAGGTCGTCGTCGACGATAACCAGTACCTCGGCACGAAGGGCGACGGCAAGTACTTCAAGCGTGGCCTCAGCCAGTACCTGATCTAGATCTTCCCGTTCAGCGGCACGACAGAAAGAGCACCATGGATTTCGGAGCAGTACTTCAGACGAACCCGCCGGCATCGCGCACCGTTGCGCTGGCCAAGCTCGCCGAGCAGCACGGGTTCAGCCACGTGTGGACGTTCGACTCGCACCTGCTCTGGCAGGAGCCCTACGTCATCTACAGCCAGATCCTCGCCGAGACCCGGCGCGTGATCGTCGGCCCGATGGTGACCAACCCGGCCACCCGCGACTGGACCGTCACGGCCTCGACCTACGCGACCCTCAACGAGATGTACGGCAACCGCACCATCTGCGGAATCGGCCGCGGTGACTCCGCCGTCCGCGTCACCAATGGCAAGCCGACAACACTGAAGGATCTGCGCGAATCGATCCACGTCATCCGTGAACTCGCGAACTCCCGTCCGGTCGAATACAACGGCGCGACGCTGCAATTTCCGTGGAGCACCGGATCGACCCTGGATGTCTGGGTCGCCGCGTACGGACCGCTCGCGCTCAAACTGACCGGCGAGGTCGGCGATGGCTTCATCCTGCAGATGGCTGATCTGGATGTCGCGGAGTGGATGATCAAGACGGTCCGCCAGGCCGCCGAGAACGCCGGTCGTGACCCGATGGCGGTGAAATTCTGTGTTGCAGCGCCGATGTACATCGGCGACGACTGGGAGCACATGAGAAACCAGAATCGCTGGTTCGGCGGGATGGTCGGCAACCACGTCGCCGACATCGTCGCGAAGTACGGCGAGGGCTCTGCTGTTCCGAAGGCGCTCACCGACTACATCAAGGGACGCGAAGGCTACGACTACAACGAACACGGCCGCGCGGGCAACTCGCACGCCGACTTCGTGCCCGACGAGATCGTTGACCGCTTCTGCCTGCTCGGTACGGCCGAGCAGCACATCGAGAAGCTCACAGCTCTTAAGGAACTCGGTGTCGACCAGTTCGCCGGCTACCTGCAGCACGACAACAAGGAAGAAACGCTCCGGGTGTACGGCGAAACGGTCATCCCGGCGCTGAGTAACCACATCGTGGCGAAGGCATGACCCCTCGACACACGCAGGGACCCAGCCGGTTTCGACCGATCGGCTGGGGAGTTCTCGGTGTTGTCGCGCTGCTCGGTGCGTGGGAACTCTACAAGTTCCTCGGGCCGGCTCAGGGTTTCGTCGTCGGGGCTACCGCCGGCGAAACCGGGTCCGGTGTCATGCTGCTCCCGCGCACCAATGACCGTGCAATGCCACATGTCTGGGACATGGTCGCGCGCCTCTTCCAGTCGACGAGCGGCGGAGACACCCCGCCGCTCATCGTCCCCGTGATCACGGCCGGACTGCTCACTCTTGGCATTGCCGCGGCTGGCTGGCTCATCGGCGTGATCGTCGGGGCCGTTCTCGGCGCCGTCATGCAACGCTGGCGCCTGGCGGAGTGGGGTCTGCTTCCCTGGATCGTGGTGAGCCAGACTGTCCCACTTATCGCCTTCGCCCCCATCATCAGCAGCCTCGGCACACAACTCGATCGTGATGGATTCCCGTGGCCACAGTGGCTGTCGGTCGCCGTCATCGCGTCCTATCTAGCGTTCTTCCCGGTCGCGATCGGTGTGCTCCGCGGGCTCGACTCTCCCGACCGCATGCACCTCGATCTCATGCGCAGCTATGCCGCCGGCTACTGGGCAACGCTCTTCCGTCTTCGCCTTCCGGCGGCTGTCCCGCATATTCTTCCCGCGTTGCGTCTCGCGGCGGCGAGTGCCGTTGTCGGAGCCGTCGTGGCCGAAGTGTCCATCGGCATGCGCGGCGGTATCGGCCGAATGCTTATTCAACTCGCCGGTCAGGGATCGAGCGATCCCGCGGCTCCGTGGGGCCCGACGCTCGGCTCGGTCGCGCTCGGCCTTGTTGCCGCTGGCACTGTCGCCCTCATCGGCGCCGGACTGAAGAATTACCGCAGGGGAGAGGCAACAGTATGACGAACGAGAACCTGGCCGTCCGGGCATCCGGAGTCAGCAAGACCTTCCCCACGAAGGCCGGCGACGTCGTCGCACTCACCGGAGTCGAGCTCACCGTGGAGGCTGGCGAGTTCGTCTCGCTCATCGGCCCGTCCGGCTGTGGCAAGTCGACGCTGCTTCGCCTCATCGCCGATCTCGATGGTGCGACGTCTGGCGAGCTCGAGATCTTCGGCAAGCCCGCCGCGAAGGCGCGCATCGACCAGGACTACGGAATCGCGTTCCAGCAGGCGGGGCTGCTGCCCTGGCGCACCGTGGGCGGCAACATCGCCCTTCCGCTCGAGCTCCACGGCATGGCGAAGACCGCCCGAGCGACACGGGTCACGGAGCTTGCCGAACTCGTCGGTCTCACCGACTTCATCGACCGCTACCCCGACCAGCTCTCCGGCGGAATGCAGCAACGCGTCGCTATTGCGCGAGCCCTCGCCGAGCAGCCGCGACTGCTGCTGATGGACGAGCCGTTCGGGGCTCTCGACGAGATGACCCGCGAATACCTGCAGGCCGAGCTCACCCGTATCGCGGGGGAGACCGGTGCCGCAGTGGTGTTTGTCACCCACTCCATCCCCGAGGCTGTCTTCCTCTCTGACCGCGTGGTTGTCATGAGTCCGCGCCCCGGCCGCATCACCGACATCATCACGACGTCGCTCGGCGACGTTCGCGACGAGGCGCTTCGCGAGTCACCGGCCTACTTCGAACGGGTGACCGCGGTGCGCGAAGCGCTGCACGGTGCGCCCGTCGAAAGGGCGAACGAGCGGTGACGATGCACAGGGACGGATTCACCCCTCCCGGCTGGGTGCGCGTCGTCGCCCCCGTCGCCGTCGGAGTAATCATTCTCGCCCTCTGGATCCTCATCGTCGATGTGCTCGAAGCGGCCCCGCGAGCCCTGCCGAGCCCTGTCGCGATCATTGAAGAGTTCATCAAGCGATTCGGCATCATCAGTGAAGACATGGGGATCACCGCGAGCAACGCCCTCATCGGCCTCGCGGTCGGCACAATCGTCGCGATCCTTGCCGCGGCGCTCGCCGCGACCTTCCGCCCGATCGACGGCATGCTCGCACCGCTCGTTGCGTCGATCGCCGTTGTGCCGATCGTCGCGCTCACTCCGATCCTCAACACCATGTTCGGAGCCTCGAGCCAGTTCGGCCGCCTGTCGGTGGCCGCAATCGCGGCCTTCGTCCCCGTGTTCGTCAACGTTCTCCGTGGTCTGCGGCAGACGCGCCCGGTCCATCGCGACCTGATGCGGGCATCCGCTGCGTCCGGAATGCAGACGTTCCGGGTGCTGACATTGCCAACCGCGCTGCCGTACCTGCTCTCGGGCATTCGCATCGCGAGTTCGATCGCCGTTATCGCGGCTCTCGTCGCCGAGTATTTCGGTGGACCGGCTGACGGTATCGGCACCTCGATCGCGACCTATGCGAAGTCGGGCCGCGCATCGCTCGCCTTCGCCTACGTGGCTGGCGGCATCGCCATCGGCCTCGCACTCTTTCTCGTCACGTCACTTCTTGAACGGGTCGCGACGAGAAGAAAGCCGGTCTGACCGGGAACCCCTGCACCATCCCTTCCAATCCGCACCACGAAAGGACCAGCATGAGAAACAGCATTCGACGCGGCATCACAGTTGCCGCCGTCACCGTCGTTTCGGCCATCGCCCTGAGCGCTTGCGCCGGCACGACCGACCCCGGTACCGACTCAGAGGACTTCGAGCCGCTCACCGATATCTCGCTGCAGCTGCAGTGGCTTCCGCAGAGCCAGTTCGCGGGCTACTACGTTGCTCTCGACAAGGGCTACTTCGAGGAGGAAGGCTTCGACAACGTCGACATCATCCCCTCGGGTGGTGACATCGTTCCGCAGGACGCCCTCGTGAATGGCGACGTCGACTTCGCGGTCGCCTGGGTACCGAAGGTACTCGGAACGCTCGAGGCCACCGGCGCAGAGCTCACCGACATCGCGCAGGTCTACCAGAAGTCCGGAACGATGCAGGTCTCGTTCAAGGGTGACGGCGTCGAATCGGTCGCAGACTTCGAGGGCAAGCGCATCGGCTCGTGGGGCTTCGGAAACGAGTGGGAGATCTTCGCCGCGATGGCTGCTGAGGGGCTCGACGCCTCTAGCGTCTCCATCACGACGCAGGACTTCTCGATGAACGCACTGCTCGACGGCGACGTCGACGCGGCACAGGCGATGACCTACAACGAGTGGGCACAGATCCTCGAGGTCGAGAACCCCGAGACCGGCGAGCTCTACCAGCCGGAGGACTTCGATGTCGTGTCGTACGAGGACACCGAGGGTGCAATGCTCCAGGACGCCATCTGGGCCGACACCGAGCGCCTCGAGGACCCCGCCTACGCTGACGCCGCCGTGCGTTTCCTCAAGGCTGTCACCAAGGGCTGGGTCTTCGCCCGCGACAACCCGGAGGAAGCAGCGACGATCACCTACGACGCAGCGATCAACGCTGAAGCAGCCTTCCCCGTTGGACCGAACCACCAGCTCTGGCAGATGAACGAGGTCAACAAGCTCATCTGGGCTGGCGGAGACTTTGGCCTCATCGACGAAGCTGCCTGGGACCAGACGGTCGCCGGCGCACTCTCGGCCAAGAACCAGGACGGCCTCGAGCTCATCCTGGACGAGCCCGCTGACTCCGCGTATTCGAACGAGTACATCGAGAAGGCACTCGCCGAGCTCGCCGACGAGGGAATCGTCGTCGACGGCGAATACACGCCGATCGAGGTCGTTCTCACCGCGGGCGGCCAGTAGGCCCCCGGCAATATCCTTGGGGTGGGCGGCATCCGTGTCGCCCACCCTTCCTCTTCTAGGAGCAACAATGTCCGTGAATTCTTCTGACAACGAGCTGGTTCCGTCTGACGGCACCCTGGCCTACGACCTCGATCGTGCCCACGTCTTCCACTCCTGGAGCGCACAGGGAGCCCTCAAGCCCTTCGTCATTGCGGGCGGTGCGGGAAGCACCGTCTGGAACTTCGAGGGCGAGAAATTCCTCGACTTCTCGAGCCAGCTGGTCAATACGAACATCGGCCACCAGCATCCGGCCGTCATCGACGCCATCAAGACCCAGGCCGACATCCTCGCGACGGTCGCCCCCGCGACGGCCAACCTCGCGCGCGGCGAAGCAGCCAAGCGCATCCTCGGATACGCCGGACCACAGTTCGGCAAGGTCTTCTTCACCAACGGTGGTGCGGATGCCAACGAGAACGCCATCCGCATGGCCCGCCTGACCACGGGGCGCGACAAAGTGCTGTCGACGTACCGTTCGTACCACGGCAATACGGGCGCCGCGGTGGTGGCGACCGGAGACTGGCGTCGGATTCCCAACGAGTACTCCCGCGGGCACGTGCACTTCTTCGGGCCGTTCGAGTACCGCTCCGAGTTCTGGTCGGATTCGCCGCAGCAGGAGAGCGAGCGCGCGCTCACGCACCTCGAGCGGGTCATCCAGTCGGAGGGTGCGGCGTCGATCGCCGCGCTGCTCATCGAGACGATCCCCGGCACCGCTGGCGTGCTCGTGCCGCCGCCCGGCTACCTGCGCGGGGTGCGCGACCTGTGTGACAAGTACGGCATCGTGCTCATCTTCGACGAGGTCATGTGTGGCTTCGGGCGTACCGGGGAGTGGTTCGCCTGGCAGGGCTTCAGCGACGAAGACGGCGACGTTGTTCCCGACCTGATCACCTTTGCCAAGGGCGTGAACTCCGGGTACGTGCCGACCGGCGGTGTCGTGATCTCCGAGTCCATCGCGAACGAGTTCGAGAACCAGGTCTTTCCTGGCGGACTCACCTACTCCGGGCACCCGCTCGCCATGGCATCCATCGTGGGAGCGCTCGACGCGATGGAAGCCGACGGCATCGTCGAGAACGCGAAGGCTATCGGCCGCGACCACCTCGCGCCCGGCCTCGCGGCCCTGGCCGAAAAGCACCCGCTCATCGGCGAGGTTCGCGGTGTCGGAGTGTTCTGGGCGCTCGATCTTGTCACCGACCCAGAAACGCGCGAACCGGTTTCGGCAACCACGATTCTCGAGTTGAAAAAAGAACTTCTCGCGAGAGGGCTGCTGCCGTTCGCGGCCGACAACCGCATTCACGTTGTACCGCCGTGCATCGTCACACCGGAGGAAGTCGCGACGGCTCTCGCTATCTACGACGAAGCATTCACGGCCGTGGAGAGCGCACTGGCGAGCGCCTGAGGGTCACAACCCTTTCGCCCTACTCGCGCGGCGATCCGCTGTGAGTAGGGCGATAGCTGCCACAATCGGCTCATGGCCAAAAAAGACAAGAAGTCCACGCCAGAGCTCCCTTCGCTGAGCAAGAAGAAGTCGGACGGCAAGAGCAAGCCGCTGAGCAAGAAGGCGACCCGCAAGTTCGAAGAGCGCGCCCTCGAGGCGAAGCGTGCCGCGCGCAAGGCCGCCAAGCAGGCCGAAGAGAAGATCGCCAAGAAGCAGGCGAAACTCGAGAAGGCCGCTGACAAGGCGCGCAAGCAGGTCATCGAAGACACCAGGAAGCTGCGCAAGAAGGCCGAGAAGAAGGTCGAAAAGCAGGCGGACAAGCTTCGAGCGGATGCCGCTTCCGCCGTCGCCGACCTCACGGCGGCTCGCGAGAAGCCGACTGCCAAGAAGCCCGCTGCCGAGAAGCCTGCCGCGAAGAAGCCAGTAGCCAAGAAGGCAGTAGCGAAGAAGCCGGTAGCGAAGAAGCCCGTCGCCAAGCCTGCAGTCACGCCCGTCGTGACCAAGCCAGCGGCTAAGAAGCCCGCCCCCAGGCCAACAGCTGCCGACACGCGTGCCGCGGCATCCGCAGCGATGAAGCCCTCGGAGACCTGGACCGTCGTCGCTCTGCGTGCCCGCGCGCGCCAGTACGGACTCGTCGGTTACTCGTCAATGACAAAGTCGACCCTGCTCGAGCGCCTGCGCGAATACGAAAAGCCCGCGAGCTAGTCGAAAGAACGAACGGGTCGCGAAGTCCTACGGGCGTTCGACGTCCGCGATGAACTCGGCTTCGTCTTCTGGTTCGGCGCCGTATTCGTCGGCGTCCGTTGCCACCGCCGAGGCGATCGGCGGCTTCGGGCGACGGTCGTGCACGATGGCGCTCTGGTCGAGGTAGACCTCGGCCGGGCGTCCGGCATCCGACATCTTGATCGAGGAGATCCAGATCGCCTCGGGGTGCACGTCGATGCCGGCGCGAACGTCTTCCGCTGTGCGCAGCTTGGCCACGCGGTGGATGAGTTCGCCGACGATGACCAGTACGGCGACATCGGTCAGGCAGTACACGACCTGGATGCCGGTGGCCCAGCCGCCCCCGGTCGTGCAGATCTGCAGGAAGTACACGATCGGGTAGATCGACCAGGTGGCGATGAGCAAAATGAGTGCCTGGCGCAGAAGGCGGTAGGCCGCCGTCGTGAGCGACTTCTTCGACTGCAGTACAGCCCAGATGACGATCGCGTTAGCCGCGAAGAAGAAAACGAGGCTCACGAGGCCCCAGAGCTGCACGATCTCGGGATTGTTGACGTTATCGATGGCAAACGCGCCGATGTAGGCCGACAGCACAGCGAGGAACGTCGTGATGCAGACGAGGAACGTCGTGAGGCGTGAACCGGCTCCGACGAGGGCGCAGACGGCGACCAGTGCGACGCCGACGAGCGGAACCGCTACCGACCAGCCGAGGTAGTGCAGCGCGAAGGCATCGATGGCGGCGCCATTGGGAACGTATTCGCCGTCGACGAGGTCGTAACCGAGCCTGGATTGGGCAACCATTCCGGCGTAGTTGAGAAAGGCGATGCCGACCGCGCCGAGGCGCGAGATCGCGGTCGTGCGGTAACGCGGACCGACCTCGTTACGCGTCAGCCACGCACGGATGAAGGCAGAAAACAACGCGAGGCCGGCCGCCGACAGAAAGAACGAGACGAGCTGGTACTGCGATTCCGACAGGGTCGCCATCCACGGGTCGGAGTACTCCGCGATCACGCGCCGCCGCCACCGGGCTCGTTGGTGAAGAACATTCCACCCGCGCTGTTCGCTGATTTCATGAGCAGGTCGATCCACTCGCGATTGAGCTGCGGAACCCGGCTGCCGTTGAAGCGGTAGAAGAGGGGGATGGACGGGTGCAGCCAGACGCTGCTGCGCCCCGTGCCGGCTGATGAGGAATTGCTCCAGGAGAACAGGAAGCTCTCGTGCCGGCGAAGCTTGGCCGTAATCACGACCTGAAGGTGCATGAGGGCGCGATCATCAAAATCGACCTCGACCCCCGGACTGCCATACAGCAGAGTTCCCACGGACTGCTCCTTTGACTGGACCAGGCCGACCCCACACTGCCCGGAAGCTAACATCGTGCCACATACCCAGCGAAAAGAACGCCCAGATCGACCACGCGTGCAAATTGGGGCGTAGAATTGTCGGTTGTGCCGTCCACCAGTGAAACCCCGTTTGCGATTCCCGTCTTCGATCTCATGCATCGTCCGGGAGAAACTCGCGAACGCGAACTCGATGTGACCGTTCGGGAGGGCTTCGGTAACGCCCTCATCGGCGTTCGCGAGGGTGCAGAAATGCACCTCGATCTTCGTCTCGAATCACTGCACGACGGCATTCTCGTGTCTGCGGAAGTCGATTCCGTGGCCGCTGGAGAGTGCGGAAGATGCCTTATTGACATGGAACTACCGGTTCAAGTCGATATCCAAGAGCTTTTCGCGTATTCTTTCGACGAGGCTTTTGACTACACGGTCGTCGAGGATCACATCGATCTCGAGCCGTTGGTCAGGGATGCGGTAGTGCTGGCACTGCCGTTCCAACCGGTATGTCGCCCGGATTGCCCAGGACTCGATCCCGAAACAGGTGAGAGACTGGCCGATTTCCCGGACAGGAAACCCAAAGAAGTGCTGGACCCTCGCTGGTCTGCGCTCGCGGGCCTCCAGATGACCGATCCAGATGTTGAAGGTGGCACGAGCAAGTAATTGCCCGTGTGCCTATAGAGAGAAGAGAAGCTAATGGCTGTACCGAAGCGCAAAATGTCGCGGGCATCGACCCGCATGCGCCGCGCCCAGTGGAAGGCAACCGCCCCCACCCTGGTCAAGACCGTTGAGAACGGCAAGACCGTTTACAGCCTTCCGCACCGCGCGAAGGTCGTTGAGGACTCCGCTGGCACGCCCCTGTACCTGGAGTACAAGGGCCGCAAGGTCGCAGACGTTTAATTCACGTACTCGTACAACGAGTCGGCTCGTGATGGGGCAGGGTTCATGACCGGACTCTCACCCACACGGGCCGATTTGTCGTTGGTTCTTGGCGTCGAAATCGGCGAAGACCTGCTGCAGCTCGCCCTCACGCATCGTTCCTGGGCGTATGAGAACGGCGGGGGTGCGCACAATGAGCGCCTCGAGTTCCTTGGCGACTCGATTTTGGGGCAGGCCGTCACGGTCATGCTCTACACCGAGAACCCGACCCTCGACGAGGGCGAACTCGCGAAGCGCCGCGCCAGCCTGGTATCCAGTGTTGCGCTCGCTGAAGTAGCCCGCACGATCGGGCTCGGTGCCCACGTGCTGCTCGGCCGCGGAGAAGAACTCACCGGCGGTCGAGACAAGTCGTCGATCCTCGCGGACTCCGTCGAGGCTCTCATCGGCGCGACCTACATCTCCCGCGGTGGAGACGAGGCAACGGCTCTCGTGCTGCGGCTCATTCGTCCGCTGCTCGACAACCCCGAACGTTTCGGCGCATCGATGGACCCGAAGACGAGCTTGCAGGAGCTTGCCGCGCGCCTCGGCCGCGGCGTCCCGAGCTACACGATCACCGACACCGGCCCCGATCACCTCAAGCGATTCCACGCGACCGTTCTGCTCGGCGGCGATGCCGTTGCCACCGGCGAGGGCTCGAGCAAAAAGCACGCCGAGATGGCCGCAGCGCTCAGCGCGTGGACGCTGCTCGGCGACCCGCCAAAGTAATACCCCGTGCCAGAGCTTCCCGAGGTCGAGGTCGTGCGTGCCGGACTCGAGCCGGCCGTGACCGGTGCGGTCGTGGCATCCGTCACCGTCTACGACGAACGGTCGCTGCGTCGCCACCCCGGACCGAGCGAAGACTTCATCGATCGACTCACGGGTCGCACGATCCTGTCGGCCGAGCGTCGCGGAAAATTTCTCTGGATGCCACTGCTTCAGACGTCACTGGCCGGCGATACCCCGGAAGCCCTCGTCGTGCATCTCGGCATGAGCGGGCAGGTGCTGCTGCGCGATCGCGAGACCGATGACAATCTCACCCGCATCCGCCTCGAGCTCGACCACCCGCAGCACGGCGCCCTCCGCCTGAACTTCGTCGATCAGCGGATCTTCGGGTCAATGGCGATCGACGACCTCGCTCCGACCGCCGATCACCCGCTGCAGCTCGTGCCGTCGGCGGTGGCCCACATTGCCCGCGATCCACTCGACGCGAGGTTCGACGACCGCCTGTTCTTCGAGCGGATGTCGCGACGCAACTCCGGCATCAAACGGGCGCTACTCGACCAGACGCTCATCAGCGGTATCGGCAACATCTACGCCGACGAGTCTCTCTGGGCATCGCGCATCCACTACGAGCAGTCGGCGTCGTCGCTGAGCCGAGCGAAGGCAAAAACGCTGCTGCACGAGGTTCGCCTCGTTCTCGAAAAAGCTCTCGGCGAGGGCGGTACGAGCTTCGATGCCCAATACGTGAACGTCAACGGCGCATCCGGCTACTTCTCGCATTCGCTCAATGCCTACGGGCAGCAGGGAACGCCGTGCTCACGCTGCGGTCGCTTGCTCGAGCGCGAGTCGTTCATGAATCGCGGCTCGCACTTCTGCCCGTTCTGCCAGAAGCTGCGCCCGGTTGCCTGACCAGAGCTGACCCGGGCTAGAGCAGGCGCTTCCAGGCGCCCTCGTAACCCATGGGGACAAAACCGACCTCCTCGTTGACGTCGAGCATGAAGCGGTTTTCCTCGGCGTTCCAGGTGATGACCGACGGAAGCCCGGGAAACTCGTTCTGCAGGTTCTGGAGGTTGGCGACCTTGAGCAGCATGCCGAGCTTGTGCCCACGGTGGTCGCGCAGCACGAGCGTGTCGTCCTGGAAGACCGGGCGGGAGCGCTCGAACGGCACGGCGAGCGTCGTGTAACCGGCGAGCTTTCCGGTCGGCACGTGTTCGACGACGGCCGTGAGCATGTGGCGCGCCTTCGCGTAGTTCGCCTCGTTGCTGACGACGCGCTCGACCGTGTAGACGTCTTCCGGCTGCTCGAGCCCGGCTGAGGGGGCATCCGTGCTCATCCGTGTGTAGAGCATCGCGATCTGCTCGAGCCACTTCTGGGGCGTCGCGCCCACCCAGTGGTGCAACCGATAGTCGGCCCCGGAGCGAGCGGATGCCGCCTCCACCCGAGCGCGTAACCCGGCGCCGTCGAGGGGGAGGGCCAGCCGGCTCGCGCGCTCGACCTGCTCGAGGGTGAACCCCCGCGACAGCAGAAAGGTGACCTCGGGGTTCTCGCGGGGGACCGAACCGAACCCGGTGGGGGAGTCGAGTCGCGGGCCGTCTGCCGTTTTCGACACCGCGTAGGTAATGATCCGGCTTCGGCCGTCTTCGCGCACCAGGTTGTCGAGGTGATCCGCGAGGGCCGTGCCGATGCCGCGGCGGCGATAGTCGGGAAGCACGTCGACCCGCTCGACGGCAACCTCGTCGTCGGTGATGATCCAGTCGTAGACGGCACGGGCGACGATGCGCCCATCAACGCGAACACCGAAGAGGCGACGCGGATTGGAGGGGTCCTTGAAGAACGGCAGAACGTCGGCGACGGTCTGCGACATCTCGGTGGTGCCGTAGCCATCGTTTTCGACGATCGACATGATCTCGACCGTTGCGGCGAAGTCGGCGGCATCCGGAGCATCGGCGCTCTCGGGAACCGTCAGTTCGACAATCTCGTACGTAGTCATGGTTGTCACTTTCCGTGCCTCGGATCTCCCCGGGGCAGCCGACCAGAATACAACCGGTGCGCGGACAACGGCACGGATTGAGACCCAAGCGTTGCCTACACGGGCGACGTCGCGAGGCACGGTACCGTAGACCCAGACATTTCGGCAGCTCACGAGGGAGGAACGGCGACTTGTATCTCAAGAGCCTCACCCTCAAGGGCTTCAAGTCATTCGCTCAACCCACGACGTTCGCGTTCGAGCAGGGTGTGACCTGTGTTGTCGGGCCGAACGGCTCAGGCAAGAGCAACGTTGTCGACGCGCTCGCCTGGGTCATGGGCGAGCAGGGCGCAAAGACCCTGCGCGGCGGCAAGATGGAAGACGTCATCTTCGCTGGGACGGCGACCAAGGGTCCGCTCGGGCGGGCCGAGGTCATCCTCACGATCGATAACTCCGACGGCGCGCTTCCGATCGATTACACCGAGGTTGCGATCAGCCGAACGCTGTTCCGCAACGGCGGAAGCGAGTACGCCATCAACGGCGACAGCTGCCGGCTGCTCGACGTGCAGGAGCTGCTGAGCGACTCCGGTCTCGGCCGCGAGATGCACGTCATCGTCGGGCAGGGCCAGCTCGACAACGTGCTTCGAGCGACACCGGAAGACCGTCGCGGATTCATCGAAGAAGCCGCCGGCATCCTGAAACACCGTCGTCGTAAAGAAAAGACCATTCGCAAGCTCGACGCGATGCAGGCGAACCTCACCAGGCTCTCCGACCTCGCCGGTGAGATCCGTCGCCAGCTCAAGCCCCTCGGACACCAGGCCGAGATCGCCAAGGAAGCCCAGTCGATCGCGAGCATCGTGCGCGACGCGCGTGCCCGACTGCTCGCCGACGAAGTGGTTGAGCTGCGCACCGCGATCACGCAGTCGAGCCGCAGCGAGAGCGAGCGCAAGACAGAACGCATCGTGCTGCAGGAACAGCTCGACCAGAACAAGCTGCGCATGGCGCGCATCGAGCAGGCGCAGGTCGGGGATGCCGTCGACCTGTCCCGCAGAACGGCTTTCGGCCTCGAGTCGGTGCAGGAACGCCTGCGCGGGCTCTACTCGCTCGCCAACCAGCGGCTGTCGCTACTCGGGCAGCAGGCTGAGGTAGCCGATTCGACGTCGGGTGTGACGAGCTCGATGGTGGCCGATGCCCGCGACGAGGCCGAGCGGCTTTCCGAGACCATCACCGAGGCCGACCAGGACTGGCGTGAGGCGCAGTCCGCGACCGCCGAAGCGCGCGCCAACCTCGACGCGCTCGACGAAGAGATCGCGCACCAGAGCTCGCTCGTCTCACGACACGACCTCGAGATCTCCAAGCTCACCGGCCAGGCCGACACCGCGGCCTCCCGTCTGGCTGCGGTGCGCGGCGAAGTACTGCGCCAGCAGAACGCGCTCGACGCCGCAAAGGAACGCGGCGTTGCGGCCCAGGCGCACCTCGCGACGATCGAGAGCACCGCAACCCTCAGCGACGAGAGTGAAACCGACCTCGACGGGCTGTACCAGACCGCACAGGCCGAGGTGGCATCCGCTGAAACCGAGATCGAGAAGCTGCGCGAAGAACTGCACGGGCACGAGCGCGAGCGCGATGCTCTCGGTGCCCGGGTCGGCGCCCTCTCGCTCGCGCTCGACCAGAAGGACGGTTCGAGCGCGCTCGTTGCCGCGCGCCTCGACGGCATCCGCGGACTCGTCGCCGAACACGTGCAGGTGCAGCCCGGGTACGAGGCAGCTATCGCCGCGGCCCTCGGGTCGCTCGCTGACGCCGTGCTCGCCGATGACCGCGAAGCGGGGCTCGCCGCCATCGCGCACGCCGAGAACGACCAGCTCGGTCGCATCGAACTCTTGCTCGCCGACGCCGGCGGAACCCTCGGGAACGCCGGCGATCTCGGCGACGGAGCCGTCGCGGCTCAAAGCGTCGTCACCGCACCGTCCGGCGTGCTCGCGCTGCTGTCCCGCGTGGTCATCGTCGACGATCTCGACATCGCCCGCCGGGTCTGGGGCACGCTCGCCGCGGAATTCCCCTCCGACACCACTGTCATCACCCGCGCGGGAGACGTGCTCAGCCAGTTCGTGCTGCGCGGCGGCTCCGGGGCAAAACGCTCGCGTCTCGAACTCGTCGCCGACCGCGACGCCGCGCAGGACCGCCTCACCGAGGTCAGCTCGCTGATCGAGCGGGCCCGTTTTGCGCTCGCCGAACAGCGCGGAACCGTGCAGGTCGCCAAGGAGCAGTCGGTTCGCGCTCTCGCGAGCCTTCGAGAGTTCGACTCACAGCTCGCCGCCCAGACCGAGCAGCTCAACCGCGCCCGGGTGCAGGTCGAGGCTGCCGAGGCCGAGGCCGAGCGACTCGAACGCGGACTCGCGTTGGCCGGCGAGACGGTAGCGGATGCCGTGACCGCCGTCGACCGCGCCCAGTCAGAACTCGATCAGGCCAGGTCGCGACCTCGTCCGATCCTCGATGTCGCCGCGCGCGACGGCTTGTCGTTGGAACTCGACGCGGCTCGAGAGCGCGAGGTCGAAGCGCGACTGCAGGTGGAGACCGCTCGCGAGCGGGTACGTGCGCAGGAACTGCGCGCCGTACAGCTCGCCCAGCAGCTCGACGCCGAACGCGCCGCCGCAGAAGAGGCAGCTCGGCGAGCCGTCATCCGTCGTCGCCAGGTGGAATCAGCGCAGGGCGTTCTCGCAGCGCTCCCCGCAGTGCTCGACGCCGTCGACCGGTCGGTCTCCGAGGCGCGCGTGAAGCTCGCCGCGGCAGAGGCCGAGAGGCTGCACCAGAACGAAGAACTGTCGGAACTTCGGCGCCAGGAGAGCGTTCTTCGCGAGCGCCTCACGAGCGTGAGCGATGACGTGCACGGGCTCGAGATGCAGATCTACGAGAAGAAACTGCACCTGTCGAGCCTGCTCGAGCGCGCGGGAGAAGAGCTCGGCCTCGTCGAGGACGTGCTCGTCGCCGAATACGGCCCGGAGCAGCTCGTGCCGGTAGACGCGCTGCTCCCGTCCGAGCCGACTCCGTCCCCTGAGCCCACCCCGTCCCCTGAGCCGACCCCGTCCCCTGAGCTTGTCGAAGGGCCGCCAGCCGGCATCCCGTTCGTCCGTGCCGAGCAGCAGGCCCGCCTCGCTCGCGCCGAGCGCAAGATCGCGCAACTCGGACGAGTCAACCCGCTCGCTCTCGAAGAGTTCGCCGCGCTCGAGCAGCGTCACAAGTTCCTCACCGAGCAGCTCACCGACCTGACGAACACGCGCAAAGACCTGCTCACGATCATTGAAGAAATCGACGAGAAGATGCAGGACATCTTTGCAAGCGCGTTCGACGACACGAGGGCGGCGTTCAACCAGGTCTTCCCGGTGCTCTTCCCGGGAGGTACGGGAAGCATCTTCCTCACCGACCCCGACAACCTGCTCACCACCGGTATCGAGGTCGCGGTGCGTCCGGCCGGCAAGAAGATCGAACGCCTATCGCTGCTCAGCGGTGGAGAGCGATCGCTCGCGGCCGTCGCTCTGCTCATCGCGATCTTTAAGGCGCGCCCCAGCCCGTTCTACATCATGGACGAGGTCGAAGCGGCTCTTGACGATGCCAACCTCGGACGCCTACTCGCGATCTTCGAAGACCTGCGCCAGACATCCCAACTGATCGTCATCACGCACCAGAAGCGCACGATGGAGATCGCGGATGCCCTCTACGGCGTCTCGATGCGCGCCGACGGAATCAGCGCAGTCGTCGGTCAGCGCGTGGCCAAACCGGAACCGGTCTAGCCACTGCGAGAGCCCCGCACGCGTTATACGGCGTAACCGACTTTCGTTTTCTGGTGTCGTGAGCAATCCCCGTATAAGGTGATCGAGAACTCTTCGTTTTTTCACAGACAGGGATTGCCCTCCATGACATTTGCAACTCGATTCAAGAGGGCGTCGGCTATCAGCCTTGCCCTCGTCGTCGCCGCGGCGGGCCTCTCGCTCGCACCGATCGCCGTCAGCGCCGCAAGCGCATCCAACGCTTCGCAGGGCGCCGACGCCGCGAAGCGCGTCGACTCGCTGCGCAAGTCAGCTGGCCTCGGTGCATTCAAGGACAACGGGTTCAACCAGCGTTACGTTGACCGCTACGTCTCGAACTACGCCAAGAAGGGCAAGACCTTCGCGGACAACGACACGACCTACGCTCCCGCCGAGGGCGCTATCGACGGCCAGAGCCTGATCATCCGTTTCACGAACTACAAGGACTCGGCAATCCCGAAGGCGTTCGCAACCAACGTGAAGTCGCTCGTCACGACGCCGCGCTACAACTTCGGAAGCGTGAGCTACTACAAGTACAGCTCGACCGTCACGTACGTTGCGGTCATCGGGCTGCAGTACGAGACGGCGCCCCTCGACCTCCTGTCGGCCGGCACCCCCACCATCTCGGGAACCGCCGCGCTCGGCTCGAAGCTGACCGCGCGCATCTCGGCCAAGCCGTCGAGCGGCCTCAGCTACAACTTCCTCTGGAAGGCCGGCGGAGAGCAGATCGGCGGTAACACGCAGACGCTCACCATCAGCGACGCTGGCCAGATCGGCAAGAAGATCACCGTCACCGTCACCGTGGCGAAGGATGGCTACAAGTCGGTTACCAAGACCTCCGCGGCTACGAAGGCTCTCGCGCAGGGAACCTTCAAGGGCAAGACTCCCGTCGTCTCGGGCAGCCGCGTCGTCGGAAACACCCTGACCATCACGCAGCCGACCTGGGGTCCCTCGGGAACCTCCTACAGCTACACCTGGCTGCGTAACGGCAAGACCATCCCGAACCAGACCGGTGGCAGCTACACGCTGACCGGCGCTGACCGTGGCAAGCTCATCGACGCCCGTATCTCGGCATCGCTCAGCGGCTATAAGTCGGGTGCGGTGAAGACGGCGACCAAGAGCAAGGTTCTCGGCGTCATCTCGATCCTCAAGCCCACCATCAACGGTGGAAGCACCGCTGGCACGACGCTCACCGTCAGCACCGGCACCTGGACGCCCAAGCCGAGCAAGGTCACCTACAAGTGGTACCGCGATGGCGTCGTCATCAAGAACGCCACGGCGAAGTCGTACAAGACCACGACCGCTGACCGCAACCGCGAGATCAAGGTGCGCGTCACCGGCTCGCTCAGCGGCTACCAGACCGCGACCGCTGCAAGCGGCGGCAAGGCCATCAACTAGCACTACCCGCACCACTGGGGGCCGGGAGGGATCGCTGCGGCGGTCCCTCCCGATTCTCTGTCAACTGCACCACCTGCATCACCGCATCACCATCCGCTACCCAACACTCAACAGACCGGGGGAACCACCTTGTCCACAACCTTCTCCGTGCGGCGCCCGTTCGCTGCACTTACGGCGATCGCGCTGCTCGCCGGCGGGCTCGCTCTCGCACCGTCCGCCGCGCCGACCGCGGAAGCCGTCACGGCATCCAAGGTCGGAGCATCCGCTCTCTCGCAGATCAACAGCTATCGCAAGGCCGCGAAGCTCAAGTCGCTCGCCACCAACACCGACCTGACCCTCTACGTGCAGCAGGTCGCTGATTACTACGCCGCCAACGGCTCACTTGACGGCGCGGACTTCGACGATTTCGAGTTCGTCCCGCCGACGCCGATCGGGGATGGCGCGGAGTTCGTCTTCCGAATCAAGGGCACGGATAAGAGCAAGGCTCCTGCCGCGGTCGCTAAGAAGATCAAGAGCCTGTCGAACCTGAGCAACAAGACCGGAATCTACGGCGCCTTCAACTACGGCACTGTCGGTACGGCGACCAAGTCCGGTTACACCTACGTCGCTGCGATCGCGGTCAAGTACGACCTCAAGCTGCAGAAGACGGCTAAGCCGACCATCTCGGGCAAGCTCGCGGTCGGCAGCACCCTGACCGCTCGCGCAAAGGGCTGGGGACCGACCGGAACGAAGTTCGATGTCGTCTGGTACGTCGGCAACGAGAGCTTCGCCGGCGGCTCGCGCATCACGGTAACCCCCGACCTCGTCGGAAAGCGCATCTCCATCCGCGTCTACGGAACCAAGTCGGGCTACGCGGACTCCGAGCGTCGCTCGGCCAAGACCGCGGCCATCGCGCTCGGATCGCTCAGCGGCAAGACCCCGGTCGTCACCGGCAGCCGCGTCGTCGGATCGACCCTCACTGTTGCCGCCGCCGACTGGGGACCGGACGACATCACCTGGTCGTACAGCTGGTACCGCAACGGCACGAAGATCGCGGGCGAAGCCGGTAGCGCCTACACGCAGACCGCGAAGGACGCCGGAAAGCGCATCGACGTCAAGGTCGCGGCCAAGGCGACCGGGTACAAGTCGGGTAGCAAAACCACCGCTACCAAGACCAAGACGGCCGGTGTGTTCTCCACTGTGACGCCGACCATCTCGGGAAGCGCCGTCGTCGGCTCGACCCTCTCGGTCAGCGCCGGCACGTGGACGCCGAAGCCGACGTCGGTTACCTACAAGTGGTTCCGCGACGGCGTAGTCATCGCGAAGGCGACGGCAAAGTCTTACAAGGTCGTCGAGGCTGACAACGGACACGCCATCACGGTGCGCGTCTACGGCGCGCGCGAAGGATACAAGACGGGCGGCGCCACGAGCGCCCCGCGCGTCATCGGCGCTCCGTAACACCGGGCATCGAACGAGGGGAGGGGAACCGCTGCGGCGGTTCCCCTCTTCTTTTTGCCTAAACTGAGCACATGGCAACACCTTGGTCTCTCTCCGGCGCACTGCGCGGAATGTTCGCTCGCAAGACAATCGACGAAGACACCTGGAGTGACCTCGAAGACGCTCTGATCGCCGCCGACTTCGGCCCCGACATCACCGACGCGGTGCTCGCCGAGCTTCGCGCGAGCGTCGCCCGGTTCTCGACGACCGACCCGGCAGACCTCAAGCGGATGCTGCGCGAAACCCTCGAGGAACGCCTCGCCAAGTACAACCCGACCCTCACTCTCACCGCGCGCCCCGCGGTTGTGCTCGTGGTCGGAGTTAATGGCGTCGGCAAGACCACCACGATCGGGAAATTCTCGAAGTTCCTCGTGAACTACGGCCGAACGGTCGTCGTTGGCGCGGCCGACACCTTCCGTGCCGCCGCCGTCGAGCAGCTCGCGACCTGGGCCGAGCGCGGGGGAGCGCATATCGTCCGGCCGCAGCAACAGGGCCAGGATCCGGCATCCGTCGCTTTCCAGACCGTCGAACGCGCCATGCGTGACGGTATCGAAATCGCCATCATCGACACGGCCGGGCGCCTGCAGACCAAGAGCGGGCTCATGGACGAGCTCGGCAAGATCCGCCGCGTCATCGAGAAGCAGACCGAGATCGCCGAGGTGCTTCTCGTGCTCGACGCGACCACGGGTCAGAACGGTGTTGCGCAGGCCGAGGCCTTCATCCAGCACGCCGGTGTCACCGGTCTCGTCATCACGAAGCTCGATGGTTCAGCGAAGGGCGGCTTCGTGCTCGCCGTGCAGGAGCGCACAGGCATCCCGATCAAACTGATCGGCCAGGGCGAGGGAATCAACGACCTCACCGGCTTCACGCCCCACGTCTTTGTCACCAGCCTGGTCGGCTAGCCGCCCGACTTTCCCCACCCATCTTCGGGGGTTTTAACCCGTTTCAAGGAGATTTTGCGACCGGTATCGGGTTAGCCGCATAAACCGGCTGGAATTCGCAGAATGTCCTTGAGACGGGACAAAAAACGGGTGGTGAGGACTAACCTCCGGCGGCGGCGCGGTGCGCCTGGCTGAGCTCGGCGTAGTGGCGCGCGTTCTCGATCAGGCCGAGGCGCTCGTCTTCGGTGAGGGTGCGAACGGCTTTGGCCGGCACTCCGGCGACGAGCGAGTTCGGCGGCACCGAGGTGTATTCGAGCACGACAGCTCCGGCCGCGATGAGCGAACCAGCGCCGATGACGGCGCCGTTGAGCACGGTTGCGTTCATGCCGATGAGGCAGTCGTCGCCGATCGTGCAGCCGTGCAGCACGGCGCCGTGGCCGACGCTGACGCGCGAACCGACCGAGAGCACGAGGCCACTGTCGGTGTGCATTGAAACGTTGTCCTGAATGTTGCTACCGGCGCCGATGCGAATGGCATCGCTATCTGCACGGATGACGGCTCCGTAAAAAACGCTCGAATGCGGGTCGAGCGAAACGTTGCCGATGAGGGTCGCGTTCGGGGCGACCCAGGCGGTGGAGTCAATCTTCGGCGACGCATTACCGAAGGGGACGATGAGGGGCATCCACTCAGGGTAGGACACTGAGCGGCCCTCACCCTAGCTGGACGGCAACTCTGGCGTTAAATCGAGACAATTGCTAGCGTGTTTGGCTTGAATGTCCCGCTACGAGGCTTGAAATAGGCGCGAGAATTTCGGAAACATTCCGGTCAGGGCTTTCCAGCACATCCCGTAGTCCATCAAGCCAGGCGAGCGTGAGATCGGTCTGCGCGAGCCACAGCACGTACAGCGCGCGCCGGTTGCGCCAGACGCGCGTGTCTTCGCGGATGTCATCCCACACTTCGAGCAAGTGGGTAAGGCTCAGGCGACGCTTTCTCTGGAACACGATCTCGGCATCCAGAAGATAGCCAGCCGTCTGGTCGTCGAGTACCCAGAGCGAGACCAGTCGCATCATCGCGTCATCGCGGATGCTGTGGTCGGGGGTGTCCTGCACGAGCCAGCGGCGCAGCTCTTCCAGCCCGCCGTCGGTGAGTACGTAGCTCGTGCGACCGCGCTCGTTGCGGTCGGCGATCTCAATGAGGCCGGCCTTCTCCATCTTGGTGAGTTCGGCGTAAACCTGCGACGGGCTCGCGTGCCAGGCCCGGTCGTTGTCGTCACTGAAGCTCGTGTTCAGCTCGTAGCCGGTGCGGGGGATGCCGCGGGAAAGGGCGGCGAGAATCGCGTGCTTGAGGGCCATGGCGACTACTCCTTCAGTGGAATCGCTCGACGGTCTGTCGATCGAGCGATCCTTACTCTACTTGGGCTTGTCTCGATTTTCGCCCAACTGCCTACTGCATTTCTGCACTACTTGACAGTTGTTAGATAGGGCCACGCTCGAGCCGCGTCGGGGTGGAAACGCTGGCGTAACACGACTGAAACAGTGGCACTGTAAAACATTACAATTATGGACTACAAAGCAATCGCACAGAATCGGCTAGCCCGATTCATCGGCGGACGGCTTGTGCTGACGGTGTTCACCGCGTTTTTCGTGTCGATGGTGGTCTTCTTCGCCATCCGCGCGATTCCGGGTGACCCGGCGCTCATTTTGCTCGGCAACGACAGCACGCCAGAAGAGCGCACGGCACTCCGCACGGTAATGGGCCTCGACGAGCCACTGATCTTCCAGTTCTTCGGATGGCTCGGACGAATCGTCACCGGAGACTTCGGCTTCGCCTACAGCCAGGGTCGACCCGTCGCGGACGTTCTCGGACCGGCACTAACCAATACGCTCCTGCTCGGTGGTGCCGCGAGCATCCTCGCCATCATCATCGGTCTCGCGATGGGTAACCTCGCGACGAGCCGCTGGCGCCCGGTGCGCCGAGCGACCGACTGGGTCGAGGCGTTCTTCCTCTCCGCTCCGCAATACACGGTTGCGCTCGTCTTCCTCATCGTCTTCGCCGTGCTGGTTCCGCTGTTCCCGGCAGGCGGCATGAGCACACGCGGTGACGGAGGCCCACTGGATGTCGCATCGCACCTCGTGCTTCCGGCCCTCGCTCTCGCCCTCGCGCCTGGCGCCCAGATGGCCCGCTCGCTCAAGACGTCGATCTCGACCCTGCAGGCGACCGAGCTGTTGCCGTCGCTGCGTGCTCGCGGCCTCTCGCCGCTTCGACTCTCGGTGCACGCCCACCACAACGCGCTTCCGCCGATGATTACGGTGCTCGGCATCCAGGTCGGCTCGATGCTCGGTGGGGCGCTCTTCGTCGAGAACATCTTCAGCATTCCCGGCCTCGGTGCGCTCGTCGTGCAGTCGGTCGGGCTCCGCGACTACCAGCTCGTGCAGGGTGTCTCGCTGCTGGTCGCCGTCATCTTCATCGTCGTGCTGCTCGCGGCCGACGTACTCAACGCATTGCTTGACCCGAGGATCAGGGTGGGACGCGCATGACCAACTCCAGTGCTTCAACTCCGGCCGTGGCATCCGTGCCCGCCGTGCGGTTTCACCGTCGATCGATACTGTCGCGGCTCCCGGTTCGCTCGTCCGTCGCTCTCGGCATTCTCGCGCTGATCGTCTTAGTGGTGATCGCGGCGCCGATACTGCCCCTTGCTAACCCGCTGAGCGGATCGCTGTCCGATCGACTGCTGCCGTTCCTCAGCGACGGGCACGTGCTCGGCACCGACTCCCAGGGACGGGACATGGTCTCGCGCCTGGTCTTCGCAACGCGCACTTCGCTCATCGCGGGTGTCGTGCCGATCATCATCGCCACCCTGATCGGCCTGATCATCGGCACGATCGCCGGGCTGTCGGGCAAGGTCGTCAACACCATCCTGATGCGAGCCGTCGACATCATGTTCGCCTTCCCCGGCGTACTGCTGTCGCTGCTGCTCGCGATCACCCTGGGCGTTGGGCTCTCGACGCTCATCCTGGCCCTCACCGTCGTGTGGATCGCCCCGGTCGCGCGCATCGCCGAGACGGAGGTCGCCCGCATCCGGGATCTCGACTTCGTGGTCGCGGCCCGCGCGAGTGGAGCCTCGATGGCGTCGATTCTGCTTCGCCAGGTGACGCCGGTCAGCCTGCCGGCCGTGCTCGCCTACTCGACCTCGCTGGTCGGTGCGAACGTCGCGATCGCCGGTGGTCTCGGCTTCATCGGCCTCGGTGTTCCGTCGCCGGAGCCGGAGCTCGGCTCAATCCTGCAAGAAATGCAGGTCGCCATCTACACCGACCCGTCGCTCGCGCTCGCGCCCGTCGTCGTCATCCTCGCTCTCTCGGTGCTCTTCCCGCTCATTGGCGATGGACTCCGCGAAGCGATCACCGGAAGGGGAAGCGACTCATGACCTCCACCGAAACTCTCACGCCGAACGGTGCGCAGCTGCCGCCAGAGGTGCTCGTGCTCGACGCGACCTCCGTCTCGGTCGCGTTCCGTGGCAAGGGCGCGAAGTTCAACACCGTCGTCGACTCGGTCGGCCTCGGCCTCGAGCAGTCGCAGGTCACCGTGCTGCTCGGCGAATCGGGCAGCGGCAAGACCGTCTTCGCCCGCAGCATCACCGGGATGGCCCCGCGCGGCGCCCGGGTGACCGGCTCGGCGACCTTCGGCGGACTCAACCTCCTCGACCTCAGCGCCCGCGAACTGCGCAAAGTGCAGGGCGACCGCATCGGGATGGTTCCGCAAGACCCGAATGCCTCGCTCGACCCGATGCGTCGTGTCGGCGGGCAGATCATCGAGACGCTCATGCAGCACGGCAAGGCTGCGAACAAAACCGCGGCCCGTGCCCGCATGCTCGAGCTGCTCGAACTCGTGCACATCCGTGAACCGGAACGTGTCGCGCACTGCTACCCGCACGAGGTCTCGGGCGGAATGCGCCAGCGTATCGCGATCGCGATCGCGATCTGCTGCGACCCGGAGCTCGTGGTCGCCGACGAGCCGTCCAGTGCACTCGACGCGTCGGTCGGCGTGCGCGTCGTACAGCTGCTCGACTCACTGCGCGACCGGCTCAATACCGCGATCCTCTTCATCACCCATGACATCGGCATCGCCGCGCTCATCGCGAGCAAGCCGAACGACCGCGTCGCCGTCATGCTCGGTGGCCGCATCGTCGAACTCGGTTTCGCCCACCAGGTACTGCGAAACCCGCGTCACCCCTACACGCGGGCATTGCTCGCGGCGGAGCCGTCGGCGGATGTCGCGCGCGGCTCCCTCGCGGTCGTGCCCGACGAGGTGCGCACGGAGCGCAACTGGGGGCCACTGCTCGAGGTCGAACCCGGGCACGCGGTCGCCTCCCTCATCGAAGACACGATCGACCCGAAAGGCGGCGTCGCATGACCACC
>Ga0247817_10000425_pt1 | contig 23944 bp, 18 predicted proteins | sample UWRJL212509R1_FD_178010 | JGI IMG/M metagenome (GOLD analysis project Ga0247817, IMG submission 178010) | Plant litter microbial communities from Arlington Agricultural Research Station in Wisconsin, United States - UWRJ-L212-509R-1 | ecosystem: Environmental > Terrestrial > Plant litter >...
AGGGCAACCTCCATATCACCGTTGAGTCTGCTATATCTAACGAATTAAAAATAGATCAATCAGTTGCGCATAACGGCGTTTGTTTAACTGTTGTTGGCCTTGCCGATGGTAAACATACCGTAACGGCTATTGAAGAAACCTTGAATAAAACCAGTCTTGGCCACTTGCAGATAGGGGATAAGGCAAACCTGGAGCGTTGCATGCAAATGAACGCGCGTTTAGATGGGCACATTGTACAGGGACACGTAGATCAAACTGCTGTTTGCACCGGGTTTAAAGAACTGGACGGCAGCTGGGAGTACACCTTTGAATATGATGCCGCATTGGGCAATGTTACGGTTGAAAAAGGATCTATCTGCGTTAATGGTATCAGCCTTACAGTTGTTAACTCGCAAACTAATAGTTTTTCAGTAGCAATTATTCCGTATACCTACGAGCATACCAACCTGCAAAACGTTCGCGAAGGGTCTGTTGTAAACCTTGAGTTTGATATTATTGGTAAATACGTGGCGCGTTTAATGCAGCGGTAATATTATTTCGCTTTCATCGTCAATTGCTCCAAACGGCCTTTGCTGTAGGCTATATAATCCTTTTCTTCCGCCTCATCGGGTTTTGAGGCAAGGTACTTTTTAAAGTATTTAGCGGCGCTTTTTTGGTCGTTCATTTTTACATCATACAAGTTAGCCAGGAAATAAAACGTAAGCGGCTTCTCATCATACAGCAGAGCTTTTTGATAAGCAGCCTGCGCTTTACCCAACTGTTTAGTGGTTTCGTAACTATCGGCCATTTCGCTGTAATAGGTGTTTGTGCTTGGCGATATGCTCAACTTAACCGCTTTTTCAAAAAGTAAAATGGCATTTTTTGGATCTTTTAGCTGTTTGTAGCATGCCGCAGCAAAGTAGGCCGTTACCTCGGTTTGAGATTGTTCTGGTATACCTAATAAGGTTTCAGCACCGCAGCGATAGTTTTTGGTGTGATAATAAGCTACGCCCAACTTGGTGGATACAAAAGCCGTTTCATCGCCGGCTTTTATTAATTGTTCGCCTGTTTTTACCGCCAGCGGCCATTTTTTTTGTGCCGAAGACAGGCGTAGCAGACTCTCAAGCAGGATGATATTTTCGGGATCTGCTGTTATCGCTACTGATAATATTTTTTCAGCTTGCTGAAACTGTTGGAGCTTTACGTATAGATCGCTTAGGTCTGATGCCACATCGAACTCTGTCGAATCCAGTTTATTTGCCCTTTGCAGATATTTAAGCTGCGATACAATATCGACGCGTTTTATACTAAAATTGGCCAGGTCTTTATAAACTTCAACGTTGGTGCTATCTATTAAAATATATTTCTTTAAAAAGCCCTCTGCTTTAAAAACATTACCCCGGCGCAGATTGATGTTAGCCATATTTTGCAGTGATGTTTTATCCGTAGTATCGCGGTCATACATCCGCTGGTAAAAACCTTCTGCATCAGCCAGTTTACCACCCATTGATGCCGTATATGCCAGCCGCGCCAGTTCTTTGGTGTTGGTAACGGGCTCGGTGTAAACCGTTTTTAGATAAGTAAAAGCCTCGGCAAAGCGGTTGTTCTGATAATATTCCAACAGCATCGCATCGTCTGTGTTACGTGCTTGCTGTGCATAGCAAGCGGTGTACGAAGCAAAAAATATCAAGAGATAAGTAAATGTTAATTTCATTTAACTAAAATATTAGTTAAAATTGAGATATCCAAATTTTTAAACAAAAAAGCATTTAAGTGGTTACACCTGTAATAAAACTTAAAACACATACTTATGGATACGTTAAAGAAATTTGGGTTGATGGAGAAGATAGTCCACGAGTTGGAAGACTTAAGGCACAGCCAACAGGCCATAATGCAAAAGATTACAAAAATAGAAGTGGATAATATTGAATTGGGCGATAAAAGGTTAGAAAAAGTGCTGCCTGACATGCACCAGCGCATTGCCGATAACCTGGATGCCATTGCTGCATTGATGGAAGACTTTACTGAGCAAACCGATAAATTCAGCGATACGAACAACATTACCGCGCTGAAAGAACAGCAAGAAATTGAAAATTTAAAATAGCAAAAGCCCCGAAAGGGGCTTTGTTGTTTTGTTTAAATAATCAGATTAATTTTAATATCGAATACGGAACACCGAAATTCGAATATTGAAGTGTGATCATTAGCGTTAGATATTTGTCAGTCGTTAGTCAATACGTTAACAGGTTTGCCAAGCTTACACCAATTACTTGCAGTGCTTTGTTCGGAAATAAAAGTGTTGCAAGTTGTTATTAAAATTGGCTTAAAATTGGCCTCTTGCAATAACTTGATAAACAATTATTTACTCCATTTTTACAGCTAATTTCCCAGACGAATAAGTCTGTTGCAAAGTGTTGCATGTTTAAACATTCAATACTCACAAAATACTGATTATCAAAAACCTGCAAAAAATGCTGTTGCAAGTGTTGCAAAGTGTTGTATATATTTCTGCAACAGCTGTTTTTCTATTTTAAACTCAAAATGTTATTCTTCCTATTCACATCAGGCAGAGCTGCGTCAGGGTCAATACTAACACTCTCAACCGCCGATATGGTTGGAATAACAAATGTTGTCGCCTTATTTTGTATCCAGGTCTCAACCGGCAGTTTCATGCGGTATTTGGTGCCGTCCTTTAACTTAGCCTCAATGCTGAATGGCATGGCCCAGGCTTCTTTATTGGCAACCACTACTTCAATGCCTTTTTTAGCGTCGCTATCAACATAGTTAGCGCTGATGAGTGCCAGATCAAGCTTATAATTATTCAGGAACCAGCCGCGCCAAAACCAGGCCAGGTCCTCGCCGGCGCCGTTTTCCATGGCCCGGTAAAAGTCGTCGGGTTGGGGGTGTTTGTAGGCCCATTTACGGATGTAGTTGCTAAAGGCGTAATCAAACCGGTCTTTGCCCAACACCTGCTCGCGCAGTAATATCAAACCAAAAGCAGGTTTAAAATAGGTGAGGGGGTGTCGATACTTTTCGGGTATGGCATCAGGATAAGTATTTATAGCCGGCGATGCGGGATCTATAATATCCGGAATGATCTCATCAGCCGGGTTACCGCCGCCGGGTGCGTACTCGCCGTCGCGTTTGGGTGCGTATTCGCCTTTGTTTATTACATCCGATGCGTATACATCAATAAAGGTATTAAAGCCTTCATCCATCCAGGCAAAGCGCCGCTCGTTAGAGCCCACTATCATCGGGAACCAGTTGTGGCCAATCTCATGCGCGGTTACCCAGAAAAGCTCTTTGCCCTTATCGTTTATACCATCAAACAAAATGCCCGGGTACTCCATACCGCCTGCCAAACCAGCCTCGTTTATAGCTGCCGGGTAAGGGTAGGGGAACCACTTGGTTGAGAAGTACTCCACCGCGCCTTTCAAGTATTCGGTTGATCGACCCCATGCGTCATTCCCCGCGCTCTCAACCGGGTAAACCGACATGGAAATTGATTTTTTACCACCCGGCAGATTGATCCGGGCAGCATCCCAAATAAAGGCACGTGATGCACCAAAAGCCACGTCGCGGGTGTTCTGCATTTTAAAGTGCCAGGTAAGGGTGCCTTTGTTTATAGGTCTTGATGCCGCGTCCGTAACCTCCTCCGCCGTACGGATCATAACGGTTTTGTCGCTATTGCGGGCAGCTGCCAGGCGGCTAACCTGTTTTGCAGTCAATACCTCTGTAGGGTTAACCAATTCACCTGAACCGGCAACGATCATATCCCATGGAACGGTTACGCTGTAATCAATATCGCCGTACTCGCAATAAAACTCGCCGCTGCCTAAAAACGGCAGGGTATCCCATCCGTTTGAATCATCGTACACACACATCCGCGGAAACCATTGAGCTATTTCGAATATTGAGCCGTTTTTAGTTTGTGTAAAATCCATGCGTCCACCAAAAGCACCCGGAATAGTAAAGTGATAATTGATCAGCAGATTGATCTTACCACCTTTAGCTGCCAACGCTTTAGGCAAACGAATTTGCATCCGGGTATCGGTAACAACATAATTGGCCTTCTGTACTTTGCCATTAACAGAAATAGCAACCGACTCAATAATATAACCATCGGTATGCTGATCCGCCTTAGGCTGGTTGCCCGTAACAAAGTTAGACCGCGCATCTTTTTTATAAGTGTTCTGATCCATCTGCAGCCACAGGTAGCCTAATGCATCGGGACTGTTGTTAATGTACGTTATATTTTCAGTGCAGGTGAGCAGTTTGCTTGCGGTATCTATTTTAGCTTTTAAAATATAGTCGGCGCGGTTTTGCCAGTATTTAGGGCCGGGTTCGCCATTTGGAGCGTGCACTTCGTTGCTCTTGCTGGTATAAAACGGTGGCGAGAATAAAGCCGCCGGATTGTAGTTAGACCTAATGGTATCGTTAGATGTGTTGCGAGGCTTGCGTTGGGCTTGGGTAATACAAACGTTTAGCGTTAACGCCACAAGTGCGAGGAGTTTGAGTTTCATGCGTATCAGTTAAGTACGGCAATATACAAAAACAGCTTTACCTCCGCTATAGCATATCGGCCAAAATACCTTCTTTAAGCGAGTTGGTGCAAAGGCGGATATCATTTACTTTGAGCTTATCCATAACAAAGCGAGTAAGCAGAGAAGCAACCACAATCATATCAACCCGGATAGAAACTATAACCTCCATACTTTTACGCTGCTGGTGCGATGAGGCAATAAGCGTATCGGTAATTGTAATCAGCTCTTCGGTATTGAATGAGTAGTTTTTAATATTTTTAAGATCGAAGGGATTGCGTTTATCCAATTCAATTATCTCCGCAAAGGTTTCAAACGCACCCGAGGAGCCTATGATAGTTTCTACGTTATATCTCCTAGCAGCTTCAAACAAGGGGGTCAGTTGTTCTTCCAGATAGCCAATCAAGGCTGCCATTGATGTAGCAGGAATAGGATCAACCTGGTGAAATTTATCCATTAACCGGGCAGCTCCTATCTCAAAACTGTGTTTCCAAAAGATCTCATCGGCATTGCACAAAATAAACTCAACACTACCGCCGCCAATATCTACTATAAGCGATGTTTTCTGGCCAAAGCAGCCGGCTAATCTTACTCCCTTATAGATGTATCCGGCTTCCTGTTCGCCATTTATCAGTTCTATGCTGATGCCGGTTAGGGCGCGTACCTCATCTATAAATTCCTGTCCATTTGAGGCATTGCGCAGGGCAGATGTAGCTACCGCGCGTACAGTATCTACATTGTTATTGGCAATGTCTGTTCCGTATTGCTGCATGGCTTCAATACCACGTTTAAAAGCAGCTGGGATTATTAAACCTTTATTAATACCGCCCTCGCCTAATTTGGCAGGGATGCTTTTGTGTTCTATTTCTATATAAGCGGCGTGCGTGCCTTGCGCAATTAATAAATGGAAAGTATTGGTGCCGAGGTCCATTACGGCTACAGTTTTTTGCTGGCTCATAAACATGTATGTGCCGTAATAATGCAAAAAATAATTTAATGTTTTGGGTGATGGGCGTTACGTGCCCAATTTTACTTGGTTAAATAAAATACATCCACATAATTAGCTATGGTGCCGTTACCCTTTTGTGCCTCGGTGTTATTTATAAGCAGTTTATCTATTTTGGGTTGGGTGGCATTAAACTGCACCTTAAGTTCGTAAGCAGGCTCGCTGCCAAGTTTAAGGTAGATACTTTCTCCACTTTGTTTAATTGCGCTTACACCTTGTGTATATAAGGTATTAAAATCAAATTTTTCGTTGCCATATGAAAAAGGTGGCCTGATACTAAAACTAAACTGCACGGGATTACCGCTGGCATCTTTCTTATACAGTTGGATATCATTTTTGGTATAGGCTCCTACGTTTTTATCATTTAACAGATCTGTCCCGGTGCCGTTTTTAATAACCAACATCAGTTCAGGCGTTTGTATTGGCGAGCATCCGCACAGTCCGCCGCCGTCAATATTGGTTTTTTTGCAGCCTACGCCGGCTATAAATATTACAAGGCAAACAAATAGAAACTTTTTCATAGCAGTGGGTTAAAGTAGTTTACCTATTAAACGTTTTAACCCGGCAGTACGCTACAGTTTGATAAAATTTTTTGACAGCAAATAGCTGTTTTATAGTTACCTATTTAAAACTGAATATCAGCGGAAATATAAAGGTTACAATAATGGTCCACCCAAAATAAACGGGTAAATAGGAGGCGATAATTTTACCAACTTCGCTTATCTCTGAGCGCTTGCTTATTGTTCTGAAAAGGCTTACGGCAACCAAAACTAGGTTTATCAGTATCAAAACATTACCGCCCATAATAGCAAGCCGGTTTGGTGTAATACCCATGGTTGTTATGCGGTACACAATTGCTGAAAGTGCCACGCTGTTTACAACGATGGTTATTACAGATAGAAATGTAAGCACCCATATTTCCGCTTTTGTTTTGTTTGTTTTTGATGATTCTGCCACAGAGAAGAAGATGATGGCTAAAACGCCAACCAGCAAGGCATTAAAAATCAGCAGAAACTCCCTGTCGTTGTACGGATTCTTGCCGGAATATACTATCGCCACAAGGTAAACAACCAGCATTACCGCCACCAGCGGACTAAAGATCCGCGCTATCACCGGTGATACTTTGCCCACCAGTTGCGGGTTAGTTTGTGTAAGAAAAGTACCTACAATTGGCGCCGCGGCCAAACCAAATATAGCCACGTTTTTAAAGTAAAACTCCCCGATCTTCAACCCAATCAATGAAAACAGGCCGACTGTAATGGCACTCATTATGCCACCGGCTATCAATATAAGTGCGGTCATCACAACCAAATCGCCATTGTATTTTAAAAAGCTGAGCCGCTTTTGCACTTGGTTGGCGGCGTTGCGGGTGTATACAAAACCTGTGATACACCATAACAACAATGCCAGGTGAATACAGGATAAAACAAGTGTATCGCTTGTTTTATTATTGGGTAAGGCATTAATAAATATTAAGCCGCCCACCATTGCTAATGCGCTTATGGCTATGTTAAGGGCTGATAGTTTATTTTTCCAGGCGAAATAGGCGGCCACAAACGGGAAAACTATAAAGCCAATGTTACGCGGGTAAAAAAAATCTTCGTTTATAGCGAAAAAGTGAGGTAGCTTGGCTATCAAACCAGCTATAAGTGATATCACTACAACAAATATCAGTTCGCCTTTTATGCCCCAGTTTATATCGTCGCTTTCGTAATTGAGCCTTTCATGCCAAAAATTAGCCAGCGGGTTACCTTTAATTTCAGGATAAACCAAATCAAAAGCCCGCTTAAAAGATGTTTTGTTGTTGCGGTACATCTTCTCTAAGTACGCGGGGTTATCCATATGAGTTAATATTTCTTCTGTCATAGCTTTATTAATTAGGATTTATCAAAGGTAAACAAAAGTACTTTGTAATTCAAAGTAATATTTTGACTTTTTTTAACGGAGTCAATTACCTAAGCCAGAATATCATATTTCGATAATGTATTTTCTTATAAGTTGTTAAATTCGGCTATTATATATAATTTTAACTCCATACATTAACTGTTCATTTATTCATCCCAAACGCTTTCACAATGTTTAAAAAAAGGCTATTTCTGTGTGGTGTTGCCGCATTGTATTTTACTGCATACAACGCCAATGCCCAAGCCAAACTAGTAGAAAAAGTTACCCGTAAACCGGGGCAACTTACCATTCCATACGAAAAATATGTACTGCCCAATGGCTTAACCGTTATTGTGCACGAAGATCACTCTGACCCCTTGGTGCATGTTGATGTTACCTATCACGTTGGTTCAGCACGCGAGCAGATCGGTAAATCGGGCTTCGCTCACTTTTTTGAGCACATGATGTTCCAGGGCTCAGATAACGTGGCCGATGAGGAACTGATCAAGATAATTTCTGAAGGAGGGGGTACAAACAACGGCTCTACCACCCAAGACCGTACTAATTACTTCGAAACTGTCCCTAGTAATCAACTGGAAAAAATGCTTTGGCTGGAAGCCGACCGAATGGGGTTTTTGTTGGATGCTGTTACACAAAAAAAATTTGAGATACAGCGTGCCACAGTAAAGAACGAGCGCGGCCAGAGTTATGATAACCGCCAATACGGTTTAATGAGCGAAAAAACCTCGGCAGCTCTTTACCCTTATGGCCACCCTTATTCGTGGATGACCATTGGCTACCTGGAAGATTTGAACAAAGGCAACGTTAATGATCTTAAAAATTTCTTTTTGCGCTGGTACGGGCCCAATAATGCGGTACTCACCGTTGGCGGCGATGTAAAGCCTTTACAGGTAGTAAAACTGGCCGAAAAATATTTTGGACCTATAAAACGCGGTCCGGCGGTAAGTATGATGAAATTACCGGAACCGGTGTTGACGGCCGATCGCTATGTGTCTTATGAGGATAATGTGCGTTTTCCTCGCCTATTAATGACATTTCCAACTGTGCCGCGTTTTCACCCGGATGAGGTGCCGTTAGATATGCTTGCAGCAATTTTAGGGCAAGGAAAAAACTCTATTCTGTATAAAAATCTGGTAAAGAATCAAAAGTCGCTATTGGCTAATGCAAGCCATCCATGTTCTGAACTGGCCGGCGAGTTTCATATAGACGTTGTACCATCACCGGGACAAACATTATCTGGTATGGAACAGATTATACGTGATTCTTTCGATGAATTTGAAAAGACAGGGATTAGCGATGAGGCTGCCCAAAGGGTTATAGCAACGCAGGAAGCGCAGATGATAAACCAATTGGCCAGCGTAAGCAGTAAGGTGTCAAGTCTAGCCGGTTATCAAACTTTTACAGGTAACGCCAATTATTATCCAAAAGACCTAAAACGCTACCAAACGGTTACTAAGGCCGACATAATGCGTGTTTTTAACACTTACATTAAAGGTAAACATGCTGTTATTCTGAGCGTTTACCCCAAAGGTAAACCAGAAGAAGTTGCACATGCCGATAACTACAAAGTAGATGCTTCAAATTATACAACACCAAAAGACGAGTATAGCGGCTTAAAATATGTTAAGGCAAAGGATACGTTTAACCGCAAAAAGCAACCAGCTGCGGGGCCTAACCCAGTGGTTAAACTACCTCCTTTTTGGCAAAGCAAAACGGCTAATGGTATTACCGTAATAGGCGCTAAAAGCGATGAGATACCATCGGTAACGCTATTGATTTCAACCAAGGGCGGGCATTTGCTTGAACCCACCAATAAGGCCGGTTTAGCATCACTTACGGCACAAATGTTAAACGAGGCGTCTGAGCGTTACACTGCCGAGGAGTTAAGTAATAGCCTGGGCAAGTTGGGTTCAAGTATATCTTTTAGCAGCAACAATTCGCGGGCATATGTAAGTGTTTACAGCTTTACCCGCAATCTTGACGCAACCCTGGCGCTGCTGGAAGAACGTTTGCTACATCCCCGCTTTGATAAGGATGATTTTGACCGCCTGAAAAAACAACGCCTGGAGCAAATAAAAAACCAGCAGACGGATGCTTCGGCATTAGCGCAGGTGGCATATTTTAAAGCCTTATACGGCGAAGGGAATTTTATGGGGATTACGTCTACGGGTACCGTTGAGAGCGTTTCCGCTATAACAATTGATGATGTTAAGGCTTATTATAAAGCCAACTATTCTCCTATGGCTACCAACCTTGTTGTAGTAGGCGATATTGACCAGGCTAGCATTACACCTAAGTTAAGTTTCCTTAAAAAATGGCAGGGTGCAGAACTAACTTTACCTAAAGTACCAGCAGGTAGGATAGTTACCCAAACACAAATATTTTTAGTGAACAAAGACAAGGCACCGCAATCAGAGATACGTATAGGTTACGTAGCGTTGCCTTTTGACGCTACCGGCGATTTCTATAAAGCCAACTTAATGAACTATGTGTTAGGAGAAGCATTCAACAGCAGGTTGAACCTAAAATTGCGCGAAGAAAAAGGTTATACCTATGGAGCTGGGTCGTACTTTACAGGTTCTGAACCCACAGGATACTTTATAGCCTCTGCCGGTGTAAGGGCAAATGTAACCGACAGTGCCGTATACGAATTTATGACGGATATCCGCCGTTTTAGAGATGAGGGTATAACAGATAGCGAACTGACCTTTGTTAAAAGCGCTATAGGGCAAAGTAAAGCACTTAAGTATGAAACTGCCTTACAGAAAGCTTACTTTTTAGATGATATGGCCAGGTACAAACTTGACCCTAATTACATCACTAAACAAAACGAAATACTTAAAAACATTACCAAAGTAGAGATAAATGCTTTAGCTAAAAAATATCTCCCTATTGAAAAAATGGTGATAGTTGTAGTAGGTGATAAAGCATCAATTAAACCCGGATTAGAAAAGTTGGGCTATCCTATAACCGAACTTGATCAGGAAGGATTGCCTGTAAAATAACTAATTCACAGCGATAAAAATGCTGTGAATTACATACAAAAAGGATTTGTATCAATACAAGCAACAGTGCTTGGGTAGATACAAATCCTTTTTTTTGTATATGAAGTTGTATATAAGTGTTTTTTGCTTAATGCGTAACTGCTTTTAAACCGATAATGGAACCAATAAGTGTGGTAATAAAAAACAAGCGCCAAAAGGTAGCAGGATCTTTAAAAATAACTATCCCCACAATTGCTGTTCCTACAGCGCCAATACCTGTCCATACAGCGTAGGCAGTTCCTATAGGTAGTGTTTGGGTGGCTTTTACAAGTAATACCATACTTACAGTCAGGGTGATGATAAATCCGGCAAACCAAAAATACATTGGCGTGCCCGATGTTTCTTTTACTTTACCCAGGCAAGATGCAAAGGCTACTTCAAACAGCCCGGCAATGATAACGACTAACCAATTCATAGTGTTTTTTTGGAGTAAAGGTATAAAATCTCTCTGTAGAGGATTTATAAATACATTTCCAACTCGCCTTTACCTTCGCGGATGATCTCAAAATCACCGGAGGTACAGTCTACCACAGTAGAAGGTATGTTATCGCCGTAGCCGCCGTCTACCACCATATCAACAAGATCCTGGTATTTTTCATAAATAAGCTCAGGGTCGGTAGAATATTCAATCACATCGTCATCATCATGTATCGATGTGGATAGGATAGGGTTACCCAGTTCTTTCACAATGCAGCGGGCTATGTTATTATCGGGTACACGTATACCAACTGTTTTTTTATTGGAGCTTAATAGTTTAGGTACGTTATTATTGGCATTAAATATAAAAGTAAAAGGCCCGGGCAGCGCCTTTTTCAACACGCGGAAGGTAGTATTGTCGATGGGTTTTATAAAATCGGATATGTGGCTCAGATCATAACACACAAAAGAGAAATTGGCCTTTTCTGGCTTTATGTTGCGTATTTTACAGATCTGCTCAATAGCCTTGTGGTTGGTAATATCGCAGCCCAAACCGTAAACAGTATCAGTAGGGTAAATGATGATGCCGCCTTTGCGCAACACCTCAACCACCTGCTGTATGGTTTTTTCGTTTGGGTTTTCAGGATATATCTTAATGAGCATATATTGATATCGGATTTCGGATGTTCGATTTCGAATTTTCCTTTTCCGCTGTAAATATAACTTAAATCAAGCCGAAGTTGTTTCAGCAGGCGCCATGTAGTTCACAACTTGCCCTAAATAATTAAGCCTTCCTGAATTATCAGGAAGGCTTAATCTAATCAAATCAGTAGAGAGTTATTTTTTAGCTGTAGTTTTTGTCGCGCCAGCCTTTGGCGTGTTCCAGTAAATAAATACACCACGGTTAGTAGCAGTAACAATATCAACCGCACCATCTTTGTTCAGGTCTGTAGCTAAAACATCAGAACCCACGCCCGAACGGTTATGTACCAACTCAGGCACAAATTTGGCGCCGCCCGGAGCTTTAGCATCGCGAACGGTTTTGTAAACGTAAACTACAGGCTCGCTGTATGGATCAGGATCTAAAAATGTGTCCAGGTGACTGTAATAACGTTTGCCTGTAATAAAATCGGGAATACCATCGCCATCAATATCTGCAAATGCTGCACCGTGCGCTTCAGAGAAGGTTACATCGCCTGCGTTTTTTGTTGAATAATCATCAGCTATCATATGTCTAACAAATGATATTTTACCTGTCGCATCGCGTTTCTGTTCAAACCAGGCCAGGCCAAAGCCGTGCGCATTAAGGCTGGTAACTACGTCAGGTAATTTATCACCGTTAACATCGTAAACACCCATGGTAGAGCCACCGAAAAGTGATCCTCGGTGACCGTAACGACCAAATGCCTGCGGATGATATTCCCAAAGCGATTTGCCATCCCAATTTTTTGGATGTTCATACCAGCCATTCGCGTTCAATACATCTAAAAGACCATCGCCATTGATATCGCCTACACCAATACCATGAGCGGCAGCTGTGCCGCGCTCAGATATAGCAGTTTGGATCCATGGTTTGGTAGGATCTGATGGATCTGGTTTAGCAAATTTCATTTGACCGCCGCCACCGTAAATCAACTCGGGTTTACCATCGCCGTCAATATCTCTGAACATGGTTATTTCTGATTGTACGCCGGTTACAACGGTGTACTTATCCCAGCGACGAGATTCGCCTTTTGGATTGATAAACAATGAACTGGTTGAAGGGCCGGTTAACACATCAGGCCAGCCATCACCATTAAAATCATAGGTATATTGGCAATTGTAAGCTGTAAAGTTTTTTGAAGGACTAACAGACGAAGCAAATTCAATTTCGCGCGATTTAGTGAAATCCGGTCCGTAATAAATTATAGGGCCTGCAACCACATCCATAATACCATCGCGGTTAAAGTCACCTGCTCCGGCCGCCCACGAGTAATACATATCTTGTATGTGCTGAACTTTAAAACGTGATGAGCTTTTTTCATCAGGCATTTTTTTAATGGCTATATCATTGTAAGCCAGTTCGTTAAATTGCACTTCGCCGGTGCCGTTAACCATTAGTGCTATGGGGCCAAAGCCAGTGGCTTGCTCAGTTGCCGTCATGTTCTCGCCGCTATCGTTAAAAAAGGCACGCATAACGTCAAGGTCAATTATATCCTCAAACTGGTTCCATTCACCGGGCTTCACAGCCGTGTTAGGGCGTGTTAAAGGTAATTGAACAGTTGCCGCACCTGCACCACCCGGTCCGCCGGCCCCGCCTAGGCGAGGTCCACCTGCACCACCTGGTCCACCGGTGCCCCTTGCCGGGGCATTAGGATCAACAACAGGTGCCTGACGAATTATACCACTAACATTCCGCAACTTTTCGCGACTTATTTCTTTACCCTGTGCATCCAGTTTTATTTTATATGATCCTGTTTCGCTGCCTTTTGATGACACTAGTAAGCCCTGCATACCGTCGGCAGTTTTTTCTAAACGGAATAAAAAACCCACTTCGGTATTGGCATCAGGTTTATACAAAGTACGTATAGCCACATCCTGAAAAGATTTATCGGAAATTAGATATCCTGTGCCATTTGCTTTAGCAGTAATTATACCGTTACTGGCCTGCCAGCTTGCATTGCCTAAGGTGTGCCAGCTTGAGAGAGCTGACCCTTTAAATACATAATCAGGCCTCAGATGTACGCTCCTGCCGTTAAAATCGCCGTTAAAGTCTTGCGCGCAGGCAAACGCGGCTAAACCCGCCAACAGCAAGGTTGAAATGGTACGTTTCATATTCTATCTATTTAGAGTTTTATAATTGGCTGTTTTTTTCAATTGGTTTAGCAATTTATTTCTTTTTATCAGGCAATGCAAATACCACATAGCCAGATGGGTACAATCCCGGCGCTTTAGCCCTATCGCCGGCTTCTGGGCCAAACGCGCTGTTAGCCGGTACAATTAAGTATTGTTTTCCGTTAACCTGGTAGGTGCTCATAGGCGCGTCTGTGTCTCTTGGTAAATTGTATTTCCATAAAACCTGTCCGTTAGCGGCATCAAAAGCATATAGCTGTCCATTAGCAATAGTACAAAACAAGATGCCTGTAGAAGTTACGATCATGCTTTTGCGCTGCGTGCCTGCAGGAACCCCCATTTCTTCCGCTCCCGTTCTTAAAGGAATCCGCGCATCCTGCCCTATAGGTTTTTTCCAAAGTACTGTCCCCTTATTCAGATCGTAAGCGGTAATGGTTGTCCACGGCGGAGTAACCAGATCTGTATTTGAAAGGCCATAAGGTGTAGTATATCTGTCGAAGGTTTTAACGCCCGCCGGATAGTCTGTCATCATTCTTGATGATCTTTGCGAATTAAATGCTACTGCGTCAGGCGCTCCACCTGTTGCTACAACCGGGCCGGTAGGTACCGTGGCTGCCCGTGGCGTACCACCAAAGCCGCCTCTTGGCGGTCCACCTGCAGGTGCACCACCTGCCGCGGCTGAACCTGTTACAAAACGATAGATACCATTAAGGGTATTTTCGTCAATGTGCGCAAATGGCGGCATTTGGCCTTTACCTGTAGCCACTAAGCTTTTAAATGTCTCCAGATTAATGCGCGTCCCTATATTGTTTATTGGCGGGCCGACAGCGCCTTCGCGGTTAGCACCATGGCACGTTTGGCAGTTTTGGATATAGGCAGTTTGCGCCGCTGAGACCGCCTCGGCAGACATTGGCGTATTACGCGCCGGTGTTTTGGTTAATTTATAGATAGAAGCATGATTCATTGATGCTACATACACAATGCCTTTTTGGGGATTTGAAGCTGTATTACCCCAGTTAGCTCCGCCCACGGCACCTGGCATTGATACCACCTCGTACTTATCTGATAAAGGCGTAAACAAGCCCGATTTAGTCGCGGCGACTCTGCGTCTTATAGTATCGGCATGCCCCGGACTCCAATGAGGATTCAGGTCATCTACTGTAACTTTTTGCCTGGTGAAGGGTGGCAAAGTTGAGTGCGGTTGTGTTGGCCATGCCTCTTCTCCGGCAACATCGCTTTTTGGTACGGGGCGTTCTTCTATCGGGAATACGGGTTCGCCGGTAACTCTGTCAAACACATATAAAAAGCCTTGTTTGGTTGCTATAGCCACTGCATCAACGCTTTTTCCGTTTTTATCAACTGTGATCAACTGTGGAGCGGCGGTAATATCATAATCCCAAATATCATGATGCACAGTTTGATAATGCCACAGGCGTTTACCGGTACGTGCATCTAAAGCTACTATACAATCGCTGAAAAGGTTAGCGCCAATTCTATCGGCACCATAATAATCATAAGTTGGCGATCCCAGTGGTATGTAAACAATACCACGTTTGGCATCAACAGACATTTCTCCCCAACAATTAACGCCACCAATATATTTGTAGGCCTCTTTCGGCCAGGTTTCGTAACCGTACTCTTCTGGTTGCGGAATGGTATGGAAAACCCAGGCTAACTTGCCGGTAAGCACATTATAAGCCCTGATATGCCCCGGTGCCGAAAATAATCCTTCGCCGGGAGCTGAACCTAAAATTACCACATCCTCAAAAAGTTGACCCGGAGTAGGAGAGGCGCCGCGGCCCACACTTTCCGGATCGCGGTTCAAATCGTTCTTTAATGAAATGTAACCGTTGTTACCGAAAGTCAAAATAGACTTGCCGGTAAGCGCGTCAATTTCCTGTAAAGTATTGTTTAAAGAGAAAATAAGACGGCGGTCTTTACGGTCTTTACTTTCCCAATAATTTACGCCTTTTCGGGTAATGCCGGCTAAGTTGGCATGGATCCAAATCTCTTTACCGTTAGCTGCATTTACGGCTATTAACGAGTTGTTTTTCCCCATCAGGTACATAACGCTATCAATAACAATAGGGTTAAAGTTATACTCTACGTTATCCATGGTAGGGTAATTCCATGCTACCTGCAGTTGATTTACATTTTTCTTGGTAAACTGCCCCAACTCAGTATATCTGGACATATCCTGACTGCCACCATAGGTTGTCCATGTTTTGTAGGGCACAATTCCGCTGATGGTTTTTACCATAGCGTCTTTACGCGACATGCAACCTACAATAATGACCGTTAGCACCAGGGCGGCTATGCCGGTCTTATGCCACGTTCGGCGCGATGTGTTTTTGTGAAAAATTGACTTCATAATATAGTGTTGTATAATGGGTTTATAGCAAGCACCAATACCTCACGCCAAAAAGGGCATAACAAGCCCATCTCAAAACAAAAAAACAAACCTGGTGGCTCTAGGTAATTGGTAAAATAATTGGTTTAAATATACTAAGTAAGGCAAAAACTTAACGCTTACTAACATATTAATTAGCTGATAACAAAGAAATCAGAAACGGGGAGATTATAGCAAAATATAGCCTAAATGTTACAGGAAAATAGCTAAAATTTACGAATACGATGTAGGTGAATTTGAGGTTGTTAGGTGAGATAAGGTAGATGGTGGGCTTAAATCAACGGCCCGGTATTACGCTCACGGAAATAATCAATTTTCGCCATAAACATATCTGCCATGGCTTGGCCGCGCCATTTGGCTTCATCGGCCTTTGCTCCCTCAAAAAAGCTATCAACGGTGTTTGTCCAAAGAAACAACCAACGCTCAAAATGGGCCGGGCTTACAGGCAGCTTTGCATGCGGCGGAAATGGGCTGCCAAAGTAAGTATGCTCATGCAATAAAACGGTTTGCCAAAAGCTGTACATTTTTTCAAGATGGGGCTGCCAGTTCTTTATTACACTGTTAAAGATGGGGCCTATCAACTCATCAGTTTGCACCTTTCCGTAAAAGGTGTCAACTAAAAGCTTTACATGCTGAAGGGTGGCTATATCGTTTTTCATCGCCTAAGAATGATTCTGTAAAATTAAGCTATTAAAAGCCAGCTAATGTCTTGGTTTCGCCATTTTAGTTTTAGCGCAACTGATGTAAAAGCTTTTTTCCTTTGGATTGAATAGCAGCTGTTCCATTGCGCATTAAAAACTGCAATTGCTGTGCAAGTTCATCTTTAACCCACGGATAGCGGTCTTTCATATTAAACAAAGCTTCGGCAGCGAAGGCTTTTACGGCAATTTTAACCTTCGGATCTATTATCCACTCAAACAATTGTTCAACAACCGGTTCCATATCCAGTTGCGCTACCTTATCTTTTATTATTTGCGGAGCTGAAGCTTCTGTAATATGCATTACAATTTTAGTATAATTCCGCTGCGGGCCGGGGTGTTTTACATTTGTAATGCCGCTTAACAAATATTCAAGATCGGGCAGGTAAGCATCCGGATTATCTAAAAAAATATTTTCTAATAGCCAGGTAGCCCTAAAGGCAATGTCTTTGTTAGGGTGGAAGGTAACCGTAATCAGATCGCGTAGGTTAAACTGCCGTGCATGGAGTATTTTGCTCAGGCCAAGTACCTTTACTTTGCCTATGTTGCTGCTTATCTGTTTGATCAGTTCGGCCTGGTCCATTCCATTTTAAGATTTGCTGTAAAATTAAAAATTACACAAAAACGGTTAGGTGCAATAGTCTAAAATTATACATTTGCCAACTGCTATTTATAACTATTTATCGATACATGGTTAAATTCAACCGATTTACATTGAGCAATGGCTTGCGGGTTATTGTGCACGAAGATAATACCACGCCCATGGCGGTGCTGAACATCCTTTATGATGTAGGGTCGCGCGATGAGGACCCTGAGCGTACTGGCTTTGCGCATTTGTTTGAGCATTTAATGTTTGGCGGCTCTGTAAATATCCCCAGCTATGACGAGCCGCTGCAAAGGGTAGGGGGCGAAAACAATGCCTTTACCAGCAACGATATAACCAACTATTACATTACCCTGCCTGCCGCCAATTTAGAAACTGCCTTTTGGCTGGAAAGCGACCGCATGCTAAGCCTTGCCTTTAGCGAGAAAAGCCTGGAGGTGCAGCGTAATGTAGTGATAGAAGAGTTTAAACAACGCTATCTGAATCAGCCTTATGGCGATGTTTGGCTACGCTTGCGCCCAATGGTTTATAAAGAGCACTCTTACAAATGGGATACCATTGGCAAAAACATAGAGCACATTGCCGAAGCCAGTATGGAGGATGTAAAGGCATTCTTTAAGAAACATTATAATCCGCAAAACGCCATAATGGTAGTTGGTGGAAACATTAAAACCGAGGATGTAAAACAAATGGCTGAGAAGTGGTTTGCCCCCATCCCGGCAGGTGAAAAATATATCCGCAACCTGCAGCAGGAACCGGAGCAACTTGAAGAGCGCAGGGATAGCGTTACCGCTAAAGTGCCTTTGAATGATATTTACATTGCTTTGCAAATGCCTGAAAGAAGAAGTGTGGATTTTCATGCTGTTGAACTATTAGGTGATATCCTTTCGCGCGGAAAATCTTCGCGCCTTTATAAAGCACTGGTTAAGGAGCAGCAACTTTTTAGCGAGATACATGCTTACCTTACTGGGAGTTTAGATAAAGGAATGTTTGTAATTGAAGGTAAGCCACTTACAGGAATATCCATTGAGGACGCTGAGGTTGCAATATGGCGGGAAATTGAAAAAATGAAAATCGAGGAAGTGTCTGCTGATGAGTTGAATAAAGTGAAAAATAAAATGGAATCAACCATGGTTTTCTCTGAAATGTCTTTACTTGATAAAGCTATGAACCTGGCATATTTCGAACTGTTGAGCGATGCCGAACAACTTAACCACGAAACCGGTAAGTTTTTAGCCGTTACTGCTGGCCAAATAAAAGAGCAGGCCAACAAGTTGTTCAGAAAAGATAATTCATCTACTTTAATTTACTACGCTGAAGCCAATGACTAACGATATATTGAATAGAAGTACAGCGCCCGATTTTAAGGCTATAGAAAATATACATCTCATAAAACCGGAGCACAAAAAACTATCGAACGGCTGCAACCTTTTCTGCTTTAATTCCGGCGATCAGGAACTGGTGCGGATAGAGTGGATATTTGGCAATTTAAGGTTTGACGCCGCAAAACCATTACTTAACATGGCGGTGAACACCATGCTTACCGATGGTACAAGCACTTTATCAGCCGCAGAAATTGCTGACAAGGTAGATTTTTATGGTGCCTTTTTTTCTACAGAATACGGTTTTGATTATTCGCAGGTAACCTTGCACAGCTTAAATAAGCACCTGAAAGAAGTTTTACCAGTTGTTAAAGATGTACTTACAGATTCTGTTTTCCCGCAGAAAGAACTGGAAACTTATATCCGTAATCAACAGCAAAAACTACAGGTTAACCTGAAAAAGAATGATGTTGTTGCCCGCCGTACTTTTAACAAGGCCATATACGGCGATAGTTTATACGGAAAAGCCGCCGAGCCGGAAGAATATAACGCCATACACCGCGATGATCTTCTCGCTCATTTCAAACAAATGTATCAACCGGCCAATTGTACGTTGGTTATTGCAGGAAAAATAGACGATGCTACCTTGCAACAGATCAGTCAGATTTTTGGAGAGGATTGGCAAATAAATGAAGAACCAGCGGTTATCACCCAACCTGATGTTGCGGCTGCCGAAGAGAAACTTTTTGTTGTAGAAAAGCCCGATGCGCTGCAATCGGCCATACGCATTGGCATGCCTTTTATTCAACGCAATCATCCGGATTTTGCTGCTATGCAAGTGTTGAACACAGTTTTAGGTGGTTATTTCGGTTCGCGGTTAATGAATAACATACGTGAAGATAAAGGATATACCTATGGTATAGGTTCGGGCATGAGTTCGCTTAAACATGGCGCGGCCTTTTTTATAGCGACAGAAGTGGGAGCAGATGTTTGTCGCGATGCGGTTGCCGAGATAGAAAAAGAAGTTAATTTACTAAAAACAGAAGCTATCCCGGAGGAGGAAATATCGCTGGTACAAAACTACATGCTGGGTTCGTTGTTGGGTAGTTTAGAGAATGTGTTCTCGCATGCAGATAAGTTTAAAAATATTTATTTTTCGGTAGTTGGTTATGAATATTATGACCATTACGCAGAAACAGTTAAAACCATAACTGCGGATAGGCTACAACAACTCGCTAATAAATACTGGAACTTTGATGACTTTTATAAAGTGATTGTAGGCAAGTATTAGGATTTCGAATTTCGGATTTTCAATTTTGAATTTGCTTTTGTGCTAAGTATGTAAAAGAGTAAATTCGAAATTGGCCATTCGAAATTCGAAATAACACTGCCATATTATCGTAAATTATAACAAATTCGAAATCGCAATTCGTAAATCCGAAATTAAATATTACCTTTGCCTGGCAAATAATATCTCCAAAATCATTGTTTGCTATGCAGTCATACAACTCCAAATTTGTTGCCGAAGGATTAACTTACGACGACGTTTTACTACTCCCCGCTTATTCAGAAGTTTTACCGCGCGAAGTTGACACCGGCTCTTTTTTAACAAAAAAGATCAGGCTAAATATCCCTTTGGTGTCAGCAGCTATGGATACTGTTACCGAAGCGCAAATGGCTATTGCTATGGCGCAGGCGGGTGGTTTGGGTATGCTACATAAAAATATGAGTATACAGCGCCAGGCCGAAGAGGTACGCAAAGTAAAACGCTCAGAAAGCGGTATGATACAGGATCCGGTTACATTGAACGAGAACGCTATTGTAGCCGACGCGTTCAAAATAATGAAGGAGTACAAAATTGGCGGCATCCCGGTGGTAGATGATAAAATGATACTAAAAGGGATAGTAACAAACCGCGACCTTCGTTTTCAAAAGGACATGAAGAGACCTGTAAGGGATGTTATGACCAAGGAGGACCTTATCACCGCCCCTAAAGGCACCACCCTTACGCAAGCCGAGGAGATATTACAAAATTACAAGATTGAAAAACTGCCGGTTGTTGATGACCATGGCGTGCTGATAGGGCTTATCACCTTTAAAGATATTCAGAAATTTAAAAACTTCCCTAACGCTTGTAAGGACGAATTAGGCCGTTTGCGCGTAGGTGCGGCAGTTGGGGTTACTCCTGATACGTTGGAGAGGGTAGATGCTTTAGTTAAAGCAGGTGTAGATGTTATTGCCATTGATACAGCACACGGACACTCAATATACGTAATCAATAAAGTAAAAGAAGTTAAGGCTGCATACCCTGATCTGCAGGTTATAGCAGGTAACGTAGCAACCGGCGACGCAGCCAAAGCTTTGGCTGACGCCGGAGCAGACGGCGTTAAAGTGGGTATTGGCCCAGGCTCAATTTGTACTACGCGTATTATCGCAGGTGTAGGTGTTCCGCAGTTGTACGCCGTATATGAGTGCGCAGAGGCATTAAAGGGTACAGGTGTTCCGGTAATAGCTGATGGTGGCATAAAACACACTGGAGACGTTGCCAAGGCCATTGCAGCGGGTGCCGGTACTATAATGGCTGGCTCGTTATTTGCAGGCGTTGAAGAATCACCAGGCGAAAGCATTATTTATGAAGGTCGCCGTTTTAAGTCATACCGTGGTATGGGTTCAATTGAGGCGATGGAACAGGGATCAAAAGACCGTTATTTTCAAGATGTGGAGGATGATATCAAAAAACTGGTTCCTGAAGGTATTGTGGGCCGCGTGCCATACAAAGGCACATTAGCTGAAGTTATCTACCAGTTTGTTGGCGGCTTACGTGCCAGTATGGGTTATTGTGGTGCTAAGAATATTGAGGCATTACAGCAGGCTCGTTTTGTACGCATAACAGCTTCAGGTATCCGCGAGTCGCATCCACATGATATTACGATAACTAAAGAAGCACCTAATTATACAAGGTAGTTGATTAGAGATTGGTGATTAGAGATTAGTTAGCATGATGAAAACTAATCTATACTCACCAATCTTTAACTTTTAATAACTAGTCTCTAATCACTAATTAACTAATCTCTAAATGCAAAGCATTTGTGTTTTCTGCGGGGCTAATTTCAATGGTGATCCTGTTTTAAAGGATGCAGTTGAGCTATTGGCCGAAACTATGGTAAGTCAGAATATTACGCTGGTTTACGGTGGAGGCAGGGTAGGCGTTATGGGTATACTAGCCGATGCTGTTTTACAGCGTGGAGGCAAAGCCATAGGCGTTATCCCGCAATTTTTAATGGATAAAGAAGTTGGCCACACAGGTTTAACGGAATTACGAGTTGTTGAAAACATGCATCAGCGCAAACAGGTTATGAATGATTTGTGCGATGGTATAATTATGCTACCGGGTGGATTTGGTACTTTAGAAGAGTTTTTTGAAGTGTTAACCTGGCTGCAACTTGGATTGCACAATAACCCTGTTGGGATACTAAACGTAAATGGCTTTTATGACCTGTTACTGAAACAAATGGACGTAATGGTTGAACAACGCTTTTTAAAGCCGGCTAATCGTGAATTGGTTCTTTCATCAGGCGATCCGATAGAATTGATCAGCATGATGAATAGTATTGATATAAAGCCGGATGAAGTGTGGTTCAGAGATCGTAATCTATCCTGATACACTTGCGTAGTACTTGAGGGTAATCTTATAAAACAAGAAAAGCAGCGTAAAGCTGCTTTTCTTGTTTTATAAGATTACATTTTAGTTTGCTTGTTTAGCTAAGATATACTTACCCCAAAAATCTGTAGGAGCGACTAGCTCGGCAAAGTTTACATTTCCACCTGCAGGACGTGCCCCGCCACCGCCGCCAAAGCCACCACGTGCTCCGCCTCCGCCGCCAAAGCCTCCTCCTCCTCCGCCACGGGCACCACCGCCGCCGCCGCCACCAGCGCCGCCAAATCCACCGCCAGCACCACCAACTACAACTTCACGGTCACCTCCTCCGCCACCAAAGTTACCACCGCCGCCCGGGCCTCTGCCGCCGCCCATTTGCAAGCCATTAAGTTTAATTTGGTAAGCAATTTCTTTGTTATCGCCGGGAGTTAAACCCATTTGTTTAAGCGGAACAGCTATTTCATAAGTAAAGTTGCCTTCATTATCAAAATCCATTCCGGCTTTAATGCTGTATTCGTTATAAACAGATATCAAAGAGTCGCTGATGTCTTTAAAGCCAGATACTTTTATCTCTTTAGCGGCTGCTAAAAATTTCTTTTCGCTTTCTTTTCTAGCCGAATCAGTTGTAGCGCCAAATCCCGGGATTCCCCCGCCACCACCAAAGCCACCGGCTCCGCCACCACCAAATCCACCACGACCACCTGCGCCGCCAGGGCCACCGGCACCACGCTGCCCGCGCGCTGCCCGGGTAATAACCGGATAGGTAATTAAAAAGGCGTCCTCTTCTTTCTTTTTATTTGCTGTATTTAAGGCAAAGCTTATAGCACCTGCCTGTATTTTTGCAATGGTTGTCGCGTCGGTTGTTTTTAACTGCAAATAAATAAAACGTGAATCATTGCTAATGGTATAAAATGCCTTTACAGTTTTATTATAAGCCTTAAACGTATTATTAAGCTCAGTAAGCTTGCCATCAACTTTAATGCCTGTGGCAGCCCACAGTGGTGTTTCCTGTACTTCTTTTAACTTCTCCTGCGCATAGGTGCTCAGGCCGGTAAGGAATGTTAATAGAAATAAATAAATTGTTTTTTTCATTTTTTATTAGGTTAAGCTTTGGTGAGCTGATTTGAATGTGAAATTACAACGAAGTTTGTTTAATAATTATTTGTAATAAAAATGTTAGCATCTGGTAATGCAATTGTTGCACAGATAGACGCTGAGGTATTAAAATAGTTTAGTTTTTGCCGCCAAAAAAAATATAAAATGCTAAGTGTAAAGCTGATGTAAACTTCTTTTAAAATTTATTTGCAACAGTGATTTTAAAGCGTACTTTTGCATTCCCTTTCGGGATGTAGCGTAGCCCGGTATCGCGCCACATTTGGGATGTGGAGGCCGCAGGTTCGAATCCTGCCATCCCGACAGACATAGCGATGCCACAAAGCCTTAAGTTTTAAACTTAAGGCTTTTGTTTTTTATAGAGGTTTTGTTAGGTATAAAAAAAGCGGCCGTATCATTTGATATGGCCGCTTTT
>Ga0247817_10000426_pt1 | contig 23909 bp, 23 predicted proteins | sample UWRJL212509R1_FD_178010 | JGI IMG/M metagenome (GOLD analysis project Ga0247817, IMG submission 178010) | Plant litter microbial communities from Arlington Agricultural Research Station in Wisconsin, United States - UWRJ-L212-509R-1 | ecosystem: Environmental > Terrestrial > Plant litter >...
AACAAACTTGTCATTAACGTTCGGTGAGTAAGGTAGTTTATAATACAACATATCATAATTATTTATATAACGAATATTGTTTACCATATACGAATACGAAATAGAACTTCTTCCTACATTATTAGCAATTGTTCCTCTATTAAAATAAGCTTCAACATTACCAACTGTATAGTCATAATCTCCAATGTCTTTTTGGACTTTATCTTTGTTCATTTCTTTTCCCCATAACATCATTATCAAACCAATAATTATAATTATAATGAGAGTGTAATTTTTTTTATCCATAGCATTATCCTTTATATTTATTTTAAAGAATTACTCTCTTTTATAATACAAAAACATTTATTACCGTTCTGTATTGAGAACAATCTCTTTAAACCCTATCAATCTTGTTTAATCGCGTTGGCAGGAATTTTGTCTTTAAACATTTCTTTGTAGCGTTCAAAATCTTCAGGTGAGGTAATCGGATAATTTAAAAGTATAAAGCTATTTTTAGGATTTGTCTTTTCGTAAATCACCAAATATAATATGCTTAAAACAGGTTTATCTTGTGGAATTTTAACATAATAATTTTCTCCATAAGAATTCACAAAATATTGTTCATCAACTGAATAAATATATTTTATCGAATTCCCTATATCTCCCTTACCTTTTAAATTTGTAATGTTGTATGTCTCTATACTTCCTGTAGTTAAGGAAAAATTATTCTTCAATACTGTAACTTGTTCATCTTGTTCTTTCTTTGACAAAATACTCGCTATTAATCCTACGATTATTATTAATAATATAATTTTAAGTTGAAAATCAATTGTCCTAAAATTTTTGATAATGTAGAATACAATGAATAATATAAAAATTATTAAAATTGATATGACCATTTTTGTATGATATCCCAGATTAAAAAGTTCTTTCATAAACATTTTAAAATTTGATCTTAAAGTTTTTACTTCCTTTCACAAAAGCCTTAAAATCTTCATTACTGTTAATTGGGTAATCCCCTAATAACAAACTTTTTTGAGGATCGTTTTTATTATAAGCAACAACAAACTTATCATTAATGTTGGGTGAAGGAGGTAGTCTATAAAATAAAGCATCATAATTTTTTACATATTTTATATTATTTACTACATACAAATAGGTAATAGAACTAAATCGAGCATTATTTCCAACAGGACTTCTATAAAAATAAACCTCAACATTACCAACTGTATAATCATAATCTCCAAGGTCTTTTTTAATTTTATCCTTACTTATCTCGCTTCCCCATAAAAATATTATCAAACCAATAATTATAATTATAACGAGAGTATAATTCTTTTTATCCATAGTATTATCCTTTATATTTATTTTAAAGAATTACTCTTTTTTATAATACAAAAACATTTATTACCGTTCTGTATTGAGAACAATTTCTTTAAACCCTATCAATCTTGTTTAATCGCGTTGGCAGGAATTTTGTCTTTAAACATTTCTTTATAGCGTTCGAAATCTTCCGTTGAAGTAATAGGATAATTTAAAAGTATAAAGCTATTTTTAGGATTTGCCTTTTCGTAAATCACCAAATATAATATGCTTAAATCAGGTTTATTATCGGGAATATCAACATAGTAATTTTCTTGATATTGATTTTGTATAAATTCGTTATCTACACTGTATATATATTTAATGCTACTATTGCTTCCACGACCTCGTAATTTTGGTACAAAATATTCTTCTATATTGCCACTTGTCAATAAGTAATTATTCCTTAAAAAAGCAACATTTTTATCTTCTTTAATACCATAATAAATAATAAATAGAAAGCCACAAAATAATAAGACTAGTATAATTTTAAGTTGAGTATCAATTTTTTTAAAGTTTTTCAAGAAATAAAAAGAAATACATATTAAAACAAATGCATAAATTAGGGTAGTCATTTTAGTGTGGGCACCAATGTCAAATAAATTTTTCATTATAAATAAAGTTAAGTACTAATTATTAAAAATCACTTGACAAAACCTCATAGCTTATTTTTTTACATTTTATTATAAACTCCGAATTTGGGTTTTCTTCGAGATAATCAAAATGATCTATTGGAAAAAAATCGAAAGTTATTAATCCCTCATCTTCTTTGATATAAATTTCATCTAAAAATAAACTTGGATTATTATTTATTCGAATAAATTTAATCAAGGTTAAATCTTTAAAAATTATATTAATTATTTCCCTTTTACCTTCTTTTTCAAAATTATAGCAACTCAAAGTAATTTCAATACTTTCTTTACTTTCTTCTGATAAATAACTTTTATAATTAATTTGCTGAACAAGACAATCAGGAAATTTTTTGTAAATAAAATTTAATTTTTCTAGCATATAGTATTTGGTTTATTTAAAATTTATTAACATAAATGGCATATGATCTCCACTATGCCCTGTATTGATTTGTCCTGGGACACTCATAATTATCCATCATGCATTCCAAATTTTTAAAAGAATTATTCTGAATACTTTCGCAATATTTTTTAGAGTATTCATTATTAATTTCTGAATTTACAATTCCTAATTCTTTGCAAAATCCATCTGCAAATAATATCCTTACCACAATCGACTCATTGCTTTTACTCTTAGAATAATAGTACCCATTTGTTTTTATTTCATTAATGCTTTCATGTTTTTGAATGTCAAACTTCTTTTTGTTATGTATTACTGGAACGCAGGAATAATTAATTACTAAAAAAATTGAAACCAAAAATTTATTTACCCTTATCATAATGTTGATTTTTGATAATTAAAGAATCATTGAAATCACTTTTGTAATATCAACATATTTAATTTTACCAGTCAGTCTTCCAATTTTCTAAAACAATTTTAGGAACATCTTTTTTAATATAAATATTACCATATCCTCTCTTATCTTTTAATATAATCTTATCTCCTTTAATTTCTCCTTTTTTATTACTTAAATACAAGGAACAATCACCTATAGTAGATATACGAGTTTTAATAACGTTATCCTTAATATAATAGTAGCCCATTTTAGCTCTTTGAGGATCAAAAAAAGAACGTTCTAATTTTAAAGTGTCACTTTTAGGAATTATAAAAAGACCTAACTTCCCATTAGGATAAAATTTCAAATAACTAGTCGATGGATATACATTATCATCATTTTTCTCAAAATAACTGTATTCATTTGTGAGATAGTTAATATGAAAGCTACTCGTTAATTTGTATAATGCCAATGTGTCTATTTTTTCATATAATATTGGTTTTTCCAATTTTTTAATATCTCTTCTTGGAAGACCATATTCAGAAACTTTTCCATTGTAACAGCACCCTATTAAAAGCATTGTTGTAATTGTGTATAAAATAATTTTCCTTACCATGATGTAAATGTATTTGAAGTTTTAAATTCAGTATATCTTTACAATTTTAAGATTGGTTTTGAATTCTGCATCACAAATCATACGGTGAATTAAAGAAATCGATTTTCTATGTTCGGTAAATTTTCATCACTTTCAAATTTGTATAGTTGATCTATTTGTTCTTCTTTATTCCTTCTGTAATCTTTTAATTTTGTTAAACGAAATGACTCGTTATTAATAATAACTCCTCTTAATTCGTATAAAAAATAATCATTGAAAGAATCTTTCTGTTCGTTCTTCATTTCTGCTTTGAAATATTGTACTACAATTGTATCATTTTTTATTGTAAACAGACCTTTGCCATCGATATCTCCATTCTTAATCTTGCAAGAACTAAACTTAACATCATCAAGTAATTTGAGCCTCGATTTATATTTGGATATTGAATTTAAAAATGAATTTTCATTATTATTAACTGATGTGCAATAATTTGCAGTATTTCCAAAATACATTCCGTCGTTTATAATGTATCCATCTTTATACAAAAGCAATGTCATAATTCCTTTTGAATTGACATTTTCATTATTTGGTCTTGATAACTCGCAATAATAGAACCCATTTAATTTTAATGGTATAACTTGACTAGCAACCATTTTAGGATCTATTAAATCTTTTTTATTATGAATAACTGAATTACATGAAATTATCATGCACAATACTAAACCCATTAAAAATTTTAACATGATGTCAATGTATTTAAAATTTCATATTGAGGACATCAATATAAAATGCGAACAAAAAAAATTATATAATTACCAATCTGGTTTAGTAATTAGAACATGATTAGGAATATTCTCTTTTATAAAAAATGATTTTATTTCAGCATCCGGATTATAATATTTATTTATTAAAATTAAAGTATCATTTCTAACTTCAATCGTTTGATTAGTCAATTCTGAAGCATTGGCATTGCTATTATAAAATTGAACAATGATGTCGTTTTTAACTAACTTGTAATATCCCATATAAGCCTTTTTGGCTTCCAAAATATTTTCCGTTTTTAAGTTTACTATCCTGTCATAAAATTCTGCAATTCTTCCGTTTGAATAGAATTTATAATACCTAGCGATTCCGGAACCACTTATGTTTATTCTTTCATCCTTAACAAATCTATAAATGACATTTGTATCAATTATAGTGTAAGCTGCATTGTCAGAGTTTGGAGTTATAGTAAACCTTGACAAACCAACTCTATAATATCCATATTGATTATATCTTATGCATGAACTAAAACATAAAATTGCAAAAATAGAAGTTAAAAATCTTACCATGATGTAAATATATTAGATGTTTTATATTGAGTATATCCTTTCCAATCCCAAGAAGTATTCATAAATTCATTATCACCTATCATCCGATTTATAATACTATTTTGTATAGCATGTCTTACATGCTTACTATTCACTCCGATTCGATAAGCCTCATAACTAGCAGTCAATACTCCTAATCTATATTTAGTTCTACGTTCGTCAACTACTGCGTTTTTGTAATGAATTCCAAATTTATTTTTATCAATTTTTGATACACCTCACTGAAAATCCATAATAATTGTAATCAGAATTCCAATAAACTAATTTGTCTACTTTGTAAATACTAAATCTATAAGCATTTTTGGTTGCACCCGAAAAAGGTTGATAAATTGTTGATGTCCAAAAATCACTATGTTCATTTAGTTGCCCATATTTCCTTCCTGCATACCAACCTGCTAATTTAATATCAAATCCAGACTTTCCTCCTTCAATTAAAAAATCATAATATTGAGTACTGTCTTTAACTGTAATGTTTTTTAATAAAGTTTTATAAGCTTCCAACGAAGGAAGCTTCCAACCAATTGGACAAACTTCACAAGCTGCCTCCCAATTATAAAGTCTGCCGAAAATTTTCAAATTCTCAATATTCTTTTTATATATCCAAGAGCCTTTCTTTGTTTCAAATGCAATATTTTCTGCAAACCATGTTTGACCACCTATTGTGATTGTTTGATACTTCTTCCCATCACGGTTGTCAATATAACTTCCCCTCTCCTGACCAATTGAATCAAGACAAATAAATATTGTAATAAATCTAAGTCCTATTAAAGTCCTATTTAAATAAGACATCATGAAATTTTTTACCATAGTGAATAAGGATTATTGTATCCATAATAATTATAAATACCTTGATGAAAATAATCGTATCGATTAAAAAAATTAGTTCTTCCTGGGCCAAAATACTTGTGTATTACATTTTGTGTTCTATCTTGTACCAAAGGATGGCTATAACCAAAGCGATAAACTGAATTATTGGATTTATAACCAATCCATAAAGGAGAAGAATACGTCTGTCCATCTTCCCATGCACCATAAGGTCGACGATTAAGCTTTCCTAAGCGGTTTGTTCCATCGAAATTTGGATCTGCATTTGTATTTACTTCATTATTGTAAAGATTCGATCCTAAAACAAAATTACCTACCGAAAGTTCAAATGCATTGGATCTCCATCGATCGTTCTGATCGCCAAAAAAATCGTTTTCTAATCGAAAAGAAACATTTTTATAAAAAAGAGAAACACCTCCTACTACTTGGTTGTGGGCACCTGAATAATTTGTTCGATTATAACCCACTCCATAATCACCAACTCTCACACTTCCTCCACAACTAGAATAATTACCCGTAGTTCCTTTACCCAGTCCATAACCTAGTGATGCCGAAAAATCACCATTATAATAATTTCCTGCAACATTAAATCCCGAAGCAAAAGAATTCCCACTAACCCCTACTCCAATCGACGCTGAAATTGAAAAATTATTAGTAATGGGAATGTGTACACTTGGCATAAACCTGTTTAGCTGACCTATTCCTGCTCCAAGAAATGCTCCCCCGACAGATGTCGCTCCACTAAAAACACCACTTAAAGCTCCTTGCCCTAAAGACATAGTAATTTGCCCGAAATTCATTTTTCCGTTATTTTGAATCATATCTACACCTAAATTTACAGCGGCGTATATGACAGGAACAAACCACACAAACTCCCCACTAGCGTCCGTATACTTCAAAGGATTGTTCCAGCAATAACCATAACGGTTAAAGTTTTGCGTATTAAACGGATCCTGCACAAAATTATCAGGCTGTATAAACCTATGTAATTGAGGATCGTAAATACGTCCGTTCATGTTGATAAGCGCGACACTTTGCAGGTGTTCATGACCGGTATAACCTCTGTCTAAAACGGTTAATCCAGTGAGTGTTTTGCCGTTTCCGTCCTGCACCTGGGCGATAGCACCCCAGGCATCAAACAATCGTTTTTCTATAAGTACTCCCCAACTGTCTGTTATCGAGACGATAGAACCCTGATAATCGCGTTGCAGGTATAAAAACGTCTCTTTTCTGCCATCGCTTTTGAGAGCTAAGGGCGCTGTGTACCCGTCTCCGCCTATGTAGGTAACAAACTCAAAAGTGTTGGTTGCTGTATTATGTTTAATTTCCATACTACCGTCTGCCGAGTAGTATTTTCTGTAGGTTCGCTCTGCTTTATCGTCCTGCAAACCACCGTAAAACATAGTGGTACGGTTGTGATCGTCATTGTAGTCAAAGCTTATTTTGTCTATTTTGTCTTCCTGTATTTCTACAGGTCTTTTAAAGGTGTTATAGCTTATTTTTTGCAGCGGTCTTTTCAGGTAATGCTCCAGCATTTCGGTTCGAACCAAAATGGAGTCATTCTGATAGGGTTTTGCTTTTACAGTGTAGCTGTATTTTCCCAGGCTGTTTTCTGTAATTCTGCCCTGATCGTCGTAGTGTTGTTTTTCACGTTCACCCTTAGCATTCGTAAATTCTGTTAAGCGATCCAGTGTATCGTACTGAAAATTTTCAGCACTGTTAAACAAGCTATTGGTACGGCTCAGCAGGTTGCCTCTTTTGTTGTCAAAAACAGTTTGCAGCGTTACAATATTTTTCGAAGTTGCCGCTACATCGTATTTAATCTCAGAGGCCAATCCAAAGCTATCGTAGTTATTCGTTACGGTTGTTCCTCCTTTGAGCTTGAGTCAGCTGTCCTCTTGGGTTTACCTCATTGGTCTGCCATAAAATAGTATTAGTTGCATTATCTTTTATTTGCCAGAGCGCTCCGTTTTTATAGGTGTTTTTTATGGTTTTAGCACTCGCATTTCCACCGGACAATGCGGTAGAAGTTTCGGTATTCACACGTCCGAAATTATCATAGTTAATCTCTTTGGTAAATACAGCATAAGGTGTTACTTCCTGTGTTTTTATTATTCTTTTTACAATATCGTACGTAATGTTGTTTAGAATGGTGTTGCTTCCGTTGGTTAAATCCTCAAACTTACTGCTTAGCAATAATTTAGATCTGGTGTCGTACGTATAGGTTGTTTTAGAATGGGTATTAGTACCGGAAATCGTTTTTTGTACCAGTTTACCCACCGGATCTAAGGTATACATTGTCGTACCGTGGGGCGTTGTTTCGGCTATAGTTTCTCCAAATGCATTATACTCATAGGTATACGTACCCGCAGACGAGTCTGTTAGTTTGGTTTTTCTGCCCCAGCCATCTTGCGAAATCGTAGTTTTTACACCTGCATACTCTGATTCCTTCAAATTACCATTGGCAAAATACGTGTAATTGATTGTTCCTCCCGGAGTATCTGTCATCGTAACCACATTGCCTATGGCGTTTTTGGTTGAAGACTTCGATTTTGTACCATCATTTACTGTGGTCGTTAATCCTGAATACGTAATATCTGTAACTTTTCCTGTAAAAGAGATATGCTGACTTACTCTGCCGTAACTATCGTATTTGGTTTCATTCCACTGCGTAGCACCCGAGCCAAAATAAGGTTCGCTTACTTTATAATTTCGGTCGTGAATATCATAAGCATAATCAACATAAGAAAATTTTCCCATGATGTTTTTGCTTCCTGCTTTTACCTTTCTTCCTAATTCATCAAAGATTTCTTCGCTTACACTGCCATCGTCTGCCGTACTGGTAATAACCGTGTGCTGTCCGTTTCGGGCATAATCGTATTGATTCTTTTTGCCCAAATAATCAGTAGTCTTTGTTTTTTTAAACCACGTATCATACTCATAAGAGGTGTTTAAAAGGTAAGGACTGGTTTCAGACTGTAACATACCATGCACATCGTATGCAAACGATGTTGATAAGCCTTCAACGTCAATACTTCTTGTTAAGAAACGTCCCGATAAATCATATTCATAACGGGTAACTCTTGGCGGAAGCCCGGAAGCTGTAATGGTTTTTCGCGTAATATTACCAAAGGCATCATAGGTATTGTCTTCTGTTATATGCTCTGTATTGTGCCCTTTTTTCCTGATTTGTGTCAATAAATTATTTTGGTATACATACTCTTCTTCTGAGGTCATTACGTCTCCGGATATGGTTACGCTTTGCTTTTTACCGGAAGGTCTTCCTACTACATAAGGTGAGGAAGCAGCAGCTTCGTAACTCACTTCTGAAACAGTGGTTTGCACAGTTGTTCCGGACTCTTGTAAAACAGTAACAGATCGCAGCGGATTACTGTAGGCATCAAAGGACGTTATAGCCGTTTCGGTGGTGGTGTCATCCAGTGCATTAAATTCTGAAGTTCTTATGTTTTGCAGTCTAAATACTTTATTAGGCAAAAGTTCAGCATGGTAAGATATGTTCGATTTCGTAATAAAATCGCTAGGTATCGGGGTCGAAAGAACATGCAAACCCAATACGGTGAAGTTTTGCGTATTGTTTCCTCTTAAGGTTATATCATTTCTTTTGATAGTAGAAATAATATCGGAGTGTTTTTCAAACCAGTTGGTACTGGATGTTGTTCGAAATCCCAAAAATCCTAAACCAATAGTATTGGTAACCGCACCGCTGTAAAAAAACAGTTGACTCTTTTTGGCGGAAGCACTTTCCTTTTCGATCTTAGTCACAATTTTAATGTTTGGAGCAACAGTAATATCGATATTCGGATAGGTTTCTACCTCAGGCGTTGGAACATAAACGGGTTCGTAAGGATCTTCCTGTAGCGAATGATACGTGATGGTTTCCTTAACCCCATTTCCGGTAGTAATACTTTTGATGAGCATCTCGGTATTAAAATCATACTGAGAATCAAAAGTGTACAACTGATTGTTGCTGATAGCTCCCACAGCAAAATACTGATTGTTGGTTTTAGGTGATAAAAATACAGGGATTGCAAAGCTTTTGAGTGTAGTCTGAACACCAGTATCATATTCGATAGCACTGTTGAACGCTGCACCATTATTTCCAAAAACATTTATTAAAATTCGCCCTACCTTCGAAGCGTTAGTATAAAATGATCTGAGTTGTACAATATCTGTTTTACCGTCACCATTTATATCCAAAGGAATTAGCGTACAGCCAGTAGTACCTTGCTTATCTGATGTGTTACCCCAATTGACAAGCCCACCGTAATTTTGTACCGTTTTTTCGAATCCATATCCTTTTGATGTAAATTTAAAATAGTCTGTCGCATATACTCCAGCGGCTTTTGGCAGAATAAATTCCATTTTACCATCGCCATTATAATCTCCCGGTAATATGGGCTGGTCTACATTAATATCAGTATCAGTAGTTTTCCATAAAAGCTGTAGCTGGTTAGCATCATTTAAAGTATAAACGGATACGTTGCCTTTTTTAAAATGCAGAATGTTAGTTTTCCCGTCACCATTTGCATCAAAGGTTTCGATTTTGTCTTCACCGGAAAATAAATTTCCATTGCGAACGTATTCTGATAACACACCTGTCTCGTTCCAGAAATTTGTTGTTTGTCCGGAATGTAAGTCTATGAAATATACTTTACCGGTAGAATAATAACTAAACTTAGGCATAGTTGAATGCGGAGGTGTAAAAATCTCCACCACTTCCATATCTACAGCAATTACATCTGTTATACCATCACCATTAAAATCACCGCTATAGTACTTTTTTTTATGTGCTTTATCCTGATTTTTTTTCAAAGTTTCATTGTACACATTTCTAACCGGAAATCTAACTTGTCTTGTTGTATATACCCCAAATCCATGTGGAGATTTAATGTAGGTATTAAAATTTACAGCTTTCGTATTTACTGCATTCTGAACAGTTGTTATTCCCTGAAAGGGAAACATCTTGCCTTGTCTGCTAAGAAAATTTGAAGTGAAAATTTCCTGAAATAAACCACAGGAAACCGTCTCCGGAGTCACTCTTGAAGTTTTAGTTAAATTATTAAAAACTCTAAATTCTTTCTTTGCGTTACTTCCTGTTAGGGGATAGAGTACAAAATCCATCTTGGCATCTCCGTCAAAATCTCCAGCTATTGTTGCTGAATTCAGAGCATTTATTTCTCCCATCGGAAGGGTTGATACCGAAGAAATGGGCGCTATTTTTTGCTTACTGCCATAGTAGTCAAAGACTGTTGGATTGTAACTTTTAGAATGATCACCGTTGCTTTCTGTAATAGACAATAGTTGTTTGTATCCTAAAGAATTAGTTGTTGCCTGATGCTGCAAAGTATAATTTCTGTACCCAACACCGGAACTTAAAATAACAATACTGTTTAGTATTTTGGTTCTTGTGATATTACGTCCGCCAACATACGCTTCTTCTTTTCTGCCTATTGGTACATAATTAAACCTGATTTCATTGAGTGGTGCAGTACTGCCAAGTGATCCGTATTTTATTGCTGTTATATCTAATGTACTGTTCGTCAAAGAATATTCATAACTAAGTCGGACTCCTTGCGGATTTTCCCAAAACAAGATGGCCCACTCCATAATAGAACCGGGACCTCCTATAGTACCATAGTATCCTTTTGAGCCGTCGGGATATTCAACAATAAAATGAGAAGGCCCAAATTTTTTGCCAGCCGGATGAACTCCAAATGAGTTAATTTTAAGGTTTGAAAAACTTTCTGTTTCATAAACAGTTGCCATACTTCCGTAAGAACCTCCTGTTCCATTTTTTACGATTAAGCGCTGCCCGTCAAGTGCAAAACGATCTAATTTATCAAAATCTACAGGATCATTTTGTCCGTCATGAAATTTTGTAGCGGCAATGCGGGTGATGCTGGATACTCCTGCAATATTCCAGCGATATCCGGCATTGCCATTACCGCCTTGACTGTTATAAACCAAACTGATCTGGGGAATCACACCGTTAATCCCTGGAGGAACCGCAATGGGCACAGCATACGTTGCTGCTCCGGATAACGAAACAGTCAGTGCACCTTCGGTAATACCAACCTCTGTAGAAGAACCTGTTGGACTTGTTTGTGCTGTAATGAATAAATGTAAAAGTAATAAGGTGGTTGTAAAGTAAAGTTTCTTCATGCGTAATCTACTGCTTCATAATTTTAATCGTTCTCTCATCTCCATTTCTATATGAAATCAAAACAATGTAAACCCCTGCGGGATATTCTCTAAACGGAAGTGTGAGACTGTTTGCTCCTTTATCTACCGGTTGTTTTTTTACCGACTGACCGGATAATGAATAAACAGTAACTGTCGTAACATAATTCTCCTCAGATATTTCTCTCCATTCAATGAATAATTCTTCTTTTAAAGGGTTAGGATAGTATGAAATCGCTGCATCCTGAAAAGGAGTCTCTACAATGCTTTCTTCAATTTCTTCCTCAGTTTTTTCCTCTTTCGTAGGTTCCTCAGTTTCCTCAACTTCTTCACTATCCTTTGGATTCTCTTCGTTTTCAGGTGGACAATTGATACATATTAAAGTTCTGCTGGTTTGGTTTCCTGCAACATCGTACTGTAAGGCAATCTTATTTTGAGCATTTGTAAACGTCGTGATGAGTAAAAAAACAAGTAAATATTTCTTCATAAAATGAGATATGTGTGTTCGAACACAAAAATAAGTTTTAATTTACAAGTTCCTACAAGCCTAAATGTTAAAAACCTTATTATTACAAAAAAAGCGAGATTCACATCTCGCTTTCTGTTTTTTTCGCTCTTAACACTACCTTTAAGTGCTGGTTATCAAAATCTTACGCCAAGTAAATCACATCTACTTAAAAAAAGTTAAAAGTCAACACTTTTCAAAATCTAAAAGCTGAAATCAGCAATTTAAACCTGAATACGCTTCCATTTACCTCTTTTGTAAAAATAAATACTCGCCAGCGTTATTGCGGTTTCTGCTACAGGAATGGCAATAAAAACACCTTTTGGTCCCATATTCAATTGCATGGCTAAAACATACGCCAGCGGAATCTGAAACAGCCAAAAACCAAAGAAATTAATTCCCGTTGGTGTCCACGTATCGCCTGCTCCGTTAAAAGTATTAATCAATACCATTCCGATTCCATAGAAAATAAATCCTATGCTCATAATTTGCAATGCTTCAACAGCTATTACTTTTACAAGTTCGTCATTGGTAAAAAATGAAATTATATATTGACCAAAACCGAGCGTAATAACCATAATCACAGCCATGAAAATAACATTGTATTTTGCTGTCGTATACACCGATTTTTCAGCACGGTCAATTTGTTTGGCACCTAAATTTTGCCCTACCAAAGTAGCCGCGGCATTACTAAGTCCCCAAGCCGGAAGAATAAAAAACATCATAATTCTAAGCGCGGTCTGATATCCGGCAGAACCATGATCGCCTCCTGTATCAGCAACTAGTTTTGCTAGGAAAATCCAACTGCAGGACGCAATTACAAATTGCAAAACTCCTGGAGCTGCAATTTTTACCAATGCTTTTATCTGTGTAAAATCAGGAATAAAATACGATGCAATAATCCTTAAAGCTCCTTTGCCAAAAAACAAATGATACAGCTGATACAATACTCCAATACTTCTTCCTAAGGTTGTGGCAATTGCCGCTCCTGTTAATCCCATAGCCGGAATTGGTCCCAAACCGTTTATAAAAATTGGACAAAAGATAATATTACAAATATTGGCAATCCACAGGCTTTTCATAGCAATAGCGGCATTTCCCGCTCCACGAAATATTCCGTTAATAAGAAATAACAACATGATGCATAAACTTCCGCCTATCATAATTTGTGTAAAATGATAACCATGCTCCGCAGCATCTTCAGAAGCGCCCATCAGGATTAAAATTTCTTTGGCATAAATAAAACCCAGAATACTCATTAAACTATTAATTACAAAAGCAACAATAATAGCCTGCATTCCTGCTTTTGCAGCTGCAATCGGATCTTTTTCTCCTATTCGTCGTGCTACGACAGCAGTTGCCGCCATACTCATTCCGATTGCTATGGAATATATGATTGTTAGAACTGACTCTGTTAAACCAACGGTTTGTATCGCAAAACTACTGTGTTCTAAATGTCCAACAAAATACAAATCGACTAAAGCAAAAACCGATTCCATCATCATTTCTAAAACCATTGGAATGGCTAATAAGATAACGGCTTTTTTGATGCTGCCAGAAGTATAGTCAAAGGATTCATCGCCTTTGATGGCTAATTTTAATGTAGTGAAAATTTTAGAAAATAAACTTTTCTTTATAATTGTTTCTGTCATGATATGTTAGGATAAATGATAAACTGGTTCAGTCTCGATAGTCTGAACTTTAAGAAAAAACGGAAGTATCCTAATTGATGTAGATGATAAAATTAGGATTAGGCAGAAACAATCATAAGCTGTAGCATTTTATGACGATAAATATAAGTAATATTTTTTGGGGAAGAAATAATTAATCCAGTAATTTTTTACTTACTCTGCTGCTGGCAATTAATGAAGCAACAAATCCAAGGATTACAATTGTGGTCATTACGATCAGCACATTTTCTACCGTAAAAACAACGGGATAGGCCAAAGTAGGTGTAATCATTATCAGTTCATATTGTTGTTGTAAAAGCACCAATATAATACCCAGCACCAATCCGATCAGACCTCCAAAAAAGCTTAGTAAAGTTCCCTGAAGCAAAAATATTTTGCGAAGACTGCTAATTTCTGTTCCAAGATTGAAGAGTGTTTTTAGATTTCCTTTTTTATCTAATATCATCATAATTAGCGCACCAACTAAATTAAAAAGCGCTACTATAATGACCAGCGTAAAAATTAAGTATACTGCGATATTCTCTGTATTCAGCATTTTGTACAAAGACTCATTTAATTGCGCTCTGTTTTTTAATGTAATTTTATTTTGAAAAATAGCGTTAAGTCTGGCTATAATTGCACTTTCATTTGCATTTGGTTTCAGCTTTAATTCAATTCCTGAAATTTGATTGGGTTTGTACAATAACAATTCCTGTGCTAAAGCTAAATCGGCAAATACATATTTTGAATCTAAATCTTCACTTATAGAATAGATTCCAACGGGTAAAACATCGGTTTTATTAAATGCTTCTTCGGGATTTTCAAAGGCACCTTTTCCGGGTTTTGGAGCAAAGATCTGCAAGGGGTTTTCAAAATCTAAAATTCCCATAGAAAAGTCTCTGGCAATTCCGTATCCCATAACCACCTGATAAGTATCAGGTTTAAGCCATTGTCCGTTGAACAGTTTTTTCTGAATATCATTTACAACAACATAATTGCTGTCTACACCTTTTAAATTGGTAACCTGTTGTTTGTCTTTAAATAAAAACAAAACACGCTCTTCAATAATTTTAGTGTAGGAAGCAACACCTTCTATTTTTTTTATTTGATTTTCCTGCTCAGGTGAAATCAAAAATGATTTTCCTAAAGTAGCGGTAACTTTTAAATCCGGATCAATTTCGTTTGTAAACGAAAGGCTGAATACTTTTAGCCCGCTAAAAACAGATAAAACCACAAACAAAGCCATTGTACCAACAATGATTCCCATGCTGGCAATGCGATTAATAATATTGATAGCATTGTTTTTACTTTTGCTAAAAATATAACGTTTGGCTATGTAAAGGGGGAAGTTCAATTTATGATTTTCTTCTTTTTTCTAAAAGATCACGATTTTCGATTGGGTTCTCTCTGTTTGATAAAGCATTATCAATTTTTTCGATATAATCTAAAGAGTCATCGATAAAAAATACTAAATTAGGTACGCGACGCAATTGCAAACGCACACGTTGCGATAAATCATGTTTGATCAAAGTACTATTTGATTTTATACCGTCTAAAGTTTCTTGAGCTTTGTCCTGAGGAAAAATACTTAAATACACTGTTGCTACAGATAAATCTGAAGTAACACTAACTTTGGATACTGAAATTACCAAATTACTAATTCCATTTTTTCTCACTTCACCTTGCAAAATATCAACCAAATCTTTTTGGATGACACCGCCTATTTTTTTCTGTCTATTTGTTTCCATGGTGCAAAAATACTATTTTTAAATTTCAATCGTAACAATTTCAATTGAACAATTACAATTAGCCCTAAAAAATAGAAGCATAAAAAAAGGGAGCTATTATGCTCCCCATTTTTTATCTGTTTTGTAACCATCCTTCCGGATTGTTGTTTGATGTATTTTGAAGAATCAAAAACTTAATTACTGTTTTTCCGGTATCACCGCTGGTTCTTACTTTTCCAATACTTTGCTTGATGCTTACTTTATCTCCTTTGTTTACAAATACCTGACTTAAGTTTTGATATACTGTAAAATAATCCCCATGCTGAATCATAACAGCTCTGTTGATTGGAGACAAAACCATAATACTTGAAACTTCTCCTTCAAAAACCGCTCTTGCATTGGCACCTGATTCTGTTGTGATCTCAACTCCTGAGTTGTGTACAGTCAGTGACGGATATAGCGGGTGTGCCTGATCTCCGTATGCTAGCGAAATAAATCCTTTTTCGACTGGCCAAGGCAATTTACCACGATTGGCTTTAAAATCTGCTGCCAGAATTTTACCTTCCGGAGTTAAGGCAATTTTAGACGACGAAACCGGAGCAGTAGAGGCTGTCGATCCCGGGTTTTCTTTTGCTTTTTCCAGAGCTGCTTTTCTATTAGCCTCTGCAATTGCTTCACGAATTAAACGGTCAATTTGTCTGTCTATTCGCTTTGATTCCTGCTGTTTGCTTCTTGTATCAGCAATAATTTTGTTTTTATCTTTTTTAAGAGCGTTTACAAGTTTTTGCTGTTCTTTCTTTTCTACCTCTAAGGTTATACGCTCTTTTTCGTTTTCAGCAATGATTTTTTTCTTAACCTTTCGCTGTCCATCCAGTTTGTTATTAAAATCTAGTAATTCTGCTGACTTAGCCTGAATTTCTAAACCTTGGTTTTTTCTAAAAGTAGTATATTGTTTTAGATATTGTGCTCTCTTATAGGCTTGTAAAAAACTTTCAGAAGATAAAATAAACATGGCACGACTTTGCTCTGAACGGCTTTTGTATGATTTTAAAATCATCTTACCATAATCTTCTTTTAAGATCGTCAATTCCTTTTTTAGTTTATTTACCTTAACCTGGTTAATATACATATCATTACTCAAAAGCTTATCCTGCCTTTCTGTAGTATGAATCAGCTTTTCTTTCAGCTTTATTTTATTAGCCTGAATCATATAAACGTTTACAGCAGACTTTTCCTGTTTCTTAACAGACTGCAACATTTTTTCATTATCTCTAATTTCCTGTTGAATCTGAGCTTTACGTTGTTCCAATTTTTCTTGCTGCGAATCTTGCGCCCACATAAAGGTAGAGGCGCAGATAAAAAATAGGCTAAGGAGAAATTTAGGCATGTGTATGTTTTCTTTTTACAAATTTAATTAATTATAATTTTTTTATACCCACTTGGAATACTATATGGAAAAGAAAGTTCCTCGTTGAATGAAATTGTATTGTAATTTAAATTAATATCTGTCTTTCCATTCGGCTGTATCGCATTGATTTCTATTGCTGTTGGAATTATTCCCTGATCAAAAACCTTGCTGTTTGAATATTTTATTTCTAACAATCTATTTTCAGCAGGCTGTGCAATTTGTTCTTTTTGCAGCAAATATTTTTCGGGATCCAGAAAGAATGTTTTCTTTAAGTTCGCTTCTGTTGCATCTTCCAGACTAAAAAGATTATCTACAATTGTCTGTGTATATTTTCCGTTTCGTAAATCATCTAAAGCTTCTCCCAATAACAAATTCTGAACTTTTGAATAGTTTAATTCTGTTCCTAACCATTTGCTTAAACTGGTAAAATCACCTTCGTAATACGTGCTGTTTATTTTTTCGTAATAACTTACTGAATTTTGAGTAATTAATGCTTTCGCCATTGTTATCCCAAGAAAACGAACACTTACCAGAATTTGTTTGTCTTTCTCGATTCTAATTTCAGCCGTAACATTGTTGCTTTGTTTTTCATCAGCGTATTTTGCACTTGCTTTTATATATGCTGTAGAAAAATTTAATTTGTTCTCGTAATGTTTTTCGATTACTTTATTGTCTTTTTTTGCTTCAACTGCTGTTGTATTGTTTTGTACTGCAACAGCTTTCGATTTACAGGAAATCATAAAAACTGAAGCGATCGCTATCGCTATATATTTTTTCATCTAATTTTAGTCTTTTACTTTTTTTTCTTCATTAACGCATTTGCCTTCAAAAAGTATTCCTCTTTTTTCGCAGCATTCCCTAAACCATTATAAGCTTCTCCTAATTGTATGTTAAACTTAGCTTCCAAATCTATATCATCAACCACATAATCAAGACCCATTTCTAAAACCGTTTTTGCATTTTTAAATTGCTTTAACTGATTGCTTCCCAAACCTGCGTAATAATAAAACTGAGGCTGACTCGGATAAACTTCAATCATTGCCATCGCTCTTTCTGTCAAAGGCTGAAATTGATTGGTCTGAGTATAAGCTTCAAGCAACAACAAATTGGTTTCGCGATCGGTACCTGAATTAGATTTTAAATCTTTCTCATAATACTTTATCGCATTTTCAAACTGATTTTTACTGTGGTAAAACTTCCCTATTTCTTTTGCTACAGCAACATTCTGGTCGTTATCAAAATACCCAATTGCTTTTTCTAACTCTGCAGCATACTGTGGATTTTTATTCACATAAATTAGAAATTCATTTAGGGTACGATGTTTTATTTTAGCATCCATTTTTGGACTTGCTAAAATTATATGCATCGATTTAATGGCTTTATCTGCTTTATTTTCGTCAAGATAAACCTTAAATAAACTTACGTGCGCCCATTCTGAATTTGGAATTTCCTTTGCCAATTGCTTTGCTACATCTAAGGCCTTTTCTGTATCGTCGGCTTTAGAGTATAGAAAAATCAAGCTGATATAATTCGATTCCTCTTTCGGATTCTTTTTAATCTTATCAATTAAACTGGTAATCTCACTGCTTTTATATTTTCCCTGCGAAACAATTTGTTGTCGGTAATGTTCGCGCTCCTGCGATTTACCAAACTTCTCATTCATTTCATTAATTGTCAAAAGTGCTTTGTCCTGCTGATTTGTTATCATGTATAGTGATATCAAATCATCTTTGTACTCTTCGTCAAACGGAATAATTTTCTGAATGATTTCTATCGCCAGAGGATAATTCTTGGTTTCATAACTAACATCATAAATACCAAGCCAGTACCATTTGTTTTTAGGATCTAATTGTGTTGCTTTTTCAAAAGCGTCCTGAGCATTTCTATATTGTTTTGACGCTAAATAATTTTTACCTAATTCAAAGTAAGCTACTGCATCATTGGGTTTTAGTTTAATGCATTTTTCTAATGCAACTATTGCCTTATCATAATTTTCAATTCCTTTTTGTTTTAATGATTCATAAAAAGAGTCTTCGTATTCATCTGTTGCCAAAGCAATATCTTCCGGTGCCGTTTGCGCCGTAACCAAAGTTACGTTGCCCAGCATGGTGATAAATAAAAATAGCAAAACTCCTTTTTTCATTCTTTTATAATTTCATTTTTTAAACAAAAAGCAATTGTTTAATTACAGCTTATTCTAAAACAGAGTAATCTCCAATACTAATGTTGGTAAATTTTCCATCGTATACAACATGGTTTCCAATCATTGCATTGTCTAAGTTAGCATTTTTTATTTGAGAATAAGTCTGAACTAAACTGTTTTTTATAACGCTGTCTGTTACATGACATCCTTTTCCTAAAGAAACATTTGGTCCTACTGTTGTGTTTTTCAACACTACATTTTCTCCAATATAACAAGGTGGAATGATCGTTGCATTTTCTAATGTAACATTGTAGTCTACTAAATGTTCTCCGTCGTTATGCAAAAATCCAAGCATTCTTGAATTGGTCTCAACTGTTACATCTTTGTTTCCGCAATCCATCCACTCATCAACACTTCCGGTTTTAAAAATTTTTCCGTTAGCCATCATTGCCTTGATTCCGTCATTGATTTGGTATTCTCCACCATTTTGAATGTTATTATCCAAAACGCCCTGAAGCTCCTTTTTTAAATCTCCAACTTCTTTAAAGTAGTAAATTCCGATTACAGCCTCATCGCTTACAAATTCTTTTGGTTTTTCTACCAATTCGATAATTTCATTGTTAGCATTTAGTTTGACTACACCAAATGCCTCCGGATGTTCTACTTGTTTTACCCAAATTACAGCATCGGCAACAGGATCTAATTCAAAATCAGCTCTGATTAATGTATCTGCATACGCAATTACAGCTGGTCCTGACAAAGATTCTTTTGCACACATAATGGCGTGTCCTGTACCTAATGGTAAATCCTGACGGTAAATAGAAGCCTTAGCGCCTAAACTTTGTGCCAGTTCTTCTAAACTTGCTACAAGATCATCTCCAAAAAAAGCAGGATCTCCTAAAATAAAAGCAACTTCTTCAATAGGTTGTTTTAATATTTTAGCAATATCTTCGACTAAACGATGTACAATTGTTTTTCCTGCAACTGGAATTAATGGTTTAGGAATGGTTAAAGTATGTGGTCTTAATCGAGAACCTCGACCTGCCATTGGAACGATTATTTTCATGTTTCTTTTTTATTGAAAGATTAAATATTAAAAAGATCGTAGGTTCTCTTTTAATCATTAAATCTCTAAATTATTAAATTTCTATTTTACTCCTGTACTGCCAAAACCGCCTTCGCCTCTTGAAGTTTCTGAAAGTTCGGCAACTTCAATCCACTCTGCTCTTTCGTGTTTTGCAATAATTAATTGTGCAATTCTTTCTCCGTTTTCAATTACGAATTCTTCGTTTGATAAGTTTACTAAAATTACCCCTATTTCTCCTCTGTAGTCCGCGTCTACTGTTCCTGGAGAATTTAAAACTGTTACTCCTTTTTTAGCTGCTAAACCGCTTCTTGGTCTAACTTGTGCTTCGTATCCTATTGGTAATTCAATAAAAAGACCCGTTTTTACAATCGTTCTTTCTAAAGGTTTAAGTGTTACAGATGCTGTTAAGTTGGCGCGTAAATCCATTCCTGCCGAAGCAATTGTTTCGTAGTTAGGTAAAGCGTGCTGTGATTTATTGATTATTTGTATTTTCATTTCTATTTTAAAAGATCAAAAAGTAAACTGAATTAAAATTCCAGACTACTTTTTATTCATAATTCCTTTGATTGTTTGTTTTTCATTATGGTACACAAAATACATAAAGACTAATAATAACGGAATTCCAACAAAATAATTTTCTCTGAATCCATAAAAAGAAACAGCCGAAAATACAATTGATATTCCTAAATAAGCTCCAATTTTATTCATGTCGTACGGTATCGGATAATATTTGTTTCCCAATACATACGATATTAACATCATACTTCCGTAAGCTGATATTGTAGCAATGGCAGAACCGTAATAACTGTATTTTGGAATTAAAAGATAGTTCAAAACTAAAGTTACAATAGCACCGACAATAGATATGTAGGCTCCAATTTTTGTTTTGTCTGTTAATTTATACCAAACAGATAAGTTGTTGTAAATTCCTAAAAAGAAGTTTGCAAGAATAATTAGCGGAACTACTTTCATTGCTTCCCAATACGATTTGTTGTCGAGCAAAAGAAATTTTAAAACGTCTGCAAAAACAATAACACCTAATAAAATCAGAGATCCTAATATTACGAAGTATTTTGTAATTACGGCATACGTTTGTGGTGCATTCTCATTTTTAGCATGGCTAAAGAAGAAAGGTTCTATACCTAATCTAAATGCTGTGGCAAATAAGACCATGAACAATCCTAATTTGTAGCAGGCAGAATAAGCACCTACCTCTGACTTCGCCATGTTTTCCGGTAATAAATAGCCTAGTAAAATTTTATCAAAATGTTCGTTTACTGCAAAAGCAAGTCCGGCAACTAAAATTGGCAGACCGTATTTCATCATTTTTTTCCAAAGTACAGGATCGAATTTTTTGCCTAAGAAAAGGTAGTTTGGAGAAAGTACTATAAACGTAGCTAAACTGGCTAATAAATTGGCAATGAAAATGTAGGCGATTTGAAAATTCTCGATATATAAACTATCCCAAATCGAATCAGTATTAGAAGCGGCAAGTTTAGGTAAGTATATCAAAAAGAACAAATTAAGTAACAAATTAATTACAACATTCCCTATTTTTATTGCAGCATACACCATTGGTCGCTGGTTTGCTCTAAGTTTAGAAAATGGGACTAATACCAAAGCATCCAAAACTAAAATCCAAATAGAATAGGTAATATATTGCGTATCAACTTCGGCTAAACCTGCCAGTGTGTTTCTAAAAATTAGAGCTACAAATAAGAATACTATCGACGACCAGAATATAGATATTGTAGATGTAGCAATAACATTCTTCTTATCCTCCTCTGCGCTGTAGAATCTAAAAAAGGCTGTTTCCATTCCGTACGAAAGCACGACATTAAAGAAAACCATCCACGACAAAACAATGGAAACTTCTCCATATTCTGCAGTCGGCAAAATACCTGTATATAACCGCACCAGTAAAAAACTCAGCATTCGTGGTAAGACGGTTGCCAATCCGTAAATAGCGGTTTGTTTGAATAGATTTTTATATAATCCCAAAATAAATTTGTAATAAAGTTTCTTTAACAAAAATAACCATTTCTTTCGTTAATTATTGCTTTTGTTGAATCAATAAAAAAACTTAGGTAAATTTTTATATTGTTAATTTTTTCTCATCAATAATTTTGACGAAGTGAAATCCTTTCGGGCCATACCCCTGATTATAGTAAAAACGATGGGCTGCAAAATTTCCTGTAAAGGCATCCAACACAATACTACTACACTCCAGATCAATAGCTTTTTGTTCAATGTAATCTGTTAGTAATTTTCCGATTCCTTTTGAGCGAAAATTGGGATTAACCACAAAATTATCTATTTCCAAATATTTACCTGTCCATAATTTGGTTGCAGACCAGCATCCCGTTATTCCAACACAAGTTTCATCTTCAAAAACACCAATCTGACTATAATTATGGGGAACCATTTCAGAAAGATAATTTCTGTATTTTTCTTCTGAAAGATTAGGATAAAGGAATCGCATTGTTTCAATTTGTTCCACCATTTCTTCAATTGTGGTAAGGTTTTTTATTTGTAGTTTCATTATTATAAAAAATAGAATTCAAAATTACTTAATTTTTTTTAGAGTCTATAATTATAACCTTCAATACATTGCACATGTGAAATATATAAATAGACGGCAAAAATTATGTAACATTTCTTTAACAGTATCTCCGTAAATTTGCTAAACAGGGATTGAGAAAAGCTAGAATACAACCCTTATAAAAAAGAAAGCAATGGGACTAATAAAGCTTGTTTGTTCCCACAAAAGACAAAGCACAAGGGATTGATTCTGCTGTACTGTAACCCTACAAAAACAGAGCATTGGGACTAATAAAGCTAGTTTGTTCCCATGAAAGACAAAGCATTGCAACTTTTTAAGGTTGTTCTATAAATTTATAAAATGGTATTGATTCCCGATTTTTGACTAAATCGGGAATCACCATTTTATAACTTTTTTTGATTTAAACTGAAAAATAAAAGCATAAAAAAAGGACCAACAATTGTTGGTCCTTTTTTTGTATATCTTAAATAAATTACCCGTTCAAAGCTTCTGCTCCACCAACGATCTCAAGGATTTCATTAGTAATAGCCGCCTGACGTGCTTTATTGTAAGTTAATTTCAATTGATTTCTTAATTCAGTTGCGTTGTCAGTTGCTTTATGCATTGCTGTCATACGTGCTCCGTGTTCTGAAGCAAATGAATCACGAATACCTTTGTATAATTGTGTTTTTAATGATTTTGGAATCAAAGTCAACACAATTTCCTCTTTTGAAGGTTCGAAAATATAATCTCCACCAGAAACCGGCGCATCAGATTTAATTGGAGCTAAAGGTAAAAACTGCTCAGTCTGAACAATTTGTGTAGCAGCATTTTTAAACTGATTGTAGATCAATTCGATTCTGTCGTATTCTCCAGATAAAAATTTCTCCGTTAAGTTATCAGCAATTACAGCAACGTTATCGAAAGTCAAATGATCGAAAATTGCGTTATGATGACCATGAACTTTAAAAGCTTTACATAGTACGTCATTTCCTTTTTTACCAATAGGAAAAACATCAACTTGTTTTCCAGCGTAAAAAGCAGAACGATTTTTAACTTCCTTAATAATATTTGTATTAAATGCTCCACA
>Ga0247817_10000427_pt1 | contig 23880 bp, 23 predicted proteins | sample UWRJL212509R1_FD_178010 | JGI IMG/M metagenome (GOLD analysis project Ga0247817, IMG submission 178010) | Plant litter microbial communities from Arlington Agricultural Research Station in Wisconsin, United States - UWRJ-L212-509R-1 | ecosystem: Environmental > Terrestrial > Plant litter >...
ATGTCTGCGGTGATGCGGCCTTCGCGCACCACGAGCACGCGGTCGGCCATGCCGAGCACCTCGGGCAGCTCCGACGAGATCATGAGGATCGCGAGACCCTCACCCGCGAGCTGGGAGAGCAAGCGGTGTACTTCTGCCTTGGTTCCGACGTCGATGCCGCGGGTCGGCTCGTCGACGATGAGCACGGAGGGTTTGGTGGCGAGCCACTTGGCGAGCACCACCTTCTGCTGGTTTCCACCGCTCAGGGTTCCGACCTCGGTGTCGAGGGCGCTCGTCTTGACCTCGAGGCGGCTCGCCCAGATGCGGGCAGCCGAGTTCTCGGCGTTCGAGAAGAGCAGGCCGACTTTCGAGAGCGAGCGACGAATCGCCATCGTCGTGTTCTGGGCGACGGATGATTCGAGCACGAGGCCCTGCTTGCGGCGGTCTTCGGGCACCAGGGCCAGGCCGAGGGTCATGGCAGCGGCAGGGTTGTGTCGTGGAACGTTCCTGCCGTTGACCGACACCCGGCCCGCGGCGTAGGAGTCGACGCCGAAGACGGCACGGGCGATCTCGCTGCGCCCTGCACCGACGAGACCGGCGAGCGCGACGATCTCTCCCGAGCGCACCTCGAAGTTCACGTCGTGGAAGATTCCGGGCTGGTTGAGGCCCTCGACGACGAGAACGGGGTCGCCGATCGTCGCCTCTTCTTTGGGGAAGAGCGTCGTGACATCCCGGCCGACCATGCGGCGCACGAGCTGGTCGACGCTCGTGTCACCGATCGGGTCGGTCGAGATGTACTCGCCGTCGCGCATGACCGTGACGGTGTCGCACAGGTCGAACACCTCGTCGAAGCGGTGGGAGATGAAGAGGAGGGCGCGTCCCTCGTCACGCAGGCTGCGGGCCACAGCGAAGAGGCGCTCGACCTCGACGCCGCTGAGGGCTGCGGTCGGCTCATCCATGACGAGCACTTTGGCCTCGAGCGAGATGGCCTTGGCGATCTCGATGATCTGCTGGTCGGCGATCGAGAGGCCCAGGGTGGGGCGGTCAGGGTCGATGCGCACGCCGAGCCGGGAGAAGAGGCCCACGGCCTGCTCGCGCATGAGCTTGCGGTCGATGCGACCGAGGCTCAGGGTCGGCTGGCGGCCCATGAAGATGTTCTCGGTGACCGAGAGGTCGGGAAAGAGCGTGGGCTCCTGGTAGATCACGGCGATGCCCGCGGCCTTGGACTCCGCCGTGGACTTGAAGTCGACCGACTCGCCCTCGAGCTCGAAGTCGCCGGTGTCGCGCTGGTAGAGACCGGCGATGATCTTGACGATCGTGGACTTGCCCGCGCCGTTCTCGCCGATGAGGGCGTGGATCGAGCCGGAGTGGAGCGCGAGGCTGCCGCTGGAGAGGGCTACGACGGAACCGAAGGACTTCGCGATCGAGCGCAGCTCGAGGGCCGGGGTGCCCGTAGCGGGTGGGCTAATCGTCATTGATCTACCTTGGACTCTGCGTTGAGTGGATTGAATCGTTTTAACTCGGAAGTATGACAGCACTATAGAACGGCGTCGAGAAAGCCGTCAAGTTCATATCGCGTGCGGCAGCGAATTGTTGTCCACGGCAGTACAGTCACTATTGAACTGTTTCAAGATCGAAAGAGGTTCAGCAATGGCTGCTGTGAGCATCAGGGATGTCGCGCTGCGCGCCGGCGTCTCGGTGGGAACGGTGTCCAACGTGCTCAACCGGCCCGAGATCGTGGCGGAGCAGACCGTCACCCGCGTGCACGACGCGATCGACGCGCTCGGGTTCATCCGCAATGACGCCGCCCGCCAGTTGCGGGCCGGGCGCAGCAAGACGATCGGGCTCGTCGTGCTCGACGTGCGCAACCCCTTCTTCACCGACATCGCCCGCGGCGCTGAAGACCAGGCTGCACTGTCGGGCCTCACCGTGCTGCTCGGCAATAGCGACGAGAGCCCGGTACGCGAGGCGACCTACCTCGACCTTTTCGACGAGCAGCGGGTGCATGGCATCCTCATCTCTCCCTACGCAGACATCACGCCGCGCCTCATTGCCCTGCGCAATCGGGGCATCCCGGCCGTGCTCGTCGACCGCTCGAGTGGCGACGAGTCGTTCAGCTCCGTCTCGGTCGACGACCTGGAAGGCGGCCGCATGGCGGTGCAGCACCTCATCGACATTGGCCGGCGTCGCATCGCGTTCATCGGTGGACCGATGGGAATCCGCCAGGTCACCGACCGACTCGAGGGCGCCCGGCGCGCCGCCGCGGCATCGGATGCCCGGCTCGAGGTCATCGAGATCGAGGCCCTGAGCGTCATCGCCGGACGCACCGCGGGTGCGTCGATAGTGGCCCGTGCGCCCGAGGATCGCCCCGACGCCATCTTCGCCGCGAACGACCTCGTGGCCATGGGAGTGCTGCAGGCGCTCCTCATGCAGGGCGTCGAGGTGAAGGTTCCCGGCGAGATCGCACTCATCGGCTACGACGACATCGACTTCGCAAGCGCTGCCGTTGTGCCGATGTCATCCATTCGCCAACCGAGCACGCTCATCGGTCAGACGGCCGTGGAGATCCTGCTCGAGGAGGCGGCCGACCCCACCGTGCCGTCACGGCAGGTGGTATTCCAGCCGGAACTCGTCGTGCGCGAGAGCACGAGACCCCCGCACTAGAGGGACTAGTCCACCGGCACACAGTGGTGGCACTATGTATGTCACTAACGGGACGTCCCCGAGGTCTCGTCGGAGGTGTCCAGTGGCTGTAAGCGTGCGCGACGTTGCGATGCGGGCTGGCGTGGCAGTGGGAACAGTGTCCAACGTTCTCAACCGGCCCGAGCGGGTCTCACCCGAGGTGCTCGCGCGCGTGCTCGCCGCCATCGACGAACTCGACTTCGTGCGCAACGACGCTGCCCGGCAGTTGCGCAGCGGGCGCAGCGCCTCGATCGGCGCCGTCATGATCGACCTGCGCAACCCGTTCTTCATCGACGTCGCCCGCGGTGCAGAGGATCGCGCGACCGAGGATTCCCTCGCAGTGACGCTCGGCAATAGCGACCACGACTTCGCGCGGCAGCTCGCCTACCTCGACCTGTTCGAGCAGCAACGGGTGCAGGGGGTGCTCATCACGCCGTTCGGCGACATCCATGAGCGCCTGAGTCGGCTCAAACGACGCGGAACCCCCGTCGTACTCATCGGCAAGGGAGTGACCGATCCGGCCTTCAGCCTCGTCTCCGACGACGACCTCGCTGGCGGGCGCCTCGCTGTCGAGCACCTCATTGCCCAGGGGCGCCGTCGCATCACCTTCGTCGGCGACATCAAGTCGAACGACCACATCGTCGACCGGCTGGCTGGAGCGCGCGCAGCGGTCGAGGACCACCCTGGTGTGAGTCTCGAGATCGTCCCGATCGACGCGCTCGACGTCGACAGTGGCAAATACGCCGGAGCTGTCGTCTCCGACCGCGCGGTGGCCGACCGGCCCGACGCGATCTTCGCGGCCAACGACCTCGTGGCGATGGGGGTGGTGCAGGCGCTCATCATGCACGGCCGCATCGATGTGCCGGGAGATATCGCGGTTGTCGGCTACGACGACATCGATTTCGCCCGTGCTGCAGTCGTGCCACTCTCGACGATTCGGCAGCCCTCTGCCCTCATCGGGCAGACTGCTGTCGAGCTGCTCATCGACGAAGCGGCCGACCCGAGCCGCGCGCCGAGGCAGATGGTATTCACCCCTGAACTCGTCGTACGTGAGAGCACCTGGGCGACAGCCTGATTCGGTCGATGTAACATAGGTCTGACCATCTGATATCAATGTCGTAGCACATTCACTTTCACGAAAAGATCTCTTGCATGCCCGTCGTCGTCGCCATCCAAACCCCTAAGCCCGGTCGCCTCCAGGACGTCCTGTCCGCGTTCGAGGTCATCACCCCGCTCGTACACGAAGAGCAGGGCTGCGAACTGTACGCCGTGCACACTGACGGCACCGCCGTCTACGTCATCGAGCGCTGGACCTCCATGGCCGACCTCGACGCCCACGCTGCGGGCGACCCGCTCGTTCGCCTCGACGAACTTCGCGGTGACGCCCTCGCCGAGCCCGTGATCGTGCACGTGATGGAGAACGTGCCCCTCGGCCTCGCCACCGTCGGTACCATCCAGTAGCCGCATCCAGCCGCGCGAAACAACGCCGCAACATCGCGCGTCTAGGCTGGGGCAATGGGCGACCTTTTCGATGGCTATGGTGCGACCGCCACGCGCTCGCGAGGCGCGGGTGCAGGCGCTTTCGATGAGATGTTCTCCGAGCCCGGTACCGCACGCAGTGCGTACAAGGAGATACACGCGGCTCTCGCGCAGATGACGCAGGAGGAGTTGCGCGGTCGAACCGACGCACTCGCCTCCTCGTACCTCGCACAGGGAGTCACCTTCGACTTCGCGGGGGAGGAGCGGCCCTTTCCGCTCGACGCCGTTCCCCGCGTCATCGCCCAGGCCGAATGGGTCGAGGTAGAGGCCGGAATCAAGCAGCGCGTGCGCACCCTCGAAGCGTTCCTCGCCGACATCTACGGCAAGCAGGAGGCCGTGAAAGACGGCGTCATCCCCGCCAAGCTCATCACCTCCTCGAGCCACTTCCACCGCGAAGCCGCCGGAATCGAGCCGGCCAACGGCGTGCGCATCCAGGTCTCGGGCATCGACCTCATCCGAGACGAACAGGGCGGCTGGCGCGTACTCGAAGACAACGTGCGCGTGCCGTCCGGCGTCTCCTACGTCATCTCCAACCGCCGCGTCATGGCGCAGACGCTTCCAGAGCTCTTCGTCTCGATGCGGGTTCGCCCCGTCGGCGACTATCCCCACAAGCTGCTGCAGGCGCTGCGCGCATCCGCACCCGAGGGAGTGGATGACCCGAACGTCGTCGTACTCACCCCGGGTGTCTACAACTCCGCCTACTTCGAGCACACGCTGCTCGCCCGCCTCATGGGTGTCGAGCTCGTCGAGGGCCGCGACCTGTTCTGCTCCGGCGGCAAGGTCTTCATGCGCACGACGAGCGGCCCCACCCGCGTCGATGTCATCTACCGTCGCGTCGACGACGAGTTTCTCGACCCGCTGCAGTTTCGCGCCGACTCCATGCTCGGCAGCCCCGGCCTCATGCTCGCGGCCCGCCTCGGCAACGTCACCATCGCCAACGCGGTCGGCAACGGTGTCGCCGACGACAAGCTCGTCTACACCTACCTCCCCGAGCTCACCAAGTACTACCTCGGCGAAGACCCGATCCTCAAGAACGTCGACACCTGGCGGCTCGAAGATCCGGGCGCTCTCGAAGAGGTGCTCGATCGACTCGAAGAACTCGTCGTCAAACCGGTGGATGGATCAGGCGGCAAGGGCCTCGTCGTCGGCCCTGCTGCATCCAAGACCGAGCTTGAAGAATTGCGCCAACGCCTCCTGGCCGACCCCCGCGGGTGGATCGCCCAGCCTGTTGTGCAGCTCTCCACCATCCCGACCCTCGTCGACGATGGCATGAGGCCGCGCCACGCCGACCTCCGCCCGTTCGCCGTCAACGACGGTAAAGACATCTGGGTGCTGCCCGGTGGCCTGACCCGGGTTGCCCTCCCCGAGGGTGAACTCGTCGTCAACTCCTCGCAGGGTGGCGGCTCGAAAGACACCTGGGTGGTCGGACTCGACCCGCTGCAGGTGTCACGCCACAGCATTCAGGGGCTCGTCGCCGATCAGGCCGCCAACACCTCGTCGATCCCGATCATCACCGCGGAGCACCTGCAGGACCACGGCCCGGAAGACCGCCCGCTCGGGCACGGGCAGCAGGAGCAGCAGCAGCAGAGTCGGGACGCTTCGAGAGCCTCAGCGACCGAGGCCGCGACCGCGTTCCCTGAGGCGACCGCGTTCCCTGAGGCGACCGCGTTCCCTGAGGCTCTCGAAGGGCAGGAGGCCACATCATGCTGAGCCGCATCGCCGAATCACTGTTCTGGATCGGTCGCTACATCGAGCGTTCCGACGGCACCGCGCGCATCCTCGACGTGCACCTCCAACTCCTGCTCGAAGACCCGTGGATCGAGGAGGACCTCGCCTGCCGCTCGCTCCTCAGCGTCATGGGGTCCGAGGCGCCCGACGACCAGGTGCTCACGCGCCAGGACGTGCTGAGTATTCTCGCCGTCGACCGCTCGGAGCCGGCATCCATCGCCTATTCACTCGGCGCTGCCCGCGAGAACGCCCGCCGCGCGCGCGAGATCGTCTCGACCGAACTCTGGGAGTGCCTCAACACGACGCGCGCCCGGATGCCCCGCAAGGTGTCGAGCGACAAGGTGCACGAGTTCTTCGGCTGGGTGCGTGAGCGCAGCGCGCTGGCTGTCGGAATCATCGAGTCGGCCACGAGCCGGGACGAAGCGTGGCAGTTCTTTACCCTCGGCCGCTCCATCGAGCGTGCCGACATGACCGCGCGCCTGCTCGCTACGCGCAGCCTCACCGAGGCCAGCGGGCCGAGCTGGACCACGATCCTGCGCAGCTGCGGCGCGTACGAGGCCTACCTCCGCACCTACCGCGGTGTACCCAGCGCCAAAAACGCTGCCGAGTTTCTGCTGCTTGACCGGCTCTTTCCGCGAAGCATCCTGTTCTCGGTCTCGAGGGCAGAGGCGTGCATGCGCGAGATCGAGCCGCGCTCGGACCGCGTGGGTGTCTCCGACCAGGCGCAGCGCCTGCTCGGGCAGATCCGCTCGGAGCTCGAGTACCGCCCCATCGCCGACATCCTCGAGGACCTTCCCCGCCACATGGACAACGTGCAGCTCGCCACGAGCGCCGCATCGGAGGCAATCCGTCAGCGCTACTTCCCGACGAACGCCGCACCGAGCTGGGTGGGGGAGAGCTCATGAACCGACTCCGCATCAAGCACATGACCGGTTTCCACTACGGCGGAGACGTCACGGCGTCGTACAACGAGGCGCGCATGCTGCCGATCTCGTCCGACGGACAGCTCGTGCTCTACTCGAACCTCGAGATCCTGCCGATCTCCAGCCAGCACCAGTACGTCGACTACTGGGGTTCGCGCGTCTCGTCGTTCGAGATCCTCACGCCGCACAAGGAGCTCGCCCTCACGGCGAACAGCCTCGTCGAGGTGCGCCCGCGCCTGCACGACGACCAGAAGCTCACCTGGGAGGAACTCGCGACGGCCTCCGAGAAGGCCACGTCGTACGTCGAGCAGACCGCCCAGACGCGTCGCACCGCTCCGCCAGAAGACGTCATCGCTATCGCGGCGGAGATCGCCGGCCGCGCCGCAGACCCCTGCAGCGCCGCCCTTGAGATCTGCACTGCCATCGGTGACGCGATGGAGTACATGCACGGCGTCACAGCCGTGACATCCACTGCAAAAGAGGCGTGGGCCGTGCGCAAGGGCGTCTGCCAGGACATCACCCACATCGCCCTCGGGGCTCTGCGCTCGGTCGGCATCCCGGCACGCTACGTCTCGGGTTACCTGCACCCGAAGCCCTCCGCCGAGATCGGCGAGACCATTGCCGGAGAGTCGCACGCGTGGGTCGAGTGGTTCTGCGGCGAGTGGCGTGGCTTCGACCCGACGAACCTCATCGACATCGGCGACCGCCACGTGACAGTCGGCCGCGGACGCGACTACAACGACGTGCCGCCGCTGCGTGGCGTCTACGCCGGGCCCTACGGCTCCGAGCTGTTCGTCAAGGTCGAGATCACGCGCGAGAGCTAGAGCCTTTCTGGCGAATGGATGTCGCGAGTCGGGTCATCCGGCCGCTCAGAGTCTCGCGGAGCGCCCTTTCGCCCCGACTCGCGGGCGGGAGCCCACGGCGGGGGTTCCGTTGGCCACGCGAGTCGGGTCATCCAGCCGCTCAGAGTCTCGCGGAGCGCCCTTTCGCCCCGACTCGCGGGCGCCCTTTCGCGCCCCGGCTCCCGGAGTTAGCATCGACGCATGGCAGAGCCCAAGACCCGCCCCACCGACCAGGACGTCACGGCGTTCCTCGATGCCGTCGAGTCGCCGCGCCGCCGCGAGGAGGGCTTCGTGCTGCGCGAGCTCATGGAGCGCGTGACCGGCCAGCCGGCGGTCATGTGGGGTCCGACAATGGTGGGGTTCGGCTCGAGTCCTTACACGAACACCATGGGCACTTTCGAGACCTTCGACGTGGCCTTCTCGCCGAGCAAGGCGGCGCTCACGATCTACGGAATCCACAACGCGTACGAGCCGGAGAATCCCCTGCTCGCCGACCTCGGCCCGCACACGAAGAGCACTGCCTGCGTCTACGTGAAGAAGCTCGACGCGATCAACCTCGACGTGCTCGAGCGCCTCGTGCGTGAAGCGTGGGAGGCGGCGCGGGGTTAGCCCCGACGAGCCACGGTCTCGTCGACGGCGAGCGACTCCTCAGCACGCGCACGGGTATCGCCTCTCGGAACGACCCGGAAGCGCCGCCGCACGAACCGCACGCGGAGGTCTTTCGCGACCATCATCCAGACGATGCCGACGATCGCCGCGACGAACCCGGAGATCGCGGCGACGCCGAGCGCCCAGCGCGGCCCGAACTCGTTGGCGACGAGGCCCACGATCGGGGCGCCGAGCGGGGTTCCCCCGACGAAGATCGCGAGATAGAGCGCCATGACACGGCCGCGCATAATCGGGCTCGTGGTGGTCTGCACGACACCGTTCGCCGTGGTCATGAGCGTGATCGCCGTGAACCCGACGAGGATGAGCGACACCGCGAAGCTCTCGAACGTGGGCATGACCGCGGCGATCACGCACGAAACCCCGAAGGCCGCCGCCGCAAGAAAGACCACGCGGATGCGCGGGCGCTCCCGGCGCGCGGCGAGCAGCGCCCCGGTGACCGATCCGATCGCGAGCACTGACGATAAGAGCCCGAACTCCCCGGCGCCGTGGTGGAACTCCACACTCGCCATCGTCGACGAGAAGATCGGAAAGTTCATGCCGAAAGTCGAAACGATGAAGATGACAGCCATGACCGCGAGGATGTCGGGCCGCCGGGCCACGTACCTGAACCCGTCGAGCAGCTGCCCTGGGCCTCGGGGCGCGCGCGGAGCGACCCGCAGCTCACTCCGACGCAGCAGCGCGAGTGAGGCGAGGGTGGCGGCGTAGGTGACGGCGTTGATGAGAAAGACCCATCCCGCGCCGACCGCGACCGTGAGGAGTCCGGCGACGGCGGGGCCGATGAGCCGCGCGGCGTTGAAGGATGCCGAGTTGAGGGCGACCGCGTTGGGGAGGTTTTTCTCCGACACGAGCTCGGACACGAAGGCCTGCCGCGCCGGTGCGTCGATCGCCGAGGTGATGCCGAGCGCGAGCGCGAACCCGTAGACGTGCCACAGTTCTGCGACCCCGGTCACGACCATGATGCCGAGGGCAGCGCCCAGCAGAGCCATGACGACCTGGGTGGCGATGAGGAGTTTGCGACGGTCGAAGCGGTCGGCGATCATGCCCGACCACGGCACGAGCAGCAGTTGCGGTCCGAGCTGGAGCGCCATCGTGATGCCGACGGCGACGGCATCGTTGTCGGTGAGCTCGGTGAGAACTATCCAGTCCTGGGCGGTTCGCTGCATCCACGTGCCGACGTTCGACACGAGAGCACCGGCGAACCAGATGCGGTAATTGAAGCCGCTCAGCGACCGGAACATGGCACTCAACTGTCGGCGAGCTCCTGAAGGATCGGGGCGGCCTCGGCGAGTACCGCGCGTTGTGCAGGGGTGAGGCGCGCGATGCGGGCGGAGAACCAGGCGTCGCGTTTGCGACGGGTCTCCTGCACGAGGGCGCGGCCGGAGGGGGTGAGGTCGATGGAGACCTTGCGCGCGTCGGTTGACGACGCCACGCGCGTGACGAGCGAGAGCGCGACGAGGGCGTTGACCGTGCGGTTCATCGAGGGCGGTGAGACACGGTCACGCACGCTCAGTTCGCCGAGCGTCTGGGCACCGTCGCCCCACAGGTGAAAGAGCACGGAGCGCTGGCCGTCGGTGATCTCGTCGTCCGCGCGCTCGAACCGCACGCGGCGCGACAGGCGCTGGATGATGAGTCGCAGCTCGGGTGCCAGATCGTTAGCCATGCTAATTAGCATAGACAATTAAATCGGGAATTGCCGGGACAGGGCATAATCGCAGCATGAACGTCATCGTCGTCGGCTCGGTCAACATGGATCTCATCTTCACCGGGCTCGCGGCCTTCCCGCTGCCCGGCGAGACGGTCTCGGGCGGCGACTTCGCCGTCATGCCCGGGGGCAAAGGCGCCAACCAGGCGTCCGCCGCCGCCAGGCTCGGGGCCGACGTGACCCTCGTCGCCGCAGTCGGCACCGACGACCTCGGAGACCAGGCCGTCGCCGACCTCGCGGCCCGTGGCATCCACCTCGATCACCTCCGACGCATCGACGGCTCGACCGGCGTCGCCGCCGTCATGATCGACGCGAGCGGCGAGAACTCGATCATCGTCGTGCCGGCGGCGAACGCGCACCTCGCGGCTGCCGACGCACAGGCAATCGCCGACCGGATGGATGGCCCCGCCGTCGTGCTCGCCTGCCTCGAGGTGCCCGTGGCCACCGTCGACGCCTGGGCGGCGATCGCCGCGCAGCGCGAGTGGACGTTCATTCTCAACCCTGCGCCCGCACCCGCCGAGCCGCTGCCCGCGAGCCTCCTCGCGCACGTGTCGATCATCACCCCCAACGAGACCGAGCTCGAGACGCTCGGAACAGTGGAGAGCCTGCACGCCGCGGGAGTCCCGACGGTCATCGTCACGCGGGGTGGGGATGGCGCGAGCCTGTTCACCGGCGGCGCGGAGCACCACCAGCCCGCCTACCCGGCGCGCCCGGTCGACACCACCGGCGCGGGCGACGCCTTCAACGGGGCACTCGCGACAGCCCTTGCCGAGGGCCGCGACATCCACGACGCCCTCGCTTTTGCCGCAGCGGTCGGGTCGCTGTCGACGCGCAACGTCGGAGCCCGCGACGGCCTGCCCACGCGCGAGGAAGTCGCCGAACTACAGGCCCGCTGACCCCGTTATCATTGCCTCAAACCCAGGAGGCAACGGTGCCAGCTATTCGTGAAGACCGTACGTTCGTCGATGCACACGGCGTGACCGTGCACTACTACGTGTGGAAGGCCGAGAACCCCAGGGCCGTGCTGCAAATCGCGCACGGGCTCGGTGAGTACGCCGGCCGCTACGAGGCGCTCGCGCAGGCGATGGTCACCGCGGGAATCACCGTCTTCGCCGACGACCACCGCGGCCACGGCCAGACCGGTCTCACCCAGAACGGCGGCGACCACTCCAAGCTCGGCAAGCTCGGCGTCGGCGGACTCCGCGCGGCAACCGACGACCTCCACGAGCTCACCGGCATCATCAAGGCCGAGCTTCCCGGGGTTCCGGTCGCGTTCCTCGGCCACTCCTGGGGCTCGCTCATGGGGCAGCGCCTCATCAACGAGCACATCGGTGACTTCGTCGCGGTGATCCTCAGCGGCACCGCCTACCGCGCGCCGGGCAGCATGAACGCAGGCAACCTCAATGCCAAGCACAAGCACCTCGGCACCACCGGGTACGAGTGGCTCAGCCGCGACGAGGCGATCTCGGCCGCGTTCGTCGCCGACCCGCTCACCTTCTACGCCGACGCGCTCAAGCTCTTCGGTGTCGTCGACGGACTGCGACTGTTCGGGGTGCCGAGAAAGCCCATGCCGGCGGATGTCCCGCTCCTTATCGTCATCGGAAGTGAAGACCCTCTCGGCGGCGAGAGGTCGGTCGAGAAGCTGGCCGACGCCTACATCCAACGTGGAGGCCTCAGCGACGTCAAGGTCGTGATCTACGAGGAGGCCCGCCACGAGGTGTTCAACGAGACCAACCGCGACGAGGTCATCGTCGACCTCCTGGGCTGGCTCGACCGCAGGCTGACCGCGGCCGCCGCCTAGCCCGCCAGCCGTCGCCGGTCACAAAGATTAGGCTGGCCTTATGCACGGTGAATACAAGGTCCCAGGCGGTAAGCTCGTGGTCGTCGACTTCGAGATCGTCGACGGTCGAATCGACGGCTTCCGCCTCGCTGGCGACTTCTTCCTCGAGCCCGACAGCGCGCTCGAGTCGATCAACGCCGCGGTCAACGGGCTCCCGACGGAATCCGACGCCACGCGCATCGCCGCCGCCGTGCAGCAGTCCCTCCCGGAGGGCACCACGATGCTCGGCTTCAGCGCGGAAGCCGTCGCCGTCGCCATCCGCCGCGCCCTCCAGCGCGCCACCACCTGGAAGGACTACGACTGGCAGCTCATCCACGGGGCAGCCCACCCGCCCGTCGTGCAGATGGCACTCGACCAGGTGCTCGCAGAAGAGGTGGGCGCCGGTCGCCGCAAGCCGACCCTGCGCATCTGGGAGTGGGACAGCCCCGGCGTCGTCATCGGCAGCTTCCAGTCGCTGCGCAACGAGGTCGACCTCGAGAACGCCGACAAGTACGGCTTCGAGGTCGTGCGCCGCATCAGTGGCGGCGGTGCGATGTTCATGGACGCCGGTTCCGTCATCACCTACTCGATCTACGCCCCCGGCGACCTCGTGCACGGCATGAGCTTCGCCGACTCCTACGCCTTTCTCGACGAATGGGTCATCACGGCGCTCAAGTCCCTCGGCATCGAGGCGAGCTACCAGCCGCTCAACGACATCACGAGCCCGACCGGCAAGATCGGTGGCGCCGCGCAGAAGCGTCTCGGCAACGGTGCGGTGCTCCACCACGTCACCATGAGCTACGACATGGACGGCGAGAAGATGGTGCAGGTGCTGCGCATCGGTCGCGAGAAGATGAGCGACAAGGGCACGAAGTCGGCCGCGAAGCGCGTGGATCCGCTGCGCAGCCAGACCGGACTGGCCCGCGCCGAGATCATCGACCGCATGAAGGCGACCTTCACCGGGCTCTACGGCAGCACCCCGAGCGAGATCACTCCCTCGGAACTCGCCGCAGCCGAAGAGCTCGTTGCCACGAAGTTCGGCACCGAGGACTGGCTGCAGCGCGTCCCGTGAGTCGCACACTGCGGGGGCTCGCGCTCTCAACCGGGCTCGCCGTCGCCCTCGTGGTCGCGGTTGTCGCGTCATCCATGGTCGGGCAGTTGCCGATCGCCCCGACCGAGGTGGTCGGCACACTCCTGCGGGCTCTCGGCATCTCGAATGGATGGCAGCCGACCGACGACCTCGTCGAGGCGACCCTGTGGGTGGTGCGGTTCCCGCGGGTTGTCATGGCGCTCGCCGTGGGTGCCGCGCTCGCCGTTGCTGGAGCGGTCATGCAGGCCATTTTCGGCAACCCCCTCGCCGAGCCGGGCGTGGTCGGTGTCTCCTCGGGTGCGGCGCTCGGGGCCAGCGCGGCGATCGTGTTCGGAGTCACGGCCCTCGGCTCCTGGTCCATCGCCCTCTTCGCCTTCGCGGGGGGCCTGCTCGCGACCCTGCTCGTCTACTTCGTCTCGCGCGCCAACGGTCGCACCGAGGTCGTAACGCTCCTGCTCACCGGTATCGCGATCAACGCCTTCGCGGGCGCCGGCCTTGCCTTCCTCCTCTTCGTCGGTGACACGGCGAGCCGCGAGCAGGTCGTCTTCTGGCAGCTCGGCTCACTCAACGGCTCGCTGTGGAACGAAGTGCTCATCGTCGCCGTGATCACTGTCGCCGGGCTCGTCGCAGCCTTCCTGCTCGCACCCCGCTACGACCTCCTCGCCCTCGGTGAGCGCAACGCGCGCCACCTCGGCGTCAACGTCGAGGCGCTGCGGGTCGGATCCATCGTGCTCGTCGCCCTGCTCACCGGCGTCGCCGTCGCCTTCTGCGGCATCATCGCGTTCGTCGGACTCGTTGTGCCCCACCTCATCCGCATGATCATCGGCCCTGGCCACCGCTACCTCATCGTCGCGAGTGCCGTCGGCGGCGGGGCGCTCCTCACCTTCGCCGACCTCCTCGCCCGCACCCTCGTCGGCGGAGCCGACCTCCCCATCGGCATGCTCACCTCGCTCATCGGCGGGCCGTTCTTCTTCTACCTGCTCTACCGGCAGCGCAAGCGGAGCGGAGGCTGGGCATGACGGTTACAGTTCGCGCAACCGGGGTCGGCGTGGTCATCGACGGTGTCGCGATCCTCGACGACGTTTCCATCGAGATCGTGGCTGGCGAAGTCCTCGCCCTCGTGGGCCCCAATGGGGCAGGCAAGTCGACGTTGCTCTCTGTGCTCGGCGGCGACTCGAAGGCGAGCAGCGGGGTCGTCGAGGTCGATGGCCGTGGCATCCATTCGTTCACGCACCTCGAGCTGGCCCGACTGCGCAGTGTGCTGACCCAGGAGAACCAGGTGAGCTTTCCGTTCACCGTGGCGGAGGTCGTCGCGATGGGTCGCGCCCCGTGGGAGCGCACGCCCTTGCGCAACGACGATGAGACGGCGATCGCGACCGCGCTCGAGGCGGCGGATGTCACGCACCTCACGAGCCGCAGGTACACCTCGCTCTCCGGCGGCGAGAAGGCGCGGGTGTCGCTCGCACGCGTGCTCGCCCAGCGCACCCCGACGGTCTTTCTCGACGAACCGACCGCAGCGCTCGACCTGCGGCACCAGGAAGACGTCATGACGACGGCCCGCGCGCTCGCCGCGACCGGCGTCGCAGTCGTCGTCGTGCTGCACGACCTGTCGCTCGCGGCTGCCTACGCGGACCGCGTTGCCCTCATCGCTGGCGGGGCGCTGCGCGCTGTCGGAACCCCGGTCGAGGTCATCACCGCGCCCATGGTGAGCGACGTCTACGGCCTGGCCGTCGAGATTCACGAGCAGCAGGGTCGGCCCGTGGTTCTTCCGGTGCGCGCGCAGCTTGCCCCCTAAACTGGGGGAGTGGATGGCTGGGTGGTTCTCGTCGTTGCGATCGTGGTGATCGCGCTCCTCGTCGTCGCAAACGCCCTCGGGTGGATCGACCTGTCGAACAAGGGCAGCTCGAGCGGCTCGGGCGGCGGCATCGCGGGAATCGGCGACGAGGTCTTTCACCCCACCCGCCACGAGACACAGCTCGAGCTCGATCGCCAGACGATCCTGCCCGCGCCAGCGCCGCTCGCCGGTGACGGCGACAAGGGCGTGTACGGCGGTCGCATCAACATCGACCTCGACGAGAAGCGCCGCTAGCTAGAGCTCCCGCGCCTCGTACCCGAGCGCGACAGCGACCTCGTGGCTGTAGAGCTCGCCCTCGTGCGTGCTGAGTCCCTTGGCGAGTGCCGGGTTCGCGGCGAGTGCGTCGCGCCATCCCTTGTCCGCGAGCAGGAGAACGTAGGGGAGTGTCGCGTTCGTGAGCGCCTGCGTGCTCGTCTGCGAGACAGCGCCGGGCATGTTCGCGACGCAGTAGTAGGTGCTGTTGTGCACCTTAAAGGTCGGCTCGTCGTGGGTGGTCGGGCGGCTTCCCTCGAAGCAACCGCCCTGGTCGATCGCGATGTCCACGAGCACGCTGCCCGGCTTCATGGTCGAGACCATCTCATCGGTCACGAGCTTGGGGGCCGCGGCGCCCGGGATCAGCACGGAGCCGATCACGAGGTCCGCCTCCTTGACGAGGGCAGCGATCGCGTAGCTCGTGCTGACAGCTGTCTTGAGTCCGGGGTACTGTCCCTCGAGCTGGCGGAGGCGGGGAACCGACAGGTCGACGACGGTCACCTCCGCGCCCATGCCGAGCGAGTTCGCCGCGGCGTGCTCGCCGGCGACGCCGCCCCCGATCACGACGACCTTTGCCTTCGCCGTGCCGGGGACGCCACCCATGAGAACACCGCCGCCGCCGTTGGGGCTCATGAGCTGGGTTGCTCCCACCTGAGCAGCGAGTCGGCCAGCGACCTCGCTCATGGGGGAGAGAAGGGGGAGTGAACGGTCAGGGAGCTGCACGGTCTCGTACGCGATCGAGGTCGTGCCCGAGGCCAGCAGAGCGTCAGTACACGGCCTGGATGCGGCGAGGTGCAGGTAGGTGAACAGAATCTGCCCGCTGCGCATGAGCGGGTACTCCTGAGCGATGGGCTCCTTGACCTTGAGCAGGAGGTCCGCGGTTCCCCAGACCTCTTCGGCCGTCGCGAGCATCGTCGCGCCTGCCGCCACATACTGCTCGTCGGTGATGTACGCGCCGTTGCCTGCACCCGCCTGAACGACGACATCGTGTCCACGCTTGGTGAGCTCGAACACACCCGCGGGCGTCAGGGCGACGCGGTTCTCGTTGTTCTTGATCTCGCTGGGGACTCCGACGCGCATGATTGCTCCTTCTCGCACGGTGTTGCTCTACAAACTGTTTCGCCAATTCTGGGAGCGATTCGTTACGAGTGGGTTTCCGCTGAATATAATTTGCTGAGATGCGGCATATCCGTCGTAATCTTCCGCCTAAAGGAGCGAATGGATGCCACAACCGGAGAATCTTCGGCTCGATCCGCTCGACGAGGTCGACGCGACGCTCGTGCGCCTGCTGCAAGACGACGCCCGGCTGTCGAACGCGCGCCTTGCCGAGGAGGCCGGGATCGCGCCATCCACGTGCCTCATGCGGGTGCGGTCGCTTATCGAGCGCGGGGTGATCCGTGGATTTCACGCCGACCTCGACCCGCGCGCCCTCGGGCTGGGACTCGAGGCGCTCATCAGCGTGAACATCCGGGTCGGGGCACGCAACACCATCGCCTCGTTCTCGGAGGAGATGCGGCAGTTGCCCGAGGTCGTGCAGGTGTTCTTCCTGGGCGGGGCCGAGGACTTCATCATCCACGTGGCGACGCGGGACACCGACCACATGCGCCAGTTCGTCGTCGACAACCTCTCGGCGCACCCCTCGGTCGCCTCGACGCGCACGAGCCTCGTCTTCGACCAGCACATCCCGCGGCTGACGGTGTAGCGCGGGGCCGCGCGACTGCCACGACAAGGCGTGCGCCCGCTTATGGGGCAGACGCGAAACCTCACGCATCGATAAGTGGGCGCGCGTATTCGTACTCGGCGCGCTGTGGTTCTCGGTGGCGAGTGTCGGCGTGAGCGTTCCGTGCGCCACGGCCCTCGCGCTCAACCGCGTGACGAGCAACGCGGGAACAGCCGCCGCGCTCCTGGGTGCCGCGAACTTCGGCATCGCCGCCCTCGTGACACCGCTCGGGTCCGCGGCTGGCGGCATGGGGGTCGTGATGCTCGTGGCATCCATCATCGCTGCGGCTCTCGCGATACCGCTGACCCGCATGCAGGTCGGCTGGCGCTAGAACTACGCGCTGTCGCGCACCACGACGTGGGTCTCCATGATGCACTGGCGCTCTGGCTCTTCGCCGCGCAGCAGGGCGAGCAGCATGGTTGCCATCTTCTCGCCCATGGCGATGGACGGCTGGTGCACTGTCGTCAGCTGGATGTCGCCGCTCACGGCCGCGGGGCTGTCATCGAAACCGACCACAGCCACGTCTTCCGGGATGCGCTTTCCGCGCTCTCGCAGCACGGAGATCGCACCCGTCGCCATCAGGTCGCTCGCGACGAAGACGGCGTCGATGTCGGGCTCGCGTTCGAGCAGCTCACGCATCGCTCGTGCGCCGGTGAGCATCGAGAAGTCGCCGTGGGCGGTGAGGTCGATGGGGTGGCCGGCGGCGGCCATCGCGGAGCGCCAGCCTTCGTTGCGGTCGAGGCCGGCGGGCATGTTCGGGGGTCCGCCGATCAGGCCGATGCGGGTGCGGCCGAGGTCGAGAAGGTGCTGCGTGCCCTTCGCGGCAGCTGCGGTGTTGTCGACGTCGACGTAGTAGCTCAGGTCGTCGGGCCTCAGGGGGCGGCCACCGAAGACGACCGGCAGATTGTCGCCGAGGCTCTCGAGAAAGTTGTCACCGGAGTGGTGCGACACGACGAGTGCGCCGTCGACGTTGCCGCCGCGCAGGTAGCGCTCCGTTTTGGGCGTGGGGCTCTGTGGGCTCGCGAGCTGCAGGTTGAGAACGTAGTCGCTGTTCTCGAGACCCATCGTGATGCCGTGCACGATCGCCGCGAAGTACGGGTCACCGAAGAAGCGCGTGGTCTCCTCGGGCACGACGAGTGCGATGGCCATCGTCTGCCGGTTGGCGAGCGAACGCGCCGCCCGGTTGGGCACGTAGTTGAGGGAGGCGATTGCCTCGTTGACCGTCGCGAGCACCTCGGGGCTCACCTGCGTCGACCCGTTGACGACGCGCGACACCGTTGAACGCGAAACACCCGCCGCGGCCGCAACCTCTTCGAGGGTGGGGAGCAGCTTCTTGCGGGTCGGTTCTAATGACATCGGCGGAGCCTTTCAGGTGCCGCAATTCTAAAGGAGTCGCTCAGAGGGCACGCGCGGAGATGATCCGCTTGTACTCGAGCGCACTGTGTTTCGGCGTGCGCTCGAGCGTGTCGTAGTCGACCCGCACGAGTCCGAAGCGCTTGTGGTATCCCCAGGCCCACTCGTAGTTGTCCAAGAGGGACCAGTAGAAGTAGCCGTAGACGTTCACGCCGTCGTCTATCGCGTCGAGGATCGCGTCGAGGTGAATGCGCAAGAAGTCCGCGCGTTCGAGGTCGTTGACCGAGCCATCGGCCTCGACGACATCGTTGTACGCCGCACCGTTTTCGGTGACGTACAACTTAACCGTCTCACCGGTGTACTCGTCGTGGATGCGACGCAGCAAACGGGTGAGTCCCTCCGGCTGCACCTCCCACTCCATGGCCGTTACGGGCAGGTCGCGCTTGTGCCAGTACACGGTCTCGGCCGCCGGGAAAGGCGAGCGCTTGGGGCGCTCCGACGGTGCGGCTGTCGACATCTGGTCGGCGACGGGCGTCGAGCTGACCGCCTCACCGTGGTAGTAGTTGACCCCGAGAGCGTCGATCGGCGCGGACGTGATCGCGAGATCCCCGTCGAGCACGTACTTGTCGAAGCCGAGGTGGGCGACATCCTCGAGCAGGTCGGCGGGGTAGCTGCCCCTGAAGATCGGGTCGAGGAAGAACCGGTTGAACTGCCCGTCGATGCGGCGCGCGGCATCCAGATCGCCCTCGTTGGTGGGGTCGACCGGGTCGGCCACCGTGAGGTTGAGGGTGATACCGAGCTGCAGTGCGGGGTCGAGCTCGCGCAGGCGCTGCACTCCGAGACCGTGGGCGAGCAGCAGGTGGTGGCCGGCGGCGAGACCCGTCTCGGGATCCTGGATGCCGGGCGCGTGCTCACCCCCGATGTAGCTCAGGAACGACGAGCACCACGGTTCGTTGAGGGTGGTCCAGGCGTCGACGCGGTCGCCGAGCACGGAGTGCACCGACTCTGCGTAATCGGCGAAGAGGTAGGCGGTGTCGCGGTTGGCCCAGCCGCCCTTCTCCTCGAGGGCCTGCGGGAGGTCCCAGTGGTAGAGGGTCAGCCAGGGCTTGATGTTCTTCTCAAGCAACTGGTCGACGAGCCGGGAGTAGAAGTCGAGGCCCTGGGCGTTGACCGGTCCGCCGTCGGGACGCACGCGCGACCACGACGTGGAGAAGCGGTACGTCTGCAGGCCGAGCGACGCCATGAGCTCGACGTCGGCTTCGTAGCGGTGGTAGTGGTCGCACGCGACGTCACCGTTGTGGGCGTCGACGACGGCTCCGGGAACGCGGGCGAAGGCGTCCCAGATGGAGTCGGTGCGGCCCTCTTCGTGCGCTGCGCCCTCGATCTGGTACGCGGCGGTCGCGGTGCCGAACAGAAAGTCGGTGGGGAACACGCGAGTGCCCTGTGTGGTGGTGTTGACGAGGGTCATCCCTTTACCGCTCCCTGCATGATTCCCGACACTAGTTGTTTACCGGCTACTACGAACAGGATAAGCAGCGGGATGGTCGAAAGCAGAACGCCGGCGAGAACAAGGGAGTAGTCGACGAAGAAGTTGCTCTGCAGCAGTGACAGCGCGACGGGGAGTGTCGGGTTGGCGCTGCTGAGAATGATGAAGGGCCAGAAGAAGTTGGTCCAGGTGCCGATGAAGATGAACAGGCCGAGCATGGCCGCTGCCGGGCGTGCTGCCGGGAGAGCGATGTGCCAGAAGGTCTGGATCATGTTCGCGCCATCGACACGCGCCGCCTCGATGAGCTCGTCGGGCAGCGCCTGGGAGAGGTACTGCGTCATCCAGAACACACCGAACGCGGAGACGAGTGCGGGCAGGATGACGGCGAGGATATTGCCGCTCAGGTGCAGCCACTGCGACATTGCGATGAACAGCGGCACAATGCCGAGCTGGGTTGGTACGGCCATGGTGCCGATGACGAAGAACAGCAGGGGCTTGCTGCCGCGAAACCGCAGCTTCGCAAAGGCGTAGCCGGCGAGCGTGGAGAACAGCACCACCGAGACCGAGACGACAGTCGAGACGATGAGGCTGTTGCCGAGTGCGCGCCAGAAGCCCACTGCCTCGTTCTCGAGCACTTCGGCCATGTTGGAGATCAGGTTGCCGCCCGGCAGCCAGTTGACGTCGAGATTGCGCAGGGTGGATGCATCGCCACTGCCGATCAGAAACGACCAGTACAGCGGAAACAGCGATCCGAGAATCACAATGACGAGAAAGGCGTAGCCGAGAAAGTTCGGCTTGTTGGTGGCGGCGGCGTTGGCCTTGCGTCGCGTCCGAAGGTTCGCGGTGCGAGGAGGTACGGCGCGAGTACGCTGCGCGGTGGTCATTTGGAGCTCCTGGATTCGTTGCTGGCAATCGCGCGGGTGGCGACGAGGTTGATGAGTCCGACGATCACGATCACGAGGAACAGCAACCAGGCGGCTGCCGCTGCGTGGCCGAACTGGCCGCCACCGGAGGCGCCGAAGCCCTGGTTGTAGATGTACATCGTGATGGTCATCCACTGGGCGGATGCACCGCCCTCACCGGTCGAGTCGTACATGCGCGGCTCGTCGAAGATCTGGAGTCCGCCGATGGTCGACGTGATGATCACGAAGATGAGGGTCGGGCGGAGCGAGGGGATCGTGATCGAGAAGAACTGGCGGATGCGCGAGGCCCCGTCGATCGCTGCAGCCTCGTAGTAGTCGCGCGGGATCGCCTGCATGGCGGCGAGGAAGATGAGGGCGTTGTAGCCGGTCCAGCGGAAGTTGACCATCGTGGCGATCGCCAGGTGCGACGGGACGACTTGCGAGTGCCAGCCGACCGGGTCGAGGCCGATGCGTCCGAGGAGGTTGTTGATGAGTCCGTACTGGTCACCGAACATGTTGCTGAAGATGAGGGCGACGGCGACGGGTGCGACGACGTAGGGCACGAGCACGCCCATGCGCCAGAAGGTCTTGGCCTTGAGGTTCTGGTCGAGAATCGCGGCGATGATGAGCGCGAGGATGACCTGCGGCACCGCCGAGAAGATGAAGATGCTGAAGGTGTTGCGCAGGGCGATCCAGAACTTCTCCTGGCCAAGCACCCACTCGAAGTTCGCGAGGCCGACGAAGTCACCCTGGCCGCCGATGATGTGCCAGTCGTAGAGCGAGACGACGCCCGTGTAGATGAGGGGAAAGAGCCCGGTGATGCCGAAGAGGATGAAGAAGGGGGAGATGTAGAGGTAGGGCGAGATCTTGACGTCCCAGCGGCTGAGCCGGTGACCGAAGGCGATGCGCCGGATCGCGCGTTCCTCAGCGGGGCCTCCGCCCGAGGAGCCGGGTGCGGTTCGCGAGACTTCGACGTCGCGCTCCAGTGACTGGGTCATTGCTGTTCCTCTAACAAAAAATCGTGGGGGTCGGACGCAACAGGTCGGGCCGCGCAGGTGCTTCGCGCGACCCGACCTGGTGTGGTGCGGGTTACTTCAGGGCGTCGATGTCCTTGAGGAACTGAGCCCAGGAGTCCTCGGCGCTCTGCGTCTTGTCGACGTCAACGCGGGTGAGGGAGTCCTGCAGGGCCTTCATGACCGGGAAGTACTTCACGCCCTTGAACGGTGCGTCTGCAGGAACTGCAGCCGCGCGGCCCGCCATGATCTCGCCGACGGGAGCCTCGTTGAAGAACGGACGAGTGACCTCGAGGAGCTCGGGAGCCTCCTGCAGTGCGACCTGGCTGGGGAAGTTACCGGTCTTGATGAACGCCTTGAGCTGCTGCTCGGGGGCGGTCAGCCATGCGGCGAACTCCTTGGCGGCCTCGGGGTGTGCGCCCTGGGCGGGAACCGTGAGGTACGAACCGCCCCAGTTGCCTCCACCGTTCGGGTAGACATCTGCGATGTCCCAGCCCTTGACCTCGGGGGCGTTGCCCTCGATGATGCCGAGCATCCAGCTCGGGCAGAGCATGGTCGCGTACGCGCCGTTCGAGAACGCTGCGTACCAGTCTTCGCTCCACTGGCCGAGGTGAGCGGACAGCTGAGGCGACTGGGCGAGGATGTCGTTGTAGGCAGCGGAGACAACAGCGTTGTCACCGGCGATGATCTCACCGTCGGTGGACTCGAGGGTCTCGACCTCCTGGTTGAGCTTGCCCTGCATGATCGATCCGACCGAGTCGTACCAGGCCGCGTCGCTCTTCGCCACGAACTGCTGTCCGATGTCGAAGTAGTGGTCCCAGTCGCCGGTCAGCAGCGTTGCAACCTCTGCGCGGTCGGTCGGAAGGCCGGCAGCTTCGAAGAGGTCGGAGCGGTAGCAGATCGCCTGCGGGCCGATGTCCGTGCCGTACGCGATGAGGCGTCCGTCAGCGTCGGTGGCTGCGTTGGACTTCCACTCGAGCCAGCGGCCGTCGACGTCAGACGACGACAGGTCGGTGAGCTTGTCCGAGTACTGCAGCAGTTCGGCGAACCAGTCGATCTCGACAGCTTCGACGTCGGCGAGGCCGGAACCCGCGCCGAGCTTGGTGAAGTAGTTGGCGCGAGCGTCATCCGACGTCTTTGCCTTGGTCTGCTTGACGGTGATGTTCGGGTGCAGCTCCGTGTACTCGGCGAGAAGCTCGTCGGTGTAACCGAAGTCGTTGAACGTTGCGACCGTGAGAGTGATCTTCTCGTTCGGGTCGGTGCCGCCGGGGGTTGATGAACAACCCGTGGCGACGAGGGCGAAGGCTGTGGCTCCTGCGATGGCGACAGCCGTTGTGCGTCGTGAAATCTTCACGGTCACTCCTTTGTGTGCGTGGATGGGAGATGCAGAGCGCGCCCCCACTATTCGGGTTGTGGGAGCGCTCTCATGCGATCGGAGTCAGAATAGGTAGCGCGTCGAACGCTTGTCAAGCGCTGGATGAGAGCGCTCCCACGCGTGAACTTCGGGTGGAAACGGTTGCAGCCCGCCACCCGCCAGCAAATGCGCGGGGTGGCGGGCTGCGAAAGCCGCTCAAAAAGTTACGAGATTTTTTTCGAATCGGATGCCGCGGCACCCGGTTCGACGAGGGCGCCAGTCTGCTCGGCAGCACTCTGGGCTGCGAGCGCGGCGTCGTTTTCGGCGTTCTCCTGGAGCGCCGACTTCGACCGCAGCGGACTCGTCTTGAGGAACCAGCTCAGCACGAAGGCGACGAGAACCACGCCGAGCGCGACCCAGAAGATCGACACCGCTGAGTCGTTGAAGCCCTGGAGGAAGGGCGCCGACAGGCGCGGGTCGGCACCGTTGAGGAACGAGCTGTCGCCGTTGAGGGATTCGCTCACCGAAGACGTGTCGCCACCCTGCGCGCTCTGCAGCAGCGCGAGGATCCCCTTGTTGGCGGGGTCGGCGACGACGTCGGGGTCGGTCGCCGCGGACTGCAGGTTGGCGAGGGTGGTCTTGTCCGTGAAGGCAGCGGCAATCGCGTCCGGGATGCGCGTGTAGAGCACCGAGAACAGGATCGCGACTCCGAGGGTTCCACCGATCTGACGGAAGAACGTCGACGAGCTCGTCGCGACACCGATATCCCGCGGCCCGACCGAGTTCTGCGACGCGATGGTCAGGGTCTGCATGAGCTGGCCGAGGCCGAGCCCGACGAGGAACATGCCGATCATCATGAACCAGACCGGCTTGTCGGCCGTGGCGAACGTGAACCAGAAGAAGCCCGCGGCCATGAGCGCAGTACCGACACGCGGGAACCACTTGTAGACGCCGGTGCGCGCGATGAGCTGG
>Ga0247817_10000429_pt1 | contig 23875 bp, 21 predicted proteins | sample UWRJL212509R1_FD_178010 | JGI IMG/M metagenome (GOLD analysis project Ga0247817, IMG submission 178010) | Plant litter microbial communities from Arlington Agricultural Research Station in Wisconsin, United States - UWRJ-L212-509R-1 | ecosystem: Environmental > Terrestrial > Plant litter >...
GGCAGATTTCGGTCAGCTGGATATTGTTGTTAACAACGCTGGTATCACAAAAGACGGTTTATTGATGCGTATGTCTGAAGAACAATGGGATACAGTGATCGAGGTAAACTTAAAATCGGTATTCAACCTGACAAAAGCTGCAATCAAACCAATGATGAAAGCAAAAGCTGGTTCGATCATAAACATGACTTCAGTCGTTGGCATCAGCGGTAACGCAGGACAAACCAACTACGCTGCTTCTAAAGCAGGGATCATTGGTTTCACAAAATCTGTAGCACAGGAATTGGGTTCTCGTAACATCCGTTCAAATGCAATCGCTCCGGGTTTTATTGAAACAGAAATGACAGAAGTTCTTGACCCTAAAGTGAAAGCTGAATGGGAAAATGGTATTCCATTGAAACGTGCAGGAAAAAGTGAAGATGTAGCAAATGCGTGCGTATTCCTTGGTTCTGAACTTTCAACTTATATAACAGGACAAGTTCTTCAGGTTGACGGCGGTATGCTAACCTAGTCGTTGGGTATCATAGGTTTCGTTCGTTTAGTCAAGTTATTCAAACCTATGAGGTTTATATATCCATTACATCATATAATCCGCAATTTCGGTTCTCTTATTTAGAAAACCCTCATAGGTTTAATAAGGACCTTATAGGTTTCGTTCGTTTAGTCAAGTTATTCAAACCTATGAGGTTTATATATCGATTACATCATATAATCCGAAATTTCGGTTCTCTTTATTTAGAAAAACCTCATAGGTTAAATAAGGACCTTATAGGTTTCATTCGTTTATTCAAGTTATTCAAACCTATAAGGTTTATATATCCATTACTTCATATAACCCGAATTATCGGTTCTCTTATTTAGAAAAACCTCATAGGCTAAATAAGGACCTTATAGGTTTCATTCGTTTAGTCAAGTTATTCAAACCTATGAGGTTTATATATCCATTACATCATATAATCCGAAATATCGGTTCTCTTATTTAGAAAAACCTCATAGGTTTAATTAAAAATACATAGGTTTCATTCGTTTAGTTAAGTATTCAAACCTATGAGGTTTATATATCCATTACATCATATAATCCGAAATTTCGGTTCTCTTATTTAGAAAAACCTCATAGGTTTAATAAGAACCTCATAGGTTTCATTCGTTTAGTCAAGTTATTCAAACCTATGAGGTTTATATATCCATTACCTCATATAATCCGAAATTTCGGTTCTCTTATTTAGAAAAACCTCATAGGTTTAATTAAAAACACATAGGTTTTCCGAAATTCTTTTTATCTTCAATCCTGCATCTAAACCGGTGCAGGATTTCTTTTATCTATGAACGGTATTTCACTTTACGCTTCCAGTTCACCTTGGTTTATTCTACTTTGTTTAGCTATAGGTGCTACGTACGCATACATTCTTTATTCTATTAAAAATCCTTTATGGAATAAACGAACCAATTACCTTCTTGCAGCTTTACGTTTTGTATTGGTAAGTATCCTTGTTTACTTATTGTTTGGACCGGTGATCCGCTATTTTGAAAACACAAAAGAACAGCCAACCATTCTTCTGCATGTAGATAATTCATCTTCGCTTAAATTGGTAAGTGATTCAACCGAGCGCCTTAAATGGCTTTCTGCCATTAACAAGATCACAGATGAATTGAACAAAGATGGTATTGAAACAAGTATCTATTCCTTCAACGGAAAGGAAGTTGCAGATAAACTTCAGTTCAACTATACAAGTTCAAACCTGAATAAACTTTTACAGGAACCGAAACAGGAAGAAAGCGGCCGCAACATCAGTGCAAGCATTCTCTTATCAGATGGGATCTACAATGTGGGTATGAACCCAGGCATTACTCCTTCCTCTGCTCCTATTTTCACTTTAGGTGTTGGTGACACCAGCGATCAAAAAGACATCCGTTTGATTGCTGCTATTCACAACAAGCTCGCATTTAAAGGAAATGAATTCCCAATCGTTGCAGAAATTGCACACAAAGGTTTTACGTCTAAAACAGCTACTGTTCAATTGAAAAAAGCGGGCAGGATACTGGAATCTAAAACCCTCATACTTACAAAAAACGAAACGCAAACACCGGTCGAATTCAGAACATCTTCTGAGGTCGTTGGTATACAACATTACGTAGTAGAGGTAGTTCCGCAAGCAGGTGAATTCACTACAGAGAATAACACACAACATGTATACATTGACATTGTCGACAACAAACAAAAAGTATTGATCGCTGCGCCGTCGCCCCATGCCGATATTAAAGCAATACAGGCAGCACTTGCTCCTAAAGAGAATATTGAAGTTACAATATTCATTCCAGGCATTACCGAATACAAAGCAGACAATTACAGTCTGATCATTTTTCATCACTTTCCCGACGGCACACCTTCTGCAAAAAAAGAGTTTGATGCATTGCTGGCAACCAAAACACCAAAGTGGTTTATGATCAGCAATCAGTCAAGCATCCCCGCATTCAATCAGGTAAATAATCTGACACAGATCACTGTGCGCAGTGTACAAAAAGATCTGGTGTTTGGCGAAGTGAATAGTTCATTTGACCGTTTCATTATGCCTGCCGGTATTAGTGAATTATTGTCAAGTGCTCCTCCGCTGCAATGCGCATTTGGAGAATATACATTCAAGCAAGACGGACAGGTTGTATTATTTCAACGTGTCGGCAGAGTAAGCACAACCAAACCGTTATTGAGTATCTCAGCCAATAGAGAAACAATGGTATTGGCGGGAGAAGGCATCTGGCAATGGAGATTACATAATCAATTGACACAACAAAATACAAATGCCTTTGATGAATTTATTCAGAAGTGTGTTCAGTATGTTTCAAGTGACAACGACAAGCGAAAATTCAGGGTATACCCAACGGTAAATGATCTGCAAAGCGGTGAACACTTGTATTTCGAAGCTGAATTATACAACGACATTATGGAGCGGGTTTATGGCACAGACATTTCGCTTCAGATCAAAAACGAAGAAGGCAAAGCATTTGATTACACCTTTGCTACGAGCGTTGGCAATAATCGTTTTGAAGTAAAAGGTTTGAGCGAAGGCGTATATAAGTATACAGCAAGTGCAACATTAAATGGAAAGCCGGAAAAGAGCTCAGGCGAATTCATCATCCGCAAAACAAGTTTAGAAGCACTAACCATTAAAGCAGACTTCAATTTATTAAGAACAATTTCGAATAAAAGTAACGGCAGTTTTTATGTCATGAAAGATGTTGATGCGTTGATTGCCGCGATTAAAGAAAAGAACTTCAAAACCATTATCCGTTCAAAAGAAAGTCTGAATGAAATTATAAACCTGCCATGGATACTCTTCTTATTACTTGCACTGGTTAGCGGTGAATGGTTGATCAGAAAGTTGAATGGAGGGTATTGATGTCAAATAACAAATAATAAAAAAACAAATTTCAAACGGAGAAAATTATCATCCATAATTCATAATTCATAATTGAAAGCACAGCTTCTTCCCTTCATCTTCTGTCTTGCGATCATCATCGGACCCGCATACAATATGTATGTGCACTATGATTTTTCTCATTCTTCGGATACAGAAAGTTATTTACAGATGGGTCATGGAGATTTTAATGTAAATCCTGTACACAGGTATCGATATATTGTTCCGCTTGCAGCACATGTTGTGTCGTTACCCTTACAGGCAGTATATACTAAATTGTGGCCACATCGGGCAGAAAGTATGTGGCCCATGCAGCTAGCGTTCTTTATTGTCAACTCATTTCTGGTAGCTTTTTATGGATGGATCGTATACAGACTGCTCCGTTTATACTCCAGTCAGCTTACAGCAATTGCGATCGCATTGGTTGCAGTATTAACCAGTCGCTGGGTTGCTTACATTGCAGGCTTGCCATTAACCGACTCAGTATACCTGATCGCAATAGCAGCATTGCTGTACAGTATTAAAGCCAACAACAAACCCCTCTTTGTACTAACAGTTTTATTGGGCGGTTTGATGAAAGAATCTTTTTTACTGTTCGCACCACTGATCCTGATAGCAGGTCCGTTCAACTGGCGTATCCGGGCAGGATTAATAGCATTTAGCGTATGTATTGTATTTGGTGAACATGCACTTATAGATGCGATGTTTCCTTATAAATTAATTCCCGGCGTAGAAAGAGAAACCCTGGTTGAGATCTTTATACGACATGTACACAAGACAAAAACAACCTTAGGTGAATTACTAAGCGTTCGTGGTTTAGGAGAGATTTTTACAGTCTTAGGGGTATTTACATTTATACTTGTTTACGGAGCACTCAACAAATCCTGCAGAGCAATCTGGAGTACATCTATAGAAAAGTATTACTGGGTATTTTTTGCCTGCATCATCATTCATGCCTTGATCTCAGGAGATGCAGCGCGCATGTTGTACTTCGGATCTGCACTTTATGGCGTGCTGATCGTTGTAACAACGGAGAGAGTTATGAATTATGAGTTATAAATTATGACTTATAAATCATCGTTGTTTTATTCAGGTTTATGCTACATAATAATCGATTACTTACAAACCTACTTCCGTTGGCTAAAGCTCAACAGCAATGAAGCGAAGCCTTTCGTAAATCAACCCACCTATTTTCACGCATTAAAAAAATTCAAACAGATTATTTGAAGCACTGACGCGCTTCATTGCCGCCAACTTATGTGACGGATGAAAGTGATTTAAGAAAATCTATCTTAACTATGGGCGTTGAATAATAAATCATGATTATTGCTTCACAAACAATCATAGAACTCAGCGTTCATCCGATTTACAATACATTCATGCTTCTTTCGAAACCGTCCGCATCAAAATAACCTGACGGTTTGGATAACTAAAAATCAACTCCATTCTATCACCAATTTCAACAGCTTGATAAAATTCCTTTTCAACAAAATAAAGTTCTTTATCTATTTCAATTATATATTCCATTAACCGGGGCTGCAACATAAAATCTATAGGAATACTAGCATGCCATCCCCATTTCGTATTTGTTTTTTTACCGCTAACAGTTCCAGTTACAAGTTCTTTTTTTCCACTCAACATATTCTGCAGTGGTTTGGCAAATTTGAACCATGCCCAAAAGCTATATACTAAAACTGTTATACCAATAGTACCTATTACAACAGATCCCGATAAGCAAGAATAAATTCATCTTGAGATTCGTGTAAAACATGCACTGTCATTACTAAAAAAACGGCAAGAGATATGGCTATTAAAATAAATACATACACCAGCTGCGATAAACCGGAAAGTAATATATTCTTATCATCTTTCGTCAAGTCTGTTATGACCATATCGTAATACTTTTTAAATGAATTATATTTTATACCGAAACAAAATTATGATTCTGATTTATTCCACAACACGTACTACAACATTCCCTGTTTTCTGTCCTGTCTCAACATATCTGTATGCATCCACAACCTGATCCAACGTATATTCCTTTTCAATAACGGGTTTATATTCTTCTTTCAAAACACGTTCAGCAAGAAATTCAATATCTGTTTTTTTAATTTCGGGAATCGGGAACAATACTTTTTTTCCTCCGAGAATTGGCGTTAAAAGTGCCAGGAAAACATTCTGTGCACCTTTCCCTAATTCCGTTGATATATAAACACCCTTCTCTTTCAGCAAAGGCTTACACATACCAAATGAACTTTTTCCGACAGCATCAAAAATAAAATCAAATGTTTTGTCAATTTTAGTAAAATCCTGATTTTGATAATCAATAACATGATCTGCACCCAGCGATTTTACAAGATCAATATTTTTTGTATTACACACGGCAGTTACCTGTGCTCCAAAATATTTCAACAGCTGTACACCTGCAGAACCAATGGCTCCCGTTGCTCCATTTATCAATACCTGCTGCCCCGCATGCACGTTTGCCGCCTTAATAATATTTAAGGCATAAAAAGCCCCTTCTGATATTGGCGCTGCATGATAATAATCTACGTTGGAAGGCATGTATGTAAGTGCCTTGTCTTCTGAAACAGTGAGGTATTCTGCATGTCCGCCGAAAGTTGCTTCATTAAAACCAAACACCTTATCGCCGGACTTAAACAAGGTCACGTCTTTGCCGATCGATTCAACAACACCTGCAAACTCGCAACCCAATATCTGATACTTCGGTTTAAAAAGTCCGCTCCAGAACCTGGAAATAAAATATTCTGCACTTCTAAATCCTGAATCGGTGCGGTTTACAGTTGAAGCATATACCTTAACCAATAGTTCATTTCCTTGTGGTACAGGTTTCTCTACTTCAGTTAATACTGCTACTTCAGGTGGACCGTATTTTTTATGAACGACTGCTCTCATTTTATTTTTGTTTTCAATATAAATAAAATTTGTATTCTGTTATTGTATGGTATGTAAAATATTTGTTGCCTCATCCCCAGCCCTTCTACTGAAGGAGAAGGGAGTCGTTTACTACCTCATTCCCGGCCCTTCTCTTAAAGGAGAAGGGAGTTGTTTACTAAACAACATCAGTTCTTAATAGTTGGCTTTTAATCTTAGAAATTAAATCCAACATGTAATCCGGGTTCAAACAAAAAATAATTTGGCCAAATATTTTCCTGTACTGCAAATGAATCCGGCATATTTGTATTAATGGGCCAGTACGTGCAAGCTGCAGAGGGCTCAACAAACAACCTATTCTTAAACAATTTAATATGATACCCCAATCTCAATGTAGTAAACAATTGAAAACCTGTTTGAATTTTCTCTTTATCTGGATTGAAATATTGCTGAACAAAAGGCGTAACATGCAACGTTGAGTACAGGCCTTTCCAGAAAAATCGCTGATATGCCAGTCCAACCCCAAAGTCACGCACATATCCTGGAAAATTTACTGAACTATCGCCGTAAGAAGGTCCATATGGAATACCCAGCGGTGCGTAATACTTCCAGGTGATAGCTTCAACAATAAGAATATCTTTTGCTGTAATTCGATACCCAAAATTTAATTGATAAAAAGAAGGAGGTTCAGGAGTATCTACAAAGTTATACAACATAAAAGCCGATGTAGAAACAAAGCACCTTTTACTTATGGAATCCTGATGCTTCTTTTGAGCGAACAAGACAGTGATTGAGAGCAGTAAAAACGTTGCCGATAGACTAATTTTCAGTTTCATATAAATGTACAGCACAATGATGCTGCAAATCTATATTGGGATTAATTTTCAGACGTTGACTTAAGTTAAGAACCGAAAAATGAGATCACAATTTAACACATTATATTATTTTGTTTTTATTCACAATCCGCTTGCGAATGCGACTCAGCGATTCAGGCTTCATACCCAGATAACTGGCAATCTGGTGTTGTGGCACACGCTGCAGCAGATCGGGGCGGCTTTTCATTAAATGAAGATAACGCTGCTCGGGACTGGAGGTTTTAAAGTTGGCAAATGAGAGTTGATTGTGGGCCAGCAGATCTTCAGAAATAAGTCTGCAGAGCGTTTCGAAACGTGGAAACTGCTTTAAAAAACCTACTCCACTATCCGGATTACCTACACTTACGATACTATCTTCTACACAGTCTATGTAATGTGTAGATGCCTGTCTGGTAACACAGCAAAGCGGATTAAACGCTTCTCCTTCGGTATAAAACTCAGTTGTTTTCTCCTCCCCTTCAATAATAAAATAACAGCGAATGCAGCCCTTCGCTACAAAATACGACTCATCTGAAAGATCGCCTTCTTTTAATAATACAGTACCCTTCTTATAACTGCGAAATAGATTAAACTCAGACAGTGCTGTCTTTTCTTCATCTGTAAGAATAAAATATTTTTCAATGAATTTAAATAATTCATTTTTCATTTTTATTTATGTTATATATGCAACAATCAGAATTAAAACAAACCTGTAAAGCATTACGATAATGCTTATAACAACTCAACGTATGAAATAACATATAATTCATAATTATCTAAAGCTCCTTCATCAGACCCATAATAGTCTTTCCGGCTACCTTCCAGTTCAATCGGTTTTCATATTCTGCAAAAGAAGTAAAGCATAAATCCGTATAAGCTGTTTTATCCGCAAATACATTAGCAATGTATGCAGACCACTCTTTCGCATCAGCAGTTAATGGAAATACCTTACCATTAACATCATCTTGAATGATCGTTGGAATGCCGCCAACATTGGTTGTAATACACGGCAAACCAAAAGAATTTGCTTCTGAATATACAACAGGCGTACAGTCTGCTACCGATGGCAATACCAGAAAATGACATTGCTTAAACAATCCTTCCAGCTTAGCTATACCTTCCGGTGTCGACTTACTGATGTATCCATGATCAATAACAAAATCAGGTAGTTGTTTAAAAGGAAATTCGCGAATACCTACAACATGCAGCTTTGTTTTAATGCCGGCATCATTCAATGCATGAGCAATACGTACCGCCAGATCCCCACCCTTACGTTTCCAGTCAACGGCTAAGAATAACAGATCCAGTGTATCGGTTGAGCGTTGAGAAACAGTTGCTCGGATATCATGAATTGTTCGATCGCATGAAATGTTTGCTCCAAAAGGAACGACCTTTATTTTATTAGGATTGACTTTATAATGATCAACGGCAGTTTGTGCAGCCCAATCCGAAGAATAAATGATCAGCTGAGAAGAATCCAGTGCAGCCTGCTCCAGATAATTTCCATGCTCAATCGTTTCTGTGCAGAAGTTCGAAAAAGAATCATAAAACCCAAGCATACCGGCAAAAGTTGCATCCGTATAGATCACCTTGGGCTTCTTCGTTTCAAGCAGCGACAAAGGAATTGTACTTGGTGAAAATACGATATCGCTATCCGCAGCCAAACGCTTTTGAATCATGCTTGCGTAATGTTTTGCAAGTATCAGCTCTCTGTTGATATCAAATTCTTTCCCTAAAAATTTTCTATACAAAAGTCCCTTTACCTTTAAAGGATATTTCAGTTTCGATTCAACATTGCTGACATAATCTATATCTGCCTGCTCTCCTTCAAGCATCTTTGCAATGTTGTAGCCAAGTCCAGACCAATAATGAATATCTGTTGGATCGAACGTTGTTACATAGGAGATTTTCATATAGTCTTATTTTTAAATCGGATATTTTGGAACGCCCATCTATTCGAGGGTTCATCAGGTGTATACAAAATTGAAGTACTACAATTATTCGTACATTATATAAATCTGATTTGAATATATGTATTCTAAAAGCAAGGCGCAAACATACCTTCAATCACCCCATCTACCATTCTCCATATGGATCCATAATTCCACTTGAATAATATCTTTCCGTGCGCCAGAATTGACCAGGATTAATGCTCGCTTTATATTCATTACTGTAAAGCAGGATCTCTTTTTTTTCCCGATCATATTTTGCTTTATCCGTTGGATCTATATACACCAAAGCAATTCTCAACGTTGTTGTAAAATCACCTTCGTACACAGGAGTCACAAAAGACCAGTAATGATTTGTGTTCAAGGTAATCGTATGATAGCTATTGCCGCACCAGCTTCCAGGTAAATATTCAATATCTTTCCATACCCCATTTTTATCCATTGCCTGGACAATCATATACAACCTGCTATCCTGTGCATTGAATTTCAAATCCTTATTTGTCCTATTTGCAACATATACCGTATAACCTTTGTAGTCTGCATAGAAAGTATCGATCTCATTGGTGCGTACAATAATACTTAATTCATTATCTGTAAATGAATTTGTTTTTGCTATTTCCAGCGGAATATTTTTTGAACTATACCAACCGCCACTGGATTCATTTTTATGTGGCAACGAATATGCATTAAAATATCCGCGGTTCATAAAATCAATATTCATTGTTGAGATCGAATTCTTCGTAGTTGTACTAAGTTGCTCTTTCCAAACTATTTTTCCAGCTTCATTTATGTAAGCCTGCCTCCCTTGAATAACACATCGCAACAATCCATTTACAAATCCTGCCCTATCGACTTCATCTAATATTGGCTTAATAAGAATTGTCCCGTCTGTTTTTGCTACACCATACAATTCTTCTTCTTCTTCTTCTTCTTCTTCTTCTTCTTCCGATAAAGAGTTTATTTCATAAAAAAAGAAATACTCACCCACAATACCTATACGATCAATATTATGAAAAACAGGTTCGAAAATATAGGTTGCATTTGTATCAATCAAGGCCCACTTAGAATCAACTTCCACAAAAGCTCGTCCCTTTTCAAAACCATTGCCTATAAGTCCGCTGTATGCTTTCTTTGCTACAAACGCTCCTTTTGTGTTAATGATGGAATAGTTTCGTTCTTCATCAACAACAAAGGCTCTGTTATCTGAAAAATCTTCCACATATTCAAATGTTGTATCATTAACAACTACTTCACCTTTCGTATTCATAAATCCCTGATAGGATTTATCAGAGGAAGAATAGACACCTTTCTTTTCCGGGATCCAGAATTTATACAAATACATTTGCACCAAACCACAATGTAAATTACCTGATATATAACAATGATCCTTGTGATCTTTTGAAACAACGATCTTTCCATTCCGGTCTACAATAGCTGTCTGAGCTGAATATCCCTGGATCGTATCCCATGGCTCCTTTGCAATTTCTGCTTTAAAATAACCATCGTCATACTCATCAATTTCACTGAACCTTCCATACGGAATTATAAAATTCCCCAGTGTATCTATTACGCCAACTTCATACTTCACAACAATTCCTTTTTTAGCATTTGCATAGGGATGATGATTCAGCCCGCTAACAATTGCCATACCATCCTTAAAAGGACCAATGCTTGCATACACCGTATCGACGATCAATTTCCCGGTCGTATCAATTATACCATACTTATCACTGTACGTTTTTACGAATGCTCTTCCGTTTTCAAATTGATCTAAAAGTTCATAATGATTTTCAAACATTTTTTTACCAGCAGTATTTATATAAAAAGGTCTCCCATCGATATAAACTACTGCAACACCTTCCGAAAAATCACTTGCGTAATCAAATTGCGGCTGAATAACAAACACACCCAATGTATTTATGTATCCATATGTTCCATGAAGTCGAACATATGCAAGACCTTCTGAAAAATCTCCGGCAGAAAGAAACTGAGGAGCAATAATTATCTTGCCTTCAGCATTGATATACCCGATCTTATCCTGATGAACGATTTGAAAAAGCGCATCGTGTGCAGGTTTGCTTTGCGCAACACATGGCATTTGAATAATGCTTGTGAAAATAATAAGAAATAGAAAAGTAGAATATAAGTGTTTCATAATTTATTCAGTCGCAGCGGATCATAATTCATAAATCTATTCATCAAACGGTGTACTTGTAACAGGCTTCGTAAATGCAATTCGCTTACCCGTCCATGCTGTAGTATTACCGGATGCATCCATGAACGAAAATTCAACTTCATAATTGACGCCTTGATCAAATGTAAATGCACCCGAACACATACTATGACCTACACTAATTTTTGAGCTATAGGGAATAATGCAATAGGTAGTTTCTTTACCGGTCTGTATATTCTTTACTGTAGTTTTAATCAGAACTTCTGAACTATCCCGGACAGGAAAATCAAAGTCTACATATATTGAAGGGCCGCAGCCATAATGGACAAGACGCTTTAATTGCTCTTTAGGTTGTGAAATAAGAATTGGTTTGATCGTGTCAGCATAGGAAAGAACTTTATAGGTAATTGTTTCAGAATGCTTAGTCTCTGAATTATACCGATTCAGCCGTTCATAAGCGGGTAAACTATCAATATGCATCGTATATTCAATACCAGATTCTAAAGGTATCTCAGGAAACAAAATTGCCTGTGTTAAATAAAACTGTCCCTTATAAATCTTTCGTACTAAAAGATTAATTTTTTTATTCCCGCTTTGCAAATAAATTTGATGCGTGGTATTAAGACCCGAAATAATTTTCTGACTTTGAGCATACCCTTCAAGCATAAAAATCGAATTCTGCTTTATTAATCTTTCTTCCGGAAAAGCCGACAAACCATTTTCTCTGCATTCCGCATATAAAGAATATGTATAAAAAAGAAAACCGATTAAAAATACAAATTGCTTCATCATAAAAATTATTAAAGAGATTAAACCAATACCGTATGTATCTCGATCGGGTTACTGAGAATCTTGTGTACCGGACAACTATTTGCAACCAGCAACAGCCGGGCTCTTTGCTTTTCATCAAGATCTCCTAAAAGCTCTATCGTACGATTGATGGTTGTTTTATTCGCATCTTCATCCCGAGTCAATTCAATTTCCAGTTTCACCTCCTGCAGATCCCATTCTTTTTTATTGGCATACATTTTAACCGTTGCACTTGTACATGCCGCCAATGAGGATGCTAATAGCTCCATAGGCGAAAAACCCTGATCCTCTCCACCTTTATCTGCAGGTTCGTCTGCAACAACAATATTACCGGAAGGAGATACGATCTTAACTTTATAATTTTCATTTTTAATACTCGATGCTATTTTTGCCATATACCTGTCCGTTATCTGGATTGAATAAAGTTACTTATTTCAAGCTATCATTGATCAAACGTTCCATTAATTTATTCAGGAATTCTACCTGATATAGACCGACAGAAGCAATTAAATGATCATTACCTATGCCACTGTCATTTGTAATAAACACATACGTACCGTTTGTAGCAATAGCCATATAACGCATTAAAAATTCAGTTTCTTTATCAATACCACTAGCTACAATTGGAATAATCGTTATCCCTTTACTGCTTGCGAGTTCAATAAGAGCATGAATTTCAGAAACAATTTTAGCATCATAATGAGGTGGTGCATCCAGAACTAAAAACAAGATACGTGCTGTTGCATCGGCAGACCATTTCAATTCATTGATTGATTCGCTCAAAGCTATTTCAACTGCCTCAGGAAAGTCACCACCACCGTTAGCCGCTTGATCTTTTATAAAATCAACCGTTACATCAATATCAGAAGTAAGGTCAGATTTTTTAGTTACATATTCATCTCCCTGATCACGATAAAAAACAGATCCCATTTGCAGCGCTGCTGTTGGGTTTTGAGATTTAACATTCTTTACAACATCTGCCAGCTCCACTTTCAGGTATTCCAACTCGTCGCCCATGGAGCCTGTAGCATCAACCACAAATGCAATATCAATTTTCTTTTCTGTATTATGCGGAACAGATTGAGTGATCACCAGATTATTTATATCGTTCTTTTTATATACCTTAAGATTTTCGAATATCTGACCGCCTGCTTTTACTTTTAAGCCGTTAAAAGAAGATTGATTCCCATTCTTTTGAAATGGCCATAATTCCGCATTACCTTTATTATTCGTTTTTGATTTCCAGACTGTCTGTCCATTTGCATTCACTAATTCAACAGGAACATCGGCTAAAATAGCGTCGTTCGATTTCAGATTTACCGAAATCCGATTCGTTAAATCATATCCCCAGTAAGCAGACATTCCCGAAAAACTAGAGTCTTTATTTAACGAGGTCCAGAATTCCCAGTTAGCTAAATCGTTCCACTCCGCGGCAGTGATCTGTCCGGACTGAATCTGTTCTTCGGGTTTCTTTTGGTTTTGGTCGGATGGGCCTGCGGGTTCGCTGTGTGTGGATGGGGCTGCTACAGCATCCGCAGAACTTTCCATTGCACGCTTTTCGCCGCAACCGAATAACACCATCGTTACAAAAATCGAGGTAAGTATTTTTTTCATGATTTTATCTTAAAAGTAAGTACAGGGACCTTATTTATATAACCAATAGTACGAATAGGAATAAAAAATAGTATTATGAATGCTTAAATAATTATCAACTGCCAATGGAATTCATTAATCAATGACGTGATTACTAATGAAAATTATGTTTTTGAATATAAAAAATCATAATTGCATCAAGCTCCAAATGCAAGGTTATATCAGTCATACCTAAAACTTCTGGCTGGCAATACTCTTTTGCCTGACCGATCAATAATAAAGAATTCGTCATTGATCTGCACCTTTGCATACCCTCGTGTAAAAGGTAAACAATAATCATATATAAAAGGTATAGCAACATTTCCCTTTTTATCGATGTAACCATACTTTCCGTTTTTAGATACAACACAAACACCTTCCTGAAAATATCCTGCAAAATCGTATTGCATAGGTATAACAAGCTTACCTTTCGTATCAATAAAGCCAGATTGAGTGTATTCCTGTTTAATAATAGCACTCGGATTTGCAGGCGCTGTATTTCTCGCATTAGAAACTTTTACCATGCCTTCATTTACCTCGCCGATATGAAAATATTTTCCATATGGAACAATCGTATCAAAGTTTTTAGTTACTAATGCAAATTTAATGTCAGGAGTATTTTTCTCTCTGATAACAACAACACCATCTCGTTCATTATAAAACATATAGTCAACACAGAATGTAGAGACTGCAAATTTCTTCCCAAGGTTTTTCTTAACATTCTGGTTGAAATCAAAAATAGCGTTATAAGCAGCCGATGGCTTGTACGCCATAAATGTTTTTGCTTCAAAATCAAAATAACTAAACGTATATTCAAAAGGAATGATTACATCTCCTTTGGTATTTATAACGCCAGACCATGAACGCGAGCTAAGTATTGCTTCTTCTGCAGCATATAAACCATCGTAAATCTTATACAGATGCCTATAGTTACATGCCAATACCCTCTTCCCTGCAAGATCCATCAACCCATATAATTCAGTGGATGCATCCTGAATAACTCCAAGTCCATTTTCAAAACGCGCTAAAGAACTGATACCTGAAAAAGTGTTCAACACCTTACCTGTCTTATCAATAACTTTGTAAATGCTATTATTGTTATCATAGTATACACCTACACCATCACTAAAATCATATATACTATACGACCCCAAGGGTAGAATAAGTGTACCCGAAGTGTCAATGTACCCAGACCCTTCCGAACGGTTGTTAACAGTTGCGATACCTGTAAGGGGATCAAATTTACCGATTCCATAATATTCATTTAACAATTCAAGTCTTTTAAACTCCATCCGCTTTTCAACCTCTGTCTGAGCGGATACATTCTGTACAAAAAATAGAATATAAAATAATGTAGTAATAATTCGCATAACTTTTACTTGTAAGTACGGTTACTGTCAGTATAGATCCTACTGTTTACTGACCACTGTTTACTAATTAAACGAAGCCCTGAATTCCAGAGGCGAAAGATTCGTTTTTGTTTTGAACAATTTACTGAATGATTGCGGATGTTCAAAACCCAATTCATAAGCAATTTCACTCACCGACATTTCTGTTGTAGATAATTTTTCCTTTGCCTTTTCAATCAGTTTGTCATGAATATATTGCTGGGTATTTTGACCTGTCAACAGCTTAAGTAAACTGCGAAGATAACTAGGCGACACATTCAATGCATCTGAGACAAATTGAACAGTAGGCAAACCTTTATTTATTAAATCAAGGCTATTAAAATAATCTGTAAGAAGCGTTTCCAGCCGGTCAAGAATTTTATGATTGCTTATTTTCCGCGTTATGAATTGACGTTGATAAAACCGCTGCGCATAATTGAGCAAGACTTCCAGCTGCGCAATGATAATGCTTTGACTTAACGTATCAATATTGGAATGGTATTCCTGCTGAATGATCTGAATAATATTTGTTACGATTGTTTCCTCTTTATCTGAAAGGAACAAAGCTTCGTTGACTGAGTAATCAAAATATTCGTATTGCTTTATGTGCTGTATCAACAAAGTATTCCAAAGAAAATCAGGATGAATGAGCAGCATCCATCCTGAATGTTTCGGTTCTGAATCCGGATCTACGTAAACGCTGAATACTTGTCCGGGTGCAATAAAGAACATAACACCTTCGTCAAAATCATACTCCTGCTGACCGTAACGTATCTTGGCATTCGCATTTCGTTTTACGGATATTGAATAAAAATCCAGTACCCAGCTGGCTGTATTAATTTCCGGAGGATGTTTTATAGCAGCATAATCCACAATGCTGATAAGAGGATGCTCCGGTTTAGGCAATCCTCTTAACTCGTGAAATTCACTGATCGTTTTAATTCTGTATGGTTTAAGATCTGCCACCTTACTAAGATACGTTTTATTGATTATATACAACTGCAAATTCCTTCGAAAAGTCTGTTATTTTAGTCTTACTCAACACAGGCCTGTTGCGGTAATAATCTTCATACAACGTCCCGTTGCCTATGGCTACATTCATCTCTACGTAACCTTTAGCTGTCTGCGGGTTCATGCCTGCTGCTACCATGCCATTTAATAATTGTTCGTCAGAAACAACTACCCTTTTCAGATCAGGTTTGCCAATCGCATCTCCTAATATTTTTGCTACGTCATTTGGCGAAACTTCATCGCTGGCTATGTAACGTACTTCTCTGCCTGCAAAAGGTTTTTCAATTTCATCAGCAATAACAGCTGCGATATCTAAGGGCGATACCCACGGTTCTTTCTCATCACCGCCATAGTTGGAAACAATTGCGCCCTGCTTTTTTATGGTTTGGATGTATGCAAACATATTATAGTAAAAACCAACCGGACGCATAAATTTAATAGAGACATCATTCGGCAGCTGTTTCAAAATGGTTTCTACATTATAGTGAAACTTGAGCATTCCATTGCCGGTATCGGTATGGGCGCCGATGCTGCTAAGATGTACTACACGCTTAACTCCCGATGCATGAATGGCTTGTTTGTAATTCGATCCGATCTTAGTAACAGCATCTATCAGATCGAGACTGTGATCAAAGAAACTCCCCTCTGCAAGTGCTTCCATAAGATACACAACATCTGCGCCTTTGAAAGTTTCTGCCAGGAATTCAATATCCTGCATTGTACCGATAGCTGCAGTGGCTCCCATAGCTTCAATATCTTTTTGTCTTTCGGTCTTGCTGCTAACAACCGTAACGGAATGTCCGTTTTGTACCAACTCTCGGGTGAGCGGCTTACTGATGTTCCCTAAAGAACCTGTAACAATAATTTTCATAGTATCTGTTTTTTTGATACTACAAAGCTACTGCCAAGCAAAAAAACAGATGTAGTCAAAACGCTTTTTGTTGTAGCCAAAAAATAACATTAATTGCTAATTCACAGCAGTATTAAGTAGTCTACGCTTTTGTCTGGAAACTCGTAACTGGCAACTAGTAACTACTGCGTTCTGTTTGCTGGCCACTACCAACTACTTCTTATACTTATTATCCTTCCACTGGTTTGTTCCTGCGGCACTCTCTTCAATAAGCTGATTCAGTCGTTTGAGCTGTGTAACTTCTTGTTTGGCACTCATTACCCAGTTTGTCGAAGGTTTGCGATAAGAAGGTGCAAGAGATTGAAAATATGCCCAGGCTTTTTTGTTTGCTTTAAATTTCTTTTCATACTCAGCAGAAAGTCTCACTTCAGCATTTTCGTGTGAATAGACTTTTGATTTATGTTCTTTTCGAAATTCAAAAATTGCAAGTCCTGCAGGTTGCATAAGACCTTTCTCTGTCAGGTCTTGCATCTTCTTGATATTAACCGCACTCCATATACTTGTTGGTTTACGTTGCGTGAAACGGATCTGATAACTGTCTTTGTCAATGGATTTACGAATAGCATCGATCCAGCCAAAACAAAGAGCTTCATCAACCGATTCGGACCAACTCATGCTTAGCTTGCCGCTACCTACTTTATAGAAGCCGACAATCAGCTCTGTTTCTTTTGTATGATTTTTCTCCAGCCACTTTCTGAAGTCGGATTGTTTCTTAAAAAACTTCGGTTCCATATGTAGACTCATTTTACTAATTCCAGATCCCATTCATTTCAGTCAAAATGATTGGCCTTCCATCTGTTACTACAATGGTATGTTCATGTTGAGCCATATAGCCGCCTCGATTGCCTACCATCGTCCAGCCGTCTTTCAATGTGTCGGCATAAGTTGAAGTTGTTGATATAAATGTTTCAATAGCAACCACTGTATTTTTTTTAAATCTTCTTTGATCAAATCTGTTTCTATAATTAAGAATATCATCCGGCTGCTCGTGAAGGCTTCTACCGATTCCATGTCCGCCAAGATTCTTAATTACTTTGTATCCTCTTTTTTTAGCTTCTTCTTCCATTAAATATCCAATGTCAGAAATACGCACGCCTCCTTTTATATGATCGATCGCTTTCTTTAAGATGAGTTTTGAAGCATCGATTAATTTTTGATGGTGGTTCACATCTTCGCCAAGAACAAATGAATTTCCATTGTCGGACCAAAAACCATTCAATTCTGCAGAGACGTCAATATTTACTAGATCACCCTCTTTTAAAATTCTCTTATCTGAAGGAATCCCATGACAAAATTCATTATTGATACTAATACACGTATGACCTGGAAAGCCGTACGTTAAATAAGGTGCCGATTTTGCACCATAATCAGCAAGAACTTTTGCGCCATAATTATCAAGCTCTTTGGTAGACATACCTGGCTGTGCATATCCGGTCATTTCTTTTAATGCATGAGCAACCGCTTCGCTTGCATGCTGCATTCCTGCCAATTCAGATTCTGTTGTTATCGACATATCTATTATTTTTTCAATTGAATTCTAATTGTATTTAAATCCTGCTATTTATGATTTACAAACCATGATAACTAAGATGGTAACCTCAATGTATTTTATTACAATGAATACTGATTACAAGTTCACTTCGCTCAATTTTTTCTTCTTACAGAACGAATTATTTTCAATACGATCTTCTGTTGTTCTTTAGACAATTCACTCGTTGCCATGGATAATGCTGTATAATTATGTATAGGCTCATTAAAGCTACTCATGTCTTTAATATAAATACCCGTCAACCCTTTATACGGATCTTCGGACCACATTATTTTTCGATATTGATTATCTACTGTATCAATCGTACAATTCATGTATTTGATATCTTCAGGAATGTATATAGGATAATCGAATTCAGTAGTATCGTGTTTGCACGTTGCCACATAATCACAACCTTTTCCTAATGCACTATCTGTACTTGCTGCTGGCCTGATTTGCAGGACATCAACCTCAGGCATATTGGTTTGATCATACGTAATCCCTTCTTTCATAAACCTATATGGCAAGTTTGTGCGCCAATTGCCATGATCCAGATATTCTTCCAATGTTTGTTCCAAGCTATTGGAATAATAACCAAAATCAAAACCCATGCCCATACTATCGCCCTCAATTTTTCCTGCATACGAATCAATACTCTCATACTCGGTCAGCTTAAAATCTGAAGGAACATCAAACACATAATTACCTATTTCCATGGTCTTCCATTCATCAGCCGTGTGATTACAACCACATAAAAAAAGTATAATCGGAAAAATGAATACTCTTTTCATTGATGAATAGCGATTCGTTTCAGTTGTAATAATAACTTCATATCATTTCTTTTTAATTAATTATTATCTGAACTCTCCATCTTGAGCCCATTTCCAAAAACCAATAGGTAAGTCAAGTCCAGGAGAAATATCAACCCGTTCAACTTCATTATGTTTTTTGTCCCGGACTAAAACTTGCAGAATATATTCAACATAATGTTCTTTTCCAGATTCAAGCTTCCAATACCCTTCGACTAAATCCATTACATTATGTAAAGCTAAATGAATTGCTTCTTCTGCATTTTCCCTGTCTTTAGCAGTCATATCACTCGAAAGGCTATTAACCGCTTGATCTCTGCAATATTTAATCAGATGATATCCAAAAGTATTAGCAGCATCGTCTTTCTTATCCCAAAGTCCGCTTCTCCATTCCTTAAATTCTCTTGGTGTAGATGCATCTTCCATCTTTTGTTTTTTTACGTATGAATATCTATTACATATGCGTTTGCTCTGAAAACTATTTCTTACATAGTAATGTATAGGATATTTTTGTAGGATTTTTAAAATTCTGTATCCTTCATTAAACTGAATTCTGCATCAACAATTTAATAAGCACACCGGTTACAATTGCAAACATATAACTCATCATGGTACCTAATAGCACGTATTCACTGCGGATATGCTCATCCTTATTCACAAATCGTATGATACTTTTACCTGTGATCAGAAAACCGATGGCTTCGTATTGTCCCATCAGTACAAAGGTCAGGATAATGATACGCTCATAGATCCCAATGCTCTTCCCACCTTTTTCATTATTTTCTGCCTGTATATCATTTTCTTTAACCATTCCTTTCGTAGCAAAACCGATCAGGTAGCCAACAGGAATTGAGACAAAGAGATACCCTAATAAAATAAGGCTGCTGTTGTAATCATTGAGCAGCAAGCCAGGCATATAAACTAAATTCTGCGTTAAATTTGTATTAAAGGACCATACAAACAGCAGCACAAGTATATGCAGCAACTGATCTGCTACAAACAAAAACAGCTCACTTGCAAACTTACGTTGCTTTGCTTTAGTCTTCAGTCCATCAATCACATAATGCGTTCCGGCAACAACCAGTGCAGCAAGCCACCATCCTGTAAATAAAGCCGTGCATACGTATACAACGAGTGTATGTAACAGCAGTTGGTACGAAAACCAGCTTTTGTTAAGTGCCATATTACGCGACTGAAATACAAAGTCACTCAGCAAGTGTGCAAGCAGCAGCCGGATAAGCATATTGCCCTGCTCGTTTGTGAAAAATAAATAATCATTCATAGCTGTATATTGATTCAAATCGTTTAACTGCTGTTTCGATTGCACTCCACCCTGCAGCTGCTGCCCGTTGATTTACAGCAGACTGCTGCACTGCGATACGCTCTGCTATATCTGTTTCGGTAAGACCTTCAAGCTTAAGCGTAATCACTTCACATTGCAGGGCTGTTGTCTTAGATAGAATAAAATCAAGTAATGCCGACAGGGTTGTTAATTCTTCTTTATAACTGTCTTCTGTACTGATCGCAAACGTGAGCTTCTGCTTTTTCATATCATCCAGTTTTCTGCCGGAAAGATGAAAAGCTTCTCCATCAGACAATCCAAGTTCGGATTTATTATAGATTACTTCCCCCATACCTATGGACACACGCACATCAAACATTTTATCAATAAAAATCAGACCTGATGCCTGTTCCTGCAAAGGAGAAGATTTTAACGCTGCCGGATCAAGGCTTTTGATATATGTTTTTAAAATCAGTGCAGCACGTAGACCAACAGCAGGATTGGCCAACAAACATTGAAAACTATCGCCACGATATAGCTGACTGCTTGTAATATGACCACTATTCTCAAGTCGCATTAACCGATCACGAATACATTCAAGCAATCTTTCCTTTTGTTGAAAAGACATACCAGATGAATTTACAAGATCTGCCGTAATTACCGAACCTCTCATATTATAAGCTTATAACCTAATACTATATCAATATAAGGTTTTAACCTAATAATTACAACTTATAAGGTTAAAACCTTATAATTATGACAAAAAAGTGATATAAACAACTTGAATTATTGTGATTATATAAGGAAAACTTTCCAGCTAGCAAATATCACAATTAATCAGGCACAAGCGAATGCTTGCGCCCAGCGAGTGGGAACTTCAGTTATATACTAAGAAACAATTTTTAGCTTTAGGCTTTAAGCATTATGCCTTTGGCTTATTACTTTTTTTCTTTTTTTATTAATGCTGCCCTTCCTGCAATCCTATAATCGTGTACGGGCCACCACAAAAAAAGTCCTGCCGATTACTCAGCAGGACTTTCATATCTATTAGAAACTATTTTCAACTTTAGGCTTTTCGCCTTAGGCTTATTACGCTTTCGGCTTATCACCTTCAGTAGTTTCTTCTTTTTGTTTTTTATTACGAACAGTTAAACCATCTGCGCCATCAACATAATCCGCTAAGATCGTATCACCTTCCTGAACATCACCTTTAAGGATCTCTTCAGCGATCGGATCTTCAAGATATTTCTGGATCGCTCTGTTCAACGGACGTGCACCATATTGAGCATCGTATCCTTTCTCCGCTATGAAGTCTTTTGCTTTATCCGTAAGTTCAATGGTATAACCCAATACAAGGATACGAGCAAATACTTTTGCTAGAGTGATATCGATGATCACATGAATATCTTCTCTTGTTAAAGAGTTGAACACGATCACGTCATCCAAACGGTTTAAGAATTCAGGAGAGAATGCTTTACGCAATGCATTCTGAATAGTACCTTTCATCATTTCATCTACATTCTCTTTACGAGACTGTGTGTTGAAACCGATACCAGATCCGAAATCTTTCAAGTCACGAACACCGATGTTTGATGTCATGATAATGATCGTATTTCTGAAATCTACTCTTCTACCTAAACCATCTGTTAAGATACCGTCATCCAATACCTGAAGCATTAAGTTGAATACATCCGGGTGAGCTTTCTCGATCTCATCCAATAAGATCACACTGTATGGTTTACGACGGATCTTTTCAGTTAACTGGCCACCTTCTTCGTAACCAACGTATCCTGGAGGGGCACCAACCAATCTCGATACAGAGAATTTCTCCATATACTCAGACATATCGATACGTACCAAAGCATCATCTTTATCGAATAAGTATTTCGCTAATGATTTTGCTAACTCTGTTTTACCAACACCTGTCGGACCTAAGAAGATGAATGAACCAATTGGTTTCTTCGGATCTTTTAAACCTACACGTGTACGTTGGATCGCTTTAACCAATTTCTCAATTGCCTGATCTTGTCCAACCACGCCTGCTTTCAAATCAGCACCCATGCTCAACAATTTCAACGATTCTTTCTGAGCTACACGCGCAGAAGGAATACCTGTCATCATAGCAATTACCTCAGCAACGTTTTCCTCTTTTACATGGTAACGTTTTTTCTTGGTTTCTTCTTCCCAACGAAGTTTCGCATTATCTAATTGTTCGATCAGCTTTTTCTCAGAGTCTCTCAATTGAGCAGCCTCTTCGTATTTCTGACTCTTAACAACTTTATTTTTTTCTTTCTTAATATTCTCGATCTGCTCTTCAAGCTTTAAGATTTCAGATGGTACGTGAATATTGTTGATGTGCACACGCGCACCCGCTTCATCCAATACATCGATCGCTTTATCCGGCAAGAAACGGTCGCTGATATAACGATCCGATAACTTAACGCATGCTTCAATTGCTTCTGCAGAATAAATTACGTTGTGGTGATCTTCGTACTTCTCTTTAATGTTATTTAAGATCTGTACAGTTTCTTCCGGAGACGTAGCCTCAACCATTACGATCTGGAAACGACGGGCCAAAGCACCATCTTTCTCAATGTACTGGCGATACTCATCTAATGTAGTTGCACCAATACATTGTATGTCGCCCCTCGCCAAAGCAGGTTTGAACATATTCGATGCATCCAGAGAACCTGAAGCTCCGCCCGCACCAACAATGGTGTGGATCTCATCAATGAACAGAATAACCTCAGGAGATTTTTCCAATTCATTCATAACCGCTTTCATACGTTCTTCAAACTGACCGCGGTATTTAGTACCTGCAACCAATGAAGCAAGATCTAATGTTACTACTCGTTTACCGAATAATACACGTGATACTTTTTTCTGAACGATACGTAAAGCCAAACCTTCAGCGATTGCTGTTTTACCAACACCTGGCTCACCGATCAATATCGGGTTGTTCTTTTTACGACGGGATAAGATCTGCGCTACACGTTCGATTTCTTTCTCACGACCAATGATCGGATCAAGCTTTCCATCTTCTGCGTATTTCGTTAAATCTCTACCGAAATTATCCAATACAGGAGTTCTTGATTTCTCAGCTCCCGGTCTTGCAGTATCTTTACTGGCACCAGAACCACCGCTGCCAAATAAACGAGACGAATCATCGTCTGCATCTTCAGCATCTGAAGCTTTAGGTGTGTGCGTATGATATTCAAGCA
>Ga0247817_10000430_pt1 | contig 23820 bp, 43 predicted proteins | sample UWRJL212509R1_FD_178010 | JGI IMG/M metagenome (GOLD analysis project Ga0247817, IMG submission 178010) | Plant litter microbial communities from Arlington Agricultural Research Station in Wisconsin, United States - UWRJ-L212-509R-1 | ecosystem: Environmental > Terrestrial > Plant litter >...
GTTGGTTTATTTCTTCAACGGTGCCGAAGTCGTACCGGATAGCTACGATATTGCTGTCGTATGCCTGCAACTGCGCTATTAGCTTAGTGTTTACCCTTGAAAATATCTCCGCAAATATATCAACAACGTTTTGAGGTATGATTGTCATATGCCAAAACGGTTTTTAAGTTCAAATATCCACGGCGTTTTACCGCATAGTTCACCAAATCCGTAGTGTGTGCCGCAATAAGCTATATAAGACGGATTATAATACTCGCCGTACAAATCAGTATTGGCATTGATAAACTCAACCACTTCCTGATTATTACAAACCATTTCGTTCCATCTGCTTACCATCTTGGTTACGGGGCTTACTATTGTAGCGTTCGCTGTATTAGCCTTACTTTCTCCGCTTCCTGTTGTATCAGTTGCATTTTCGCTGGCATACCACCAATAGACATAACGTAAGCAACTCGGTTTTACCTTTGCCACCAACGCATCCCACGGCTCACCCGCTACTATTTCTCCTAATAGAACATCACCCAACAACTCCTTTAAGAGTTTTGGCTCGTACGTGTCAATATAGTGCTGAATGTTACCTGCAATTGGTTGCTGGCTCCTATTCGCTATATTAACCTCGTTTTGGTAGTCGCTGGGTGACGTTATTGATGCCATTTTTTAGTACCCTCTATAAAGTAAATACTTCTTATGGGTGCTGTTTTGCGTACCCGTTGGCGTGGTAATTATACGATAGTTCACATACTGATTAGATGTTAAAGCAACGCTATTTACTGCAGTTGCATCTGTCAATGTATATGAGTTTAAAGTAGTCCACGCCTCGCTGCTTGATGCTGCTGTTATCTTGCCCTGCAAAACTATAGTGCCTGCAACCGTACCGCTATTTTTGATAATATCATATTTAACGGTTATGCTCGGGCGTGCTTTAGTTATTGTAAAGCTGATAGTATCAGCGGTTGCGTTTGCCAACGTGCGGGTTGTGCCTATTTGACCTGCGTAATCCTGTGCATAGGTTACTGATCCTAATAAGCATAAAATTACGGCTATGATTAGCTTTTTCATTTCTTTACCTCCTTGGCAATGCCTGCTTTTATTAAAGCTAATCCCTTTACCTTATGTGGGCTTACAATTTTGCCCACCTTGTAGTGCTTGGTTGCCTTAACGATTTCAACGGTCAGCCTATCAGCATACTTAATTTTAGTTTTTGCTGTGGCGTTTGCTAATAGCATTGCTTTCGATGAGAAAGTTGCTACTTCTTTGGTTTCTTCTGTTGCCATTATTTTAATTTGTTAATTTATTAAACAATTGGTATCTCAATGTCAGTCAATACTGATGAGATTTGATCGTAAATGATTGAACCTGCATCGCTGGCCTTAATGTAAGTACCCATGAACGCCTCTAATTTCTTAGAAACTAAGTTCTTTGAAAAGTCGTCGTTTTCGTAACCCTCAAAGTACTCAACGTTTTCAGCCATTACAAGGTTAAACTTCTTCAAATCACCTACCAATATATCATCGGCATCCATTTTGTTAGTGAATTTAACCTCAACCTCGCCAACGTTTTTACCATCAGGTGTAACGAAAGGCGGAATTAAATAACGGCCTTCGTTGTCTTTAACGCCTGCCATTTTAGCCATCCATACCGTATTAAGAACGGCGGTAATTTTGCCTTTAAAGTTAGCTATACGAATTTGAGTAGCCATTGCCATGATAACATCATAGATGTTAGCAAAGGCATAGTATTCAGCAAGTCCGGCAGGCACAACAAACGCAGATGCTTTAGCAATAAGACCGTCAAACTCATCGGCATCGGTAGTTTCGTTTCCTTCAAGAATTTTATCGTCAATCTTTTGCTCAACCAATTGGTTTGCGTGTTCTGCAAAATCGGTAACAACAGACGGCGCATGGTTAATTAACCTACGGGTTTGTTTCCAACGCAATGCAACCTCTTTAGTGGTTTCCTTAGCGGTTACCCATTCGGCATCAGCAAGTGGTTTCAATGCCCCCTCTGCGATAAATTCAGCATCACCTTCCTCGTTTACCCGGTCAGAATACCATATATTCTCTGTTCCGGGTTGATTTTTAACTGTAATTAAATCCATGAAAATAGTATCGGGCTTTGGAACATGGCCGATTTCAGGGTCAATGTAGTTACCAAATAGCGGTGAAAAACCACCTGCAACGTTTGGTGTAACGTTAGCGGTTGTCATTAAAGCAGCGGCCTTAATAGTAGTTGTTTCGCTGAATGATGGCTCTTTGTACTTGTTTTCTGCAATACGTGCTTTTAACATAGTAACAACAGCCCCTTCTTTTGCCTGTCCATCTTTTTCTGACTTTTCCTTTAAGGAATTAAGCTGCTCAACTGCATCGTCGGCCTTCTTCTCTGCGGCTGTTACCTTTGTTTCAAGGTCGGTTTTAATTCCGATTACCGCTTCATCGATTTCTTTTTTGCGCTCGGCCTTTTCGTGTTCGGCTTTTGCTGTCATGTAAGCATCAACGGCATCGTCATCCATTTCGCTTAACTGTTTTTGTGTTTTGTACTTAAACATTTGTTAAATGATTAGTTGTAAATAATACGTTTCTTTCTCTCTGTAGGTGCTTCATCAGCGGCCTTTTCCTCATTAAGTGCTTCATCAGCGGCTTTAGCTTCGGACGTGCTATATGTACCTGTATTTGGATTTGCGCCAAATAAAACGCAACTGTTTTCTAATATTTGTGATTCAACAACGGCAAAAAAGTATCCGTAAACATCAACTTTTTCTTTGTTTATAACGCTTGGATAATATTTATTCCAATTCTTTTTATAGTCTTTATCTTCTTCTAACTCACTATCAAGGCAAAGAACAATAGTAATATATCGTAAACCTATAGAGTGCTGCTTAATCTGATTGTCTTTATAAAGCAGATATGTTTTTTTATCATACTCCTTTACGCAAATAAACCTCATCATTAAAGCCTGTGCTTTCTGAACATCGCTGGTAATGCCGAAATAAGATAAATCGAAATTCTTTGTATAAAGTTCAGCGTTTTTTCCAATTATGCTATCAGTGGTATAAACATGGTTTTTTAATGGGTAAACGATTGATTTATCAGAAATTGTTTTATTCCAATTATCCTTAATCATTACGTCCATGTAGCTATCGCACCAACCTGATAGATTAGCAATAGCATTTACCTCAATTTCGCCTTCAACAAGCGGCGATCCATCCTCTTTAACAGCCTGCTTTTCATTAACAGGCAAGCAACCCCAATCGTAAATGTCGCTCTCAATCGGCAATGACCTTTTTTGAGCAATGATTGTTTTTTCATTGCTTCGTAAATAAGCAAATGCCTCTGCTTTGGTGGCGTGTTTTGGGATTGCTACTCTCATTTTTTTACGATTTTACCCTGCTCTACAGCTTTTATTTTAACCTCCAGTGCCTTTTTAGCTTCCTCAATGCACTTATCTTTGGCTTTTTTACTCATAATCGGCTAATTTAAGTTTATTTTCCTTTGCTAATATAGCGTTTTCTAATTTTAATTTAACAACGTTCTGCCGTTCGGTCTCAAAAACCTGATAGCATGCAAGGTGCTGCCACGTCATAAAGGTATCATCTATGTCTAAAACATTCTCAATAGCATCGGTTAAATCTTGTCCCTTAGGCTTCATACAGTACTCTATATGCCTAACTAAAGATTTTTCCTGATTCTCATAAGTACTGCCACCTTTACCGCCAGTAACATAAGCCTCTAATATATCACGTGGTATGCCGTACATACTGCCAATGGCGTAATAGTCACTCCAGTAAGCCTCATCTAATTTAAGCGCAGCCATGTTGTCGGTGAAACGCTTAATGTCAATCATTGATTTATTGGCGTGTACTTGCTTACTCCCATTTACACTGCTTTCAATGGCAATCTTCTCGTCATCACCTAACGGCAATTCATTTACATTATTAGGGTCTTGCTTACCGCTAACCATCCATTTACCGCTGTAACGTACGTTAATATTTTTAGCGTCTAAGGCTTCCTCGCTATTAACGATAATCTTATATAGAGCATCAATCCTACTTATGCCTATATAGAAATTATCATTCATGCCGCTTGATAAATCATGCAGCGGAGTTATTTCTGATAGTGGAATATATTTAGCCTTGCCGTTTCCAAACTGATATTTAACAACCTCGCCCATAATATCCTTATAGGTAGCTTTTGTTAGTATCAAATCCATCATTTTCTGAACGGTTGACGGCTTCCAATCAAGATTAGCAGGGTTTAGGAATTGCAATGTATTTTGATCATTAAACAAACGGCCACCAGTTTTCCATAGATAGGCAGTGCCCATCATATTCCAAAACATATAATCCCACTTAAATTGCGTCCAGTTTTGTTTGTAGTTAGGGGATTTGCGTAAGGTTTTTAGGTAATCTTCTTGGCTTTCTGTATTGATTTTACCTAAAGAAAAAAGGTCTGCATTGAGTGCAAACACCTTTAAACAGGCCGGGTTTGATAGGATAACTTTTATTTTCTGCTGCGGTGTAAGCATAGTATTTTTAATACCTCTGCTGCTAAACATCCAATACATCCAGTCTTTGCCTGTATTATCGACGGATAAAGGTTGCGGATTACCGAATGAAATATTAAAGTTAAATCCCATATTGAGGCTAAAAGTAATAATAATATTTCAAATCAAATATTTTTATTAAAGGCTATCAGCCAACTCTAATAAATATGATATTGTTTTTTCAGCATTTTTCTGAACTGGTAATTCGTCGATTGCTAAAAATTGTTCTGGTTTATCAATAGCTTCTTGATAATAAAGAGCCATAGCTTTTACTAATTGTTCTTTTGTGTAAGTTTTCATAATTATTTAATTTATATATTTTTTATGATGCCTTGCTGTCTTAAAAATTCCGCAACATAACGTGCAGGGTCAATTAAGTGGTTAAAAGTATCTTCAGGTTCCTCTAAAACAACCCCATATCTATCCTCTTTACGGCTGTAGTTTTCTTGCTCCATTTCAATATTTAGGCTGCTTTCTGTGTAATAAACACGTAATGAGTTAAGCAAGTCTATGCCATCTATTATACTACCCGCTCCCTTAACGGCCGCAATGGCGTAATCAAAACCAGCAGAACGCAAAGCTAATATCTTTAGGGGTCTATTACTATCGCATACTGTAACCACATCCTTTGTTAAACCCAACTTATTGAAATACCACATTATCAACCCCTCGTCAATCTTCATTATTTCAATAATTTGTGCAGGCGTTAGGCTACTCCTTATCTCATTCTCGCTTCTGTAATTCTTTTCATGTAAATATAAACCTCCATCGTAATATTTAGCCTCTAACACGCCCATAGGGTCAACAGCCCCCCAGTCCACACCGTTGTACTTTTCAACATTCAGCGCATGGTAAACATGATCAGGCACCTTAGTCCATTTAAATATTCTGTTAGGCTTTTCTGATTTAAGGCCGAGTCCATAGACTTGCCAATTGAATAGATTTGCGCTATTCTTAATCTCATTACTTATACAGCGTAATAATTCACGCTGTTGCTTATCGGTAAATTTTAACGGGTTGTTAGTAAAGTCGTATATCCTTGCTAAATCTTCGGTTATCAAATTCGATTCAACTACCTGTGATGCCTTTATAGGTTGGTAGCTTAATATTTTTAACCGCTGTTCTTCAGGGCAAAATGGGTTGTCCCTGAAAGTGTTGTGCAATATTTTACAGCGTGGATCTTTCTTTATATCGTCTACCCAATGAGCCTGCTTGGGGTTCCAATCAATGAATACTATTTCTGTAGTACGCATATCAAGCTGGTCAAACGTTGCTCTACTGATATTATAAGGCTCGTTAAGCCATGTTATCTCACCCTGAAAACCATGAACTTTATTAGGCTCATCAGTTCCGCAAATTTCAATAGTGCATTTAGTAGGGAATGTAAATATTGAATCTGTTTTGTTTAATACTACCTCATTGAACCTTTTTAAATCAGGGTAGCATTTATTCATGTCATGCAATACAGTATCCTTGCAATCTTTTTTAGTGTCACGCCAAACAGATAGACGGCTGCGTGTATTTTCATACGCATAGTTATAAAACGCCTGTAGCAGCGACCTTGTTTTGCTTGATCTGCTGCTACCCTCTAAAACTATGTATTTGTATTTTTTTTTGCCGTCATCATCAACAGCATTCATTGCATCCCATATTTGCTCATAGACAATGGTAGCCTGCATTAGTCTTGTTCTTTAGGGCGAACGATTTCGACTTTCATGGTTTTATCGCTTGTGTCGGTGGTTTCTACCTGCTGCTTAGGCGCTCCGTAAGCAGAATTCATTAATGCTTCGTAAGATTTTACATCGCCTTTCATAGCCTGACCAGCTATCATTATTGTAGCAATTTCTTCCGTTGTTAACTTTTCTGCTATTTCAGGATGTGCAGCTTTTATATGTTCTACTGCTAAATCAGGCGCTATTGCAGTCATTTCCAACACTTTACGGGCAATAGTAGACCTACTGCGAGAACCTAAAGGCCTTCCGTTGCTATCTGGTTGATAATCAGACGAAAACCTCACTCCGAAACTGTGTCCTTCTTCAAATGGCATATCGTTTTGCTATCGTTTTTACCCCAAACTTACACAAAATTTTATAAAGTCAAGGGGAAATTAAGGAATTCTTTTAATAAAGGTCGTATAAAGTCCTTAGCAGCTTCGCTACGATCTTTTGGCACACGGAAGTTAATAGTTACCGTTTCAATCTTTTTAGTGGCGTAGGGAGCGCGTTTGGTACCGGGTTTGACGCCTCTGGGATTTCGTATATAAGCAAACTTAAAATCATGTGCTTGTAAGTGGAAAACTAACGGCCTATTAAAAAAAGCTGTTTCCAAACATATAGCACCATTTTCAATATTTACAGTTCCATTATAAACATTAGTGCCAACAATATCTATATTGTCACCTACCTTAATTACTTTGCCTAAACTGTCTTTAAATTCTGTTTTCATACTGTTGGTAGTTTAAATTTATGATCTCCTATTTTTAATAATTTATTAAACCCCCACTTATAGCAATCTCTATTATCTGCATCCTGAATTAAATCACGTTTGTCATGTTCCATTGATTGCCATTTACTCCAACCCATTCCATAGCCATTAAAACCATAAACACGATAGAAATAATTAATGCCATTATTTGTGGCAACTTCGATGTGTTTACCGTAGGTATCTTCACCTGAATAATAAGTTTTCATATAATTAATCCCAAAGGCCATTTTTAGCAGACCATAAATATTTAATTGATTTAACCTTAGTTTTTTTAGGTGTTAATTCTACTGCAAATACACCATTGTTATAAATAACAGTCCAGCAATCATTAACACAAACAACATCTTTAATGTCAGTTATAGAACATTTTTTTTGCTCCATAAATGCTAATTGAACCATTAACTCTAAACTTTCAAATTGTACTGCTTGGTTTTTCATAATATTAATACCGTTTGTTTGTTTCGGTTATCAAAGATAAAACATATATTTTAATTCTGCAAATCTTTTTTAAAATAAATTCATCTTATCTCAAAAAGTTGTTGGGGGTGTGAAAAAATCGTGCAAATCCTTAATGGCCTGCTCTAATGTATTTACTTCAATAAACTTACCTCCTTGTAATTCGTTTGACTTTATGAAACGTATTTGTGCTTCACTTAATGAGTCGCCCGGTAATTTTATATCTAACATCAATAACACGCCACGCCAGTACCCTGTTATATCTGTAACGCCTGCCAATACACCGATTGACTTTCGCTTTGATAGTGAAGATAAAAAATGTTTTTTATGCAGATCAAAAATCTGCACCAAGAAGTTAGGTATCTTATCCCCACAAACCCTCTTAACTTGGGCTTGTATAAAAGTATCTGGTATAAACTCATTTGGTGTATGCCAAAAGTTACCACGGGTTTCAGGGTAGGTATTGTAAATATGTTGGAATACCTCTTGTTGGAGGCGGTCGTGGGTGTAATTTTCGCCTGTTTTTTGCTCTTTTTTATTCATTTTATTGATATTTTTTTAAAAGTGTGTAAACCTTCTTTTTCTTAACTAACTGATAATTTGTTATTTACGTTTTTGGTTTACAGAGTTTACGGTTTACACTACTATTTTTAAAAGTTTAAAACATTATACGCATATACAATACTCACATATATATCTTTCATTTTTAGTGTAAACTCTGTAAACTCTGTAAACTTTAGCTATAAAATGGCAAAAAAGGTTTACAGAGTTGCCCCAAAAGTTTACAGAGTTTGGGTAAAAGTTTACAGAGTTTTTCAAAAATTAGCTTTCCTTTCTTCTGTTCCGGGCGTTACATATGGTGCGTATGGGTTTTTTTCATCTGCTAAATTCAATTTAACTATAACATACTTCCTAATAGTAGTTTTACCAAACTTAACATGATGCTGTTGCAAACCCATTTCTTTTAATATCATGCCTAATTTATTTTGAGATAGTAAAGTTTGGCTATGTATTTTAATATAGCTTAATATTTCTGAATTAGTTAATTGGCAGGTTTCTCCAATACATTCCCCTGGCTTTCCAAAATATTTGGCAATCAATTCTTCTTCGGGGTTGCTCTGCTTAAAGTTAGATGTGCTTTCATTTAGTAGCTTGATTTCTTCTTTAGTTAATTGATACTCAAATCCCTGCTCATAAAGGCACCACGCCTCATAGAAAAGCAAATCCTTATTAATGGAATTATAATCATCATGGTGTATATCATTTACCAGTATAGGTAATATACGCCTGTTGCCTGTAGGATCGTTTAAAACCTCTTCTTCGTTGGTGGTGCCACATAACATAGCAATACGCAATAAGTCCTCGCTAACGCTGCCGTATGGCTTCCTGACGCTAAATGTTTCTTTAGATGTAATTGATTTAAGTTTCTTTTGCTCCGCTTTAGACTTGCCGCCCATCTCATCATCCATAATGATAATTTTCTTAGTCATAAGAATTTCATCATCTTTGCCAGCGTCTAACTTACTCTCGGCATAATATTTTTTAAACTTTGCAGGAAGCAAGCGTCTAAACCACTCTGTTTTTCCGCTATTCTGGCCGCCACAAAGCACTAATAATAAAGGGCTGTGTTTATAGTGCATGGATGCAATCATACTCACATACCATTTTTTAATCCAAATATTAGCGTGTGGAGTATCGGTAGCTATAGACGCAATGAGTTTGTCAATATATCCAGTTTTAATAACAGGCTCGTTTTCCTTGTAGTAATTTGCTAATTCGTGGAATGGATTATACGTTTCTATAAAGTCGCTGAAAAGTATTGATTTAACAAGTTCTTTGCTGGATTTTGGATAGTTGGTTTTGATGTTAACATATATTGAATTTACAATACTATCATCAATTGGAGCCTCATTTAATTCTAAATTTCGGCTAATAGCGTTTAATCTTAAATTATAATTCTTGCTAAGAAAAAACTTAATATCTAATACGCAATTATTCGTTTTAGGCAACTCTTCACCCTCATGGGCAATCTTTAATTTTTTAGCCATGTTACCTATTAACTATAATATTTAAACCTTCGGGTGACTTTACACGGGATAACGCTACATATAATTGGCCTTTAGAAAAGCAGGGTAGTGACAGATCAATGTTTACCTTATCAAAAGTTAGCCCCTGACTTTTATGTATGCTTAATGCGTATGCTAATTTAATAGGGTATTGGGTTATGCTGCCAATTTCTTTAAGTTCTAATTTGCGCTTTTTTTCGTCTAAAACGTATTCGTATTTAGTAAATTCCATTGGCTCAATAGCATACTCAACACCATTAACATCAATGAAATATTGACCTTTTTTATTTATGAATATGCCAAGCGTACCGTTTACTAAATCATTGTTTTTTGAATTAGCTAAGTACATAATTTTGCATCCGTGCTTAACAGTAATTAAATTTTCAATATTAAATTCGTCTGCTTTGGCGTTGCCTGTTACGGTTGCAGTAAAAACTAACTCCTCACCATCTAATTTAGATAAGCCATTTTTATTATAAGTATGTACGGTGGAATTGTGAGGGGCTAATATAATACCTTCCTGATGTGTTTTAGTTAGAAACTTTTTAAAATAATCACTTTTTCCGCCATCTCTGATAATATTTAGATGGGATATAAATTCTTCATTGCTTTGGCGCAATACTTCGTCTAATTCTATCTTTTCAGGTTTTAAATCTTCAAATATGCCAGCGTGGTAAAATTCTTCACCCTGATAAGTTTGATATAAAATACTTCGTGTATTATCGTTAAGCACCGCGGGTAATTGTTTTAGATCGCCTACAAAAATAATCTGCATAGCTTGTAGCCCTTTGCAGCCATTTTTTAATAAAGTCCAATTCATTGCATCCAGTATATCAGGGCGCAACATTGAAACCTCATCTATAAATATGCAATCAACCGCCTGTAATAGTTTTCGCTTTTCTGCCTTTATAAAATTGCAGGTTGAAAAATCTAACACACCATAAGGGCGCAAAGAAAACATAGAGTGTATAGTTTGCCCATTTATGTTAGTGGCTGCTATGCCTGTAGGTGCAATGGCTACTATATTTTTACCTTGCTGTTTTAGTAAGTCAATGGCCTTTTTAACTACAAAAGACTTACCAGTTCCGGCCTTCCCAGTAAGAAAGACGTTCTTGCCTTCCTGTATTTTATCTATGAATAACTGTTGTTTACTTGATAGTTTCATTTTACTAATTGTAAAAGTTTTTAGGCGAAAAATTAAGCTGCAATTATCAAAACTGCTCCTTTAATTTTGACCGATTTTAATTCCTTGGTTTGTATTTGTTTATTTATAGTCGGTCTGCTAACATTATATGCCTTTGAATATTCACTCTTAGTGTATACTTTTTCAGGCTCAATAACTATTTTTTGCATGGTGCAATATACTAATATTTTACAATATGTAAACTATTTAAGTACAAAATCCGTATAAAATATTTTACCTTTTTCTTTTTTCAACATAGTTGATTGCACGTTATACCACTTATCAGAATAGCCCATACAGGTGCCAAAGTCACGTAAGAAATTATCGCTATCATTATTTTCTATTTGCTTTTGCCTATTCGACTTAGCCACTCTGATAGCGAATTGTAATTTTTGTTTTATTTTAGCGTATACAGATAATTCCTGCGCATTGAGTGATGACAATCTGCGCCCTACTAATTGCTCATACTTTGCTGTAATATCAATTAATACCCCTTGCTTTAACTCCGCTTCGTCTAAAGGCTGTTCATGTTGGCAGTATTCGCAAACCCTCGCCATTAACGATATAATGCTGCCACAATTAAAGCACTCCTTAATAGTGTACGTTCCGAGCGCATCGGTTTCTTTTTTCTTATCCTCTTGCGCTTTCCATAATTCGCTCCAATTCCTGTCAAAATAATAAAGTCCATGCCTGCGCCAGTTATCGCCGTAATCATAGCTTTTAAATTTCATAGGCATAGGATGTGGCTTTTTTCTGTTTGCCCTAAACATACTTTGCATATAAAGTATAAAGCTACCAAACGCCCTGTATAACATTAATAAATCAACTTCTGGAAAATCGAAGCCAGTTGTGTAACTTGAAACGGAAACTAAAATATCGCACCCACTTTTTAAATCCTTAAATTTACTTATTTCTTTTTCTTCTGTTGTGCCAATAGACTTTAACAATTCCGTTTTACTATGCCCAATAGCGCAATTAAAACCGGCTTCCATAAGTTTATTGTAGGTATCATGTGCATTCTTTATAGACGCACAAAAAACCATACACTTAGTAAACTTACCCTGTTCATTACGCAAATCTTCAATTAACCCATCATATAATCCAGATTGCGAAAACCATTCGTTTTGGGATGTTTCGGTATACTCACCGCTTGCATTTTTAGTAAGGTGGTTTTCCATTTCCTTTTTACCCCGTGCGATATGCTGATTAGTACAAATCCAATCGTTTTGAATAAACCAGTCTATCTGCTCACTTGGGATGCAGTCTTTATAATATATCGGTAAATGTTTGGCATACTTATAATGCGGGGTTGCTGTGAAGCCTGCCGTTAACCTATTATGCAGGTAGTCAAGTATTTTATTAAAAATACCGCTGTGGCATTCATCAACTAATGTAATTACTTTTTTAGGCAAGTTATTGAATTGATCTAAAAGATATATTCTGCTAATCAGCGTTTGCGCCATTGCCACATAAACTTTGCCACACTCCACTTGCAAATTATCGGGTGTATTTGGGTTAATACCGATTGCCTTTGCTTCCTTTATATTTTGTACGTAAATGTTTATTCGGTCTGTTAAAATCAATACGGGACTACCTTTAGCGGCAGCATTCCACGCAATAGTAACAAACTGCTTAGTTTTGCCAGTCCCGCCCGGTGCCTGTACTATTATATGCTCTTTGTCACGCATAGCAATAGCAGCTAATTTATTATGGTTTATTTGATAATCACGTAATTGAAAACTCATATCAAATTATCTAAAATGTAATCACATAAATCATAACCTTTTGGGTTGTTACCCGGTATGCAATCAACACACCAATCGGCGGTAATAAGATTTCGGAGTTGTGTGCATTTATCTAACCATGCTTGCTCTGCTCCACAATCCGGAATTAGGCTTATCGTTCGGCCTTTCAATACTTGGCAACGTTGCGCTGATAAGTTGGTTAATGATCCGCTTGCAAGCCAAATAAAATCGGGATAAATAACGGATGCAACAATGGCCGTCTTTTCTGATTCAACTATTTTAATAGCAGCATCTGGTCGTTTGGTAAGTAGATGTTCACCAAACAAACATTGCGATAAAACATAGTCTTTCATTCTTGCGGCCTGATGTACCCATGTTATTAATGGCTTTGGCTCTTTTATTCGCTTGCCAGTTTCTGGATTGTACACCATTATTTTACCGCCTCTGATTCTGCCATCTACATCAAACTGCCAAAAGATATTAGCCCCGTGCCAATGCTTAGACGTGCCAAGATTATACTTTAGAATTAATGCGTTTGCAGTAGCTTCATCAAATATTTTCACAAGCCAATTAGTAAAGTAATTTACCGTCCCGTTTGGCGGTTCTAATCTAATCGTTGATATTGCAAGGTTATTATCGGTGTACGATGTCGGCAAATCAACGGCAGCGACAAACTTCCAGTTATTATCTTCGGGGGGCATATTGCAGAAATTAACCAACCACAACAAAGCGTCCGTATATCCGAAGCCCTGCACCGCCATCACAAAATCAATAACATCACCGCTTTTACCACTAGAAAAGCATTTGAATATATTTTTTGTCGGGTGAACTGTAAACGATGGTGTACGCTCGTTGCTAAACGGTGACGCTCCCTTATACCCGCTACCGTCACGTTTTAGCTGTACAAAATGGCCTATAACATCGACTATGTTGGCCTTTTCTTTTACGTACTTTATTTGTTCGAGTTTGGTCATGCCTCGACCTCCATATTTAAGTCGTGCAAAGTTTCTTTGTATTTGAAATTTCTAACAACCAATAAGCATCTTTTATAGAATTGCTCGCCTATCATATTAGACTTCATTAAATTACATGTCTTACAAGCAGGCACTAAATTGGCAATAACGTTTGTTCCGCCTTTTGAAATAGGGTAATAGTGGTCGAGGTGCCAAGTTCTTCCATCTAAGTTTCTTGAACAATAGATGCATTTAAATTCATTTACTTTTAAAACTGATAGAATTTGATAAGGTGTTATTTTTAATTCACACCTATTATTTGCGCCAGCCGCCTTTTCCTTACACTTAAAGGCAAGCATTGTAGAATATTCTTTTTCAGAAATATTATCTACAACCTTTCTAATATGTATTGAATAAAGTGGTATATGTAATTCCTCTGTTATGTGAAACTTTATATTTTGTGTCGGGTCTAACTTTAAATTAAAGTACTCAATCATTAAATATAAAAGGTTCATTTCTCTGCCATCTATATTTACATAAACGTCTTTAGAGTTTGGCGGTCTAAACGCCTTGCATTTTATATCTTTTTTGCCCCTAATAAAAAATGCGTATCCGTCTGTATGAATAAAATAGTTTTTTGACGATCTGATTTTTACAAATTTTTCCATAATAAAAAATCCTTATCGGGTTCAAGGTGTGCATACCCATCCCCCAATAAGGACTAAAAATTCTTTGTTAGGCAAATGCACTTGCCGTTTTAATACCCTGCAATATACTAATTTTCTTTCAAAATTACTACCCCATGCCCTTTTCTTTTCAACCCATTATCGTATAATACAGCTAATTTATGATGTATTGCTTGCTCCGATTTGCCTATCTTTTTACCAACTTCCCTATAAGACATGCGCATATAATTTCTCCGCAAAAATCTAACTTCTGCTTGCGTCCAGTAAACATTTTTACCGTCAATAAATGACTTTGCAGCCTCGGATTCTATATCATTGGCTAATCTTTCAGCACCTCCATACTTATTAATAAGTCCGTTAAAGATAGCCAGCAACTCCCTGCCGCCATCACTCCATTCCTGCATTTCGTGTTGGTTCATTAGAAAAGGTTGGTTTGGTTTAAAATTGTTTTACATCGTTTATTCCCCATGTCAACATATTTTTTTTCTATATCAAAACCAATAAAATTACGGCTTTCTTTTGCTGACATGGCGCATTCGGTTCCGCTACCAGAAAAAGGAACTATTACTAAATCAGATTTTCTGCTGCAAGTATTTATTAAATATCTTGTTAGCTTTTCAGGTTTTACGGTATCATGTTCATATAAACCTGTTACATGGCCTTCTTGGCTAAATTTCAAAACATCCATTTTATATTGCTCAATAGGTGTAAATGGCCTTCTATTTAAATCATACGATCTTCTTAGCTCCACATATGGCTTTGTTAAAAAAGGGTGGCACCACGACTGTAGCTTTTTATATAAATCTTCAGTTATAAACATGGGTTCTGTTTTGTCTAAACTTAGACATGCAGATGCAACGCCACCTCCATTACATGCTGTACCTAAGGCTTGGTTAATGTCTTTAAGTACAAGCCGTCCTTTAGATTTAATAATCTCAGATCTTATGTAATCTCGTTCAATAAAATTTAAATGTTCATCTTTACTTGAATACAACAACAATCGCTCTGTAGTATTTATAAATCCTCTGGCATCCTCAGGTTTAATCTTGTTTGTTTGCCTATCATAAATATGTATACATACATTGCTAACTATATTGAAAAGTTTATCTAATAATATTTGTGAATAAGCTATTTTTTTTCCGTCGCCGTACCAAATCAAATTCCCGTTGTCAGCAAGAATCCTTTTACACTCAATAGCCCATTTTTCAACATCTTTTAAATAATGCTCAAATGATTTCCATATAAAATCAAAATCTCCCTTTACTTCAAAATAAGGTGGGTCAGCTATAATAAGTTGGGCACATTTATCTGGTAAAGAATTATTTAAAAAATCAAGGTGGTATATTTTGTTTAATTCCATTTTATAATTTAATTATTAATGAATCCCACGCCCAATCCCCCTCACAAACCGTCACCAACCATCCGTCATGCCTTTTAATGGTAATGGATGTGTCGTCGCGTTTTACAATGGCAGACACGTTGCCAGTTACAGTATGTTTAAATTTACCATGCGTTAAAGTATTAAAAGGAACTGTTGGCTCTGTTTCTGATTGGGTTGTTTGGAAGGGGCGGTTGTGGAGGGACATCTCTCTTTTATCTTATTTGTTGGTAGGGGGTTAAGCAGCAAACTTTAGCGTGAATTCATTGTCTAGCCAATTCAGGTACTCACGTGCTGCAATAATTTTGCGTTTTAATAAATCAATGTCGGCCTCGTTTCGCTCAATGGTATATTCTAAAACACGCTCCTTTAAAGGTATATCGTCATATATCATATTACGCTCAATAGCCGCCTGTGCATCAAGCCAGTTGCCATCATCATCTGTAGGCTGTCCTAACTTATACCATAATTGGCGCTTTTCGGCCTCTATAAGCGACGTGGGCGTATTTACAAGGCAATATACCAAATCAAAATATTTTGCGCCTGTAAGCCACATATACCCCACGCCTTGCCAATAATACAAATCGTTCATTTTCTTTACAAACGTGCGGTAAAATGTGTTGGCATTCCATGAACATTTAGTATCAGGGATGCGCTCGGCTTCGTGGATTGATTTTCCCACAAACATATCGGGTGTGCCATGTATAAACAGGTTTTTCAGATACGTTTCATTTTTCTTAAAGAACGTTTTTTTAATGCGGCTATATAGCGTTATAGCATCCTCTTCCATAGCCAAACCCTTTTCAATATACTTGCTGTTTATATCTGCTTTTCGGCGTTTGGTTTCGCTTATCCAAATATCAGTTAGGTGAGTTTTTGCGCCATCGGATAATTGAACATCGTCTTTAATTTTCGACAGTTCTTCAACTATTTTAGTCTGCTCAACACATTTTTCTAACCACTTATCATATAGTTTAGATTGAGTAACACCATCTTTATTATATCGTGTAGGTGCGTTTGCAATCATATCTGAATGTTTCTGCGCAGCCTTTTGCCACTTAACCAAATTACTATCACCTAAAGGCTCACTCATCAAGTGTCCCAAAGCGGAACACCTGAATAAATATTTATCAAACTTACCCATTATTGCAAAGCGTTAAGTTGTTGGTTGTACAAATCCGCTTTAACATCATTGTCGATATGCGGCTGTAGCTTTTCTAACTCGGCAACAGATTTGCAATCTTCAACCAATAGGGCGAAGCGTTCGTTTTCTTTGTTGGTTTCATCCGTATTAGGATTTAAATTGAAAGTTGGTCTTTGCGGAGTTTCAGGATCGAAAGCGTCCCCCTCTGGAATTTCTGAACCTGTAATAGTATCGTATAGCCATTTACGGGCTTTCCGTTGCGCCTTTCCTATAACGGCATCAGTACCCATATACGAGTTCATTTTAACAGGTATCTCAAGGCTTTTAATTTTCTTAACGCCGTTCAATGTCCAATCAACAATAGCGGTAATAGCCGCACCGTCTTTTGCTGCGTTTACCCTCGGTAATTCAAAGGTTATATCATAGCTAAGTGACGGTATTTTTTTAAGCAGGTAGCCTAAACCCTCTTTAGTTAAGTAGCAATTATCTGCTATGATATTAAACTGATTTCCGCAAGGCTGAACGCCCATTAAAACCGCCTCAATAAGACAATTTTTAACTATCTCTAAACTATACCCGCCTGTTTTGTCTTTGTCAGTTTTGAAGCCTAATCGATTACCCTGCAAAGCCATAATCGGTTTCATGTATTCGTCTGTTAATAGCTTCTTTAATTCACCTGCTGCGCTTGCAACAAGATAGGCTCTTTCAAAGCCCATAAGCTGCTCGGCCAAAACTACAGATGAAACACTTTCCTGTAGTTGGGTTATTACTTTGTTATTCGTTATTTTTTCAAGATTGCTCATTGTTTTTGTTTTTAAATTGCCAGTTAAATCCACCTGCGCTTTTTTGAACACCTTTAATAGATTTGGTTATATTAGACGGATGGATTTTTATTTCATCAGCCGCAACCTTTGCGCTAATGTATTCTTTAATTATTTTGCCATTTTGCAAAGCAATGACGGGCTTGTTTCCGTTTGAATTACCTATTTGATTTATCTTTGCCTTTTGCCTCCTTTTTTCGTTTGCTTCATTAGTTTGCTTTCTGCCTTTATTTATAAGGCTTATTTTTTTACGGGTTTCTTCTGAAACCACATGTGTAGTTTTTGGGCCAGTTAGATTAGCTATTATTTTAGACTTTTCTTCAATGGTTTTAGCCGCCCATATTTCTTTTGATTTTGCTGAAAGTCTGCTTTTTAAATCGTCCGATAAGCATCTCCCGCCATTCCCCTTACCGCCCTCATTCATGTTATAAGACGGGCTAAGTTCTTTAATGAATCGCTTTTCTTCTAAATGCAAGTCCTGCCCATTGTCGCAGCATAATAAAACCTCAAAAGTAAAATTTGATATACCGTGTTTTCTGAAAGCCCTTGCAAGGGCAGTTGTTTTATTTTTTACGTTTTTAGGAGTTAAGTGCTCTTGTTTTCTGCGTTCAAAATTATTGGTTAACCCTATATAGAAATTGCCATTAACCTTATTTGTTATTTTATAAATACACCTCATTAAACAAATATACAAAAAATTTCCGTGTTCTTGAAATTGTGTTTTATTGTACCGCTGGTTTCTGTTTTTCCATATTAATTTATTTAGTTGTTAGTTTAAAAGTGCCGAGCGAGTTATCCTCTTGCTTGCCAGTTCTACCGTATGGGTCATTTTTCTTTTCTAAAGGTAAATAGCCATCCATAATATCTAATTGGCATGAACCGCAAATAAAGTCGCTTTCATCCTCTATATAATATCTTTCCCAATCGTCACGGTCTATCATTTTTTGTTTGCCACATTGTGAGCATGTCATTGGTACATTCATCTTTCCTTTTCTCCTTTAATACTGTCTTTGCTGGTGGGGGTTAAAAGTTAATCTGTTGTGCAAAAGTCAATATAAACATCTTTTGCCGTTTGCCCCTCAAACATTTCAAGCCATTCACTATCCGAACAAGTACTTGAATAGTTTACTAATTTTAAACGTTTCAGCATGTAATAGTCCAATAGATCCTTCCATCTTTCAATATTGTCTTCTGCCAATTCAATCGGCCTAAATGTTTTGGCACTTTTTTCTATTTCTTTTTTCATATTTTCCTTTATTTTTGAAGTGTGTGTGGCGGGGTGGTTATTTACATGCAGTCGTCTTGAATAGGTTGCCAATCCTCACCGTTGGTAGTATAGACATGTAAAAGCAAGTCAAATACAATCATACCTTCTATGTAGTTATTTTCTTTGTCATACCAGTTAGTATAAAAGTTGGTATAAATTCCCTTGTCTTTGTATAATATTAAATATTTCATATTACTATTTTAAGCCTATAATTCTATTTACTATAATGTTAATGTATTTTTCCTCTTTCTCTATACAGATATATTTTCGATTAGTATTTAAACAAGCTATAGCTGTCGTTCCACTCCCCGCACAATTATCCAAAACTATATCCCCCTCATTGGTATAGGTTTTTATAAGATATTCAAACAGAGCCACAGGTTTTTGAGTGGGGTGCAAGCCCATTTGCCTACTTATTTTTATAACAGAAGATGGATGTTTTAAATCGCTTACTGTATCAATCTTATTAATTATTGCGCCACCTAATATTTCAGGTCTTGAAAATATATCGGTTACTAACTTTCGCTTATCAGCTTCTAACCTTTTAGTTTTTTGAGAATTGAATGTTGGTTGCTTTTTATAAAATATCAAAACACTTTCATGAAATGACATATATCGTTTAGATGCCAATAGCGGATTTGATGGATTAGGTTTTTCCCATATCAATTCATATTTAAACATCTTAGGGTTACTCATCACCAATGCACTTGTAAACGGCTGCGAGGCTGTTAAAACTATTGCGCCATTATCTTTAATAATACGTTCGTATTGCGCCCAAAGTTTATCAAATGGGATTATAGTATCCCATTTGCAAGCGGTAGTTCCATATGGCAAATCACATAATATCATATCTATTGATTTATCGGGTATGGATTGCATTTTATCTAAGCAATCTCCGTGTATTACTTCGTTAATAAACATAGTCAAAGTATTCGCTCGCTTGTTCAGCCGATATACTGAATTTATACCTACCACTTTCAAACTGTTTATTTTCTTTATCTGACATCCAATCGAAATCGGAATTATCAGCGTTACGGCTCATAGTGTGTTTTAATACACCATTAATTGAACGCCAAACGGTATAACCGTTACATCCTGAACCTTCATTACTATGTATTTCAATAGCTAATCTTTTATTTGGGTTGTAAGTTTTCATATCTTCCTGTGTTTAATGTTTGGAAAGGGTGGGGTTAAATGGCAATTTTATATTTTGAAAGTAGTGCTTCACGGTTAATATTAAGCCATGTTTTAGCATCGTCAAACGAAGCATTTTCTTTTTTAAGTGTTATCCACCGCCAAGAACAGTTAGGGTTGCCGTCTTCGTTTATATCATCTTTTGTAACACGCAACCTTATTTTATAATCGTTAGTTATTTGACCAATAGACATGCCATTAAGTTTTATATCAATCGTTTTCTTATATGTAACCATTGCTAATCCAGTTGGCTTTTCGGAGTTCTTAAACGTGAATTTCATTTTTCTCTTTTCCTTTTAGTTCGGTACAAATATACATATTAAATCGGTATTAAAAAATATATTTTAAAATAAATAAAAATTCTTTGGTATTAAATAAAAAGTGTATATTTGTAGTATGAAAACATACATTGTTACTTCGGTAAACCAATTAGGGGATAAACAATATTTCTACCCTAAAGCAAAAAACGGGGAGGATGCCCTATCTAAAGGCACTCAAAAAGCAATTACTACTTCTAATTATTGGAATACTTGGGTTGTTGTTGACGCTGAAATCTTTAATATAAAAGAACATGCAAGAGATTAAATTAAAAATTGCGGTAAAAAACATAGTTGATTATTTAAATAGTAATCCAACGCATAGAATTTACCCTAATACACCTCTGCATATAGAAGCCATGCAGGCATTGTCTGATAACGAAACTATTAATCAGCAATATCTAACTTTCAAAGTTGCGGCTTCATTTGAGCAGGGTATTGATTGCCGCTATGCGAATACCGATATATTAATCAATGCTTACGAAATTGAAAGTTGGTTACACACGGCAATAGAGGCCAACGGCTTAAAATTAGTTATTGCTGATTTAGAAAAATACAAAAGCACATTAGGTAAACCATTTGAAATATAAAACATGAAAAAACAAAAACAAGGCCGTCCAAAAAAGACAGGTAATTCCGTAATTAAACAGCGTAACGTTGGCGTACCTGAATACATGTATGAGCAATTGACTGATAGCGGAAAAATTAATCAGATTAGTTTTTCGGGATATGTTAGGACTCTTATTGAAAACGATCTAAAATCTGTGCCTGTTCTTAGCTCTTAATCAAATGACCACTAACCAACTCAACCGCCTGTCATGTGCGCTTAAACTAGGAGGGGGTGTATAATGAAAGATATGAAACCTGAATTGAAAGAAGCGTTGCGCAACATTTGGCGTGACAATAACGCCAACCCTGAAAAATCCATGCAAGCAGCCTACGCACTCGGTAGTGAGGCCGCAAACAATCGCATAGCAGAGTTAGAAGCGGAATTATTTGAAGCCGCTAATAACCCCAATTATGTGTATAAGCCCCAATCTAAATAACATGGAAAAGCATAAACACCAATGGATATTATTAATGCCATTAGCGCAAACTTTGAATATAACAGATAAGGTTTTGTATTCGGTTGATATGGCTATAAGAAAGACTGTTAGTACTGCATTTTATTGTCCAGTATGTTTTGCCGTTGCCTACAAGATTAAAAGCCATCGTTCGGGAATGAGATTAGCTAATCAGCCCCAATATTTAATTGCAAGGGCTAACGAAATGAGGCAACAATACGGAATAGAAGTTTTAACCCCCACCACTCCTAAAGGGGTGTAAAAGATTAGAAATATGAAAAAGATAGAAATAACGCAATGGTGCCCAATAGATAAATGTTTGGCAATCCCATATCCTGCTAAAGTCGGAAACGTACAACATGTATTCTGCTGTCAAAAAGGATTTGAGAAGTCATTAGAAGATTTTTCAAAATACATAGAAGAGCAAGATAAATTCCTTAAAGGCAATCAAAACTAACCCACCATGACTAACCCAATAAAAGCTCCCGAAAATAACCAACCCCCGCTATATAGGCGGTTTGAAAAAAGAAAAAGATGATTAAATCAGAAGATATCAGAATTGGCAACTACATAGATGTTAACGGCATAGCACAAGTGAGAGGCGTAACAAATGGCGGTGTTTGGATAAGAAACAAGGCGTTTGTTATTATGGATTTTAAAGGCATCCCCTTAACACCTGAAATATTGGAGAATTGCGGGTACAAATACCGTGAACATTTAAGGGACTTCTATTTTAAACCCGAAGGGACGGGAACAATATTTATAATAAGCATAGTACATGGAACTTTCGCAATATGCGCAAGCAATGAAAAGCCTTGTTTGTATGTTCATTTAGAGGACTTGCATAAGCTGCAAAACTTGCACTATAGTCTGCTTAACACCGAACTAACCATAACCATTTAACCCGAAAAGAAAAGATGAAGTCGAAATACAAAATTGTTTACGGTAGAAATTCAACGGGGTGTTACTGTAATTTGTATGCAAAGGTGCTTTGGTTTTATTTACTTGATACATATTTCGGCTCGTCTCACGGTAACGTTTTAAGAGCCAAGTATCAAGCCGACGAATGGCAAGAACAATAAGACATACCTAATGAACTGATTATAAGAAAAGATATTTAGCCTCTCACCCAATTATGCGGGTGGGGGAAAGAAAAAAAAGAATATGAAATTATATAAAGACCCCATAAGAGAAAAAGTCTATAACTGGCTAATATCTATTTTTGATAAAAGCGATGTTACCCTGCTTAATAATGGTGCCTCGGCCCCGTTTGTAACAATTCTAATCAGCAATGATAAAGAGACAATTGAAATAACATCGTTTAGCGAAAGCGGGAAGCAATACAGTGGATGGTATTTTGTACCAAGTAGCTTTGAGGCATTTTCAAACCGATTAAACTTTAACAAATCAAAACTATGCGGAACCCAACCATCCACCTAACCCTACTATGCCTTATGCTTGTGGGGTGTGAAAGCAAGCAGAATGTTGAAAAACAGCCTATAGCAATTACCGATACAAATGGAGTTGCAACAATGTCATTTGTGGATGAACCTTGCAAATCAGACACCATTTACTTTAACCCTATAATAAATCATTCGGAGATAAAACCATGAAACCAATCTTAACAACACTAACAGCATTATTATTTGCGGTGACTTGCTTGGGGCAGCACACTAAAAAGGAAGATGCAGAAGCAAAAAAGCACCTGCGCATAGCAAAACACACAACTGTAAGGGATAGTGAATATTACGCACCCGATACCATCCCTGTTATTTTCAGGGAATTGGTAGTTAAGCCCGATACTGTTTTTGAGAAATGGAATAAAGGCTTTGTAGTTTGGCAAACATATAGTAAGCCAAACTACAGCAGGATATCCACAGCCAGTTGGTCAATAAGTACTGGCGGCGAGATGATAATTAATCAACCTGACTATTGGATAAATGAATATGTATCAGACGAACCTACACGAGGTCGGTTCCTTTATTCAGACCGCAAAACCAAAGTAACCAACAGAGTAATATATTCAGTAAAACAATAACAAAATGAAACGATTAACACTATTAACATCCGCACTCCTATTAATTACCGCAGCTTCTTTTGCGCAGACGAAAACAGAGCCTAAGTTCACGCTCCCGAAAACCGTAACAGTAACATTAACCCAACAACAGTTTTTAAGGCTCGATAGCGCCGTTACAAGCACCGCTAACAGCTTAGACAGTAAAAGCTATAGCAAATGGTTTGCGCTGTCATTTAGCCCTATATACGAGGCTTTAAATAAACAACTTGTGCCAGTTGATACAAGTAAGGTTAAGAAATGACCCGCCCCCTAATTTCATTACTTGTACCATTAATACTACTTTTATATTTATTAATCATTGATAAACATGAGCAAGTTATTAACCCTAATAGCAATCATATTTTTACCTGTAATGGTAGTGGCTGCTCTTTTAAATGAACGCAGAATTAGAAAACAATTTAAAAACAATTAACATGAGCATTTTCAAAACACTATTAGGCATACTC
>Ga0247817_10000432_pt1 | contig 23755 bp, 27 predicted proteins | sample UWRJL212509R1_FD_178010 | JGI IMG/M metagenome (GOLD analysis project Ga0247817, IMG submission 178010) | Plant litter microbial communities from Arlington Agricultural Research Station in Wisconsin, United States - UWRJ-L212-509R-1 | ecosystem: Environmental > Terrestrial > Plant litter >...
GGTAAATACGTGGAGAAAGGTGAATTGATCGCACGTATTCGTATCGTACCGAATATGGTAAATTTAAATAATGCAGAAACCAATGTAACCAAAGCAAAACTTCAGCTAGAGCAGTCGGAGACTGAATACAACAGATATAAAAAACTATACAATGAACAATTAATTCCGGAAGCAGAGTACAATCGGTATTTATTAGATTATAACCAGGCAAAAGAAACCTTACGGGCTGCTGAAAATAATTATGACATTGTAAAAGAAGGTGCCACCAAACAAGCGGGTAACGCAACCAACCTTGTACGCGCAACAGTGAGTGGTATGGTGCTGGATATTCCTGTTGAAGAGGGTGGTTTTGTGATCGAAGGAAATACATTCAATGAAGGAACAACCATTGCCTTTGTGGCCAATATGAACGACATGATCTTCTTAGGTAAAGTAGATGAGTCGGAGGTTGGTAAAATTTATCCTGGTATGGATATCGATTTACATATTGCGGCAATCGATAATAAAACATTTCCTGCGAAGCTGGAATTTATTTCCCCCAAAGGAATTACTGAGGATGGTGCTATAAAGTTTGAAATTAAAGCTGCTGTTCATATTGATAAAAAAGTATACATACGTTCCGGATATAGTGCCAATGCCGATCTTGTGTTGCAGCGCAGAGATTCTGTTTTGGTTATTAAAGAATCACTGGTTCAGTTTAAAAACGATTCGCTGTATGTAGAAGTTGAAACAAAACCGCAGGAATTCAAAAAACAATTGATCAAGACAGGCTTGTCAGATGGATTAAAAGTTGAAGTGCTGGAAGGGGTGAAGCTGGGAGATAGGGTTAAGGTTGTTGTTGAGAAACCGAAGAGTTAGAAAATATAAATTATGAATTATAAATTAACACTATCATTCGTATTCATATGCAGTACTTTTATTTTTTCTTGTTCAAATGGAAAAAGTGAAGGTGATTTTGAAGATGCAAATTCGTCTGCACTACAGGAAAACGATATAAATATTCGAAAATATTCTCGTTCAGGAGATATGATTGATGAGTTGTATTCTGAACTTGTAGACAGTACGCCGGAACTTAAAAGCCTGGAAGATGATTTAGAACTTTCGAATAAAAATCGCATCGACGTACTTGATGTTTTTGATCAATATAATGGCAAATCGAATAATTATTATTCAATTGCACGTCGTAAATCTTCTGGTATTACGGATAGTATTTTAAAGAAGAAAATAATGAAAATTATTTCTTTAAGTCATTCCAAGTATTCAGATAAAACCAAAGATTTAACTGGGTTGATCGAACAGATTTCAATAAACAGATCTACATTAAACGATCACCATGAAGTAATGAAAATTATGTTGACATTGCCTGTGATTGAAAAATATCAAAGTAAAAATAATCCCAATCCTGACTTATTTAAAAATATGATCAAAGAACAAAACAAACTCATTCATAGGGTTGACAGTATTACTCCCAATTATTAAGGAATTGGGAGTCGCCGCAACGAAATGAATTCATAATTGTAATGTATCTATGATTGAGAGTTGCTTATGTTCTTAAGATAGAAAATAATTTCCAATCAGAAGCTTTATAATAATTCATAGAATTTGTATATTCAGTTAGAGCTATATAAATAGCTTTTTAACCAAAAAAACAAATGCTATGGAATTTAAATCAATCAATCTGAAAAACTCTTTTTTATGTGTGTTACTGGGAGTTTCTTTTTGTGTCGTTTCGTGTACAGAATCAAATACTGAACAAGTTGCAACAACACTTCCCGAAGCGCCAGTTGATTCCCTTAATCAAAAGGCTACAGATTCTATGCTGTGTTACAGAAATGAATCTTTTTTGCCAAATAAGCCAACAGATAAAGATATTGATGAGTTGGAAATTAATATTCAAAGTGGTGTGGTAAAGGGCGTATATAATTGGATCCCAAAATTCAAAGATAGAAGAATAGGAAAGTTTGAAGGAGTTATAAAGGATTCAGTTATTCATGCATCGTATATCTTTTTACAAGAAGGTATTAGCGATACATCAGATATTAGAATCACGTTTAACGTAAACCAAGCTGTTATTGAAGGGGATAGACAAGAACTCGGTTTGTCAAAAACATTGAAAAGGGTGCAATGCGAAAAGTAATTATTATGAATTATGAATTATGAATTATGAATTATGAATTATGAATTATGAATTATGAATTATGAATTATGAATTATGAATTATGAATTATGAATTATGAATTATGAATTATGAATTATTTTACTTGAGGTAACTATTTATAATTTATAACTCATAATTCATAATTATTTGGTACCTCAATCATAAACGTTGAACCCTTGTCTTCACTTGGTGCATACGAAATTGTTCCATTGATTTTTTGAAGGGATATTTTTACAATATAAAGGCCGAGTCCACTTCCTGTTATGCCTTCTTTAATACCTTCGCGGTAAAACATATTGAAAATGTTCTCATGGTTTTCTTTTATAATGCCTATGCCATTATCGGAGAATTGTAATACAGCTTTGGTTTTGTCTGCCGAAATTAAAATGTCAAGTTTAGATTCTATACCATTGGAGTTTCGATATTTGATCGCATTTTCAATAAGGTTTAAAATAACAGAATGCAATAAATGTTTGTGTGAATGAAATGGTCCTTGTTGATCAATATCTGTATGGATGGTGATGTGTTTGAAATCCGGAATATAGCGTAAACTGTCGATTATTTGATCTACAAGTTCTTTGAAATTGATTTCAGTGATCTTGTCACTTTTGTATTTCTGGACGTTCGATAGCTGAACAAAATCAGATGTGATCTTGTCAAGATTTTTCGCACTTACTTGTATGCGTCTAAAATATTCCTGTTGTCCTTGGATATCTACAGCTCCTAGGTTAGCTAGTCCTAAGATAGATTTGATCGGTCCTTTAATGTCGTGAGATAATCTATAGAATAAAGTATCCAGCTCTTCTGCTTTTTCATTGATGATGGTATTCTGTATCTGTAGAATTTCCGTACGTTCTTCTACCTTTTCTTCGAGAAGTCTATTCATGCTTTCTGTAACCGTTTTTTCCTGAATGATTTGTCGCAGCCAGGAGCCCAATGCTAATGAAAGGAAAAGGATCTCGATTACAGCTCCAACATTTAAAGAGTAAGCAGTAAAGATATTTGATTCAACAATACATGCAACACGAAGCGAGTTGATCACAAATGCAGTAAGTAGTACAGAAAATCCCAATGCAAAATATAGGGCGGGCTTAAAACCTTTTCTGTACGAATAAATGGCACAGAAATACGCAACAATAAATGGTATATAATCATAATACATCAGTAAAGAGATCAGCAAATCACTTTCTTGACCAATGAATAAGAATACTATTCGTAAAACAATCCAGCCCATCATGAATTTCCAAACGGTCGGAAGTTTTTTATGCACGTCCAGAAACTCCGTAAAATAGAGCGTATAGGGAATGAGCATTAGAATACGGGCAATAGAAATTGAATGTGCGTTTATAACAGGATAATCCGACCACAAATATTGAAAGCCTGTGCCATCCTGACACATAAAGAAGACTCCAAATCCAAAAAGAAAAAACGAATAGTATAAAAAGACTGTTTTGCGGAATGCTATGATCAAGAATAAACTGAAAAAAGCCACAATACTAAAGGTGCCATAGAAAATGCCCAGCAGAAAGTACTCACCAACTGCATATGAAGTAAAGGTATCAAAGCGACGAACAAAGAGCTCGAAGCTTGCAGGTTGCTTTGTACGTATACGCATATAGCAGGTTAATGTATCTGCTGAATTTGGTAAAAGGAATTCAAAGTTTTTATGTCCTACAGAACGTTGTTTAAATGGGTAACTGTCGCCTTGAATAACTTCTGAGAAACCATTTTGATTTTTTAAGTAAAAGGAAATTTCGTTGATCCTGAAATTAAATGATTCAATAAGCCACTGCTGACTTTTATCTGTTTTATTAATGATCTTGAACCGAAGCCAGTATGCCGCCTCCCGGTTTGTATTCCGGAGCATGGTTTCACCTGAAGCCTTAAATTTTTCAGTAAGAGGAGATGATGATACCTGCTCAATGGTATATGCTGCCAAAGGATCTTCAAGCTGTTCTACAAACTGGCTTGAGATTCCATATTCCTTATGGTCGTTTAATAAAGTTATGGAATAGTCTGCATACGATTGGGTACTCAGTAATATGCAGATCATAAAATATGCAATCTTGCCTGTAATAAGATTTTTAGGGAAGGTAGCTGGAAACACAAAGAGCGATTTATAATGAATAATAGAGGTAATGATTAAAGGGTTAATGAATATAATGAACTTCTGTCAGACTAAGAAAGAAACAACATGTTACTTATTCACTTAAATGTATAAACGTGTAGGATTCATATTCAGATTTCCAGACGTAAAGTTATTTTAATAGATCAAGCGAATTCAAAGAATGAAAATTAAATAAAGAGTTATTTTAGTTAACTGTGCTTGCTTTTATATTACAAACATTTGATATTTAAAGCTGAATACGTTTTTTGCAAACATCCTTTTTAGAATTTATTCTGAATTTACTATGGAAAGAATTAAATACTTAGGTGTAATTTTAACACTGCTTTTTACCCAACACGTTTTTGCCCAGAAAATATCCAACATTGATTTTGATGATATAAAAGTGAAAACGCAGGATAGTACTTCGGTTTATTATTATCCGTTTTTATTAAAGCGCTTTCAGATCTTTGATACTACACTTACATCAATTGATCTGAATTATATCTATTATGGAAATGTATTTGATCCGACTTATAATCCCTATAACGAATCAAAAGATGAAGAAAAATTCAAAGAATTCGTTAAAGCAAAAAAATACGTAGAAGCAATACCATTTGGAATTAGTGTATTTAATGAAAATCCTGTTAATATGAATGTATTACATGATCTAATTGTATGTTATGATAAAATAGGCAATCAGTCAATTGCACAGAAATATGCGAACTGGTATTTTTCTTTACTCGATGTAATTTATAGAAGCGGTAATGGCATGGGATTGAATACAGCTTACGTAGTAATTAAAGTACCTGATGAATATGAAGTACTTGGAGATATGGGCTTGCAGATCACAAAACAGGCTCTTATACAGGATGTAGATGTGTTGACGATCAATACAAAATTACAGACGCCGGCTAAGGGAGAGAAGAAGATAAAACAATTAAATTTTAATGTTCGTATGCCATTATTGAATTTACATCAGCAATTTAAAAAGGAAGGGGAGTAACTTTAAATGAACATAGTTAATAGTTTTTTTTAATTAAATGATTTAAAATATAAATGATAAAAGGTATTTACGAAACACATATAAATGTTTCAAACTTAGAAAGGTCTGTCGATTTTTATAAAAATGTGCTGGGGCTTGAACAATGCAGTTTCGCGGATGAAAGAAGGATTGTTTTCTTTTGGGTTGGGAAACCCAGGGAATATATGCTGGGCTTGTGGGAGAAGCCCGATGAAGTAGTAAAAATGCATTTCGCATTTCGATGTGACAAGGAAGATATTTTAAATAATTCTATAGGTTTTTTAAAATCAAGAAATCTCAAACCATATAATTTTCTCAAAGATGGAAGAGAAATTCCATTGGTTTTTGCATGGATGCCATCACTCGCTATTTACTTTGATGATCCTGACGGACATTGTTTGGAGTTTATTTCTGTTTTAGAAGGAGAGCCTAATAGAGATTTAGGTATTGTAACCTATGAGGAATGGGAAATGTATCTGGAGAGTAAAAATAATATCTCAGGTGCTACTCTTTAGCTTCACCTCGGCTGATGCAAGAGTTGAGTTGCTGACAAGACAAAAAGTAATAAAAACTTTTTTTGTATGAATATAAAATATGTTAATTGATTATTTCATGGATATAGATATTTTCAATTTTGATATTAAAACAAAAGGACCTATTTCGATAGAGTTTTTGAATCGGGATATACATACCTTTCAAGACGCCGCTGATTTTATTCGTAAACTTCCTTATGGGAGAAATATAGATAAAAATAATCTGCTATCTGTTTTTATCGATAATCGAGGTACATGCAGTACCAAGCATGCTTTACTTAAAGTACTTGCAGATGAAAATGGTTTGCGTAATATAAAACTTATGCTTGGGATCTTTAAAATGAGTGGGTTTAATACACCTCGTATTTCGAAAACCCTTCTCAATCATAATCTTCAGTATATACCTGAAGCACATAATTATTTGAAAATAGAAAGCCAAATTCTGGATTATACCAAATTGAATTCACGACCATCTAATTTCGAAAATGAATTGATAGAAGAAATTGAGATCGCTCCCGATCAGATTGCAGATTTCAAGGTGATGTACCATACAGAGTTTTTAAAACGATGGCTTGAACAAAATCCGGATATTCCTTTTACAATTGATGAGCTTTGGCAAATCAGGGAACAGTGTATTAGTGACCTTTCTAACAGAGAGAAATAATAAACAAAACGAACGAACATATGAAAATAATCAGCGCACTTCTTATTGCCCTTACAGTATATTTAAATGCTTGTCATGCATGGTCTGGTTTAACCATGTCAATGAAACCGGAAGAAACTAAAATGCTTTCCGATATTGGATTAAGTCATGTATTTATTTTACCTATTGGAATTGTATCGTTGCTGATCTGTTTGCTGGTTGTATTTCCACAAACCTTCTTTGCAGGTAATTTGTTGAGCGCTGCAGTGATTTTGATCATTATGGCCCTGGCACTGAATGCACATAATATAAAAACAGCCTTGATCGAGATTCCGTTCTTGCTGTTGCCATTGATGCTGATCTGGGTGGGGCATCCGCTGAAGAGTGCGTAATTAAATATTATAATGAAGAAAATGATGAATAAAATACTTAAAGCAACAGGTTATTCAATAGTTGTATTTTGCGTCGTTTCATATATCTCTGTAATGGTATCTCTTTTAACCTCTGTTGGCGAACCAACGAAAAAGCCGGTTGCTAATATTGGGTTTCCTTTCAAGTATTATTATCAATTCTGGTTGAGAGGTTCTGATTCACCCAATTGTGGCTGGGAGTTTGATAACTTTGTCTGGGATTGTTTACTAACCTGGATTGTTACGTTGGTTATATATTTTATTGTTAAATCGAATAAGAGAGCATTATAAACAGAGCTTTTTAATAATTTTATAATACATTTATTTATGATGCAGGCTAATTGAATATGGGAAAAATAGATATCGAAGAGTTACTTAAAGCTGATGTATATTCCAAAACTGATTTAAATAATCAGGTTCGTCCTCAAATATCCCCGGTTGATTATTATAGATTGAGTAACATGGAGTTTAATTGGGCTATTCTCAATCCTATGTCAATAGCTGTTCGGAAATATCGTGAAGCTAATAATATAGATTTAGCTGAATCTGTTAACATAATTTCTCCAGAACAAAAGCTGCTTTATTTTTGGTGGTATTTAGATGGACAAGTTACCAATGGCGGATTTCGTCAATTTATTTCCAACGGGTATGCTAACTATTTTCAGCCGATATTGAATGGGTTGAAATTATTGCCTGATAAGAAATATTACAATTTAGTTGAAAAAGTGTATGTATATTTTTTGCAGCAGAAAGCGCATGTGATGAATGAGTCTCCGGAATACTTTAGCGATTCTTTTTTATCGGATATGGATTCTGAGTATTTTAAGATTGGGGAACAATTATACAAAGACGTTGAATTGTTTATAAGAAATAATCAAACACAATTTATACAACCCATTGAAAAAAACTATTCTGGCCTTGTTGACTACAGAGCAAATGATTTTTATGAAACGCTTGAAGTTAGTAACGGCGTTGCAAATGGTAAATATTATAAGTATCATAAAGATGTTTTAATTGAAGAGTTTATTTATAAAAACGGAGAAATTCTTGTCGAAAAGAAATTCAAAGACACACTTTTATTTGAGCAAATTGAAATCGTTGATGATGAGAAACGGGTCACTGTGTTTTATCCGAATGGGAATGTGTGTTCTTTAAATAAAAATGCTGCCGTAGGTTATGATCATCGTTTTTCAATAGAAACGTTTTATGAAAACGGATCCAGGCAAAAAGAGATCTGGATGGATGATGCTAAAGTAAAACACATAAAAAGCTATTTTGATGACGGATCACTAGAGAGTTATAATACACATCAATGGTAGCAGGATAGATGATTTAATAAATTAATTTATGAACCGAATCAAAATAGAAATATACTTTTTACAAATACTAAGCTTTATCGTATTTATCTTGTTTTTAAAAGTGCCAATGTATAAAACTGAATACTATGGACTGGATGCAAATTATACTTTTGAAACAATCATGTGGATACTATTTGGTTGTCTGTTGGTATTCAATCATGTTGTGTTGAAATATAAGATCTGGTCGAATATTCTAATATCACCTTTCATTGCATTTGTCGCTGCTTTGATATCGGGCAGTATTTTCTATAGCGCCATTGCCAAGCTTGTTGAGATGGACCATGAGGTTACTCCTTTAGGATGGCATTTTAAGTATAAGTGGCTTGTACTTTTATTAACTGGAATCTGGTTGATTATTTTAACTGAAATAGTTTTTTTAATAAACAATACACTTGTTACAAGAATTAAAAACTGGATCAATGAAAAATGATTGGAGATAGTTACCAGGTACTGGTTGCCAGTTTCTAGACTAAAAGTACTAAGTACAGAGTACTTAGTACAAGCAAGAAGACAATGAATGCTTAGTAAGCAATTAAAAGAGGATGGTTTTTTAAAATAAATAAAAACAAAACACATATAAGATGAAATCTCATATTAATACGATTATTATTGGCGCAGCAATCGTTGTAACAGGATTTCTGTTTTCGAATGCTTATAAAAACAGGAACAAAACAAATAATACCATCAGTGTGGTAGGACTTGGAGAAAAAGATTTCGTGTCAGATCTGATCGTATGGAGCGGTTCTTTTATGAAAAAGAATCCAACACTTAAAGATGCATATGCTGAACTTGATGTGGATAGAGAAAAGATCAATACCTATCTTGTATCAAAAGGACTTAAGCCTGAAAGCATTATATTCTCTGCGATTGAGATCGATAAAGAATACGATGATGTATATGATAATTCAGGCAATAAAGTAAAGTCAATCTTTACGGGATATCGACTTATACAGAACGTTCAGGTAGAATCTTCTGAAGTAGATAAGGTTGAAAATATTTCCAGACAGGTGAGTGAGCTGATCAACTCCGGAGTTGAATTTGATTCGGATCGTCCGCATTATTATTACACAAAGCTCGCTCAACTTAAAATTGAAATGATTGAAGAAGCAACCGCGGATGCAAATGCACGTGCAAAGAAGATTGCTGAAAATGCAGGAAGTCATATCGGTAAATTGAAAAATGCAGACATGGGTGTATTTCAAATTGTAGCGCAGAACTCTTCCGAGGAATATTCGTGGGGTGGTTCATTCAATACTTCATCGAAAAGAAAGACAGCTACTATTACGGTTAAGCTGGATTATGAAACGGAGTAGGATAGTTATGATGGAGATTCTTCTTTTAAGTAGCTTTCATCCCAGGTTGGTGCTATTCCAATATCAACCTCTACAGTGTTTGTGTCTTCATCGCTGCATAGACACAAGCACGGCGAGAGTAGATTGCAAGTTGCAAACTAATCTCTCAAATGAAAAGTTAATAAAATATACATTCACGTTGGTGAGTGTATATGAAATAATAAATAACAATACAGAAGTAGCATAACGTAAAGTTGTCAATTAAATAAATGACTATGGCATTTAATAAGGAAGAACTATTAAAGAGAATTGACACGTTAGGATTTCCTCAAACCGAAGTGATATTGACATTCGAAGAATTCTTTGAGGGTAATGAATGTGAAACATCGATAGGAGTAAATATTGCTAGGAAACCATCAATCACAGTATTTTGCGATACGTTTAAAAAGCTTTTGAATGACAATCTAGCTGATAAAATACTCGTTAGGGTTGTTGATATTGAGGATCCAGAAGAATGGATTTTCTCAGATACAGTATATGTAATTGGAGATATAAATATTGCACAGCTAGAAGATCGGATTAAAAAATTATCACCAGATGATATTAATGAGGGGTGGATTTATGGTGAACCTGTTAATGTAGGAGAATATGATAAATCTAAAAAAATATATACCATATTTTGGGATTAAAAAAAGACAGCACACCTCTATCCGTAGAGTTAGCGTAGCACTCTACGGATCTACAATGCAATAGAGTCTTAGACTCGTTTTATGAATTATACGTGCCCAGGTTTTTATATATGAATTTTCGCAGCAATTTGACTACTGTTTCTTTAAACTTCTTATCTTTAAATGCCGCTACAAATTGCATGTTATCCTTTGTGTGTAATGCTAACCTTTGTGTGTAATGCTAAATAGTGCCTCAAACTCAAATTTTAAGGTTAAATTTGAAAAATATTCGTAAATTATATTACACAATTAGAATATTATGGATATAAGCAGGCTTAATAACTATTCATCTGAAATCAATAAACTTTGTGAAAGTCACAAAGTTAAAAGTCTTTATGCTTTTGGGTCGGTTTTGAATGAAAAATTCAATGATTTAAGTGATATTGATTTTGTGGTGGATTTTCAACAAATAGATGTATTAGATTATGCTGACAATTATTTTGATTTGAAATTTTCGCTAGAAAACATTTTTAATCGATCTATTGACTTACTAGAAGAAAAAGCTATTAAAAACCCATATTTTAGAGAGGCTCTTAATCAACAAAGGCAATTGATATATGGACAATGATATTAAATCATGGCTTTATGATATTTTAAATGCAATCAATGAGATTGATAGTTTTTTTATAGATGTTCCGAAAGATTTTTTAGCATTTCAAAATGACTTGCGTACCAAAAGAGCTGTTGAAAGAAATATTGAAATTATTGGTGAAGCAATGAGTAGAATTTTGAAAAGAGACGATAGTATTCAAATCTCTAATTCAAGAAAACTTGTAGATGTTAGGAATAGAATAATTCACGGATATGATTCTGTTTCAGATGATATTATTTGGGGAATAATAATTAAACATTTACCTACTTTACAATCAGAGGCTGAACAACTTTTAAACCAATAAAGCAATTCACACAACAATGCTAGTAATTGGTGCAAGTTCGTCTACAAGTCACCTCTATCCGTAGAGTTAGCGTAGCATTCTACGGATCTACAATGAAATAGAGTCTTAGACTTGCTTTATGAATTATATGTGCTCAAGTTTTATATATGAATTTTCGCATCGATTTATCTGCTCTGTTCCTTCAAACTTCTTATCTTTAAATACTGCAACAACTTACTTGCGAAACGTTGTCAGCAATACATTAATAGTTGAACCATGATAAAAGTAATACCTGGCGATATAACAAAAATAGCTGTTGACGCAATTGTGAATGCAGCCAATACATCATTGTTAGGCGGGGGCGGCGTTGATGGGGCGATTCATCGAGCTGGAGGACGTGAGATTCTTGAAGATTGCAGGAAAATAATTGCACGGCAAGGAGGTTGTAAAACCGGAGAAGCAGTAATAACAACTGCCGGTAAATTGCCGGCGAAATTCGTTATTCATACTGTCGGTCCGGTATGGAACGGGGGAAACAATAATGAAAGAGAAAAGCTGGCAAACTGTTACAAGAACTCTTTAAAGCTTGCTGTTGAAAATAAGTGTAAAAGCATTTCGTTTCCGGCAATCAGTACCGGAATTTATAAGTTCCCCAAACAAGAAGCAGCTCATATTGCGGTCAAAACAGTTAAACAATTTCTGCAGAATGAAACACAAATCGAGGAAGTGGTTTTTGTTTGCTTTGACAAGGAGGGCGAAGATTGTATAAAATCCGAGCTATAACCGGCACTTCATACTAGTGTAGGTTGTACGATGTAACCAATGTAAAATTGTAGCAATTTCTATACAGACCATATTGAATGAGAGTTCTGCCTTATATCATCCTTTTAACGATTACACTAAATTCCTGTGGAAAGTCACCAATGAATACAAATGAAATAGATTTTTACGATATCAATCAAGACCAATTTACTTTTTTGGTTTTTGACAGATCTAATGTTGATACATTTATGTCCCGATATGAGCCTTTGAATTATGAAAACGCGACAATCAAACAGGATATACTTAAGCTGACGAAAATCAATTTCGATAATAGGATATCAAGTGAATATTCTTCATTTATTAAAAATTCAAAAACGACCGATACTTCAGACTTTAACCTCGCAATGAATGTCATTAAAGCTACATATGACAAAAATGGCGAAGAATATTTTCCGGGAAGTCTTAACTATTTATTCTTCTACAATTGTTTGCCTGAAGGTTTTCATAGCAAATGGCCGCAGACAATTTCGGGAGACTTTAGATTTAATGCTACTTTTTTTGCCATTCTAAGAGATAAAAGTGAAATCATTGACAAAATGATCTATGGAGAAATTGGTTATCGGGATGAAAGAATAAAACCGATTTTCGGAGAACATATCTTCAATGAGATAAGCCCCGACAATGCAAAACAGATAAAGGAATTGATCGAGAAGGATAGAAGCTTTGATGATATCAGGTTTAAAACAGATAGAGATAATTTCATTTACTTTCTTGATAAAACAATTAATAATCAGTGGCGACTAATATTAACAGACTGGAATTAATATAGCTTATTTTGCATTTGGTTATAACTTATATGCGAAACGTTGGTAAAAATGTTTTCGGGGCAATACAAACAACAACAAACAAAAAAACATTTTAGCTGAGGTTGGTACTGTTTTTATTTCCAAACCTCAACCACGGTGAGAGTAGATTGTAAGCTGCAAACCAAGTTAAAACACAACCGTTATATTAAGATATAAATAACTATGATAGGATTTTCAATAGACGATTTAAATGAACTGATCACAGGTGAACTTGAACCAGTTGAATTTGCTATCGGCAACATTAAATTGAATAATAATTATCTGGATATTCCCAAAGATGAAATTGTTGAAATAGGATTGTTTGATAAAGAAACCGGAAAATATCTGGACAACGGTTCTGACTTTACATTTAATGAAAGGCTTGACGTGTTGAAAAAACATAATGCTTATATTCACCTGGCTGGCGGATTAAGTTGTAGAATTACCAATGAGAAGATAACGCAACTGAGAATTGCCAAAAAATATATTGGACATCTCAACATACTTACCAAAGATGAAATTGAATCATTCAATGGCGAACCCGAAAGAGAGCTGATTGAAGACACAACGTGGGGTTTGGATTACAGTATAGATTGCTATATCTCAATATATAAAAACAGTAAGCTTTATTTCTATTTTGAACCGGACAAATTGACGTTGAGAGAAATTCGGATTGGAGAAGTGAATGAAGATTTTTACACGAAAAAATAATAATTAATAACAGTACTGATTTGAATTAACTTGGACGTAAATGCCTGATAAAACCAACAAAACACTTGATAGTATAATAGGACTAACGGTAACCGGAGTGATTAATAATTATATGGACAGTACTCTGACCTTAACCCTTAATAACGATGAGCGATTAATATTTTTCGATTGCAAACTTATTTTTGATTTGGGTATAACCGGACATACGATTGGTGAAATAAGTAGTGACGCAGGTTTAGGAATGGCACTTGAACTTAAAAAATATTCAATAGATTTCTCTGCTTATCAAATGTGTTCGATAAGCAGAGACTTTAGTGATTATATGAATAAAAATGAAATCAGAATTGCATACGATTATTATGAATTTGAATAAAGAAATACATAAATGAATAAAATTCAATCTGGTATCTGAGGAATAATAAGAAATAATTATGTTGACATACTTTGGTTTTTTAGAAGAATTGATTCAAAAAGGATTTGTTCCCAGAACGCAGGGATGCAGCGTTGAGGAGATCAATACTCTTGAAGAACTCATTCAAGCGCCATTACCTAAAGCCTATTATGAGTTTTTATTATTAGCTGGTAAAGACAGTCCCTGGCATAATGCTGAAGCTGGGAATTTCTTTTGTGGATTTGAGTATATGTTAAACAACATTCCGAAAATTGTAGAGTCATATGTTGAAATGGGTATGGACGATCTGGAAATACCTCATGATTTTATTCCTTTATGGGAACATGACGGTTTTTCGTATATACGATTATACGGAGGAGAAAATCCTCCGGTGTTTACTTTTTGGGGCGGACCTTCTGCAAAACATTTTCTTTCTAACGATACATTTTTAGGTTATATCATTAAACTTGTTCAACATACATTGATTGATTATTCTAAATTTGGAACCGAAACAGGTTGGAGTATTAATTCAAAAATTGACATTTCAGCTAAAAAAGATACAATGCATTCCTGGAGGATTTTGTCTGAAAAAGAATTTTGACTTAGGTGTCTCTACGCATTGGTTGATCACAGGTACTTAAATCAATCTTAAAAAATGATACTCCCAATAATATATATAATACTTTTTATTGGAACACTTATGTGCTGCTTCAAAAAAGAATGGCAAATCAAGTACAGAAAATGGTTGCTTTATAGTCATGTAATTTCCTTGTTGTTATTAATACTGGATCTCGTTTTAATCACAAAACTTAACTCTTCGTTTAGAACTTTTTGGGTAGATCGATTTATTGCTTTAGTATTCCTTGTTACGGGTTCATTAATCTTTGCAATGTATGCTCGAAAAATGAACATGTTGGCTAACATATATTTCGGGATTTATTTCTTCTACCCGATAATTGCCGCAGTAACATTTTTAATTGATCGGATATTTTTTATATTAGTTGCAGGTCCAATTATTATATCGTTAGTAAGTCCTAAGATATATTATTGTGATAGTGAATATGATATCAGATCTGCAGTAGGGCTTATTGCTCCAAATGAAATCATACTTGTAAAAAAGAGTTGGATTGTTGAGTCTGAAATTGGAAGATGTGAAAATGATTTAAGAGAAAATGAGAGACTCGAAAATTTGACAATTGAAAATAGTAATAGCAATACTATCAATGTATCGGTAGATATAGATGGGCAAGAAAGGTTGTTGACATTTGACAAGTAATCTTTTTTAGAACGCCAAAATAAATTTCAAAAAATAAAAATAGCAATAAAATGGTCTGTACAATTTATTCTCACCAATTAGGCTTTGATAAAGTTCAGGAAATCGTTCAACGCATTTATCCTAAAGGTAAAATCACTGTAAGCACACAAGACGATTTTGATATTATTGAAGTTGAAATTAAAGGCGGACTTTTTAGTTCTACTAAAAAAATAAAAATTTCATATCGGCAACGGGCAATTCCTTCGTATCAAATTCCGGAAGTAGATGATAGTCCTTTAACTGCTAATTTAAAAGGTTTGTATGGTTTTGTAGATTCTTTGCCAACAACAAACGATACAGTCAAAAGTCTATTTCTTCAAAAGATATTAACGTTAAACTCTGAATTTTCCATTCTGCAGGAGCAGGGCGAAACATCCGAATTGAAGTCCCTTATTCAACAGTTAGCAAAGGAGTTTGATGCTATTTTGTTTGTACAGCCCAACACAATTATCAGCCAAGCACGTGGTCAGCATTTTCTGGATAATTCGTTGGCATTAATTATTGATACAGAAGGAAATTGCGGGATAGATCATTTAAACGTTCAAATAAATTCGGTCTATTTTGAAAAGCAGCAAATCGAGTTATTAGATGATCAGCTGATTCGTAAGGCGCAAACTGAAAAAGTACTTGTATCTAAGAGTATAAAAATAAATAAGAATCTACCGTGCATTGAATCTGAATTGCAGGTTGTTATTCGAAAACCCAAAGAAATTGCCCAACGCGTAAGCATTTTAGCAGTAACCAATTTGGTAGCGTTCAATAGTATTTCTGCAGAAGATGCGATTGATTATTTGAAAAAATATAATCTCTGGAATTTCGTTACGCCCAATGAAAAAGAATTTTTAGCAGATCCGACCGATGATAAAAAAAATCATGAAACATGGAAATGCGAAGGTATCTGGACATTGATGTGGGCGCTGAATAAAGTAGAGGCACTAGGGTTTCCAAATGAGCTCTGTAATCTATCCACCATTCCGGCAGAAGAGTATCCTGTTGATGAAAATAAAGATCCGAATACCTTCATAGATTCAATTGTCTCTATTCGTTCTATAAAAGATATCTTAGATGCGAATGACTTATACTATCGACTTGAATGGGCATGTGTTGACGCACGTATTAACGGCAGACAAATACAAGAAGTGCATCCAAGCGTTGTTTATGAAAGGCATTATGCGTTGAATTGGCTCATTCACTATATGGATCAGGACTGGGATGATGTGAGTTGTGATTCGTAAAGTATGAGCGCTTGTATAAGTATAGTTCAACCAAGGTTAGTACTGTTTTGTTTCCTTCCCTCAACAGTTCGCCGTGGTTGTGTCTTTTCGACCAACCACTAACTGCTTTATGATGTTAAGCATTCAGCTTTTAGCATTCTGATTGGTTTCGCGTAGTAATATTCAGTACTTTTATAAACCGTACTTACAAATACAGCATAGAAACCGAATACAATTCAATACCCAACTATGAATATCTACAAACAAATCGAAACCGAAATACTGGCTGCTTCACATATTGTAATCACCGCTCATAAATCTCCCGATGGTGATTCTGTCGGCAGCTCGTTAGGTTTATTGTACTTTATAGAAAATCTTGGTAAAAAGGCTGTTGTTTGTCACCCCGATAAAGCACCTGATTTTTTAGACTTTCTGGACTTACCGGCAATTATAGTAATGAACGATGAGCCGGAGAAAGTAACAGCAGCATTTCAACAAGCAGACTTGATCTTTTCCCTGGATTACAATGGAACGGATCGCGTAGGCTCAGAGATGCAGGTTTTGCTTGAGGGGGCAACGTGTAAAAAGATCATGATCGATCATCATTTGAATCCACAGGATTTTCCTCAGATCGTTGTTTCAGAAACGTCAGTGTCATCCACTGCCCAACTGATCGTAGAGCTGATCGAGCAATCCGGACATATAGATGTATTGGATGCAAAAATAGGCACGCCACTGTATGTTGGTATTTTAACAGATACAGGAAGTTTCCGTTTCCCTTCGGTGCAGCCGCGCACACACGAAATACTTGCGAAACTATTGGCAGCTGGAGTGCAGCACCATCTAATTCACGAAGCATTGAATGATACCAATACTGCAAGCCGTTTACGTTTACAAGGCTATGCCATGAGCGAAAAGCTGGAGATCATGGATGCATATCATGTTGCTATTATTTCTTTATCAAAAGAAGAACTTGATAAGTATCATTACAAAAAAGGGGATACCGATAGTTTAGCAAACATTGCATTATCGATCAAAGGAATGAAAGCGGCGATCGTATTTACTGAACGTGATGGAATAATGAAAATATCTTTCCGTTCAAAAGGTAAAGAGAATCCGCTGAATGTATTGGCATCCGAACATTTCAGCGGCGGCGGACATGCAAACGCTGCAGGTGGTATGAGTGAGCTATCTGTGAGTGAAACACTCGAAAAAATAAAAAGTTTGATACCCAAGTATTTTGCAGCGGGAGAGGCTGTGTAGAAAGTGTGAGAGACTATTTTAGCACCAATTTCGATATGATACAAGAAGCTATATATAAATACAAATTTGACAAAAGACAATTATTTAATATTCTGTTGGGAATTGGAGCGGTTGGATCTGCAATAGTTATGTTTTTAAGATTTGATACAGACAATATTCAGATAGTGCTTATCTGTTTCTTATCATTTTCAGGAATTATTCCTTTATTAATTACAATTCATTTTTTACTGAGAAGTAAGAATATAATTGTTTCTATTATGCCCAACAAATCATTTATTGAAGTAAATTACAATGGAATAAATAAAATTTTTAGATTAGAAGACATAAAGTATATCGAAATTCATGAACATAAAGGTTTGGGTCTTTATGAATTTGATTTTGATTATGCTAAATACACTTTTAACGACGGTAAATTTTTTATTGTAACTAGCTTTATGACCGATGGATACTATATTCCAGAAGGGATTGAACCCACAATACTAAAAGAATTCTTGCCAATTATTTGGAAACAAACGAACATAAATATATAAAATTTGCTGAAATGACAAGAGATGAAGCTCAAACCTCCTGGGAAAGAATAGTAGATTTAGGTTTCTCGGATTATAATAAATTATCCAGAGAAGAAAGAGTTTGGTTTAATGTAGAACCATTAATTACAGATGGTCTTTGGGATCATTATGTGAATTATGGCGCGGATAAAAATTCTGATACAATTGAAGATTTGGAATACTTGAACGCGCACTCTGTTGCAAATCTATTACGTGACTTTAACAATGTTTACTTTCCTAAAGGAGTACCTGAAGGACCTGATGCAAGGCAAAATCAATTAGATAAATTCAATGAGGAGCAACTTGAAAATGACATTGATGAAATGGATGATACATTCTGGGATATCAGTGATAAATTAGAAAATGCGTTACTGAAGCATATCAATAAAACGGGAATAGGAAAACTATAAAATCTTTGTAAGTCCAATCTATTGCTCAGGCTAGGGCGGTAATTTGAATTTATTTTTTTAAAACTTTTTCTTGGATCTGCAACAAGTTTATTCTTGAATACAACTCATTTTCAGCTACAATTCTGAAACAGTTTCATAAAAAAGTTCGTCGTGAAATATCATTTTCGAGAACCTAAGGAAATGAAACCTTGAAGTTAATTTGATTTGTTGTACATGGGAACTCCCGCAATGGTGGAAGGATAGTATCATCAGCAAAAAATATATATTTTTAACCATTTTTCTGAAAAATAGTATTATTTTTAAATTCACGTCAAAATTTTAATTAAAATGAAACATATTAGTATATTTTCTATCTGTTTTTTACTTCTTGCATTTTCGTCTTTTGCTAAAAAAATAATTGTTTCCCCTTCAATTGGTGTTTATGCTAAAGGCACTTCTGTCGAATACGGCCCTGATGTATGCGATAAGCCTGTGCTCGAATGGGCACCAGATTCAATTCCCTATGAAATGATTGACCATTTTGAAGTCTATCAATACAATAACACATGGCAAAAAATAGCTCAGGTAAAAAGAGATACTTTCCACTATATACTGAAAGGTAATTTCATAGCAGGAAATAAATATACGTTTAAGGTAGCTTTCGTACTTAAAAACACGGACGTATATGAATCATTGCCAATTCAATATGAACATGTGGCAATTCCACCTATTCAACCTGTAACAGTAGTAAAGCAAGATTTTGTAACTATTAATGGTGTTAAATATTTCCATGTAACATGGGAATTACCTAAAGGTTATAATGAAACAACGGATGAATTTTTAGTAATGTTTGAGGGAGTCTATACACCAAATAAATTCGCTACGTATCAAAACAGTATAACTAAATCTAAGAATGAGGAATATTTTGAAATTTACTCTAATACAGTAGGGAAGAAATTTTCTTTTTACATAATCACAAGAAGAGATTTTATCTTTGCCCCACCTTCGCAAAGGTTCAGTTACGTTGTAGAATAAAAGTAATTTCTGAAGATTAAATTAACTATTCTGTATCATAGCCCTCCAGCTGTTCGCAACTGCAAATCACGAATAGCTGGAGGGCTGTTTTCTGGCTCACACTTAGTCATATGTAATTACGAGAAAAGACAATGCAGATAAACAAGAACATACTCTATTATTTGGCAGCAATTGGACTTTTCATTTTATTGAAATTTTGGTTTACAAGTGCTGATAATAACGATCTGGCCTTTCTTCTGAAACCTACGGATAAATTCGTAGGTCTTTTGACAGGTTCTCATTCTGTTTATTTCACAGACAATGGATATTATTATGACGAGCTGAATATTTTAATTGATAAATCTTGCTCCGGATTTAACTTTTGGATTTTAAGCTTTATGCTTTTTACTTATTTGACTATAAAATACATTGATAAACATTTTTACAAACTTCTAGCTATCCTATTTTCTTTGATTGGAGCGTATCTGTTAACCATATTTGTAAATACATCAAGGATTTTTGTTTCTATAATTGTGCAGAATCAAACAAGAAATATTTTTCTTCGCGAACAAGATATAATACACGAAGCCGTTGGCATAATTACGAATCTGACATTTTTGATTTTGACTTATTACCTGATTGAAAAAATATTAACTCATAAAAAATACAATGCGAAACTTGCTTAACCCAAAATGGCTTTTGATAATCAACACGCTTCCAATAGTCGTGCTGTTTTTCCTTTTCTACGGACAGTTCAACATTATTAAAACCCTGTTAAATGAGAATAATGTCCAGGTTTGGAAATATTTCGGATGCTCATTAGGTATTCTTTGTTTGCTGAATTTTGCGTATGCGATTTACCTGATTTTCAAAAGACAAAATGTTTCCGTTTGGTACGGCTTAATTGCATTACTTTGTTACATTCCATTTGTTTATTTGTATGGTTACCATCTGGATAAATTTATTCCTTTTTCTGTACCTCAATGGATGATTTCGGGAAATATCTTTTTATATGTAGGTACATTTTTAATGCCTACGCTTGCTTATTCGTTGTTTGTTTTAGTATATCATTTTACGCCGGAAATAAAAGAGCATAAGGCTTGGGTAAACTTTCTGATTGCAATTAGCATCCCTGTTGGAGGGTACATGTTTTCACAAATCATTCTTCCTTTATGGAGACATGTCGAAAGCGAATTTTTCAATCACGCGCTTGTAGTACTTGTGATTGTTGGTACATTGGTTTTTCTCTTTTTCTTAGTTAGAGGTGTTTTTGTACTTGCAACAAAAAAAGCTTCTGTGTGGCAGAAATATCAATTAGTCTGGAAAATTCCAATAGCTATCGTACTTCCATTATTGGGATTGGCAGTCAATAACGGAGAACTATTTAATAATTTCGGATCTGGTAATTCGGGGATTTTTGGAGATTTTAATAATGCATGGTTCTATATTCTTGCTGTTGCAAATGGTATCTTAATTTGTTTGCCCAACCTTGACAATAAAATCTATCGATTGCTGTTGTTTATCGGAAGATGTATAACCTTCGCATATACATTCTATTTCTTTTTAGTATTCCTGCCATTTTTGCCGGTATCAGTTATTGCTATTATTGCTGCAGGTGTAGGCTTTTTAATGCTAACCCCATTACTGCTTTTCGTTATTCACATCAACGAGCTTTCAAAAGATTTTGCATACTTAAAAATACAGTTTTCAAAAAAACGTATTATAGGAATTTCAATACTGTCCTTTTTGATAATTCCAGGATTTATAACGGCTACTTACCTGAAAGATAAAAGCGTTTTAAATGAAACACTCGCATATTTATACAATCCCGATTATTCAAAGCAATACAGCATTGATAAAACTTCGCTTCAAAAAACGCTTGCTGTTATAGAAGGTCATAAAGATCATAGAGGTAGCATAGGCGGAGAGTTTGGTAATGGCATTCCTTATTTGTCATCCTATTTCAATTGGATAGTGTTGGATAACCTCACTTTGTCAGATGCAAAAATACACACGATTGAGAAAATATTTTTTGGCAATACTTCTTTTGAGTTACAGCCTGAGAACATTCGAAACGATAATGTTCAAATAAATAATATTATAATAAACAGTACATTCGACAAAACGCAACAAGTTTGGAAAAGCTGGGTTAATCTGGAAATAACGAACAAAAGCGAAAACGACTGGTTTGCTGAATATGCCACTACCATTGATTTGCCTGATGGGTGTTGGATAAGTGATTATTATTTATTTGTAGGGGACAAAAAGGAGCCAGGGATTTTAGCAGAGAAAAAATCAGCAATGTGGATATTCTCTCAAATCAGAAATGAGAACCGGGATCCGGGTATTTTATATTATTTGACAGGTAACAAAGTTGCTTTTAGAGTATTTCCTTTTTCAAAAGGCGAAGTGAGAAAAACAGGAATAGAATTCCTGCACAAAGAACCTGTAAAATTAAGTATTGACAACACTATAATAGAATTAGGAAATCAGGAAGAAGTCGTTTACCAAAATGTAGAAACTGAAAACATTGTTTATGTTTCAGCTCAACAAAAGCAATCATTGAAATCTGTTCATCGTAAACCGTATTTTCATTTTTTGATCGATGTTTCAAAAGACAAGGATAGTTCTTCAGTCGATTTTATAAAAAGAATTGAGCAGGTTTTAGAAGCCAACAAACCACTTGCTGAAAATGCACAAATCAGTTTTGTAAACAGTTATGTAAATACAGTTCCATTAAAAAATGATTGGAAACAAAACTATCAATCACAAAAAAATGAAGGTGGTTTTTATTTGGATAGAGCAATAAGAACTACGTTAGTCAATGCATACAAAAACAAATCCAATCCGGTAATTGTAGTTGTTACTGATAGTATTCAACATGCTGTGTTAGATAAAGATTTTTCTGATCTCAAATTTACATTTCCGGAAAGCAGTCTCTTTTATAATCTAAATGAAAATGGAGAGTTAAAAGAACATTCCTTAATAGGAAATCCTTCCGTACAAGAACCAGAGATGTCGCGGGAATGTATGTTTTGTGAAACTGTTTTAGAATATAAATTATCAGATAATTCAGTTGTTTATTTACCAAACAACAATCAGCCAAGTATTATTTTGAAAAAGGAATTTTTTGAAGTGACTGAAACAGAAATCAAAGAAAAGAATTGGCTGTCGGCTTTGGCAATGCAGGGGCAATGGACATCGCAAATCCTGCATCCTGAAACGTCAGATAAAGAATGGCTGAATTTGGTAAGGTTCAGTTTCATCTCAAAAGTAATGACGCCTGTAACATCCTATTTAGTAGTAGAAAATGAAGCACAAAAAGCCATGTTGAAAAAGAAACAAGAACAGGTTTTGTCAGGCAATAAGTCATTAGATCTCGGAGAAGATACTCAAAGAATGAGCGAACCAGGTTTGATACTATTGACACTAATTCTTGGACTTATAGTTTGGTACAGAGAAAAACGCAAACGAAAATTGGCAGAATAATAAGGTGGGGATGTTCTGCTGAGGTGATAACTAATGATCACTTCACAGTGGCTTTAGAACTATAAGCTATTATAGCAATTTTGAGGAAATATTAAAATTATAATGGATAATAGTAAAACTCAAGAAGATCAGCATTCAATTATAATCGTTTGTTTGTTAGAAATGACCCCATAGGGTCACATGTTTATAGCAAAAGTGTCTTCTCAAAGATACGACCCAGCGGGGTCAAACTTTTTAGCATTGTATGGTAACGAATCAACTCCGCCCTTGTCGGAGTTCCCAAGACAAGAATAGAATAGTATAAGCAATGCCGTATTTTCTTGGGTCTCCGACAAGCCTCAGCTCCCACCAACTCCGCCTTGGTTGGTGTTCCTGCTCGCACAGATCAATCATAGAGAACATAAGCACACGCAGGGCCACCAACCAATTGTTCCGCATCCCACTCCGCCTTGGTTGGTGTTCCTGCCCGCACAGATCAATCATAGAGAACATAAGCACACGCAGGGCCACCAACCAATTGTTCCGCACCCCACCACCACAATTATCGCACTTTTACTACCTCCGCCTTGGTTGGTGTTCCTGCCCGCACAGATCAATCATAGAGAACATAAGCACACGCAGGGTCACCAACCAATTGTTCCGCAACCCATCACCACAATTATCGCGCCTTTACTACTCCGCCTTGGTTG
>Ga0247817_10000433_pt1 | contig 23721 bp, 25 predicted proteins | sample UWRJL212509R1_FD_178010 | JGI IMG/M metagenome (GOLD analysis project Ga0247817, IMG submission 178010) | Plant litter microbial communities from Arlington Agricultural Research Station in Wisconsin, United States - UWRJ-L212-509R-1 | ecosystem: Environmental > Terrestrial > Plant litter >...
GCTGCACCGCATCGGTGACGTAGTGGTTCGCGAAGACAACAAGCAGAACCGTGGATACGTCCGCACTGTCGCTCACCTTGTCAAGGTCGAGGAGATTGACTAATGGCTGAAGAGAAGGCCGAAAAGGCCCCCGCGAAGGCCGCTGCTCCCAAGGCAGCTGCTGAGAAGAAGGCTCCCGCAGCCAAGGCTGCTCCCAAGGCTGCCGCAACCAAGGCTCCGGCCAAGGCTGCTGCAGACAAGGCTCCCGCCGCGAAGGCTGCTCCCAAGGCTGCCGCAGAGAAGGCTCCGGCCAAGGCTGCTGCTCCCAAGGCTGCCGCAACCAAGGCTCCGGCCAAGGACGCTGCTGAGAAGGCTCCCGCCGCGAAGGCTGCTCCCAAGGCAGCTGCTGCGAAGTCTGACGACGCCGTAGCCGAGGCTCCCGCCAAGAAGGCTCCCGCAGCCAAGAAGGCACCCGCAGCCAAGAGCGCCAAGGCGCCCAAGGCTGAGGCCGAGGCTCGTCCCCAGGTTCTCAAGGTCCACCACCTTCGCCCCGCAGTCGGCGCGAAGAAGGACCGCACCCGCGTTGGTCGCGGTGAGGGATCCAAGGGTAAGACCGCTGGTCGCGGTACCAAGGGAACCAAGGCTCGTTACCAGATGCGCGTCGGCTTCGAGGGTGGTGGCGTCAACTTCGTCATGCGCTCCCCGAAGCTGCGCGGGTTCAAGAACCCGTTCCGCGTCGAGTACCAGGTCGTCAACCTCGAGAAGCTTGCCGACCTCTACCCCAAGGGTGGAGACGTCACGATCGCTGACCTCGTCGCCAAGGGCGCAGTTCGCAAGAACGAGAAGGTCAAGGTTCTCGGCGATGGTGACATTGCAGTTAAGCTGAACGTTGCAGTTGACAAGGTCTCCGGCTCAGCCGAGCAGAAGATCGTTGCCGCTGGCGGAACAGTAAAGTAGCAACTGGCGCGTAAGCGCCGCTTCGCCGCTTCGGCGGCAGTCAGCACGGTTTCGAGTGGGGTTTCCAATAGGAAGCCCCACTCGCACCGCTGGCCCATTAAAACCTGGAGGACTTGTGTTCAGAGCCGTCGCGCGCATTTTCCGCACGCCCGACCTCCGCAGGAAGATCGGGTTCACGCTCGGTATCGTCGCCCTGTTCCGTCTCGGGTCGTTTATCCCGGCACCGTTCGTTGACTTCGGTAACGTGCAGATCTGTCTTGCGGGTAACGCCGGAGCATCCGGTCTCTATGAGCTCGTCAACCTCTTCAGCGGTGGCGCCCTCCTCCAACTCTCCGTGTTCGCGCTCGGAATCATGCCCTACATCACGGCATCGATCATCGTGCAGCTGCTGCGCGTGGTCATCCCACACTTCGACACCCTCTACAAGGAGGGCCAGACCGGCCAGGCCAAGCTCACGCAGTACACGCGCTACCTGACGATCGCCCTCGGTGTCCTCCAGTCGACGACCCTCATCACCGTTGCCCGCAGCGGCGCGCTGATCCCGAACACCGGCATCGCCGAGTGTGACGCCCTCATCACGAATGAGGCCTGGTACGCCATCATGCTCATGGTCATCACCATGACCGCCGGCACCGGCCTGATCATGTGGATGGGTGAGCTCATCACCGAGCGCGGCATCGGCAACGGCATGTCGCTCCTCATCTTCACGTCGATCTCCGCCACCTTCCCGAGCGCACTCTGGAGCATCCAGCAGTCGCAGGGCTGGGAGGTCTTCTTCCTCGTTCTCGCCATCGGAATCCTCATCATGGGTGCCGTGGTCTTCGTCGAACAATCGCAGCGGCGCATCCCCGTGCAGTACGCGAAGCGCATGGTCGGTCGACGCACTTACGGCGGCAACAACACGTACATCCCGATCAAGGTCAACATGGCCGGCGTCGTGCCCGTGATCTTCGCGTCTTCGTTGCTCTACCTGCCCGCGCTCATCGCGCAGTTCAACCAGCCGGCGGCTGGCGAGACTCCCGCGGCCTGGGTCACCTGGATCTCCAACAACCTCACCTCGGGCGACAACCCGCTGTACATGGTCGTGTACTTCCTGCTCATCGTCGGCTTCACCTACTTCTACGTGGCCATCACGTTCAACCCCGAAGAAGTCGCCGACAACATGAAGAAGTACGGCGGGTTCATCCCCGGTATCCGTGCCGGTCGTCCGACGGCCGAGTACCTGGACTACGTGCTCACGCGAGTCACGCTGCCCGGTTCGCTCTACCTCGGCCTCATCGCCCTCATCCCGCTGATCGCACTTGCGACCGTCGGTGCCAACCAGAACTTCCCGTTCGGTGGCGCGTCGATCCTGATCATCGTCGGTGTCGGTCTCGAGACCGTCAAGCAGATTGACTCGCAGCTTCAGCAGCGTCACTACGAGGGTCTGCTCCGTTGACCCGGTTGCTCATTGTCGGTCCGCCCGGAGCAGGCAAGGGAACACAGTCTGCTCGCCTCACCGAGTCGTACCAGATCCCGGCCATTGCCACGGGAGACATCTTCCGCGCGAACATCAAGAACGAGACCGAGCTCGGCCTGCAGGTCAAGGCGATCATCGACGCGGGAGACTTTGTTCCTGATTCGCTGACCAACGACCTCATCGCGAGCCGGCTGCAGGAGGCGGATGCCCTCGAGGGCTTCCTCCTCGACGGCTACCCGCGCACTGTCGACCAGCTGAACTTCCTCGATCGGCTCCTCGCGGAGTCGGGCGCGGCGCTCGACGCTGTCGTCCTCCTCGTGGTCGACCCGAACGAGCTCGTCTCACGCCTTCTCAAGCGTGCGCACGAGCAGGGTCGCACCGACGACACCGAGGAGACGATCCGTCACCGCCAGGAGCTCTACGCTCGCGAGACAGCACCGCTCATCGCTGTCTACAAGGAGCGCGGTCTCGTCATCGAGATCGACGCCCTCGGCACTGTCGACGGCGTGAGCGAACGTATCGCTGCAGGTCTCGCAGAGCGCGGCATCGCACTCCCGGACGCCGCCGGCGTCTGATTCGATGCGCTCCACCATCTACAAGTCGGTGGATGAACTCCGCCTCATGGTCGCGCCCGGTGCTCTCACCGGGGCTGCTCTCGACGCTGTGCGCAGGGGCATCCGTGCCGGTGTGACGACGCTACAACTCGACGCGATTGCCGAGCGCGTCATTCGCGACGGTGGGGGAGCCCCCAACTTCATGCTCGAGCCCGGCTACAACCACACGATCTGCGCCTCGGTCAATGAAGCGGTCGTGCACGGCGTGCCGAACGACCGCGCACTCGAACCGGGCGACATCGTCTCGATCGACTGCGGAGCGATCGTTGACGGCTGGAACGGCGACGCCGCCTTCACCGTCGTCGTGCCCGACGCGGCACAGCCCGAGCTCGTGACCAGGCGCCAGACGCTCGCGGATGCCACCGAGCGCTCGCTCTGGGCCGGGATCGCCGCGCTCGCGTCGGCGCGCCACCTCAACGACATCGGTGGCGACATCGAAGACGCCATCGTTGCCGTGAGTGGTGAGTACGGGATCATTGAGGACTTCGTGGGCCACGGGATCGGTCGTTCGATGCACGAGGATCCGCCGGTGTTCAACTACCGCGTGCGCGATCGCGGGCCGAAGGTCAAGCCGGGGCTCGTCGTCGCGATCGAGCCGATGGTCACCGAGGGCACGATCGAGACGCACGTTCTCGCTGACGACTGGACCATCGTGACCGACGATGGCGGCTCGGCCGCCCACTGGGAGCACACCGTGGCCGTGCACGCCGGCGGGATCTGGGTGACCACGGCAGCCGACGGCGGCGCTGCCGGTCTCGCGGCATTCGGGGTCACACCCGTGCCGATCGCCTAAATTCTCATACACCAAGGTTGGCGAAACGCCCGGGAATGACCTAAGCTTGATCTTTGGTGTTTCCGGCCGATTTTGTCGTGCCTTCGCTCTGCTCTCGGTACTGCTGAAAAGCAGCGAAAGAGACACCATATCCGCACGACCAGCAAACAACTTTTAGCGACGAAGAGGCAATGGCCAAAAAAGACGGTGTCATCGAAATCGAGGGCGCAGTAGTCGAAGCTCTGCCCAACGCAATGTTCCGCGTTGAGCTGACCAACGGCCACAAAGTGCTCGCCCACATTTCGGGCAAAATGCGTCAGCACTACATCCGTATCCTCCCCGAGGACCGCGTGATCGTAGAACTGAGCCCGTACGACCTGACCCGTGGACGCATCGTCTACAGGTACAAGTAACTCGTCACTTCAAGTTCGACTGGAAAGTAACGGCCCGAGGGTAACCGAGGGTACGAAGACAGCGAACACAAGGAAAAAATCATGAAGGTCAACCCCAGCGTCAAGCCCATCTGCGATCACTGCAAGGTGATTCGCCGTAACGGCAACGTCATGGTCATCTGCAAGAGCAACCCGCGTCACAAGCAGCGTCAAGGCTAAAGCCTCGGCGGCTGAAGCTCTCGAAGCATCCCTTCGAGAACCTCAGGGAACGCAACAACTGAATACATAAAGAGCAGCACCAAGAAGCCTTGAAAGAGGCGGACACCCTGGGTTGAAGGCCCCGGCACCGGTGTTGTCCATAACCTTCACTCACTCACTGGAGAAGCCACAATGGCACGTCTAGCAGGCGTTGACATCCCGCGCGATAAGCGCGTGGAGGTCGCACTTACATACATCTACGGCGTCGGCCGCACGAGCGCTCTCAAGACGCTCGCCGACACCGGCATCAGCGGCGAGATCCGCGTCAAGGACCTCACCGATGACCAGCTCATCGCGCTCCGCGACTACATCGAAGTCAACTTCAAGGTAGAGGGTGACCTCCGTCGCGAGGTTGCAGCTGACATCCGCCGCAAGGTCGAGATCGGTAGCTACCAGGGCATCCGCCACCGCCGCGGCCTCCCCGTTCACGGGCAGCGCACCAAAACCAACGCTCGTACCCGCAAGGGCCCGAAGCGCACCGTCGCCGGCAAGAAGAAGGCGCGCTAGTCCTCGGACAGCGCCCCTCAGCCAGCATCGATTAAGACACTTCGGAGATAACAAATGGCAGCACCAAAAGCCGCAGCTCGTAAGCCGCGCAAGAAGGAAAAGAAGAACATCGCTCTGGGCCAGGCCCACATCAAGAGCACGTTCAACAACACGATCGTCACGATCACCGACCCCAGTGGTGCGGTAATCAGCTGGGCATCGTCGGGAACCGTCGGCTTCAAGGGATCGCGCAAGTCGACCCCCTTCGCCGCACAGCTCTCCGCCGAGTCCGCTGCACGCCAGGCACAGGAGCACGGCCTCAAGAAGGTCGACGTCTTCGTCAAGGGACCGGGATCGGGCCGCGAGACCGCAATCCGTTCGCTTCAGGCCGCTGGCCTCGAGGTCGGTTCGATCAGCGACGTCACCCCGCAGGCGCACAACGGTTGCCGCCCGCCCAAGCGTCGCCGCGTCTAACGCTCTTCATCGGTAGCTGAGGCTCTCGAAGCTCAGGCTCTTCACGGAGCCCTTCGAGAGCCTCAGGGACCGGCACAACCTTTCTCACACATAACTCAACAGAACGATGGGCCAGCCACCCATCGCACCTCAGGTGTCATATAGCGGACACCTCGCCGAAAGGAATACCCGTGCTCATTGCACAGCGCCCCACTCTTGCCGAAGAGAACATCTCAGAGTTCCGTTCACGGTTCGTTATCGAGCCGCTCGAACCTGGCTTCGGCTACACCCTCGGCAACTCCCTTCGCCGTACCCTCCTGTCGTCCATCCCGGGTGCTGCGGTTACGAGCATCCGCATCGACGGCGTGCTGCACGAGTTCAGCACCGTCCCCGGTGTGAAGGAAGACGTCACCGAGGTCATCCTGAACATCAAGGGACTCGTCGTCTCGAGCGAGCACGACGAGCCGATCACGGCATACCTGCGCAAGCAGGGTGCTGGCCAGGTCACGGCCGCTGACATCTCCGCACCTGCCGGTGTCGAGATCCACAACCCCGACCTCGTCATCGCGACGCTCAACGACAAGGCGAAGTTCGAGCTCGAACTCACCATCGAGCGCGGCCGCGGCTACGTGTCATCCGCCCAGAACCGCAGCGAGTTCAGCGAAGCCGGACAGATTCCTGTCGACTCGATCTACTCGCCCGTTCTCAAGGTCACCTACCGCGTCGAGGCAACTCGTGCCGGTGAGCGCACCGACTTCGACCGCCTCGTGGTCGACGTTGAGACCAAGCCGGCGATCACGCCTCGTGACGCCATCGCTTCGGCCGGTCGCACCCTGACCGAGCTCTTCGGCCTCGCCCGTGAGCTCAACACCGCCGCTGAGGGCATCGAGATCGGCCCGGCTCCCGTCGACGCCGTTCTCTCGAGCGAACTCAGCATGCCGATCGAAGACCTCGACCTCTCCGTGCGCAGCTACAACTGCCTCAAGCGCGAGGGCATCAACACCGTGAGCGAGCTTGTCGCCCTGTCGGAGACGCAGCTCATGAACATCCGCAACTTCGGACAGAAGTCGGTTGACGAAGTACGCGACAAGCTCATCGAGATGGGCCTCTCCCTCAAGGACTCGGTTCCCGGGTTCGACGGAGCGCACTTCTACGGCGGCTACGACGACGACGCCACCAACGCGTAACCCACACGAGAGAAACTAGAAAATGCCTACACCCACCAAGGGACCGCGCCTCGGCGGCGGACCGGCGCATGAGCGCCTCATGCTCGCGAACCTCGCAGCTGCCCTGTTCACGCACAAGAGCATCAAGACGACCGAGACGAAGGCCAAGCGCCTGCGTCCCGTCGCTGAGCGCCTTGTGACCTTCGCAAAGAAGGGCGACCTGCACAACCGTCGCCGCGCTCTGTCGATCATCGGTGACAAGACCGTGATCCACGAGCTCTTCACCGTGATCGCACCCCAGGTTGCTGACCGTGAGGGCGGCTACACCCGCATCACGAAGCTCGGCTTCCGCAAGGGCGACAACGCTTCGATGGTTCAGATCGAGCTCGTTCTCGAGCCCGTGAGCCCCAAGGCGAAGTCGGCCAAGAAGACCGCAGCCGCAGCTCCTGCTGCAGCCCCCGTCGACGAGGCTCCGGCCGAGGAGACCGTCGTCGCGGATGACGCAGCAGAGGTCGAAGAGACGCCCGCTGAGACCGTCACCACCGACGAGGTCGCCGTTGACGAGGCTGTTGCATCCGACGAGGACGCAGCCAAGTAGTCATTAGCTCTCTAGTGAAGCCCCGCTCGATCGAGCGGGGCTTTACTGTTTAAGGCATGACAGAAACACCGCTCAGCGCGCGCATCACGCCGCCCGCGAGCCTCACGATTCCGGTGAGCGACGGTTACGAGTGGCGAGCCGCGACACCGGCCGACATCGACGCGCTCCTCGATTGCACGCGCGCGATCGGGGCGGCGGACCATCCGCACTACGTTGTGCCGCGCGAGGAGATCGCCGAAGAATTCGAGCACAGCTACACGGATGCAGAGCTCGACTCGCTCGTCGCAGTGACCGCCGACGGCGTGGTCGACGCGTGGGGTTTCGTGACGCTGAGCCCCGGGCAGGACACCCTCGTGCGGTCGATCCTGGGCGGTGGCGTTCGCCCGAGTGCTCGCGGCCGCGGACTGGGCCGACAGCTCGCCGCCTGGCAGGAGGGTCGCGCGTTGCAGCAGCTCGCGTCATCCACGAAGCCGCTGCCCGGCTGGATCATGCTCTTCGCTGAAGAAACGCAAGCCCAGGCGATCGCGCTGTTCGAGCGTCGCGGCTTCACTGTCGCGCGGTACTACCTCGAGCTGGACCGCGACCTGTCGCAGCCGATTGCCGACCGTGAGCTCGACGGCACCCTCACCCTGCACGCTTTCGACGAGAGCCTGACGGAGGCGACGCGCGAGGCGCGCAACGACTCGTTCCGCGACCACTGGGGGAGCCAGCCGGTCACCGGGGAGCAGTGGGCGTCGTTCGCCACCTCGAGCCTCATGCGCCGAGACCTGTCGTTCGTCGCACTCGCCCCGGACGGCGAGGTCGCCGGTTTCGTGATCACGACCGTCAACGAGGAGGACTGGCCGGGCCAGGGGTTCTCCTCCGGCTACATCGACCTGGTCGGCGTGCGTCGCGCCTGGCGTAGCCGGGGCATCGCTCCGGCGCTGCTCACACGTGCGCTCACCGCGATTCGTGATGCCGGGCTGGATAAGGCCGTGCTCGACGTCGACGCAGCCAACCCGACGGGCGCGCTCGGTCTGTACGAGAGCGTGGGTTTCGCGGAATCCCACCGCAGCGTGAACCTGCTCAAGACGTTCTAGGCGGGTGCGGGCGACAGTCCGTAGTCGTTGGAGCCGAGGAGCGGCGGCAGCTCGGCGAGGCGCTGGAGGGCGTCACGGATGGCGCCCGCGTAGATCTTGCCGCCCGTGGGGCCGCCGGGGTGCACCTTGTCGCTCGAGAGCACGTCGAGCCGGGGTGCTATCGCGTCGTGCCAGTTGGCGAGCTCAACCGAGCGCTGCTCCTGGGCGAAGCGCGAGAAGATCTTGTTGTTGTCGGGGATCCAACCGCGAGGCGCCTGCACGTTGACGAGTACGAGTTGCACGTCGGGACCGACGGCCGCGGCGATCTCCTCGACCGACTCGCGGCCGATCGGACCGTTGGTTCCGAGACCGAGGATGAGGATGGGCCGCATCTTGCCCTCCTCGACGAGCTTCGCGACGATGTCCGGCCCCTGCGCCATCTGGCGGGAGACGACGGCGTCGATCTGGATGCCGGGAAAAGCCTTCTTGAGTTCGGGCGCGGCCGCAAGCATCACGGAGTCACCGACGGCGATGATCTGGTCGCCGCCCGGCAGCGCGATGGGCTCATCGTCGGGGGCCTCGACGGGCGGCTCCTCCTTGATGGCCTCCTGGCCGGCCTCGATCTGTTCCTGCGCCTGGCCGACGCTCGGGTTGACGAGCAGGGCGGAGACGCCGAAGTAGCCGAGACCGAGGGCGGCGGCCGTCGTCAGCAGCGTGGCGATGGCGAGGGGCTTGCGCGGGTTCCATGAGCGGCCCCAAGCAGTGATCGTCGCCCGAAACCCGTCACGACGGATCGGCGACTCGACGAAACGGTACGACAGGGCTGCGGCGAGGAGGGTCGCTGCGAGGGCCGCGGCTCCCAGCATCCATCCTCCGACGGCGTCACCCTGCCAGGCCGGAACCGCTGCTGCGAGCAGCACGAAGACCGGCCAGTGCCAGAGGTAGATGCCGTAGGAGCGCTCGCCGACCCAGCGGATCGGCGCCAGGTCGAGAAAGCGCCCAAGAAAGCCGCCCGGCACTATCGCACCGAGGATGGCGATGGCGGTGAGCACGGCGACGACGACGAGTCCACCCTGGTAGACGAGCGGGTTGTCGTCGGGGAGCACGATGGAGAGTGCGATGAGGGCAGCGATGGCGAGCACGCCGGGCACGGGCACCCAGAAGCGGGCGGCACGCGCCCACTCGAGTTCGCGGTTCGACCAGCCGGCGGTCGCGATGGCGAGGGCCGCTCCGATCGCGAGACCGAAGCTGTGCGTGTCGGTGCCGTAGTAGACGCGCGTCGCGTCGTCGGGCGTGAAGAGCAGGAACATCGCGGCCGCCGAGGCGATCGCAACGGCGACGACGATGACGAATCGCCAGCGTGTGCGCACGAGCAGGAGCACGACGAGCGGCCAGAGCAGGTAGAACTGCTCTTCGACGGCGAGCGACCACAGGTTGCGGAACAGCTCGGGTGTGGTCTCTGAGAAGTAGCTCGACCCCGCCCCGATCGCGAGCCAGTTGTAGCTGAAGGTGAGGGCACCGAGCACCTGCACGCCGAGGCCGACGAGGAGGTCGCCGGCGATGAAGAACGCCGCCCCGCTGCAGACCAGCACGAGCACTCCGAGGGCGGGGAGCAGGCGGCGGGCACGGCGCTTCCAGAAGTTGCCGAGCCGGATGACCCCGGTCGTGGCCTTCTCGCGCAGCAACAGGCCCGTGATGAGAAAACCGCTGATGACGAAGAAGATATCGACGCCGAGGTAGCCGCCGACCAGTGCGCCGGGCGAGAGATGGTAGAGCACGACCACAGTGACGGCGAGGGCGCGAAGGCCGTCGAGCCCGGGCAGGCGCGATGAAGACACGGGCGCCGTCGTTGGCGTGGGTGGAGTCTTCGTGGATGTCGTCATAGATGCCTTGGGTGCGCCCTCCAGCCTAGACTCGCTGGGTGAACGAGCAACAAATCAGGCGGCTGCGACTGGACATCGCCTACGACGGAACAGACTTTCTCGGTTGGGCGAAGCAGCCCGGTTTGCGCACGGTGCAGGGCGTTCTCGAAGACGCACTCGGCGTGCTGTTCGCGAAGCACGAGACAAAGCCCGTGCTGTCGGTCGCCGGTCGAACGGATGCCGGTGTGCACGCCACCGGCCAGGTCGCCCACGTCGACCTCACCGACGCGCAGCTTGCGAGCCTCGATGTCGCACGCGGCTCACACCCGCGCCGTCACGATGGTCCCGCGGCCCTCGCACGGAGGCTCAACGGTATTGCGGGGCTGCAGTCCGATGTGCACGTCACCCGCTCCGACTTCGCGCCGCCCGGGTTCGACGCGCGCTTCAGTGCAGTGTGGCGCCGATACGAGTACCGCATCGCGGATGCGGTGGCGCCGCGGAATCCACTGCTCCGTAACCACACTGTGTGGTTTCCGGCCGAGCTCGACCTCGACGCCATGAACGCCGCCGCGTGGTCGCTGCTCGGCCTCCACGACTGGGCCTCGTACTGCAAGCCGCGCGAGGGTGCGACGACGATTCGCACACTGCAGGACTTCACCTGGGAGCGGGTGGAGGGCGGCATCCTCGTCGCGCGCCTGCAGGCCGACGCCTTCTGCCACTCGATGGTGCGCGCCCTCGTGGGTGCCACCGTGGCGGTCGGACAGGGCAAGCTCGACGTCACCGACGCCGTGGCGATCCGGGATGCCGCCGAGCGCACGAGCGCCTTCAAGGTCATGCCCGCGAAGGGGCTCTCGCTGCTCGAAGTCGGCTACCCCGACGCGGAGGGGATGGCGGCCCGCGCCGAGCAGACCCGGCAGCGCAGGGATGCACGTTTGACCGAACACGGCCGAATCGACTAACCTAGACCCTTGGTGTCTACGCCCCTGCGCGCGACACCCGATCATGAGCCCTCCACCGGTCGATTCGCAACGGTTCTCGTTGAAAATCTCCACGGAGCGGGATTCACGAACACCTCACTCGATCAATGAAAGCAGCACAACTGTGACTCGTACGTTTTCGCCCAAGCCGGAAGATGTCCAGCGCGACTGGCTCATCATCGACGCTGAGAACATCGTTCTCGGCCGACTCGCCAGCCACGTTGCAGCGCTCCTGCGCGGCAAGCACAAGGCAACCTTTGCTCCCCACATGGACATGGGTGACTTTGTCATCATCCTGAACGCGGACAAGATCGCCCTCACCGGCTCGAAGCTCGCTCAGAAGAAGGCCTACCGCCACTCGGGTTACCCGGGCGGCCTCACGGCAACCACCTACGCCGAGCTCCTCGAGAAGCACCCGACGCGCGCCGTCGAGAAGGCCGTACGCGGCATGCTCCCCAAGAACTCGATCGGTCGCGCACAGCTGACCAAGCTCAAGATCTACACGGGTACCGAGCACCCGCACGCTGCGCAGCAGCCGAAGACGTACACCCTTTCCCAGGTCGCTCAGTAGCGCCGGCTTAGAAACTTTAAGGACTAACTACCGTGGCCCAGATTTCAGACATCATCGAAGAAGCTCCCGAGAGCTACTCGACCGAGACTCCCGCAGAGAGCGCCCCCAAGGCACCCCGCGCGGTTCTCAACGTTCCCGGCGCAGCCGTCGGCCGTCGCAAGCAGGCTATTGCCCGCGTGCGCATCAAGCCCGGCAACGGTGAGTTCACCGTGAACGCCCGCACGCTCGAGGACTACTTCCCGAACAAGCTGCACCAGCAGCTCATCAACGATCCCTTCAAGATCCTTGACCTTCTCGGCAGCTACGACGTGGTCGCCAAGATCACCGGTGGCGGCCCCTCCGGCCAGGCTGGCGCACTGCGTCTCGCCATCGCGCGCTCGCTCAACGAGATCGACCGCGAGAACAACCGCCCGGCACTCAAGAAGGCTGGCTTCCTCACTCGTGACGCTCGCGTCATCGAGCGCAAGAAGGCCGGTCTCAAGAAGGCCCGTAAGGCTTCGCAGTTCTCGAAGCGCTAACGCGTCTTCGATAGCTGGCGGGCACGATGCCTCGGCTTTTCGGCACCGACGGTGTTCGGGGTCTGGCCAACAGCGACCTGACGGTCGAGCTTGCGCTCGGTCTTGCTCAGGCTGCTGCTGTCGTGCTCGGCAGAGGACGTTTCGCTGACGGCCGGCGCGCTTCGGGGCGCCGGCCGATCGCGGTTCTCGCGCGGGACCCTCGGGTCTCGGGCGAGTTCATCGCGGCGGCCGTCGCTTCGGGCCTCGCGAGCTCCGGCGTCGACATCTACGACGCGGGGGTCATTCCGACTCCTGCACTCGCGTACCTCGTCGCGGACTTCAAGGCCGACTTCGGCGTGATGATCTCCGCATCGCACAACCCCGCCCCCGACAACGGCATCAAGTTCTTCGCCGTCGGCGGCACCAAGCTCCCCGACATCGTCGAGGACCGCATCGAGGCTGCCCTCGGTGAGGAGAAACTCCACCCCAAGGGTGTCGAGGTCGGTCGCATCCGACGGTTCTCCGACGCTGAGGACCGCTACGTGGTCCACCTGCTCTCGACCCTTCCGCACCGACTCGACGGAATCCACGTCGTGCTCGACTGCGCGCACGGTGCGGCATCCGGCGTCTCGCCCCAGGTCTTCACCGACGCGGGCGCCACCGTCACGGTCATCGGCGCAGATCCCGACGGCTACAACATCAACGACGGTGTCGGCTCCACCCACCTCGACAACCTGGCCCGCGCGGTTCTCGAGCACGGCGCCGACGTCGGTATCGCCCACGACGGTGACGCCGACCGCTGCCTCGCCGTCGACCACGAGGGCAACATCATCGACGGCGACCAGCTCATGGCGATCCTCGCCGTGTCGATGAAGAACCGTGGCCTCCTCACCGACAACACGCTCGTCGCGACAGTCATGAGCAACCTCGGACTCCGCCTCGCCATGGCGGAGCACGGCATCGATGTCGTGCAGACCGCGGTCGGCGACCGCTACGTGCTCGAAGCGCTCAACGAGCACGGCTACAGCCTCGGCGGTGAGCAGTCCGGTCACGTGATCATGAGCGAGTACGCCACGACGGGCGACGGAATCCTCACCGGCCTCCACGTGCTCGCCGAGATGGCCCGCACCGGAAAGTCGCTGCAGGAGCTCGCCGGCGTCATGACTGTCTTTCCGCAGATCATGATCAACGTGCGCGGCGTCGACCACCACAAGCTCGCCGGTGACGAGGTCATCGCCTCCGCCGTCGCCGCGGCAGAGGCAGAGCTCGGCGAGACCGGTCGCGTGCTGCTCCGCCCTTCGGGCACCGAGCCGATGGTGCGCGTCATGGTCGAGGCATCCGACCAGACGACGGCCGATCGCATCGCCCACGAGCTCGCAGATGTCGTGCGCGGCCAGCTCGCACTGTAGGTTCTGACCCATGCGGTTCAGAGTGCTCCTTGCCATTGCGGTCGTTGGCGCGCTGCTCGGCACGGTTGTTCCCGCGGCTCCGGCCGAGGCATCCACTCGCGTTCTGTGCACCGGATACGACTCGTGCGCACGCAAGGGCTACGACGATCACGGCTACAAGGAGCGTCGGTTCAACCTGTTCTGGCGCATGGCCGGCGACCACAACTGCACCAACTACGTCGCCTACCTGCTGACCACGCGCGGCATGGCGAACGTGCGCCCGTGGGTCGGCGACGGCAACGCCTACGCGTGGGGCGACTTCACGACCAGCTACCGTGACTCGACACCCGTCGTCGGTGCCGTCGCATGGTGGGACGCCAACCGTGCCCCCGCCTCGAGCGCCGGCCACGTCTCCTACGTCGAGAAGGTCATCTCCGCGAACGAGATCATCGTCTCGGAGGACAACTGGAAGGGCGAGTTCCGCTGGAAGCGCATCACCAAGTCCGGCGGCGGATGGCCCAGCAGCTTCATCCACTTCAAGGACTCGCGCACCCCCAAGCCGACCGCGTACAGCGCGACGCAGCTCACGCAGGCCGTCTACACCGACAAGAGCAAGGCGACCGCCGTCACGAGCACGAGCGTCGCCCCGGGCTCCACCGCGTGGGTCGAACTGCAGTACAAGAACACCGGTGCGACGACCTGGACGGGCGTTCAGCTCGGCACCCAGGCTCCCGCCAACCGCACGTCGTCACTCGCGACCGGATGGCCCAGCGCCTCCCGCGCGGCCAAGCAATCCCCAGCGTCCGTCGGCCGGGGTAAGACAGCGACCTTCGGTTTCGCGGTCACGGTTCCCGCCGACGCGGTGCCGGGCACGACCTGGACCGAGCGCTTCGCCCCCGTCACCTCGAAGGGCGTGTGGATGACCCAGAGCGACGCCTGGGTGCAGTTCACCGTCGCCGAGGGCACCGACTTCACCGCGCGGCCACTGCCGACGATCGCCGGAACCCTCAGGGAGAACGAGGTGGTCACGGCTGTTACGGGAGCGTGGTCGCCCGCGCCGAACTTCAGCTACCAGTGGAAGCGCGACGGAGTCGCCATCCCGAACGCAACGGCAGAGACCTACACCCTCGTCACCGCCGACGTCGGCACGCGCCTCACGGTGAGCGTCACGGCGACGGGGGAGGGGATGCTGCCCTCCACGCAGGTCTCGAAGGAGCGCCCGCGCATCAAGAGCATCTTCAGTGATCGCTTGAACCTCGGGCAGAGTCTTGCGGTGGGCAAGCAGATCGTGTCGCCGAACGGCGTGTTCACGGCCATCCAGCGCACCGATGGAACACTCACTATCTACGACCGACGCGGCATGATCCCGCTGTGGACGAGTGTGAAGACGGGTTCGAACTTCACAACGAAGCTCTCGAGTGGCGGCTCTCTCGTCGTGCTCAAACCGGGCGGAGCAACGGTGTGGACGACCAACACGGCGGGCCGAAAGGTCAACCGGGCGGTCATCCAGGACGACGGAAAGCTCGTGCTCTACACGACAGCGAACAAGGCCATCTGGTCGTCGTACTCCAACGGCCGCTGATTCGGCGCCCCTGAACCAATCTGTTCACCCCCTCTAGCGGTTTTGGCGATCGTCGCTAATACTGGAATCGGGGTACATACTTCTGCATCAACCGGGGGATAGTTCATGAAGGTTTCGCGCGCGCGCTCAGTGCTGCGGTCGACGATGTCGATGGCGGTTGCCGTCGTACTCGGCGTTGGACTCTCGGTGGCGGTTGCCGCTCCCGCGCAGGCCGAGGTCGGCGCGTACTCCTCGGTGCTGTGCAAGGGCTACTCAGGGTGTGCCTCCTACGGCATGACGAGCCACGGCTACGACGGCGTCAACAAGAACTCCTACTGGCGCATGTACGGCGGCCACAACTGCACGAACTACGCCGCCTACCTCATGGTCAAGGCCGGTCACAAGAACGTGCGTCCCTGGACGAACGCCACCGGCAACGCTGCCGGCTGGGGCGTCGGCCTCAAGAGCAAGACCAACTCGACCCCCACCGTCGGCTCCATCGCGTGGTGGACGGGTGGCTCGGGCCACGTCGCCTACGTCGAGGCCGTGCTCTCGCCGACCGAGATCGTCATCTCAGAAGACAGCTGGGGCGGCGACTTCTACTGGCGCATCATCACCAAGGCCAACGGTGGATGGCCCAAGGGCTTCATCCACATCAAAGACGCCTCGGGTGCGGGGTCGGTCCCCGACTTCAGGGCGAAGCCGACCACGACGACAGTCTGGATGGACTCCTCCAAGCAGACTCTCGCGACGACGACCGTCATGAACCCCGGCCGCAGCTACTGGGTCGAGCAGTCCTACCTCAACACTGGCCGCGTCGCGTGGACCGGATTCGAGCTCGCGGCCATCACCGCAGAGGGCAAGGATTCGGCCCTCGCCGCAACCGGCTGGACGTCGCCGACGCGCGCGGCTGTGCAGAGGCAGGCGAGTGTGCCGCCGGGAGCCACCGCGACCTTCGCCTTCGCGGTGCGGATTCCCGACGGGCTCAAGGACGGCACCCTCGTGACCGAGAAGTTCAGTCCCGTCTTCGCCGGCACCGACACCCAGCTCAAGTACGGCACGGCCGCGGTCAAGTTCACCGCCGACCAGCGCCAGATCTTCACCTCGCAGCCCGCGCCCTCGATCAGCGGAACCGTCGCAGAAGACAAGGTGCTCAAGGCCAACGCGGGCACCTGGCGCCCGACCGGCGCAACACTCGCCTACACCTGGAAGCGGGACGGCAAGGCGATCTCCGGTGCCACTGCGAACACCTACACGCTCACGGCAGCGGATGTCGGACGCAAGATCACCCTCACGACCAAGGCGACAGCGCCCAACTTCGTGAGTGTCACGAAGACCTCCTCGACAACTGCGACGGTGGCGAGCAAGCACCCCAACCGCCTCAACGTCGGCGTGCGACTCGAGAAGGGCGACGAGCTCGTCTCGTCGAACGGCAAGTTCAGCCTGCAGCAGCGTGAGGCTGGATCGCTCGTGCTCTCCAACCGGCTCACCGGCAAAGACCTCTGGTCGAACAAGCGGATGGGCAAGGGCGAGTACACCCTCGTGACGCCGGAGGGATCGCTCGTGGCCTACACGGTCGCCGATGTTGCGACCTGGACATCCAAGACCGATGGCAAGGGCATCGTCGCCATCGCCGTCACCTTCGATGGCAAGGTGACCTTCATGACGGCCGCCGGCAAGAACGTCGCGACCCTCAAGTAGTGCGATTCGGGCGATGAGCAACCACTACTCATACGCTCGACGCTCGTTTCGGCCATGCTTGCTCTCATGAGTGAGAACGACGGAGCGATGAGCCTCTACGACGAGATCGGCGGGCAGGCCGTCATCAAGAGTGCGGTGACGGTGTTCTACAGCCGTGTCACCGAGGATGCCACCCTCGCCGCCTGGTTCGAGGGCGTCGACCTGTCGCGGTTGCGCGCCCACCAGCGCGCCTTTCTCGCGACAGCACTCGACGGCCCGCCGGTCTTCGCCGGACGCAACCTGGCCGAGGCGCACGCGGGCATGGCGATCACCGACGAGGCGTTCACCACGATCGTGGAGCACCTCGCCGTGACCCTCGAAGATCTCGCCGTACAGCCCGCGATCATCGCGCGCGTGCGCGAGCGGCTCGAGGCCGTGCGACCTGAGGTCGTCGAGCGCTAGAAGCCGGTGAGCTCACCGCGGCCACGGATGCCGAGCTTCGCGTAGGTCGCCTGCAGGTGGTTGTTCACCGTGCGCGGTGACAGGAAAAGGCGCTCCGCGATCTCGTTGCTGCTGATGCCCTGCGCGGCGAGTGCGGCGATCTCCCGCTCCCTCTTGGTGAGGGGCTCGACGACGTCGGTGAACTGGAGGAGCGGCGTCGAGGGCGACTCGCACAGCGCGAGGGCGGCATCCGATTGCGACTGGAATCCCGTCGCCTCGCGGGCGAGGCCATCCCGTCGCGCCGAACGGGCGGCCGTCGCGAACGCCTCGGCGGCGAGGAGGTGGTTGCCGTTGTCTTCCCAGAGCCGCGCCACCGAGACGAGCTCGGTGATGTCGCCGCTCGCCTCGGCGCGCGCGTGGGCGGCCTGCACGGCGATCACTGTCGAGTCGGTGGCGAGGGCGAGCTCGGCGAGCGGCCCTGCGGCCTGGCTCGCAGCGCCCAGGCGGGATGCCGCGTGCAGCAGGTTCGCCGCGATGACCGCGTGGCCACGGGCCGCGACGATCGCAGCGCGCTCCACGAGGCGGCCGGGAGCCGACTGGTCGCCCGAGACGCTCGCGAACCACAGGCTCGCGAGCGCGGCCCAGGAGTTCTGCGCGATGAAGTCGGGGCCGAGCCCTTCGAGGAGCGGGGCTGCATCCGCGAGCCTGCCCTGCAGTGTGTAGACGAGGCCGAGGTGCGCTTGCGCCTGATCGCTGTAGGCGATGGGACCGCGGGACTTGGCGCCCGAGATGACGTCACGGAACCAACGCGCCGACGTGTCGAGCTTGCCGGTCGCGAGAAAGATACGGCCGAGCACGAGCTCGTTGTAGTGCACGGCGAGCTCGTCGTTGGCGTTGATCGCGTCGTGCAGGGAGGAGATCGTGACCGCGCGGGCCTCCTCGAGCAGCCCGGACTGCAGCAGCACGGTGGCGAGAACCATGCGTGCGCGCCGTGGGGCGAAGGCCGGGCGGGCGCTCGACGTCGAGTGGGCGACGGCGGAGCGGGCCTCGGTCAGCGCTTCGTCCTGCTTGCCGAGAGCCGAGAGGGGGAGTGCGCGCGAGAGCGAGAGGATTGCGGCGCGCGCCTCCTCGGAGTCGTTCTCGGGCCGCGCCTCGATGAGTTCCTCGACCGCGAGCTCGGCCTCCTCGAGGTTGAGCAGGAGTACCGCACGCGAGAGCGCGAGCGACCGCGCCTGGCTCGGGTGACGGGAGACCACTGCATCGAGCACGGCGAGTCCCGTCTCGTTGCCGAGCCGCTCGCCCGCGTACGTGCTCGCGCGTGCGACGGCGATGAGCCCGCTCAGGTTCGGCGTCGTCGGTTCGGCCTCGTCGGCCGCCGCCGCCCGCTCGAGCAGCGCGAGCGCGTCGGCATTGCGACCCATCGCCCATGTTGCCTCGCCCTGGAGAAAGAGCATCTCGGCAGCGGGGCCGCCCGCGGTGATCGCCGCGTCGGCGAGGCGCATGACGGCGGGGTTGTCCTGCGCGATGAGAGCGAGGTGGGCAGCCCTCGACAGGAGGGCGTGGTCGCTCGGCTCCCCGGCCTCAAGGCGCCAGAGGGCGACCCGCAACTCGTCGTCGGGGGCCATCGGGCGGCTCGCAACGACATCCGCCTGGTCGAGGAGCAGGTCGATGACCCGCACGCGGGAGAGCGACGACCGCACCGCTGCCACGTACTGCGGGTGGGCGAGGGTGAGGAGCAGTCGACCGCTCAGTTCGTCGACGGCGACGATTCCCGCGGCCTCGAGGGTGGCGATGCGCTTGCGCGCGCCGGGCTCGGCGAGCTCGGCGAGTTGGAGCGGCTGGCAGACCGCGAGTCGCTCGACGATCGAACGGTCGTCGTCGTCGAGGTGACGGAGCCGGGCACGGATGAGCTCGTGCAGGGCGGGCGTGCCGCTCGGTGCATCCACGAGTTGCCAGACGCCCTCGCTCAGCGTGAACTGGCCACCGTCGAGCGCGCCGAGCACGAGCTCCCGCAGGTAGAGCGGGTTGCCGCCAGAGACACGGTGCAACTGGGCAGAGGCGCGATGCGAAACCGGCGAGCCGAGGATGCCACTGAGCAGCGCCTCGAACTCTGCAACGGCGAGCGGGGGAACGTCGACGCGAAGCGCAGAATTGCTCGTCCACATCGAGAGGATGGAGTCGGGCATCGGATCGCCGCTGCGCAGGGTCGCGACGAGCCGCATCGTGCCAGCGGCGAGCAGCTGCGTGATGACGGCGATCGACAGGGCATCGAGGAGCGACAGTTCGTCGACCATCATGAGAACACCGCGACCGCCGGCGGATGCCTCGACCGAGCGCCTGGCCCGCTCGAAGAGCGCGGCAGAGTCGTGGGCCGAGGCGTCGAAGCCGCGGATCTCCCCGCCGAGCGCCGGGGCAAGGGCGCCGAGGGGAATCGCGGCGAGGGTCTCGCTCGCGGCGACGGGGATGACGAGCCAGCCGTCCGCTGCGAGCACGGAGGACACCTCCGCAGCGAGACGGGTCTTGCCCACCCCGGACGGCCCGCACAGCACGACGACGGACGTCGAGGCATCCCGGAACGCGTTCGAGATGCGGGTGAGTGTCTCGTCGCGACCGACGAGAGGCCATTGGGAGTGAATCGTGCCTGCTGCCTGCACTTTCTCCCCTCCCCTGTTGGATTCTGGGTAGAGCCTAGACCCCAGAGGCCTCCGGCTGAGTAACTGTCGGAACCGAGTGTGAGCAATCGCTGCCCATGTGCGCCGCTCGCAGCCCCGGCATTCTGAATCAGGTCGCGAAACCGCGACGCAGCAACGACAGAATCGAGCAGGAAATGAACCTCTTCAAGGGAATCAAGGACATGGCCGCCATGGTCAATGCCGCCCCCGACATGATCACCTCCGCACAGGAGATGGCAGCCAACGCCCAGGGCCAGCAGGCCTACTGGGAGGCCCAGGCCGCGGAGGCGCAGGCTACCGCCGCGAAGGCCAACGCCGACGCGATGGCTGCCTACGCTGCATCCACGAAGGCTGCAGAGTAATGGGACTCATCGGCAACTACATGAAGCTCATGTCGATGAGCCGGGAGATCGAGGAGAAGACCGACGTCAAGGCAACCCTCTCCGATGCCCAGGCGCGCATGAACGCTGTCAACGCACAGTTGAAGGCGCAGAACGAGTGGCTCGCGCAGCAGCAGGCCGCCGCCGCTGCCTCTACCCCGAACCGCTAGATCTTGCGCAGCAGAACGCTGCTCACGGCGTGATCCGAGTCCTTGCGCAGCACGAGCGAGGCACGGGCACGCGTCGGGAGCACGTTCTGCAGCAGGTTCGGCTCGTTGATCGACGTCCAGATCTCGCGGGCCTTGGTTCGCGCTTCGACCTCGCTGAGCGAGGCGTAGCGGTGAAAGTAGGAGCGCGGGTTCGCGAAGGCGCCCTGCTGGAGGCGGAGAAAGCGCTCCTCGTACCAACGGGCGATGTCTGAGGTTCGCGCGTCGACGTAGACGGTGAAGTCGAACAGGTCGCTCACGGCGAGGCGGTGTCCGGCGGATGCCGGCTGCAGCACGTTGAGTCCCTCGACGATGAGCACGTCGGGCTGGCGCACCACGATCTCGGCATCCTTCACGATGTCGTAGTGCAGGTGCGAGTAGAACGGGGAGCGCACCTCCTCGGCGCCGCTCTTGACCTGGCTCACGAAGCGCAGGAGCGCGCGGCGGTCGTAGGACTCCGGAAAACCCTTGCGGTGCATGATGCCGCGGCGCTCGAGCTCGGCGTTCGGCAGCAGAAAGCCGTCGGTCGTCACGAGCTCGACGCGAGGCGTGTCATCCCATCGCGCGAGAAGCTCACGCAACAGGCGCGCGCTCGTCGACTTGCCCACCGCGACCGAGCCGGCGACGCCGATGACGAACGGCGTGCTGCGGGAGCTCTGGCCGAGAAAACTGCTCGTCGACTTGTGCAGTTCTTTCGCGCCGGCCGCGTAGAGCGACAGCAGACGGGAGAGCGGCAGATAGACCTCGCTCACCTCTTTGAGGTCGAGCACGTCGCCGAGACCGCGCAATTGCACGAGCTCCGTCTCGCTCAGCGGGAGCGGCATCGTGGGGGCGAGTGCCGCCCATTCGCTGCGATCGATCTCCAGGAACGGCGAGAGTTGCCCGGGAGGAACTGCGGGGTCATTCATTGTCGCCCAGCCTAATGCGGTAGCTGGTCGAGCTTTCTCAGCGCCGCCAAGCTAAAATCAGCAACGTGTGTGGAATCGTGGGATATGTCGGAGACAACAAGAGCATCGAGGTGCTCCTCGGGGGCCTCAAGCGACTCGAATACCGGGGCTATGACTCCGCGGGGGTAGCGGTCATCGACGCGGAAGGAAAGCTCGAGACGCGCAAGCGCTCCGGCAAGCTCCAGATCCTCGTCGACGAACTCGAGGCGCGACCGATGGGCAACGGCTCCACCGGTATCGGACACACCCGCTGGGCGACCCACGGCGGACCCACCGACCGCAACGCTCACCCACAGCTGGGCGATGACGGCAAGCTCGCCCTCATCCACAACGGCATCATCGAGAACTTCTTCGCGCTCAAGGAAGAGCTGCTCGCCGAGGGTGAGACCTTCACGAGCGACACCGACTCCGAGGTCGCAGCACTGCTCGTCGGCCGCGAGTACCAGAAGACCGGCGATCTCACTCTTTCGCTGCGCAATGTCGTTGACCGCCTGCACGGAGCATTCACCCTGCTTGTCATGCACGAGGATGCCCCCGGCGTCGTCGTCGGAGCTCGCCGCAACTCCCCGCTCGTCATCGGACTCGGAGACGGCGAGAACTTTCTCGGCTCCGACGTCGCAGCCTTCGTCGAGTTCACGCGTCGTGCCGTCGCGATCGGCCAGGACCAGATCGTCACGATCCGCCCCGACTCGGTCACCGTCACCGACTTCGACGGCCAGCCGGTCGAGACCGAAGAGTTCGACATCGCCTGGGACGCTTCCGCATCGGAGAAGGGCGGCTGGTCGTCGTTCATGGCCAAGGAGATCAGCGAAGAGCCCGAGGCCGTCGCCAAGACGACGCTCGGTCGCATCCACGAAGGCGCTGTGACACTGCCGGAGCTCGACGCCATCGGCGACGAGGTTCTGACCAACATCGACCGCATCATCGTCATCGCGTGTGGCACGGCCGCTTACGCGGGCATGCTCGGCAAGTACGCGATCGAGAAGTGGTCGCGCATCCCGGTGGAGGTCGAGCTCTCGCACGAGTTCCGCTACCGCGACCCGATCCTCACCGACCGCACGCTCGTCGTCTCGATCAGCCAGTCCGGCGAGACCATGGACACCCTCATGGCCGTCAAGTACGCCATGGCAGCCGGAGCCCGCGTGCTCTCGATCTGCAACACGCAGGGCGCCACCATTCCGCGTGAGTCGCACGCCGTGATCTACACGCACGCTGGCCCCGAGGTCGCCGTCGCGTCGACCAAGGCCTTCGTCGCGCAGGTCACCGCGCTCTACCTCCTCGGCCTCTACCTCGGCTCGCTCCGTGGCACGCTCTCCGCTGAGGAGATCGCTGAGAACACCGCAGAGCTGCAGGCCATCCCGGCCAAGATCGACGAGGTGCTCGTCGCGTCGGCGAGCATCAAGCAGATGGCGCACTGGATGACCGACATCCAGTCGGTGCTCTTCCTCGGCCGCAACGTGGGGTACCCGGTTGCCCTCGAGGGCGCGCTCAAGCTCAAGGAGCTCGCCTACATCCACGCTGAGGGCTTTGCCGCGGGCGAGCTCAAGCACGGACCGATCGCCCTGATCGAGCCCGGACAGGTCGTCTTCGTGATCGTGCCGAGCCCGCGCGACCCTTCGTCGCTGCACCCCAAGGTCGTCTCGAACATCCAGGAGATCCGTGCCCGTGGCGCCCGCGTCATCGCGATCGCGGAGCTCGGCGACGTCGAGGTCATGCCGTTCGCCGATGAGGTCATCCGCATCCCGCTCGCCGGGTCGCTGTTCGAGCCGCTCCTGTCGGTCGTGCCGCTGCACATCTTCGGCATGGAGCTCTCGGCAGCCAAGGGACTCGACGTCGACCAGCCGCGCAACCTGGCCAAGTCCGTCACGGTCGAGTAACAGCACTTCATGATCGTCGGCATCGGCGTGGACGTGGTCGACCTCGCGAGGTTCGAGCGCGCCCTCGATCGCACGCCCGCTTTGAAGCCGCGACTGTTCACCCCCGCAGAATACGAGGGTCGCCCGCTGCGCTCGCTCGCCGGGAGGTTTGCGGCGAAGGAGGCCCTCATCAAGGCGCTCGGGGAGTCCACCGGGGTGCAGTGGCACGACATGCAGGTGGTCTCCGACGAGCACCGCAATCCCTCCCTCGTGCTCTCCGGCGCGGCCCTCGGCCTGGCCGACGCTCGCGGTGTCACACGCGTGCACCTGTCGATGAGCCACGATGCCGGTATCGCCATCGCCTATGTAGTGGTCGAGTCATGACGCTGCGCGAGGCCCGCATCGACCTGGCCGCGATCTCCCGCAACGTCGCCCTGCTCGTGGATGCCACAACAGCAGCGCACACGATGGCCGTCGTCAAGGCGAACGGC
>Ga0247817_10000434_pt1 | contig 23691 bp, 22 predicted proteins | sample UWRJL212509R1_FD_178010 | JGI IMG/M metagenome (GOLD analysis project Ga0247817, IMG submission 178010) | Plant litter microbial communities from Arlington Agricultural Research Station in Wisconsin, United States - UWRJ-L212-509R-1 | ecosystem: Environmental > Terrestrial > Plant litter >...
AACACGGAAGTATATAAAGGTCACCTCATCGTGTATTCTTTAGGTAACTTTATGTTTGACCAGCAAGATACGGCTGAAGTTGTTCGATCTGCGGCAATTCGCGTGGTGATGAGTGCTGCGGCAACTGACTCGGCGCAATTAACAAAATGGCTGGCACTTGGAGATGAATGTAAGGCTTTTCATGACGACTGTTTAGCGAAGATTCAATCCGAAGGACTGACGAAATTACCATTTGAATTTAAGTTTGGTGCACTTGGCACCAATGATTCGGGCAAGATTGTAAAACCCGCAACTTCTGACCAATTAGCGAGTATTTTACAGCGTCTTAACTGGTCAAAATCGATGACACAGTTGCAAGCACCGTATAGTAGTCTGTAGACTAGTAGTAATGAACGAACAAATGACCCGTAAAGAAATCGAAGAATATCTATTAAGCTTTCCAAATACCTGGTTGGATTTTCCATTTGGTGAAGGAACATCTGTCTACAAAATCGGACATAAAGAAACAGGTGAAGGCAAAATGTTTGCGTTGATTGACGACGGTAGCAAGCCGCTACGCATTAGTCTGAAGTGTGACCCGATACTTGCGGAAACATTACGCGAAAAATACGAGACAGTGGTACCTGGCTATCACTTGAACAAAAAACACTGGAACACAATTATTTATACGGGTCAGCTTGATGACGAAGAGATTAAAGATCTTGTTCGCCTCAGTTACAACCTTGTCGCTGCGTAGGGGATTGCTATCGGTCAGTTGCGCTAGAGAAGTTAGCAAATGATTCTTGAGTTGGCTTTAGATTGTCGTAAGAGGTCTTAAGGAACGTTTGTAACTCTGCATCACTGGTTGAAGAGTATATTTGCTCGAGAAGAGTGAGGAGTGTTCCTAGCTGATATGCCATTTCGCGGGCATAGGTTCGGTCAAAGACGGCGTTAAGGCGTGCATCTTCAAGTCGTGCACTCAGTTCGGTAGTATCCTCGGACGCTATGACCGATTTGCTTAGCTTTGCGGTATTAACACCGACCGCAAGAAGTGGTGCGGCAATATCGCGGTTCGTATTCGTCATGTTAAGTTTGAGCGTGCTATTAACGCTGCGTAGCTTGCTGCTTTTTAGATTAGGCTGAGATGCTACTGCAACAGCCTCGGTTGCTGCGTAACGCGCTGCCAAGCGCTCGAGTGGCTCTTTACCGCTACTCGCAACACCACCAACTACTACTGATATGATAATCATCAATATAACCAAGGCCGCACCGATGATAATGATCTGCTTTAAACCAAAGGTAAAACCTGTCTTCTTTGGTCCTTGTGGAGCAATCTGATTCAGATAGTCACTAGGAAGTGGGGCTTGAGATGGCGGGAATGGTGTTTGTTGATTAGGATACATACTGCCCCAATTTAAGCACAAGAAGTAACAGAGGTAAAGAGTGCTATAATATACCCATGCAGGACATGAAAGAGGAAGTCCGGTCTCGGCTGAATATCGAGGACGTTGTCGGGGAGTACGTTCAGCTTAAACGAGCGGGGCGAAACTTCAAGGGTCTTAGTCCATTTACGGGTGAACGTAGCCCAAGTTTTTACGTCAGTCCAGATAAGAACATCTGGCATGACTTCTCTTCAAACAAGGGTGGAGATGTATTCAGCTTTGTGATGGAAGTTGAAGGAATTGATTTTCGCGCCGCACTTGAACTACTAGCGCGTCGAGTTGGCGTCGACTTGGCTCAATACGATTCAAAGGGTGCCCAAGAAATTGCACAGCGCAAAAACCGCTTGTATGAAATTCTTGAACTCACAACGCAGTACTACCAGCAGAGTCTGTTGAAAAATCCGCACGCTGTCGAATATGTATTTGGAAAGCGCAAACTCAGCAAAGAGATCGTTCAGACATTTCGCATTGGCTATGCGCCTTCAACAGGAGATGCGCTGGTTAATTTCTTGAAGGTCAAAAAATTTACTCAGAAGGAAGCCCAAGACGCTGGGTTACTAAATCGTTTCAGCGGTGATTTATTCAGGGGTCGTATGATGGTTCCACTGATGGATGGTTCAGGAAGAGTAATTGGATTCACTGCTCGTATCCTCGAGGATGAACCAAATGCGCCAAAGTATCTTAATACTCCCGAAACACTGCTGTATAACAAAGGTCGTCACGTCTTTGGGTTATCGCAGGCAAAAGAATCAATTCGAAAAGCCGACTACGCTGTTATTGTTGAGGGTAACTTGGATGTTGTTAGTAGTCACCAAGTGAGGATAGACCAGGTTGTGGCAACAGCTGGGACGGCCATGACCGAGAGTCACCTAAAAGCTTTGGTACGGCTAACGCCAAACGCTCGACTGGCTTTTGACGGTGACGCAGCAGGATTAGCGGCAACTGAACGAGCAATTCCTATTGCGCAGTCTGTTGGAATTGACCTGACGATTATCAGTCTTGGCGACGAGGCAAAAGACCCGGACGAACTCATTCAAAAAGATGCAGCGCTGTGGCAGAAGGCTATCGATGACGCAGAACCTGTGGTTGATTGGGTCTTGATGCAGTATTCAAAACGCGAAGACCTAACAACAGCAGTGGGGAAGCGAAAGTTTACCACTGCAGCACTTCGGGTTATTCGTGCTTTGCAAGATCCTGTCGAACAAGAACATTACCTGCAAAAGGTATCGACCTATACCGACTCTTCGATGGATACGTTAAAAGAAAAGCTTGCTGGTACCGATGAACCAGAAGAAAAGGTACTGAAAAAAGTTGTTCAATCGGTCGCACCTGTAAAGGTAGATCCTTCGGGCTATCAAGAGAATCTTATCGCCGTTGCACTCATCGATCCAGCTGTCCGAGAACTTCTAAAAGATGTGCAACCAGACATGCTGTCGACCGATGAACAAAAAGCGGTACTAGAATACGTAAAAAATAATACGGAATTAACAACTGATGTTCCCGCTGACTTGCAAAACTATGATGAGTATGTGAAAATAGTACTATTAAAGGCCGATGCTCGCTATGGGGAGTGGAGTGACGAAGATCGTTATTTCGAAACTGCCCGCCTGGTCCGCCAACTGATAACCGAACACAAGAAAATACAAAAAGACTCTCTGACATCCGAACTCCGAACCGCCGAAGAAAACGGTGAAGATGCTCGTGCAACAGAGATCCGCCAACAGCTTAATGAACTAATCAAGGAGATACCTCGTGCCCAGAAGTAAGAAAACTGAAGATCCAATTATCGATGATGAACTACAAGGCGACGAAGCAGCTGACTCACCAGTAACAGGTGCATTGGTAACTGATATTGACGAACCAGCGCTCGAAGACCTCGAAGAAGAGGAAGTTGACGATGGTGAAGACCTTCTTAGCCAAGACCAATATTTTGACGATGCCAGTGATGACAGCGTTCGTTTATACCTTCGTGAAATTGGTAAAATCCCACTTCTTAACTCTGAAGAAGAATTAGCACTTGCGCAGCGTGTTGTTGCTGGTGAAAAGAAAGCTAAAGACAAGATGGCCGAAGCAAACATGCGTCTGGTTGTATCAATCGCCAAGCGTTACAGCGGCCGTGGACTTGATTTCCTTGATCTTATCCAAGAAGGTAACACTGGACTGCTTCGTGCCGTTGAAAAGTTCGACCCAGACAAGGGATTCAAGTTCTCAACTTACGCAACCTGGTGGATTCGCCAAGCAATTACACGTGCGATCGCCGACCAAGCACGCACAATTCGTATCCCTGTTCACATGGTTGAAACCATCAACAAACTCCTTCGTACTCAACGTCGTATGACTCAGGAACTAAACCGTGAACCAACCATCGAAGAACTTGGAAAAGAACTCGAGATGGAGCCAGAAAAAGTCGAATACGTCATGAAGATTAAACAAGATATTACATCACTTGATGCTGGTGTTGGTCGTGATGGTGACGACGAAGATTCTGTCCTTCGTGACTTTATCGAAGATGAAGATAGCGCAACTCCAGAAGAGTCTGCTGCGTCTCAACTTCTAAAAGAGCAAGTACAAGCGATTCTTTCAACACTATCTGACCGTGAGCAAAAGATTATCAAAATGCGTTTTGGTCTTGAAAACGGGAAAAGCCACACTTTGGAAGAAGTAGGCCAGGAATTTGCCGTTACCCGTGAGCGAATTCGTCAGATTGAAGCTAAAGCACTTGCGAAACTTCGCAAGCACAAAGATTCAAAGAAGCTTCACGAATACCTTAACTAAAATTAAAAGTTAACGTGTTCAGCGATTTCGTCGAGCTGCTTGTGAAAGTGCTCGACGTTTTCGTTATTAGTAACAAAGTAATCGGCAGCGGCTATTGGGCCACCTTTTTGCATTGTTTCAATTTCACTATGATCGCGCGCATTTGAGGTAGCAGGTGATTGCGGGCGATCTTCACGTGTTTCGAGCCAGTGATAACGAAGGTGTTTTGGTGCCGTCAACGCAACGACAGTAAGTTCGCCGGGAAATTCGTGTTTCATAGCTTTATATTCATCCCAAGTGTAAATACCGTCGGCAATAATGCGATGCTGGCCCGCATCGGCCAAATGGTGAATCTGATCGATAATTCGTTTGACGACAAAATCAGCACCTTCTTTTTCGCGAATTTCTAAGCGGAAGGTTTTTTCGCGTTCTTCGCCCTTTTCAATTCCGGCTTCGGCCATAGCGTCGTAGATAACACCACCAAAGTAGACCTTTGGAAATCCAAGTTTAGTAAAATGTTCGACTGCGGTAGACTTTCCTGAACCGGTAAGGCCAACGAATGCGAGGATTTTTAGATTTTCATGGTGGCTCATACCTCTATTGTAGCAGATCGGTTATGGTTGTGCGGTAGGTGTGAAAATGGTACGGTAGAAGTAATTAATAGCTGTGTGCTTGAGGTGTCCGTGGATCAGAAAACGTATTTGCTAGAACCGACCGAAGAGATGCTTTTCATCGAAGAAATGGTGAACGAGCTTCCTTATACCGAGGATATTGTGGACGTACAATACTCGGAGGAATTATTAGAGGCATACGAACAACTGCCTGAGCTGGTTCAAATAAGAGCGGCTGCAGATTTTATTGGTGCAAGCGACAATTGGATAAGAGATAAGGCGCGCTTACTTGGGTTGGAGTTGTATGAGCCTGGTGAAAAAATTAATAAGTTATTTAGTACTTACACAAAGCAAACGGTCTTACAGATCTACGATATATTTCATTCTATTCCTATGCAGGGTACAGCACTATCGCTAAATGATCTGAGCATAAGAACGGGTCTAGGAAAAGATACACTCGCGCGAAAGTTGCCAATGTTAGGTGCAATTCCAAGTAGGAGACGCTCTAACTATAACAATCGAGCAGGATTTTTCTACGATGAAGATGCTGAAGAATTAATCAATCGACATATAGAGTCTTTCCCTTTTGCTCCAGAAGGGTGGAGCACCGCTACGGCTGTCGGTAGAATGTTGGGTATGGGCGAGGCAAGAGCACAGCGGATTCTTGAACCATTTAATGATGAAACGAGAGAGTTGCGGGCTGCTAATAATACCATCGCACCCCACTACCCACCCCATGCCATTGAGTATGCGCACAAACAGGCAAAAATAGAGCAAGAGGAGATTCCATTTAGTGATGAAATGGATATCGCCTTGGGTGGGCTTGTAAAAGTAATGGGTAAGCACCGATCATGGATTGTAAACAGACTCCCATATGTTGAGGTCGAGACGGTGATAAAAAGAAATCCAGTAAATAGTCAGCCTTTGCCATATTTATCACCTAACCCTCAGCAGGCGCTTGAAGCTCTGCCTTCAAACATCCTCTCGTTTGATCCAGATTTATTTCGTGGCGGCGTACGGCAGAAAAGGCCGCGCAAAGTTTTAGCCAAGAAGGTTATAGAGTTGAGCGACGAGTCAAACGTGATCGTTTCTCAAGAAGCCGCAGAGTATACTCCAAAAAATGTAGCGCAAGCTGAACAAAAGAAAGGGGTGCGGAAACGACAGTCTTCTACAGTACCTGACCGTCTCGCTGTGGAAAAAATACTATTTACGCAACTGAGGGATGACGAGGACGACGCCGATCCATTGGCATGGCAAAAGGACGGTCTTTGCGCGCAGACAAATCCAGAGGCATTCTTTCCCGATAAGGGCGGTTCAGTACGAGAAGCAAAAAAAGTTTGCCTTTCGTGTGAAGTGGTTGCTCGATGCCTTAAGTATGCGATCGATAATGATGAACGCTTTGGTATTTGGGGTGGGATGAGCGAAAGACAGCGTCATAAGCTGAAAAGTGAGACTGCGGCCTAATGGGTTTTCAGGGGTAGAACTGCTATACTAAGACTATGAAACGCCTTGCAGTCATCGACGGAAAATCAGTCTTCTATCGCGGGTATTACGCTATGCCAGGCCTTGCTTTGCCAGACGGCACGCCAACGGGTGGTGTGTTTGGTTTTGCTTCTATCGCCATCGAACTTATTAAAAAACTAGAACCTGATTATGTTGCCGTTGCTTGGGATATTAAAGGGACAAGCGCGAACAAACGACTAGAGATTTTCGATGGCTATAAAGCTGGTCGCACAAAGCCAGCTGATGATTTTTACGCGCAGCTACCAATTCTTCGAGAAGTGCTCGATGCATTTAACTGGCCGCTTTACGAGCTTGATCAATATGAGGCTGATGACATCATGGGGACGTTTGCTGCTCAGGCAAAAGAAGAAGGAATCGAAGCCTGTCTTGTGACAGGAGACTACGACCTTTTACAACTTATTGACGATAATACTGGCGTCTACATCACAAAGACTGGTGGCACCGACCTTATTCGTTACGACGACGCTGCATTCGAAGAGAAATACGGCGTGAAAGTGAGTCAATTTGTCGACTACAAGGCACTAGTGGGGGATAGTAGCGATAATATTCCTGGTGTTCCAAAAATTGGACCAAAGGCAGCACAAACATTGCTGACGACATACGCAACGCTTGATGGTATTTACGAACATACGGATGAGCTAAAGGGTGCACAACAAAAAAATATTGTTGAAGGAAAAGACTCTGCCTATATGAGCCAAAAGCTTGCGCAGATTTTTACTGATGCACCTATTACAATCGATTGGGAAGCAACAAGCATCGAACGAACCCGCGTTGATAAGATTTTTGAAGTGCTTCGAAAATACCAATTCCATTCCCTTATTGGGCGATTGCCAAAGCATATGAAATTAGGAACACAGATTGTAGATATTGAGGAAGAGATTGCAGACGCGGCGCCAGAAATCACTCCTATAGAAATTGTCGACTGGCCTGATACACTCTCAATCGAAGGTCCTGTATTAATTGAAATTATCGAAGACGAACTATGGGTGTCGACAGATCGCAAAACCGTCTCCTCGAAAGCGGTTAAAGATGTTGACTCAAGTCTTTGGCGCGCACTCGAAATGGCCACAGTAGTTAGTTACGACGTGAAGGATGTGTATCATAAGCTAGCTGCGCACAAAGTGTTCACAAAGCTTCCATCAATTCACGATATTCGTCAGGCTGCGTTCTTGATCGACCCATTACTGCGTGATCGTTCTGCACTTGGCCTGATTGGACAAGAAGAAGCAAAGCCAGAAGTACTACTAGCTGGACTATGGTCTGTCTACGACACACAGGTATCATTTTTCGAGGCTAACCCAAAGGTTGCGCGCATTGCTTTTCAACTCGATTTTCCGCTGACATACACGCTGTTTCAAATTGAACACAAGGGCGTGTTGGTAGACCCAGCTGTTCTTAATAGGATGAGTGATGAGCTTGGCGCCGAGCATAAAAAACTCGAACAAGAAATGTATGCAATGGTTGGATATGAGTTTAATATCGGTAGCCCTGCACAACTTTCTGAAGTGTTATTTACCAAGTTACAGCTTCCGACGACAGGTATCAAAAAAGGCAAGACAGGCTACAGTACTGGTCAGGCCGAGCTTGATAAACTTCGTGGCCAGCATCCAATTATTGAACTTATTGAACAAACCCGTGAACTGGCAAAGTTAAAGAATACCTATACCGATTCGCTTCCAAAACTTGCCGACGAGCACAATCGTATTCACACGACGTTCAACCAAGACGTCGCTGCAACAGGCCGTCTGAGTAGCACTAATCCAAACCTGCAAAATATTCCTATTCGGACCGATCTAGGTAAAAAGATTCGCGAAGCGTTTGTGGCGGACAAGGGTAACGTACTCGTTAGCGCAGATTATTCACAATTTGAACTTCGTCTGGCTGCGGTGCTGGCGGGTGACAAAAATCTTATTGATGACTTTAATAAAGAGCTTGATGTACACACCAAAACCGCCAGTGATGTCTACGGTATTCCGATGGAAGAGGTAACAAAGAATCAGCGACGTGACGCGAAGGTAATTAACTTTGGTGTCCTCTATGGTATGAGTCCACACGGTTTAGCTGCGCAAACTGGCATGACTTTTGGGCAAGCAAAAGAATTCATCGATCAGTACTTCGAACTTCGTGCACCAATCCGTAAGTTCATTGACGACACACTTGCCAAGGCGCGTACTGAAGGTTACGTCGAAACGTACTTCGGCCGACGACGACCAACCCCTGATATTAAAAGTAGTAACTTTATGGTGCGCGCTGGTGCAGAACGCGCAGCGGCTAATATGCCAATTCAGGGAACCGAGGCTGACCTTATGAAACTCGCGATGATTCGGGTGGATGAGAAGTTAGGTGACCTAGGCAACCAAGTATTGCAGATCCATGACTCAATCCTTATTGAGTGTCCCGCGGAAAATGCCGATGCGGTTTCGGAAATTCTGAAAACAACCATGGAAGAGATTGCGCCAGACTTAGGTATTTCACTTCGTGTCGATGTCAGCACGGGCATGACTTGGGGTGACCTATGATAGGTGAATTTAGAGGTGAATATTCTTTCCTTAGTAATATGGAACCACTGAACACTGCCATCCTGACCCATCAAGGGACGTATGCATATTCATCTGAACACGCTTATCAAGCGGCGAAATTTGCCAATCCTGTAACGCATCGACTTGTTGCACATATTACCGCTTCAGAGCGTCGAAAAGATGAACGTTTGGATGGAATTGCTGCTAAAAACCTTGCCCATGAGTTACTTGATGCGGGTGAACCTTTGCACCCACGTTGGGGTACTCAAATGAAACTTGCGGTTATGGAAGAGGTTGTTAAACGTAAATTTATCGCTAACCCTGATCTTTCAAACATGCTTTTTGCAACAGGCGAACAAGAGCTCGTTGAAGGAAATGATTGGGGAGACCGTTTTTGGGGTGTTGATCCTGTCGGGTCTGATAATGGCGAGAACCAACTCGGAAAGATTCTTATGCACGTTCGCACCACACTAAAAAAAGAAGCGTCATTGTGATAAAAGCGGTTATTTTCGATTGTTTTGGCGTTGTTCTTGATATTATGCGAGGAACGCAAATCCAGCAGGTAATTGATCTTATCGCAGAATTAAAACCAGACTACAAGGTAGGCATGCTGACAAATGTCGGCAGTCGCTACGCGCTCGATCAACGATTCAAACCAGGTGAACTGGATGAGCTGTTTGATGTCGTCATCGCCTCTGGTGATGTTGGGTGGGAAAAGCCCGATCCCGAAATTTACACAATGATGTTTGAACGAATAGGCGTCCGACCTGATGAGTGTTTATTTATCGACGACATTCCTGCATTTGTGGCGGCCGCAGAAAAGATTGGGATGAAGGGCTTCACCTACGTCAACGTGCCTGAATCAATCGAAGCAATTAAGACAATTTTAAAAGAGAGTAAATAATGGAAGTAAAAGTAAAAAAACTAAATCCGAAAGCGATTTTACCAGAGTACCAAACAGAGCATTCTGCGGCGATGGATGCACACGCTTGTCTGGATGAACCTATGACGCTACAGCCACTGCAACGAGCAATGGTGCCAACTGGTATCGCTTTTGAACTTCCTGAAGGCTACGAGATGCAGGTACGTGCTCGTAGTGGACTCAGTATCAAGCACGGCATTGCTATGGTCAACGGAGTAGGGACAATCGACGCTGACTATAGGGGAGAGCTAAATATACTGGTGATTAACCTAGGCCAAGAGGCATTTACAATCGAGCCAGACATGCGCATTGCCCAATTAGTTATTAATAGGTACGAGAAAATTACGTGGCAATTGACCGAAGACCTCTCTGAAACTGCTCGTGGCACGGGTGGATTCGGCAGTACTGGATTTGACAATAAGGCGTAAAGCTACTAAGGTTAATCTATGGCTAATTACAGAACATCACGCATCCTTCCAATCATTCTCGTCGTCGTTATCATTATTATCGCAATTGCGGCACTGGTCTCATTGGCGCGTGTTGTCTTCTTCTCAAATTCTAATACAACGACGGCTAAGGTCGACATTAGCCGTGATGCGCTGCTTAACACAGCGGAAGGTCGAAGTGTCAGCATGACCGTTCGTGGCCCAATTGTTGCCGACGAAGAATTCCGATCGTACAAAATTGATATCTCATCCAACAACCGAGTAATTAGAACATATGCTGGCTACCTCGACACAGTACTTGCCCAAGATACACTCGGTAATAGTGTTGCAGCTTATGATCAATTTGTTCATGCACTTGATAAGGCAAACCTCACGCAAGGGAAACAGTTTGATGGCGAGAAAAACGATATTCGCGGTATCTGTGCAACGGGTAGCGTCTACGTTTTCCAAATCATGGACGGTAACAGTGTCGTTAAAGACCTATGGACCTCAACTTGTAGCGGATCAAAAGGATCACTTGATGCGAGTGTAACGCAACTCATGAACTTATTTACCCAGCAAATTCCTGATTCTGAAACCAAAATTCAAATTCTGCGCATCTAAGACGTAAAGGAGGCCTCCTATGCCCGAGCTACCTGAAGTAGAGACGGTTCGTCGCGGACTGTCAGAATTAATCATCGGCAAAATAGTTGTTAGCGAAGCCCATGATACCGCGAAGGGATTTCCTAATGCGTCAACTGATGTCGCACAGTTCCTAATTGACGCTGGTGTAACAGCTGTTCGGCGCCGTGCAAAAGTGTTGATGATTGACCTGTCGACTGATTATTCATTAGTGATTCACTTAAAAATGACAGGACAGCTGGTATACGTCGATAAAGATGCGCGCTTTGGTGCAGGGCACCCTAACGATAGCCTGGTGAATGCGTTGCCCGATAAATCAACTCGCGTCACTATTGAGTTTAAGGATGGCTCGCAACTATTTTTTAACGATCAACGCAAGTTTGGTTGGGTGAAGCTTATAGCGACGGCTGAGATTCCTGAGCTTCCATTTATGAAGAAGGTAGGACCAGAGCCACTTGAGGCTGATTTTACAGCCAAACAATTTAAGGACCGATTTACGAGACGAGGTCGTAGGAGTATTAAAGCCGCAATTCTTGACCAGTCTGTTGTTGCAGGAGTAGGGAATATCTATGCCGACGAATCTTTGTGGGGTGCAAAAATTCATCCTTCGCGACTAACGGCTACGGTTACTGATGCTGAGTTCAAAAAACTCTATACAGAGCTACGCGAAGTCATGAACTTGTCGATCGAAAAAGGCGGCTCGTCGAATCGCAATTACGTGAACGCTGAAGGCAAACGGGGAAGTTACATGGATTTTGCGCGTGTGTTTAGGCGCGAAGGACTGCCATGCCCACGTTGCGGCACAACGATTGAAAAGCTGCGGGTTGCAGGGCGTGGAACACATATCTGTCCCTACTGTCAGACACTGTAGAGATCGGCTATACTAGGACGTAATGATTACGTGGTTCACTGGCGAAAATACTTTTGAGATTCAACAGGCTATCAAAGTGATAGTTGATAAATTTGATGGCGCTGCAGAACGTGTGGATGGCACGTCACTTGAACTCAAGCATATCCCTGACTTGCTAATGGGGAGTACGTTATTTGCTGAAAAACGATTGGTGATTATCAAGGACCTCTCTTTAAATAGCGCCGTTTGGGAGAAGTTTCCAGAATGGATCGCCAGACTTTCTGATGACATTGACGTTATTCTGGTTGATACAAAACCCGACAAGCGAACAACAGGCTACAAGGAAGTAAAGAAACTCGTTGAACTAAAAGAATTTCCTGTCTGGGGAGATCGCGACCAACAGTTAGCCGAAGCATGGCTGGTACAACAAGCAAAGACACTCGGACTGGCGCTGGATAAAAATCTTGCACGTCATATTGTGGCACGTGTTGGGCTTGATCAGTGGCAACTTGCGCAAAGCCTAGAGAAAATTTCACTTCTTGAAACACTCACTATTGAAGAGATTAATAACATCGTCGAAGCGAGTCCGTCGGAAAATGTCTTTCAGTTATTTGAGCTAGCGCTGGAAGGGAACCGAAATGCCATACACGACATGATCCGCAACCTCGAGTTGATGGAAGACCCGTATAAATTATTTGCCCTATTATCTTCACAAGCATTTCAGTTGGCGGCAGTCGCGAGCGCTACAGGTACCGACAATCCCGCAAAAGACTTTGGAATTCATCCGTACGTTGCTTCTAAATTAGCTCGGCACGGCAACCGACTTGGCGCGAAGGGCGCGAATCGTATTCTGAATGTATTCGCCCAGACTGATGCCGATATGAAACTTTCAAAAGGTGACCCATGGTTGCTGATTGAACGTACGCTTCTCGAGACGACCGTATAGATATACGAAAGTAAAAAAATAACCTCGGCACTATACCGAGGTTATTTTATATAAGAGAAAGAAATTACTTCTTTGCAGTAGGTTTTTTAGCAGCAGTTTTTGCTGGTGCTTTTTTCGCAGCAGGAGCGGCCTTAGCAGCTGGCTTTTTTGCAGCAGCGGGTTTCGCTGCAACTTTAGCGGGAGCAGCTTTCTTGGTTGTAGTACCGAACTTTACGCCAGCAGCTTTCGCAGCCTTTGCAAGGTTAGCCTTACGACGTGACGCAGTGTTTTTGTTAAGAAGATTCTTCTTAACGGCTGTGTCGATCTCGCTTTGTACCTTTGAGAGGGTAGCGGCGCTAGGGTTAGCGGTGAAAGCCTTAAGTGCGTCTTTGATGTCGCGCTTAATACCAACGTTACGTTCGTTGCGTTTGATAGTTTGTTTTGCTCGCTTTATAGCGGATTTGATAATTGGCACTATGGTTTCCTTGTCTTTATAAATGCTAGCTGCAGTTAATAATGTATTCAAAGGGTGATTATAGAGGAAAAATCACTAATTGTAAAGAGGTCAGCATAATTGTTGACGCTTGTAAAACCCTTATGGTATAGTAAGCAAATAAATGAACGTTTAACGTTAAAAAAGAAACAAACAAAAATATGGACGATATAAAAGCAAAACAACAGATTGTCGAGAAGATAAAATCAGCGACGAATATTCTTGTTACCGTCTCGAATAGCCCTTCGGTAGACGCTTTGTCGGCTGCACTTGGGCTAACTCTTTTGTTTGATAAGCTTGAAAAACACCCAACTGCTGTTGTCAGTGGCGACATACCACCAGCAATCTCTTTCCTTAAACCTGAAGAAACATTCGATAATACGACCGATAGCCTTCGTGACTTTATTATTGCGCTTGATAAAGAAAAAGCCGATCACCTTCGTTACAAAGTAGAAGGCGACAGTGTGAGGATCTTTATTACTCCGTACAAAACAACCATCACTAGTGATGATTTAAAGTTTAGCCAAGGCGATTTTAACGTCGAACTTGTCATTGCGCTTGGTGTTGACGTTCAAGAGCACCTTGATGCCGCCATTGAATCACACGGTGAAGTGCTTCACGATGCAGATATTATCACCGTCACCTCTGGTGAACAGGTCAGTAACCTTGGTGGCATAGACTGGCATGATGACCAAGCAAGTAGTCTTAGTGAAATGATCGCTGGCCTTGCCGAAGCGTTGAAAACAGACAAGACGAAGTCACTGCTTGATGCGCCAATAGCGACTGCCTTTTTGACGGGTATTGTTGCTGAAACCGATCGTTTTAGTAATGCACACACAACTTCACGGGTCATGACCGTTGCAGCACAACTTATGGGTGCGGGCGCTGACCAACAACTCATTGCAACGAAGCTTCAGGCATCACATGCAATTGGTGAGTTAGAAGTGACAAAAGACGAAGTAGTCGAAGAAACACCAGAAGAAGAAGTGTCGGTTGCTCCGAAGGAATCTCTCTCGATTAGTCACAAACAAGTTGAAACACTCGAAGAACTCGATAAACGTGTCAAACAGGCCGAGCAAATAGAGGCCGTTGAAGTTGCTAACGAATCGCTTGCCGATCATACGTTGAATGCAAACGCTGCTGGTGCGTACGCTGTTTCGGATGACGAGAAACCAGTCGAAGCACCTGCACCTGAAGTAGTGCCAACATCTGAAATCGCGCCTGAACCTACGGTTACCACATCAGCGGCAGCTAACTCTGTCATTGAACCATCGCTTGGTGGAACGCTTAATGCAACCTCAGAACAAGCCGCTGAAGATAAAAGGCGCGAAGAAGAGAGTGATCAGAACAAAACAATCTTAACTCATTCGTATATCGAATCATCTGATGCTGCAAATACCCCAAGTAGCGCAACAGGTGCTGGATCATCGTACGTACTTGGTCACGATGAGGCCCCAGCGGCTCCTGCTGCCCCAGAACCAACTATGGGACACGAACTGGTTATTCAGCCACCTACTGCGCCTATCGCCTCAACCCCAGCCGACCTTGGCCTTCCTATGCCGCCACCGTTACCTGATTTCTCTGCACCTCCTGCAGCGGGATCTGCATATGCACTTGATGAGCCACTTCCTGCACCTGCAGCTCAACCAGAGATACTTGGTGATATCCTTGCCGAACCTCCTGTCGCGCCACCTGCGCCAGTGACACCCCCAACGCAACCGCCTTCGAATGATCCAGGGCAATTTCAAATCCCTGGTCAGCAATAATTCCTTCTCTTAGGGTATAATCACTTCTATGCAAGAAGACAGCGTTCTTTTAATCGATAAGCCAAGTGGCATGACCAGTTTTGGTGTCGTTGCGCGTGTCCGTCGAAAACTCTCACAGCAGCTTGGGAAAAAAGCTAAAGTGGGGCACACGGGCACACTCGATCCATTCGCAACTGGCCTGATGATTATCGTAACGGGTAAAGAGTGTCGCAACGCTGGTACGTACTCGAAACTTGATAAGGTTTACGAGGCGACGATTCATTTAGGCCAGACAAGCACCACTGGTGACCCAGAGGGTGAGCTGACTGACGTTTCGGATACTCGTCCAGCCCTTGATGAGGTAACGCAAGCGCTGGGACAGTTCGTTGGTGAAATTCAGCAGACGCCTCCAATCTACAGTGCTATCAAAATTAACGGCCAACGTGCCTACAAACTTGCTCGAAAAGGTGAGGTGGTAGAGATGCCTATTCGCACCGTTACTATCTTTAGTCTCGAGCTTGTTGATTATACGTATCCAGATCTTAAGATTCGCGTTCATGTCAGTAGTGGAACGTATATTAGAACGCTAGCTGAAGATTTGGGGAAAGTCCTCGGAACGGGTGCGTATTGCAAAGAACTTCGCCGAACAAAAATCGCCGATTTTTCAATCGACGATTCTGTGACATTAGATCCTGACCAAGCCTAGAAAGGACGGTCGTCTGGAGTTGGTGCTTGTCCAAACTCTGCTGCCAATGCGGCCTCGATAGCGCGCACTTGATCTTCACGGTCACCCAAGGTCGCAAGGATATCCTCGTTAGTAAGGGCGTTGCGTGCATTATTGTATGCTTTCTTGAGGTCATCGGTATTACCAAGCGCTCTTGCGGCAGCGATATTCTCTGCGATGTGATCTGCAAAGTCAGCAACCCATCCGAACTTGAGCTTATCAAAGCCAGTCGCTGATGCGTTACCAATCGTCTCGACACGCTTAGCGGCAAGCGTTTGCTCGTATGCAGCACCAAGGACATTAACGTTAAGGCTAAGGTCATCTTGAAGGTGGTACCCACCAGCTTCCTTGAAGGTTCCTGCATTATTGATAATGATCTTGTTAAGTAGCTCTTGGTTGATAGATCGTGATCCACGAGCACGCTCGAAGAGTGAGATATTCTTTTCTCCAGCCTGTGCCTGCAATGCTGCAGCAAGGTCAGATTCAGAGATAGAGGTATCACCGTTAATGGCCCTGTTAACAAGATCGTTAGAGTATTGCTTGGTTGTCTTACCTTGTGTAAGAGCGACTTCACTCATGAGCTTGACGTTATTCTCAAGCGCCTCTGCTTCAAGCTTATTAAGCGCAGCCAATGCAGTTGAGCGAGCTCGAATACGTGCAGCGCTTCCACCAACACCCTGTGCAATGTCGAGGTACCTACTGGCATCATTACTCATTTCAGTAGAAATATTCTTCTGTTGAACGTATTGTGCAGATAGTTGGCGTTGTTTCTCGGCGGCAGTCTGAATAGTCTGTGCGGCCATCGCAGATTGCAGGCGACTGAGTCGTTGGTTGTTACCAGTGTTGTAGGTACCAGAACGGTACTCGGCCAACATTGCAGAATTGCTTTCAGTTGCAGACTCGAGGAACGTCTTACTACTTTCAAGCTCGATAGTTCGCAAGTTAGTTTCAGTCCCACGACGGTTCGCTTGGTGAAGCGTGTGTGTCTTAAGGTTATTCTCGATACGCTCTTTATCAAGGTGAACATTGTGTTCTTGACCATGAAGCTCTTGGTGCCAATCAGTCGAGTTGTAACGGTTGTCGCCCATAGCGGTGTATAAAGCAGTTCGTTCCTTAACGCGACGGCTACGGTTGTCCAAGCTCTTTGCGGCTGCTCGGAAAGGATTGCCGTTAGTTGGCTTGGCCATTGATCGGAGGCGCAACATATCTTGACGTTCCTTTGACCAGTTCTTGGTACGGTCCAAAAGGCCTTTTCGAGGATCGTTGATAAGTCCACCAATCTTTCCTAATACACCACCACTGAATCGCAGGATGAGAGGCGTAATAACAAGTGGTGCGACTTGAACAGCAAGTCCGAAGACAATCATAAAGACGGAGGTCGCACTTTGGATAATTAACCCACCCGCTAGCTGTGAACCACCAAATACCAGAGAGAATGCAGGGAAGAAGATAAGCATTGTCATAAATAGACCGCGCCACTTCTTGAACCAATCTTCAGTGTTCGGAAGTAGGTAAGCGACGAAAGCGAGGGGTGAAATGATGATCAAAAGGACGATGATTGCTTGTCGTGCAGCAAGGATCAAAAGGACGAAGAGGACAGTAAGGATAAGTCCGACAAGTAGCGGAAGCACCACATATACAACACCGCTCAGGTCACCCGCAAGAGTAATACCAGCAACACCGATTGCACCACCCGAGAGCACTGCAGCTGTAAGCGTTGTCCAGTTTGTTGTACTTTCAGACCAGGTATCATCGGTGATGTTGAACGTCTCTTGGCGAATATTTACGAAGATCTCTTGTAATGAGTATCCAAGGATATTAGACAAGTCGACTGCGATGGCAGTAATAATATACGACAGGTTTACAAGCACCGCCGCGACAACAAGTCGTGGAAGGAGTTTTTTAAGCCCATAGTTGCTAACACCCGCATTTGTAAGTTGTGAGTAGATAATAATCAAGAAAACGATGATAAACGCCACGTTAGCAATACTTCGCATAATGTTCCAGGCGATAAACAAGGTGTTGTTCGTATCTGCAACATTCGATGGCTGAACCGCCATGAAACCAGCGACAAACTCAAAGACTTTGTCCATTCCTTCAGAGAGGAAAACGGCGACAGGGCAAATAAACCAACCGATACCGTTAACGTTACAAGAGCTATAAGAGTCTTCGTCACCCTTTACGGTGATATCAACACTCATTTTATTTGTTGGGTTTGAATATTCTTTTGTCGCAAATGTATAGGTGTAGCTTGCGAATGACACAGTAGTAGCTGCTGGAGGATCTACTCCAGGTGAAAAGTAAAGAACAAGCGCTTTTTCTGACTTGGTGTTAGGAGGAACATCGGGGATGTAGGTAAACGCGGTGGTGCCATCGGGGAGTCCAAGGCTTTTTTGCCCTACTTTGTCGTTAATAGGGAAGTATCGGTGGCCATCATAAAGGATGCTATCACCTTTCCAGGTTGCAGCGGGGACATCCACAGCATGGGTAGGGGTGTGGCTACCAAGGGTTGCCCATAGCAAAGCCGTGATCACCACAGCCGTTACAAAAGTTAAAATACCTCGCAGAGAGAACCCTCTGTGCGAAGTGGACCTCAAAAGTTCCATATCGTCTGCAATAATAGCATAGAACAGATAAAAAGTCAATGCTCATGCTAATTAAATCTTTCTCTAAGGTGACCATCATTTAGGGCTTAAAATCTCGTTTCAGCCACCCCCTTGAAAGGGTGGAACATTTCTGGTACAATACACACCTGATGATTACAGCAGATAACAAAGCAGCAGCGTTCGCGCTTACGCAGACACACAAGACCGACGTCGGTAGCCCACAGGCTCAGGCGTCAGTGCTGACGACTCGTATTAAAGAAGTGACACTACACCTTCAGACAAACAAGCACGACCACATGGGTCGCCGCGGTTTGATCCAAATGGTCGCCCGTCGCAAAAAGCTTCTTAAATACCTCGAAGCCAAAGACTTCGAAGCTTACAAAGCTACCGTCGCAAAACTTGGCTTGCGCAAGTAAGCCAGCAAAGAAATGAACTCCGTAAACAATACGGGGTTCTTTTTTTATTGCCTAAAACACTTCTCGTAGGTAGAGTTAAAGCAGATGGCTGACAAAAAGCGAAAACTATCAGTAAAAGAACGTGCCTTTGCAATCGGGCGTGTCGCCAAGATTACGTACAAGGCATCACCACTTGCGGTGTTTATTAAAATCGCAGGAGTTTTAGTGAACTCGATTCTTCCAATCGTCACGACATACTATGCAGCCCTGACCACGACCGCACTGGCTGAAGCATATGCTGGCGACGAATCTGCTGGGCAACGGGCAATCTTTTATGTGATTATCACTGCCGCGCTTGGGGTGGTATTAACTGCTTGGAGTAGTATCGAGCAATATATTAACCAATTTGTTCGCTACAAGATTGATGCAGCAATTAACGATCAGTTATATGAACAGTTCCTGAGCCTTGAGTTTTGGCGTTACGACGACAAGAAGACGGCTGATCTTTTCGACAAGGCACAACAGTTTGCGCGTTTCTTTGGCTACGTCTTCGACCGATTGATGAGTGTTGTGCAGCAGATTGTGACGATGATAGCAGGTCTCGTCGCGTTAGTGCTCGTCAGTTGGTGGCTGGGGGTTATTCTTATTTTGGCGGTGATTCCTGGAATGATTATTCAGTACAAGCTTTCACGGGCTCAGATTGCGCATTGGGACAAGAACGTCGAGACGCGAAGAATGAAGAACATGATCGAGTGGGGAATGTTTAAGGTTTCAATTATTGCCGAACTACGTATTTACGGCATGGTAAAGCACTTGTTATCATTACGCCGAAACCTCCGTGATAAAGACGAGAAAGAGCGGATTGATTTTGAGCGTAAGTATATCTTTAAAAATCTAGCGGCCGATGTGCTTGAAGCGGCAGCGGAAGTAGGAGCGTTATTATATACCGCCTTTCAGATCATTGCCCACGCACAACCTATTGGGCAATTCTTGTATGTTCAGCAAGTGGTTGCAAGAGCTTTAGGTGGCTCTCGCGGTGTTATATCCGAATTTAACAGTATCGATGAAGATATCGCGAATCTATTTGATTACAATGAATTCATGGCGCTTCCTCAGGCGCACCACAGGACTGTCGGCATTCGCCGTCAACCAGCAAGCATTTCATTTAAGGACGTTTCTTTCCAATACCCAGGTAACGAAGCAATGGTTCTAAAGAACGTTAATCTTACTATCGAAAAAGGTGCACATATAGCGATTGTTGGTGAGAACGGGGCAGGGAAGTCTACCTTTATAAAGTTATTACTTGGACTATATAATCCAACCACTGGAACGGTATCTGTTGACGACGTCGATCTTTCAACTATTAAATTAGACGATTGGCACAAATATCTTGGTGTTCTGCAACAAGCATTTACTGAATTCTCATTCGCAAACGCAAAAGATAACGTTATCTTAGGCGACGTGAACCATCCATATAGCGAAGAGCGATTTAACGAAGCACTTGTTCGCGCCGAAGCAAAGACATTCCTCGAAAAGCTTCCAAAGGGTATCGATACGTACGTGAACCAATGGATGGAGCATGACGACGGCACTTCTGGTGTCGACCTCTCCGGTGGTCAATGGCAACGTCTGGCGCTGGCTCGCAATTTCTACCGCGATAGTCCGATTATCATCCTCGACGAGCCAACCAGCGCAATTGATGCACTTGCCGAATCACGAATTTTTGAACGCCTCTTAAAGAACAAGCAAAAAACAATTATCACCATTAGTCATCGATTAACGACAGTCGAGAAAGCCGATATCATTTATATGTTCGAAGCAGGTGAGGTAGTCGAGCAGGGAACTCACGACGAACTTGTCCGAAGCAAGGGCGCTTATTACCGTATGTTTAAGAGTCAGTTGAGGAAAGGCTAAGTAATGGCTACTTGGGAATCGGGGCGAGAATCGACGCTGCTGGATGCCATTATTGATGGCAGCAAAACGATCGAAGGTCGACTTAATAAAGGGAAATTTGCGCAGTATAAGGTTGGGGATGAAATAAGACTTCGACGTGATCATCGTAATAAAGATGGTGTCCTTCAAGATGGAGAACATGGTGCGGCACTTGTGCAAGTTGTTGCTATCCGAAACTATCCAACTTTCCTTGCCATGGTAACCGCAGAGGGATATAAAAATGTTATCCCCTCTGCGAGTAGTCCATCGCACGCTGCCGACGAGTACAACAAATACTATTCAGCCGAAGATCAATCGCAATACGGTGTACTTGCGATCGAAGTTACACTAGCTTAATTCGCTATAGAAATAGACTGGTCGATCGTTGTCGATATAGTCTTGGATATCGAGTGTCTGAAGAAACACAGGTTTGACGACATTTGTTTTTGGATCAAGGAATGCAGATCGGGTGAGCTCCGCAATACCATGGGTGGTTGCCTCAAGATCAATTGTGGCGTAGTCATCGGCATTCTCGATATGAAAGAAGAATTCTAAAAATTCTTTCTCGTCATCTTCAAATTGCTGCATAAAAAGTAGTTTGCCAACTTTTGGGGTAATACCTGTTTCTTCGATCATCTCACGATGGATTGCATCATGCAGTGATTCTAGTGGGTCGACCCCACCGCCGAATGTGCCCCAATGGACACTTTCGCTGCCATCATCCTGTCTAAATTTAGTAACTAATAATTCTCCATCACGAAAAATAATACCTCGTGTATTCACGCGTCGCGGTTTGTTCATAAGAACCTCCATTATTTGATTGTTTAAGTGAGCGCGATTGGTTTGGCCGTCCAAACGTATGCGCGTAGAGGAACCTGTTAGATCATGGGTTCATAGTAGTATTTATGATATCACGTCAAAGCACTCGTACACTACTTTTCTATTGCAAGCTGTCCTTGGTCAAGTGGTGAACTTTGTATTCGCCGCGTGGCTTTGCGAGGATTGATGTCGAAGTGCTTCGCAATCGTTCGTCCAATAGCACGCTGGATATGTTCTTCAATTCGTAGTTTATTGTATGTCGCATGATCTGGAGCTGGTCCGTAGTGGGGTTCGGTCAGTGGGCGAACAGCATCAAAATCCTCTAACGCAAGGGGTTCATAGAAGGCAGGGTCACTTGCAACTCTTGGAAGTTTCCAGCCTCTTGGCCAAAGCATATCACCTTTGGAAAGTGGCTCGGTCTGTAGTGGGAGTATATCCTCTGGCGTCATCTTGGTATCAATAACTCCTCTTTCGGAGTTGTACCCATAAAAGAATCCACTTGTTGTCCTAGAGAAGTGAGCAAGATGAGTGGCCAATGTGCCAGTCGTATGGCTCTCGGGAGTAAGTACGAGGGTGTGCGTAGGGCGCCAGTCGTAAGAACGTGCGTCCTGCCAAGTAAGTAGCGGCCATCCTTCAAGTACAACTTGGGAGCGTTCACTCTTCTTTAATTGTTTACGAAAGAAACCTGTTGCGCCTTCGTGATGGTCGTATTTTCGTATCCAGCTCATCGGTGCAACACCCGATTGCTTCAATAGTTCAGCAGCGGCCCAAGCCATATTGAGTGTCGTGGCGCGCGTAGTGGTTGCCTTTCGTTTTGCAACTTCCCCTGCATGAAGTTTGTCGAGTCGTTCTTTTTCGTTTCGGAGCCTTCGTTGCTCATCAGCAAATTCGCGTTGTTGAATGTCTTTTGCTTCACGTCGCGCAAAAGACTGTAGAGAGTCGATAAAATTATCCATAATTATTAAGTATGCCAAGCCCGTGGATTTGGCACAAGCATGAGGGAGATAGAGGTGATATACTAAAGAGGTAAACAAGCATGAAGAGGTGCTGGATGCAGATATTCTAAGTTTAGAATATATACACCCGTTACCTTCGTTCGTGTCTTTGTGAAGCAAGGCGGAAGAATTTAAAAAGAAGGAGCCAAAAATGGCAACAATCAACCCTTACGGTAAGGATATTATTAAAGTAAGTACAGAGTTCGAGGGTCGACCCTTAACACTCGAAGTAAACCGTGTCGGATTCCGAAGCACTGGATCAGTCATGGTAACTTATGGCGACACTGTCGTCCTTGGTACTGCGCAGGTCGGTTCTCGTCCAATTGTGTTGGATTATTTCCCACTCTCAATCGACTATGAAGAAAAAATGTATGCAGCTGGAAAAATCAGCGGTAGCCGTTTCATCAAGCGTGAAGGTCGTCCATCTGACGAAGCGGTCCTTATTGGTCGTATTATTGACCGTCCAATTCGTCCACTATTTCCAAAAGGCTACCGCCAAGAGGTCCAAGTAGTCGCAAGTGTGCTTTCTATGGACCCATCTTTCCGTCCTGACATGATCGGTATGATCGCTGCTAGCGCCGCGCTGATGCTGACAGGTGCACCGTTTGATGGTCCAGTTTCTGGGCTTCGTATCGGCCGAGTAAATGGTGAGTTCAAAGCTTTCTTAACCCCTGAAGAGCGTGAAGAAAGCGACCTTGACCTTGTGGTTGCGGGTATCGAAAGTGGTATCACAATGGTTGAAGCTGGCGCCAATGAAGTTCCAGAGGAAGTCGTTGCCGACGCGCTTGCATGGGCTTTCGAACACTACCAACCAGCTATTACATTGCAGCAAGAACTTGCCGCTAAAATTGCGCCAGTTGCGCAAGAATACACACTGACACTTCCTAACGAAGACATCCAAGCGGTTGTTAACGAATGGGTTCACGGCAAATTAGGTGAAGCAATCCGTAAGCCTTACGCTGAACGTAACGAACTAGTTAACCAACTTCGTTGGGCGCTACACACTGACATGGTAGAAAAAGTTGGCGAAGATGAATACAAAGCAATGAAGGGTGAGTACGACGAGGCCTTTACCGCTGCTGTTCATAAAGACGTTCGTCGCGGAATCGTTGAAGACAACCTTCGTCCAGACGGTCGCAAGTTTGATGAAATCCGCCAACTTTCTAGTGAAGTAGGAGTATTACCTCGAACTCACGGGTCAGCACTCTTTACGCGTGGAATGACCCAAGGTCTCAATATTGTGACACTTGCGCCGCTTAGCTACGCCCAAATGGTTGATACGATGGAAATTAGCGACGGTGAACGCCGCTACATGCACCACTACAACGCACCTGGCTACACTGTTGGTGAAGTCCAACGTCTTGGTGGTCCTGGACGACGCGAAATTGG
>Ga0247817_10000435_pt1 | contig 23649 bp, 19 predicted proteins | sample UWRJL212509R1_FD_178010 | JGI IMG/M metagenome (GOLD analysis project Ga0247817, IMG submission 178010) | Plant litter microbial communities from Arlington Agricultural Research Station in Wisconsin, United States - UWRJ-L212-509R-1 | ecosystem: Environmental > Terrestrial > Plant litter >...
CTTTGTTTATATCCATTGGAAATGCATTGAGATTGCGCAGCGCCCAGCTTAATTTCGGATCAATATCCAGATCTAAATTGGGGTGTTGATCATTCACGATTTCATCTACCTGAAAGCCGTAGAAACGCAGCAGCCAGTCTGTTTGGTAGAGTCGGTTCTCACGCACCATCGGCACGGCGCTGCCTATGCCCGGCAAACGCAGGTCGTTGCTGATGGGTACATAGCCAGAATAGTAGACACGTTTTAAATTAAAGTTTTTATAAAAGCTTGCAGAGAGCTGCATAATATCTTTATCCGATTCTTTCGAAGCACCGATGATCATTTGTGTGCTTTGTCCGGCTGGCGCAAAGGCGGGTGCTTTTTTAAATAGTTTTTTTTCTTCTTGCTTCAGAATGATCTCGTTTTTCAGATAGGTCATAGGCTGGATCATATCTATTCTGTTCTTATCCGGTGCCAGTAACTTTAACCCATGCTCTGTCGGAATCTCAATGTTGATGCTCAGGCGGTCTGCATATAAGCCCGCTTCGTGCATGATCTCATCACTCGCTCCGGGTATAGATTTGAGGTGAATGTAGCCATTGAACTTATGTTCGGTGCGGAGTTTCTTTGCTACCAGTACCAGACGTTCCATGGTAAAATCCGCATCCTTAAAAATGCCGGAGCTTAAAAATAAACCTTCAATGTAATTGCGTCTATAAAAATTGATCGTCAGATCAACCACTTCCTGCACCGTAAAAGCAGCGCGTTGTATGTCGTTGCTTTTGCGCGTAACACAGTAGGCACAATCATAAATGCATACATTGGTGAGCAGAATCTTCAACAATGATACACAGCGCCCGTCTTCCGTGTAGGTATGGCAGATACCATTGCTGGCATTGCCTAAGCCTTTGTTGTGATTTTTGCGTTTGCTTCCGCTGGAAGAGCAGGATACATCGTATTTGGCTGCATCTGCAAGTATCTGGAGTTTTTCCTGAATTCGATCTGACATACTCTAAAATACTAAATATATTAGCATTTATAGAATATTTGCTTAAAAAATTAGCAATAAAATATACTTTACGGACTTGAATGGATAAAATACATGGGGAATTATATCAAATTAGCGGTCTTTATGAATTCTTACATCGTAAGAATATACATTCATGCCAAAGAATCCTTTGTCTACTCTTAAGTAAACACTATCTACCACCGGTACAAACTTTTCTTCAGGCACTGCTGTGGGTGAATAGAAATCTTTAAAATTAATATTTAAGTAATATTTACAACAAATAATTTCTTTGCTTCCAAGTTTGAATTTTTCATACGAACCTTTGTGTGCCAGTTCTCTGTTTAAAAAAAATACTAAAAAAAGAATGATTGATATGCTCAGAGAAAATATGCCAGCGCTCAGCATTTTTATAATCTTGCTCTTTGTAGCTATTACATAAATAAAAAATGTAATTAACCACAATAAAAATATAAAAGGTTCAATTCTATGATCTTCTGTTCGTCTGATAATTTGCTCTGTGTACCAATTGTAAAGAAGCCATCCAACAAAGATTAATAAGATATTAATAATTAGTGCCAGCAGCCATACTTTTAATTTCTTTGTATTCATTTGTGTTCAGATTAAATGTATTGTTGATCTTGCTTCTCTGGCGCTATTCTGAGCGCAGCGAAGACTAGTGCCTTTTATTTTCTAGTCTTAGACTAGTATTATGTAATTGCAGTCAGAGACTGCCGAATGGTAGACACCAGTCCCCGCTGCGCTAAGACTAGCGGCAAGGGACTTAAGATACCAATATTTTAAAAGAGAATTATTTTTGTGTTTTTTCTTTTATTCTAGCTTCAATATCAAGCCCTTGCTGGGCAGTGAAATCACTATAGCCAAGAAATAATTGTAAATTGTAAACTTGGTTCTTTTCAGTATTTGTAAATACTTTAAAAAGATTGACCAATTCATTATCAAGAACAAAGTAGATATGATCGTTTCTAGTATCACTTATCATATTTTGCCACGCAGCTTCACCATTTTTGGTGAGATCAAAAGTAATTATCCGAGCCGTGTCAATACCATCTATAAATAGGTCAGATTGAATATCAGATATTTCTGCAAATGAAATAAAAGATTGTTGAGGAAGATTCAAGATATCTATACCATAGAAATCTTTATCAATACCCATATTCGTATGATCAATCGTGTGCCAGCCGTCCTGTAGAATGGTGTCACTTAATTCTGTTTTTTTAGTTTCAATAACCTGTGCGGTTGATTCTTTTTGAATACTATCTGTCGCTAAATGAATTGTAGCATCTGGTTTATCTGCTGTATCACAGCTCGAAAAATAAAATCCTGTAACAATCAATAAAAGAAATATTTTGCTCATGAGAGAAGAAATAGTTGAATTGTTAACAAGATACTTTTTTGTTTTATACTTCCAAAAAATGTGATATAAAGAAACGACAATCCGTTTTGTCCATAAATCCTACGAATCCTAATTCAGACAAAAATGGTAGACACCAGTCCCCGCTGCGCTCAGACTGGCGCTACGCCTTTGTCGGAGTTCCTCGCCAATCAAATGGTTTTTAGTGCAGTACTTTATATGCGAGGTCTCCGACAAATTGCAGTTATGAATACTGTTTGATATAAAAAGGTAAAACAGTATTAGTTTAGCATTTGAGCAAGCCGTTAGCAAGCTTGTCGGAGACCCAAGTATTAAGATTTGTTGACGTAATTTTTTTGGGAGGCCTTGGGAACTCCGACAAGGGCGGAGTGGTGAACGCCAACACGGGTGGAAAGTCTATTTAGGAATTACATATAAGGTGTAAACATATTTTAGTAATATGAATCAAACCTGTAAAGCCTATGCAGGAATAATATATTTGATGTAAAGCTTTTTCAGTATAAGAAAGAGTATGAAGTCAGTATGAAAAGTGTATGAGGAGTGTATGAAAAGTGTATGAGGAGTGTATGAAGGGTGTATGAGGAGTGTATGAAGAGTGTATGAAGGGTGTATGCTGAGTGTATGATAAGTGTATGGTAACAGCATAGATGTAGAATAGAAGAAGGTAAGAAGAACTATTATACACGTATGCGATATGCATGAAACAAGTATGCATCAAACACTGTTAACATTCGTTACAAAATTCATTTTCATGCTGTAAAAACAGAAAAGCAATTTGTGCATTCCGGCCTTTTGCGTACCTTTGAAATGCAAGAATAACGTGGCAGTAATGCCACACTTAATTACTTTTAATCGGGGGAATTAGTCGTGGTATTTTTATTTTACCAGCCATATGACTTTGCCCGGTGGAGTGGGTAGACCGAAAGGTTCCAATGATAAACCACAAGTTTGTTGTGCAGCTCCTAACCGGGCAATACTATTTTTCCAAACCAAGCTATGCACAACAACACAAATACACCCGCAGAAAACTTGCCAGGCAAGATTTCCCGCAAACGGAGCAAAGTAAAGCTGCCGCGTTATTCCCATCTCAACAAAAAAACCATTGCGTATTTCGACAACTTCATAGAGTCGACCTCGCCGCTGCGGCTCTCTACCGAACTGCGCGATCTCTTTTTGCTGCATCTCTCCTACAAAGATGCCTACCCAGCCAATCAGCTTCATGAGATCTCAGCCGACTTGTATTTCCTGCTGCAATTTCTGGATCGTGTAGGCGAAGAGATGCAGGGAAAGATCGTGTATTGAAATCTGTACGATGTTAAAAGAAAAATCCGGTGAGAGCCGGATTTTTTAATTCCATTCAACGAATCAACCTTCCCGCCCAAAGCGGGACAGGGCTTGTTGTGCCAACGGCCAACAACTTGCTGCGCTCTGGCGCTAGTCTGAGCGTAGCGGGGACTAGTGCCCTTTATTTTCTAGTCTTAGACTAGTATAATGTAATTGCAGTCAGAGACTGCCGAATGGTGGACACCAGTCCCCGCTGCGCTAAGACTGGCGCCAGGTATGCATTGGTTGGTAATTGTACATCACAAATATTCTACCTCCATGACACAATCCTGTTTACTGGAATAATTTCGAGCACTACTATACATAAATTCTTCAGGCGATAAAACGAAACCTGCGCGAACAGGGTTGTTATGGATATAATCCAAACGTTGATCTATTAATGCTATATTATTTAATTCTACCGGATGGTACCCATTTTGCCAGAACTGATATTTATCGTTGCTGGCATTTTTCTTTCCAGTTCGTTCAAACATCCACAGCATCCATTCCCTTTTACTTTCGCGATCATTTTTTATGATAGCCTTTAATAGAGTATTTGCTGTGTGTTTTTTCAAATCACGTACAATGAATGCAATTTTAAATCCATCATGTGCACTCACAATTAAGTGAACATGATTTGTCATAATGCAAAAGGCATGAACACGTAATCCCTTATTTTTGATGCAGTAGTTTAAACTCTCAATGATAATGTTTCGATATTCATTTCGTGTGAATACATCTATCCAATTTACAACAGTAAAAGTAACGAAGTGCGCAAAGCGTTCATCGCCGACTTGATATTTTGAACTCATAGCTTAGAAAAATAAAATCAAAAATAGCTATTGATACGTGACGATAAAAATGATTTGATATTTGTTGATTTATGTTAATGCACTGCAACTCCTGGCGCTGATTTTATGTCGAATGTCTCTGGCGCCAGTCTGAGCGCAGCGGGGACTAGTGCCCTTATATTTTCTATCTTAGACTAGTATTGTGTAATTGCAGTCAGAGACTGCCGAATGGTGGACACCAGTCCCCGCTGCGCTCAGACTGGCGCCAGGTGGGTAAAAGTAACGAAGTGCGCAAAGCGTTCATCGCCGACTTGATATTTTGAACTCATAGCTTAGAAAAATAAAATCAAAAATAGCTATTGATTCGTGACGATAAAAATGATTTGATATTTGTTGATTTATGTTAATGCACTGCAGCTCCTGGCGCTAGTCTTAGCGCAGCGGGGACTAGTGACTTATATTTTCTAGTCTTAGACTAGTATTATATGTTGCAGTCAGAGACTGCCGAATGGTGGACACCAGTCCCCGCTGCGCTAAGACTGGCGCCAGGTGATATTAAGGATTGTTTTTGGGAATAATCCTTTCAATAAAAAGTTTTAAGTTATCCTTTTTTGTTTTAGATGGGATAATACTTATTTGGGGCTTAAAGGTATGGTTTCCATAAATAATTTCTTCATTTTCACCTGGATAAATCAAAAGTAATTCTTCAACTTTTGTTATAGGAGAATTGCTAATTCCAATATCTAGAATATAATCATCGACGCACTTAGATAAGTGCCTGTTTTTAATAGTTGTTTCTGATGAATATTTTGAATCTAATATATAAAACTTCACAGTATTTTCTGTTTCTATTTTTATAATATAATCAGGTCTATAGTATCCTTTTGAAATTCTTTGTAAACCAATCTTATTTATTAGATTATCAATTTTGATGTCATAGTATAGAGATACTTTAAAACTTGAAAAGTTAAAGTAGTATTCTTGACAAATATTATCTTCAACTTTAATGTTTTCTTTTCTCAAACTAATTGGATTTTTTTCTAAAAAATGATTTACTAAAACAAAAAGATTATACCGCTCATATAGAGTGCTTATTCTTTTGATGTTTAATAAATTAAGCTCTCCACTAATATTAATATTCGCATCTCTAATTAACTTAATTTTATTATAAGCATCAGTATAATGACGCTTATTGGAAAAAACTGGAGTCAACTTTGGTTTTGAATTGTTGGATTTTGTATTGATAAAAATCTCTGTGTATTTTCTTTTTAATAAATTAAGTTTACTTTCTATTTTTTCTAAATCATCCTTAAGTTTTATGAATGGAATTATTTTGAATTCATTGATGCTATAATAATCTTTGTCATAATATTGCTTCGAAGAAAGAAGGTTTTTGATTTTATTTTTGATTTTAGCTATTTCTAAATTTATATAATCAAAACCACCAAGAATTATTTGATTTTCATATACGTTAAAGTCATTTATTTTTTCATCAGTGAGGATTTTATCTACCAAAGCAAAAGTGTTATTTATTTGGATGGAATCTTTGACATTTTTATATGAGTAGTCAATATGCAATTCATCTAGATTGTTTATTAACCAATCAATTGAATTATTTGAAATGTCTGCTAATTCATAATCAACAAATTTGTTTTTAATCCTCAGTACTGAATGAGGTAAAGATTTGAAAGTAAATAAATTGTTTTTAAAAAATTGATAGAAGTCTTCAAAAATATTAACAAATTTTGAACTGTAATCTAAATTTTGCTTTTCTTTACTTAGTTTAGATTTTAAAGAGCTTTTTGAAAAAAAATTATCAAAAATGATAGGATCTTGATTCCACAAATACAAAAGAATCTCCTCTAATTCAGGAACTTTTAATTTGCGAATTCTTACTTCAAATGCAAATTTTTCTTCGTTAATATTTATATTTAAATATCCAAAGTAGTCTTCAAATATTCTTTTTTTCTCTTTTGTAAAAACCCCATTTTCATGATAATTAAGTATTTGGTTTTTAAAATCAAATACTTCATCTTCTATAAATGTTATTTTATTTGTGATTAATCCAGTATACACAAACCTATATTCCCATAAGTCATAAACAACGTATATACCATTTTCCGGATATACTTCTTTTTCAATCTCGTTTTGATCTATTGAAAATAATCTAAGCATTTGACAAGGTTAAAAAATAGTTAAAATTGTCTTCGTATATACCTTTCTCAGAACCAATGCTAATGATGTCATCTAAAATTTTTGTTGATATTTCGCATTTGTAATTTTTTAAAATCTCTTTTAAAGATTCTAGTTTTTGTTTATGCTCTAATCCATGCAGGTTTATCAACGGCAATAATCTTTGAGCAACGCAATAGTCCAACGGTTTGTTAACATCAGACATATATTTGCTGGCTAAAGAAATATATCTTTTGATTGCGATTTCTACCCTAGGACTAATGAATATTTTTGAATTTTTAAATTCGCTTTTAATCTCTTTAAATGCATTCTCAATTTTATCATCAATTTTTACTTCTATTGATGAAATGTCAGATAATTCAAAAAAGTCCATACATCGTTTAAATGATAATTGTATATTTTTAATTTTAGAACTTAGCAAGACATTGAAATTTATGTCTCCTGAATTGTTAAGTTGGATTATATTTATTCTGTCTAGAACTCGTGGCGATAATTCCTCAGTAGTATGGTCGTAATTGATTGTGCCAATAAATCTTAGGTTGTTAGGAAATTTTATAGTCTCATTATGGCCTAGTTTAACTTCAAGCATTCCTGATGAATCTGTTAGATTGTAAAATGAAGACCAATAATGTTCTAGTGGGCTTAAATTTGCTTCATCTAAAATGATAAAGGACATTGGTGTATTTAAATACAGTTCTTCAGTTGCTTCATAATTCATTTGCTTTACTAATGAATATATATCAGTAGAAGATGAATGAAACCTTTTTGTTAAAGGATTAACAAATCCAATAAAATCCTTTTGTGAAGTCCATCCCCGATTTACTGAAACCTCTCTGATTTTTTCTTTTGGGGTTAAAATACTTGTTAAAAGCCTTGCCAAAGTAGTTTTACCTGTTCCAGGAACTCCAGCGAATATTGTCATTGTATTTTGAAAAATTGATATCAATAAATTATCTATAAAATGTGTTTCAAAATTTCTATTATTATGTTTTAAAATGTTAACCAATTCATTCCTAAACTCTCGGTATTGATTTTGTTTATATTGATCGTCAACTGTATAATTATTAAAAATTACAGTTTCGTTTCCTTGCTCAGACAAATCCCTTCCACTTATAAAATCAAAATGAGTTTTTCCTTTAACTAATTCTGCTAATTTATATTGTGCATCTTTTTGTTCTGAAGTAAATTCATCTTGCAGTTTTTTTACGCCCGCTTTTAGATATTCTTCAATTACGCGTTGATTTTCTATTTCTTTTTTTATTTGTTGTAAGCTATTTTCTTTTTCTTCTTTTTCTTTTTTTATCTCAACATTCAAATTAGCTTTTCGATTCTCTAATTCACTAATTTCGATATCTAAAGTGTTTTTTCTGTTTTCTAATTCTGCTGTTTTAGTTTCTTCTAAAAATGAGATCTCATTTTGTAAATTTTCTTTTTTTAAACTAATTTCTTCTAGCTCTCTACTTAATATAAATAAATCCTCTTCAATTTGTTTTTTGTCATCTTTTATTTTTTTTACTTCTGGAATAAAGTTTATTAAACTGCTATTTTTGATTAATAGTTTTTCACTAAACTTAATAAGTTTTTCTAAGCGGCTATTTTCATTAATTAATTTCTCTAATGATTTTAATTCAGAAGATTTTGTTAGAATTTTTTTTATGTTTTCTAATGAGGCCTCATTAAAATATTCTGGATGATTTGTTAATTCCTTTTCAAATTCTTTTAATAATTCTTCATCACTAGTAAAATTGTATTCTTTCTTAAAAGTTAAATTCAAATTGCTAGATTCAATAAATATTTTTCGATTGATTCCATTAGCTTCAAATTCTAAAAAAGAATTTTCATTAAAGTGATATTCTCCAAATTTTTTAAAAGGACTTTTTGAAATTTTGAAAGAGTTTTCATTTACTTTTAAAGCATTAAAAGGTCCAACTAATTGGTCGTCAAATATGACAAAAAAGCAATTCTCACTTTCAACATATACGTTTTTAATTAATTCAAATATGTAATTAGAGTTTGGAGTAAATAATGAATCTTCCTGACTTAAATTACCATCGAAAAATTCTATTAATTCATTATTTTCTAATGTAGTAATATTTGCATTGAATGTTTTTATGCGAGGCATGTTTGGATTTTCAACCCCTATATTATCAACAATAGTTCCGTTATTAATTTTAATTAATTGATTAACATAAAATCGATTTAATGGAAGGTCTTCTATATTGTAAGTATTATTAAACGGCGGTTTTGTAGCAAATAATTTATTGCCGAATTCATATTCATCCAAATCGACTATTTCATTACTATTTATTAGGATAATTGGTTTTACATAGTGTTCATATCTTTCATCACGAACACACAGTATACTTTTTTTATTTGAAAATCTTTGATTCTTATAAGAAAACGTTTCTTGAACTTCTGTTATATTACCAGCTTTCATGAATTAATTAGTTAAGGGGAGTAAAAATGAAGTAATTAAAATTAAAGGGGATAATTATGACTAAAAGTACGGATTATTTATTCTTTTGTTATTTTTATTTCCAACCATCACCCGCCTCCCCCAAATTCCCAACCGTTCCACTAGGAATTCTCCCAAACTTTCCGTTAATTGTAACTAATACAAGCACGCTTTAGGGGTGTCACGGTAAATACCATTTAATCGCGACTGAGATTATACCCTTTGAACCTGATCAGGCTGATACCTGCGAAAGGAAAAAGTACAGAACACCTATACAATTATAGTCCATAGTGTGTTCATCTCAATCGCCCGTTTCTGTCACCTAAGGCTTGTTGCTATATACATTAATTATTCATTGTAATGAACGTTATTGTCAACAACAAAACCATAGATCTGCCCGATGCTTCCGGCATCAACGCTTTATTGGCGCAACTCAACATCGCTTCTCCGCAGGGGATTGCCATTGCCGTGAACGAGCAGGTGGTTCCCAAATCGGACTGGCAGAGCTGTGTGTTGAAAGACAATGACGCGGTATTACTTATTCGTGCTACTCAAGGAGGATAAAACATGACAACAGAGAACACCAACATGGCGCCGCAAATTACGCGCGAACCATTAACCGGCTCACAAAAAATTTATGTGAGCGGAACGTTGCACCCATCTGTAAAGGTGGCAATGCGTGAAATTAAATTGGAGGATACCGTTATTCACTCCGGCCTGAAAGGTGCTGCTGAAAAACGTCAGAAAAATCCATCCGTTACGGTATACGATACAAGCGGTCCGTATACCGATCCAAACATCGACATCGATATCCGTAAGGGCTTACCACGTTTGCGTGAGCAGTGGATCTTAGAGCGCGGCGATGCGGAAGAACAAAAAGAATCGTTTTCAGAATATACACAGCAGCGCAACAACGATCCGAAATTGGATCACCTGCGTTTCGATTATTTGAAACAACCGTTGCGTGCCAAGCCGGGACAAAATGTTTCGCAAATGCATTACGCACGTAAAGGCATTATCACGCCGGAGATGGAATACATCGCGATTCGTGAGAACAACCGCATTCAGGAATTACAGGCAGCAGATGGCTGCATCAAATCGCTGTGGGATCAACACCCGGGCCAGGACTTTGGCGCTGCGATTCCGAAAGTAATCACACCTGAATTTGTACGTTCAGAAGTTGCTCGAGGCAGAGCGGTAATTCCTTCAAACATCAATCACCCGGAAAGCGAACCAATGATCATTGGCCGTAACTTCTTAGTGAAGATCAATACAAACATCGGTAACTCTGCAGTAACATCTTCAATCGAAGAAGAAGTAGAGAAAGCTGTATGGAGCTGCCGTTGGGGTGGTGATACCCTTATGGATCTTTCTACGGGTAAAAACATTCACGAGACACGCGAGTGGATCATCCGTAACTGTCCGGTACCGGTTGGTACGGTGCCGATCTACCAGGCGCTTGAAAAAGTAAATGGTAAAGCAGAAGACTTAACGTGGGAGATTTTCCGCGATACATTGATCGAACAGGCAGAACAAGGTGTTGATTACTTCACGATCCACGCAGGTGTATTGCTGCGTTACATTCCATCTACTGCAAAACGTGTAACAGGGATTGTTTCCCGTGGTGGTTCCATCATGGCGAAATGGTGTTTGTCGCATCACAAAGAAAACTTCTTATATACACACTTCGAAGAGATCTGTGAGATCATGAAAGCATACGACGTTGCCTTCTCTTTGGGAGATGGTTTACGTCCGGGTTGTTTGGCTGATGCAAACGACGAAGCACAATTTGCTGAGTTGAAAACATTGGGTGAATTAACTGAGATCGCGTGGAGACACGATGTACAGGTAATGGTTGAAGGTCCGGGTCACGTGCCGATGCACATGATCAAAGAAAATATGGACAAGCAGTTGAAGGAATGCCACGAGGCACCGTTCTACACACTTGGTCCGTTGACAACAGATATCGCACCGGGTTATGACCACATCACATCTGCTATTGGTGCAGCCATGATCGGTTGGTTCGGTACAGCGATGTTGTGTTATGTAACACCAAAAGAACATTTGGGTTTACCGAATAAAAAAGATGTGAAGGATGGGGTAATGGCGTATAAGATCGCGGCACACGCTGCCGATCTTGCAAAAGGACACCCGGGCGCACAGAACAGAGACAACGCATTAAGCAAAGCACGTTTCGAATTCCGTTGGGCGGATCAGTTCAACTTGTCATTGGATCCGGATACAGCTCGTGAGTTCCACGATGAAACATTGCCGGCTGAAGGCGCGAAGATCGCTCACTTCTGCTCGATGTGCGGACCGCATTTCTGTTCAATGAAAATTACACAGGAAGTACGTGACTACGCAGAAGCAAACGGCTTAAACGATGTCGGCATTCTGGAAGAAGGAATGAAAGCGAAATCGGATGAGTTTAAGAAAGTCGGTGGTGATTTATATGTGTAAGGCGAAAAGCTTAAACCGGACACTGGCGCTAGTCTTAGCGCAGCGGTGACTAGTGCCTATTATTCGGCAGTCTTTGACTGCATTTGTATAGACTAGTCAAAGACTAGAAAAAAGGGAGGCACCAGTCCCCGCTGCGCTCAGACTGGCGCCAGAGACAGTTAATGCGGAAAGCCTAAAGCTAAACGCTCACCGACAATTAGAGATAAACAATCTCAAACCGTCCCATGAATGGGACGGCAATGAAGCTGAGCAGCTTTCATTAGTAACATTCGCCCAGCTTCATTGTCGTTGTCTTTAGCCAACGGTTTGCTGAATTGCAGTCAAAGACTGCGGAATGGCAGACACCAGTCGCGCTGCGCTAAGACTGGCGCCAGAGACAGCGAAGTCGGATGAGTTTAAAAAGGTCGGCGGCGACTTGTATGTTTAACATATAAGAAGAAATTCCAAAAAACAAATAACAAAAAACAAACGGATAAAATAACCTTCTTAATTCAAATGGTCCATATACTGTAAATCAGTTTGGAATTTGGAATTTGTGATTTGGAATTTGCATTCCGTAGCAGTTTGGAATTTGTTTTTTTGTGATTTGGAATTTAATAGACTATAAAACGCATAACTTAAAATTGCCATGTATACTCCGCTAAACAAACCATACGTCCTCTCCATCGCCGGGTTAGACCCAACGGCAGGTGCAGGTATTCTCGCAGATGTAAAAACATTTACAGCTACGGGGAGTTATGGTTTTGCTGTAGCAACGTGTTTGACTGCACAGACGGAAGATACGTGCGAGAATGTACAATGGTTTTCTGTAAAGGAGATCACAACGCAGTTAAAACCTTTGCTTGAAAATTATCCGATCGGCTATACAAAATTGGGAGCCATGAAAGATATTGCGATGGCAGCAGCGCTGATCGATTATGTAGTAAGTATACAGCCGGATATGAAGTTTGTACTGGATCCAATCTTAAGTACAACTTCAGGTAAAGAGTTTATGAAACTGAATGGAGATGTTAAAACACTACTTTCAAAAGTGTTTCTGATCACACCCAATTATCCGGAAATCCAAATGCTGACAGACGATCACAATGCACTTGAGGCAGCAATGATCTTATCGATGCATACAAACGTGTATCTGAAAGGCGGACATTCCACCGAAGAAGTTTTGGTGGATCGGCTGTTTGTAGAAGGTACAATGACAGAGTTTCCGAAAGACCGGCATGCAAATGCAAAGAAACACGGCAGCGGTTGTGTGCTGTCTTCAACCATCGCCTCGTATCTGGCGCAAGGAAATACATTAGCAGAAGCAAGTGAAAAAGCATCCAAATACATGTGTGGTTTCTTTACTTCTTCTGAAACAAAATTAGGTTTACATTAACAATTCTCGAATGGCTATTTCAAACGTACATTATATTACTGATACCACGCAAGGTTTAGAACCTTTATTGAAGGCAGGTTTGAACTGGGTGCAGCTACGTGTGAAAAACCGTAACGAAAAAGAAATATACAACATCGCAGATTCATTTGTTGCCTTGTGTGAAAAATACAAAGCATATTCGATCATCAATGATTACCCGAATCTTGCAAAACGTGTAGGTGCGGATGGTGTACATCTTGGAAAAGAAGATATGTCGCCCGCTGAAGCGCGTGCATTGCTTGGTAAAGATTTTATCATTGGCGGAACTGCAAACACCTTCGAAGATGTTGAAGGATTGTACGAAGCAGGTGTCGATTACATCGGACTTGGTCCATTGCGTTTCACCGATACAAAAAAGAATTTAAGTCCGGTGCTTGGCTTAGAAGGCTACTCCGAAATATTACAAAGCTGTCAGGCAAACAGCATCCGCATCCCGATCATTGCGATCGGAGGTATTACCGTTGAAGATCTGGAAGCCTTGTATGATATAGGATTGCATGGTGTAGCTGTTTCGTCTGCTATTCGTAAAGCGCAGAATCCGGCGGCAGCGGTTAAGGCGTTTCTTGGAGTTAATGCAGTGTAGAAATTCCAAATAACAATTACTAAATTCCAAATAACAAAAAACAAATTCCAAACGGATAGAAATTCAAATACTAGATGTAATGTATTCTTAAGCAGTTTGGAATTTGATATTTGGGTTTTGGAATTTCTACTCCGTAGTAGTTTGGAATTTGTTTTTTGTAATTTGGAATTTAGTAGTGAATAATTAATATAAGCTCATAACCAACAAGCCATGGGTGATCAATTAAAAATAGCAGACAAGACCTTTACAAGCAGACTCTTTACCGGAACAGGTAAATTCTCTACAGGCGAGGAAATGTTTCATGCGCTGCAGGCCTCCGGTTCAGAGCTGGTGACGGTTGCACTGCGCAGGATAGATATAGAAGGACAGGAAGACGATATTTTAAAGTGGCTGAAAAAAGGAAACTTTAATTTATTGCCAAATACATCCGGTGCGCGTAATGCGAAGGAAGCGGTGTTTGCTGCAACCCTTGCACGTGAAGCCTTAGGAACAAACTGGCTGAAATTAGAAATTCATCCCGATCCAAAATATTTAATGCCCGATCCGATCGAAACGCTGAAGGCAGCAGAAGAACTGGTGAAAGCAGGCTTTGTGGTATTACCCTACATACATGCCGATCCGGTGTTGTGTAAACGTTTGGAAGAAGTTGGTTGTGCAGCAGTTATGCCCTTGGGTTCGCCGATAGGCAGCAACAAAGGATTGCGTACGCGGGACTTTCTTGAAATTATTATTGAACAAAGCAATGTACCTGTTATTGTAGATGCAGGCATTGGCGCACCTTCACAGGCTGCAGAGGCGATGGAGCTGGGTGCAGCTGCGGTATTGGTAAATACAGCAATGGCTGTTGCCGGCGACACCAAAGCCATGGGTAAAGCCTTTGGTATGGCAGTTGAAGCCGGGCGTATGGCACACTTAGCAAAACTCGCTCCGGTAAGCAATGCGGCGCATGCAAGCAGTCCGCTGTTATCCTTTCTGAATGACTTATAAAAAACATGTCACAGTTTAAAGAAATCTTTGATCAGTATTCCTGGGATGATGTTTATGCTTCCATCTATGCTAAAAAAGCATCGGATGTTGAGCGTGCTTTGGCTAAAGAGCATTTAGATCTGGAAGATTTCAAAGCATTGATCTCGCCGGCTGCGGTTCCGTATTTACCTGCTATGGCTGAACGTAGCCACCAGCGTACGCTACAGCGTTTCGGAAAAACGATGCAGATGTATGTGCCCTTGTATCTATCGAACGAATGTCAGAACATTTGTACGTATTGTGGTTTCAGCATGAATAATAAAATTCTTCGTAAGACCTTAACAGACGAAGAAATTATCCGCGAAGCAAAAGCGATAAAGGAAATGGGTTTTGATCACGTGCTGCTGGTAACGGGTGAAGCAAATCAGACTGTTGGAGTGCCGTATCTGAAACATGCGATTGAAATATTACGTCCGTACTTTGCGCAGATTTCCATTGAAGTACAACCTTTAGACGAAGACGAATATAAAATCGTTGTTGATGCCGGAGCATATGCCGTATTGGTGTATCAGGAAACGTATCATCAGGAAGAATATAAAACCCATCACCCGAAAGGGAAAAAATCAAACTTCACTTATAGAATTGCCACGCCGGATCGTGCGTGCAAAGCCGGAGTTGATAAGCTTGGCCTGGGTGTGCTGATCGGGCTGGAAGATTGGCGCGTAGATAGTTTCTTCACGGCATTGCATTTGAATTATCTTGAGAAGCAGTATTGGCAAACAAAATATTCATTATCGTTTCCACGCTTAAGACCATCTGCCGGAAATCCCGATCCGAAAGTGATCATGAATGATCGTGAGTTGGTGCAATTGATCTGCGCATACCGGTTGTTCGATCAGGAATTAGAATTATCTATTTCTACACGCGAAACCGAAGCGTTTAGAAATCACATTATAAAGTTAGGCATCACATCCATAAGCGCAGGATCAAAAACCAACCCGGGCGGTTATGTGGTAGAGAAAGAATCGTTGGAACAATTCGAGATCTCCGACGAACGCACACCTGCTCAGATAGCGGATATGCTGAAAGGCGCGGGCTATGAACCGGTGTGGAAAGATTGGGCACAGGCGTATGATGTGTAGCTGAATATTCGACGAAGAACCCTGGCGCTAGTCTTCAGACTGGTGTCTATCATTCGGCAGTCTTTGACTGCATTATTATAAAATCAGTCAAAGACTGGAAAATAAAAGTCACCAGTCCCGCTGCGCTAAGACTGGCGCCAGAGCAGTATAATTCGTTTTAAGAAATTCCAAATAACAAAAAACAAATTCCAAACTACCATAGAATGGAAATTCCAAAAAATAAATAACAAAAAACAAACGGAGAAAAGATCTTGTCGCAATCCTTCAAGGTTTTCAAAACCCCGAAGGATTTATTTCTCATTGATGCAGTAAAATGTATTCTAGAGCAGTTTGGAATTTGTTTTTTGTTATTTGGAATTTTAATCGTTAGTGAACTGCAATAAATACATGAACAGATACTCCCGTCAAACAATCCTTCCCGAAGTTGGCATCGAAGGACAGCAAAAACTTACCAACGCATCCGTACTTGTTGTAGGTGCAGGCGGACTGGGTTCTCCTGTGTTGTTGTATTTGGCAGCAGCTGGTGTTGGTCGATTGGGAATTATTGATGCAGACAAAGTGGATATTACGAATTTACAGCGTCAGGTTATTTATGTAACCGAAGATGAAGGGAAGTCGAAAGCAGAAACTGCAGCGAAGCATTTGAGTGCGCTGAATCCTGAAATAAATATTGATACATATCCGGTTTGGTTGTCGAAAGACAATGCACTGGAAATTTTTTCGCAGTACGACATCGTTGTGGATGGCTCAGATAATTTTGCTACCCGTTATTTGGTGAACGATGCCTGTGTCATTTTAAATAAGCCATTGGTATTTGGTTCGATCTTTAAATTCGAAGGACAGGTGAGTGTGTTTAACTACAAAGGTGGCCCTACATACCGTTGTTTATTTCCTGAACCTCCTGCAGCAGGCGAAGTACCGAACTGTTCGGAGATCGGTGTGATCGGTGTGTTGCCAGGTATTATCGGAACACTACAGGCAAATGAAGTTATTAAGATCATACTTGAAAAGGGAGATGTGCTGAGCGGTGTGTTGTATATGTACGATGCGCTGAGCAATGACATTCAGAAACTAAAAGTCTTTAAAGATCCTCTTGCAAGTATGGTTACAGAATTGGGCACCTACGAAGAAGTATGTGAAACATCGCCCGATATTGATAAAAAGACATTTGATGCGTGGAAAGAAAAGAATGTTGATTACCAGCTGATCGACGTGCGGGAGCCGCATGAATTCGAACAGAAAAATATCGGGGGAGAATTAATTCCGATGAATACCATTAAAGATAATCTGAATCGCATTCGTGAAGATATTCCTGTAATCGTGCACTGCCAGATGGGAGGACGCAGCAGAAAGATCGTCGACTTTTTGTATGAGAAAGGATTTAAAAACGTCTTTAACCTGAAGAACGGTTTGAGAGAGTTTTAATTTTTGTGGTCAGGTTAAATAAATTCCAAATCACAAAAAAAACAAATTCCAAACTGCCATAGAATGGAATTCCAAAAATCAAATAACAAAATCCAAACGGACAGAATAAATATTCAAACTTAATTCGACAGTTTTACTGTAGAGTAGTTTGGAATTTGTTTTTTTGTTATTTGGAATTTATTGAACGCTTGTATAGATCCTATGAAACGACTCTGCTGGATCACTATCAAGCCAAACACTACCAAGAACCGCCGCTCCGTCGAACCCGCTGCTCTTAACTAAAACAATATTCTCTTCGTTGATACCGCCTAAACCGATGATCGGAATAGAAGTTCTTTTTTTCAATTCAACGATTGTATTTGCTAATGACTCTGTTGTATTATTTGTTCCGTAATTTTCTTTTGAAATGCTTTTAAAAAGCGGACTGTAAAAAATGTATTCAAATTCATGCGAAAGGTTTTTTACATCTTCGGTATTATGTAAAGATGTTGAAATTATTTTTACATCATTCGGAATTTCTTTTGCAGATTTCCTATCTGACTCTTTCATGTGAATTCCTTTCACAGAAAATTCTTTTGCAAGTGAATGATGTTCGTGTATGACTATATGCGAAAGTATAGATGCGTATCCAGAGAGGTATGCTTTATACTGCTCCTCAGTAAAATCAGGCTTTCGCACATGAATTGTAATTCCATATGCACGAACCAATGCATGAAGAATTTGATCTTCGTGCGGATGATTTTTTTCAGGAGTAATAATTATAAACTTAAACATAGTATTAAATGTAGCATCAAAGATTGATTAATGAAAATTCTTCTGTAAATTATATATACCGAAAATAATCAGCTAACTAAAACGAATTACTAAAATGAAAAAAGTATTATTTATTACTGCACTATTATTCACAAGCCTATTGTCTCAGGCACAACAGGATTCTGTACGTTTGATACATTCCATCGGATTTGGTTATCAGTACACACAATTCGACGGACTTTCAGATCAGATGCAGACAGCATTTGGCAATGATTATAATCTCGATGGCGGAGCGTTTACAATGAATTTCGCTTGTTATAGTATTTATAACAGATTCATGTTTGGAGGTGAATTTGGTGGCTTGCAATATAAAGCGAATAACGATGATTTTATGTCCTCAAAAGTATCTCAGGCATTCGGATATTTTAATTTCGGATATTTAGTTATTGACAATCCAGGATTTATGATGTATCCGTTTGTAGGTATTGGTGGTGTTTACAGCGGACTTGTATTAAAAAATAAAACAACAACAGATTGGAATGACCCCGATTTTTTGATCCGTGCAGATCAAAAGGGTAATTTTTCTTCCATGGGCGGAAGTATTAATGCAGGTATCTCATTCAAAAAAGCATGCAATCATACCCGACATGGTAAACAGTTGCAATTAGGGCTTGATCTAGGTGTTCATATTACTCCGGAAAAGAAATCATGGAAGTATGCCGGATCAGATGAGAAGGTTGAGTCTTTCGCTACAGCAAATAACATTGGCTATTATGCGCGATTTACAATCGGCGGGCTTATGTCAAAAGCTGTTGAAAGACCAAATTATATGAGATAATGATTATTTAAAAGCATACCAGATATTATTACCTGGTATGCTTTTATTCTCATTTTACATCGATATTTTGCTTGATGCGTTTTGTGATAGTAGATGTAGGCCAGTAACAAATCATTTTATCCATATATCCTATATCCTTTATAATAAGTATTAGATTTTCATTCGCAGCAGGATTTTTTACCCGTGCATTATGATACTCTTCTACAAAATTGCTGATCTCTTCTTTTGAAAGCGTAGAATCCTTCGTGTAGTAGAAAAATAATTCTTCAGGTAGAACTAAATTATTTCTAAGAAGTGTCATTTTGGTGAGAAATTTATTGTTTGCATGATCGGTTCCAATAAATTTAAAATGAATTTTTTGATATGGTGCCGCTGATGTTAAAGGTTCAATCGGTTTTAATGCTACATAGTTTTTTGTAAAAGCTAAAACAGAATAGGGTTTATTATTTATCGTAATTGTTTTTCCTGTATCCGCTTTTGTAATAATCGTAGAATCGAAATCGACAGGAGCAATGATATCATATTCTACAGATCCTTTAAATGTTTGGGCTGGAGTTTCAGCAATAAACCTTATCCAAAATATATACCTCTTTGGCGGATCCAAATAATGATAAGAAGAATTGATCAATGAATACATTTTATTTGTTCTGAGTATTACGTTTTTATTTTGTTCGTTCGTAAGCTTGTATGAAACTAATTTGAATGTATAATGATCTGCATCTTCTTCAGAAGTACCTTTGGGAAACCGGGCCGATGTGTAAAATCCATCCCCAAATTTTCCTGTAGTAATTCTGGTATTTAAAGAATCCAGAATTTCGGCATTTTTTTTAAACGTTTGACTTTGCCATGGAAAAGTCGTGTTGAGATCCATACGTGTTGAAATGATTGAGTCTTTCTGATAAAACCGTGAATACATACTTTTTTGTTCGAATTTAAGAGCAGTCAGACTGTCTTTAATTTGTGCATGTACCTGTCCAAGATTTAATAATAGTAAGGTATGGAAGAAAATAAGAATTGTTTTTTTCATAAGATGGATTAACAGCATATTAAAAATACCATTTAATACGTCGTTAAAATAATAGTAAATACTTTATTTATGCAGTACAAAAGATGGAATTGTTTTTTTTAAAGCTTATTACCTGCCGGGAACAGTTGTTGAGAGCGGAGCAGTGACGAATTAACTTCAGAACTAATATCCGGACAATGGGTGAAGAGACAGTTGATTGTTAAATAGGGAAAAGATAATAGAAATTATGAATTATGAGTTATAAATTAAGAATTATGAGTTTCGATCTATCGAAATTTATAATTTATAACTCATAATTTATAATTATATAAGTTGTTAGATAACAAAAATAGCTTTAGATTAATCATATAAATTCAATATGATATATGGAAAATAGAAAGAATGTTGTTGTTATTGGAGGAGGTTTTGCGGGCGTACAATTTATTAAAAAACTGGATCAGAAATTATTTAATGTTACGCTTTTAGATAAGATCAATCATCACCAGTTTCAGCCTTTGTTTTATCAGGTAGCTACTTCGCAATTAGAACCATCAAGCATATCCTTTCCTTTTAGAAAGATTTTTCAAAAATACGACAATGTTCAGATTCGTTTGGCAGAAGTAAAAGGCATAAACCCACAGGCGAATACGGTACATACGTCCATCGGTGATTTCAATTACGATTATGTAGTAATTGCAGCCGGCTGTAAAACGAATTTCTTTGGCAATAAAGTAATTGAAGAAAATGCCTATACATTAAAATCAACGAGTGACTCTATTGCCCTTCGGAATCATGTTCTGATTAATTTTGAGAAAATTATTTATGCTCCGAAAGAGCAACAGGAAGCACTGTACAATATTGTGATTGTAGGAGGCGGCCCTACAGGTGTTGAGCTTGCAGGTGCATTTGCTGAGATCAAAAAAAATATTTTACCTAAAGATTATCCAGGGATTGATTTTTCTAAATTAAGAATTATGCTCATTGAAGGCAGTAAAAATACCTTAAATAGCATGAGCGATCTAGCACACAGTGCTTCGAGAATGTATCTTGAACAAATGGGTGTAGAAATCCAAACCGAATTATTTGTTAAAAATTACGATGGCAAAATTGCTGAATTGAGTAACGGAGAAAAAATACCAACTGCAAGTCTGATATGGGCTGCCGGTGTTACTACTAATACATTTGAAGGCCTGGATGAATCGGTTTATGGTCCTGCCAAACGTATTAAAGTGAATCGTACAAGCCTGGTTTCAGGATATACAAATGTGTATGCATTAGGAGATATCGCGTACATGGAAACACCAAAGTATCCAAAAGGACATCCACAGCTTGCGAACGTTGCGATCAATCAGGCAAAGAATCTTGCAAATAATTTAGAAGCCATTCAAAAGAATAAAACATTGAATGAATTTGAATATAAAGATCTGGGTTCGATGGCAACGATTGGAAAAAATAAAGCAGTTGTTGATTTACCTTTTATTAAGTTTAAAGGTTTCTTTGCGTGGTTGACATGGATGTTTGTACACTTGATGTTAATCTTGAGTGTAAAAAATAAACTGATCATTTTCATTAACTGGGCATGGGCGTATATTACGAAAGATACGTCGCTTCGATTGATATTGACTCAGAAGTCCAAAGTAGACAGTGGTCAGTAAACAGTAGTCAGCTTAACTTTATAGGGTAGTACTTTAACATGCAAGTTCAAAGGCGAGAGTATAAAGTGTATTAGTTTCTTAATAAAAGGAGCTTCTGTAATTTATTACAGAAGCTCCTTTTTATTTTTATTTTTGCTTTTAGCGTTAAACCTTAGGCTTTAATTTGAGAACCGACAAGCTCGATCAAATCAGCTGTGCGGTTAGAGTATCCGAATTCGTTGTCGTACCAGCCGAATACTTTTATATTGTTCCCCTGTACCATTGTCAGCTCGCTGTCAAAGATGCTTGATGCCGGATTGCCTACAATATCGGCAGATACCAATGCTTCTTCAGAGTACGTTAAAAATCCTTTTAAGCTTCCTTCGCTTGCAGCTGTTTTAAAAGCCGCATTGATTTCTTCTTTAGTCGTAGATATTTTTAACGTTGCTGTAAAATCTGTTATGGATCCTACGGGCACAGGAACGCGTAACGATGAACCATTCAACTTTCCTTGTACAGATGGGATCACTAACCCCATTGCTTTTGCTGCACCAGTACTTGTTGGTATGATGGAAACAGCTGCTGAACGGGCACGTCGTAGATCTTTATGAGGAGCATCCTGCAAACGCTGGTCTGAAGTGTATGCATGTACGGTTGTCATGAAACCGCTTTCAATACCAAAATGATCTTCCAGTACTTTCACCATGGGTGCCAAACAATTGGTTGTACATGATGCGTTTGAGATAACAGTTTCGCTTCCGTCAAGTGTATGTTCATTTACACCCAATACAATTGTTTTCAAATCACCTGTAGCAGGAGCAGAGATGATCACTTTCTTTGCACCAGCCGTAATGTGCGCTTCGGCTTTTTCTTTTTCGGTAAAAAAGCCTGTTGACTCCAGAACTACATCAACGCCTAATGCTTTCCAGGGAAGTTCAGCCGGGTTTTTAACAGACAGTACTTTTATTTTTTTACCATTGATGATTAAGTTTTCAGCATCATAACTTACTTCTCCATCAAAAATTCCATGAGCAGAATCAAATTTGAATAGATGCGCCAACGTTTTTGTATCTGTCAGATCGTTGATCGCTACAACTTCAATTTGTTTCTTTTGCAACAGTGCGCGGTACGAAATCCTCCCGATTCTACCGAATCCATTAATAGCTACTTTCATATATGTATTTTATTTATTTGTTTTTAATTTACTGATTCAATACTGTACTATTTGGTACAATATTGAACAAAAAAAACTACCGAAGAATTTCCAGTTGTTTTTCAATAAGTGGAAGTAAAACCTTTTTATTCGAATAAACCCGAACAGAAATATTTAAGCCATTCCAAATTGAGAGCAGGTGTCTTGCCAGCATCTCTGGTTTTTCTTTAGTTTTAAGAGTGCCGTTTGCCTGACATTCTTTTATTATTTTTAGAAACAGTTGTTCAAGTTTTACTAATAAACTTGCTGCAACATCTTTTAGATCTATTTCTCTGTTTGAAAGCTCTGCAATCGCGTTCCCAAGTAAACAGCCATTTTGATGCCTTGCAAGTTTTGTGTCGGCAATACTATAAAATAGAGATTTCAAGTATTCTATTTTATTTTCAGCATCGCGATATCCTTTTTCAATGCCTTCAAGCGACAGTCTGCTTCGTTGTACCATTGCCCGTTCAAAGAGCTCTTTTTTCCCGCCTTTGAATTCGAGATAGAAACTGCTTTTTCCAATGCCCATTGCATCCAGTAATACTTCCGTTGAAGAAGCTTCGTAGCCATATTTCCAAAAGACCTCAATCGCTTTATTGATGACCTCTTCTTCGTTAAATATTTTAGGTCTGCCAGACATCTGTTTAAATCCCTTTTAACAAATAACGTAAATTGTACTGATTAGTACAAAATAACAGCAATTTTTTTTCAAATTCGTCTCATATGGCTTTAAATGCAGAAAAACAGCAGGATTAGAGCTATTTTTCTACGAGTATTTAAACATGTAAGTGCAGTTCCTTACTAATTTAACGTTAGTATAGACTTATCGGTTTGACCTATAAATTGAATTGTTTTAGAAAGGCATCTTTATTTCTTCTGGACACTTCAATTTCAGAATTATCTATCATTACAACATTTCCTCCTCCATCTCCTTTAACATATTTTTTCAAATGTTTGAGATTGATCAAATGTGACTTATGAATGCGCCAAAAATTATTTTGGTTTAAAATATATTCAAATTCTTTTAGTGTTTTGCTGGCTAATTGTTTTGTTCCATTTTTTAAAAATACCATTGTGTAATTTCCATCTG